>Ga0209006_10004622_pt1 | contig 12461 bp, 10 predicted proteins | sample JacPin_JW_Ref_O2_FD_188567 | JGI IMG/M metagenome (GOLD analysis project Ga0209006, IMG submission 188567) | Forest soil microbial communities from Algoma, Ontario, Canada - Jack Pine, Ontario site 1_JW_Ref_O2 (SPAdes) (version 2) | ecosystem: Environmental > Terrestrial > Soil > Boreal...
ATTCTTTCACCGCTGAGACCTTTGTCAATGACGACCGCGAAAGCGGTCGCCGCCTTCGGCGGTGGCCTGAAAGGCCATCATTGACAAAGGTCTCAGCGATGAAACACGCTCCGCCATGCGAAACGATGGATCACACTCGACCGTTTCAGTTGTCGTTGGTCTCGCGCCGGTGCGGCCCGCGCCTTCTTCCTGAGAACCGGCCCGGACGAATGCTGTATGACGTTGCCGAGCGCGTTGGCCGAGGCGGCCTGACGTTTATTGCGGAATTGATACGACATTGCGCGCGAAATAGCCTCGCCGGCCGCCTTGAGGCCGTGCTGGCGGCAAGATAGTTTGCCGCCGCTCTCAACCGACGCATCGTGGCGGGGATCTGATGACGAATTCTGAACGCGAGGACATCGGGCGCGATCTCAACGCGATCGCCATGCAGGAGCGCGTCCTGCAATTCGAAAGATTTGACGAAGCGATCGCGTGGGAGCTTGGCGCGCGTTTGCGCGAGATGGCGCTCGCCATCGCCGCGCCGATCGTGATCGACATTCGCAGCCACAAGCGCCTTTTGTTCGGCAGCGCGTTGGCTGGCTCAAGTCCTGACAATTGGGAGTGGGTGCGTCGCAAGAGCAATCTCGTCCATCGCCTGTTCCGATCGAGCTATGCCGTGGGGCTGGAGCTTCGCGCCAAGGGCCGGACGCTCGCGAGCGCGCGCGGCCTCAGCGAACAAGACTATGCCGCGCACGGCGGAAGCTTTCCGATCCTGATCGAAGGGGCGGGCTTCCTCGGGACGATCACGGTTTCCGGCCTTCCGCAGCGCGAAGATCACGACCTGGTCGTGGCGGCGTTATGCGCATTTCTCGGCAAGAGCCTGGAGGAGCTGGCGCTCGTTCCGCCACGCCCGGTTGTGGACTAAGAGAAATGCACGGGCTCTGCCGCGAGGCGTTCGGAATCACAGAGAGGATGTGTTGGGACGCTCAACAAAAACGTGAAGATTGTGCGCTAACCTCTGTCATATCCAAGCATTCTATCTTCGATGAGCCGGTCCTTGACCCAGGACTTGGCGCTATGGTCGATCCATCGCTGCGCTTCGGCCTCAGATGGAAAGCCGCCAACCTGCTCGGCGGGCCGGTCGCCCCAGGTGACGAGGGCATACCATCCTGTTCCGTCCCTCAGTTCGCGGGGTTCGATCGTGGGTTGCTTGGCTGGGGTCTTCATGGCGGAGATATTGTCCGCCGTCCGGGCAATATCCAGATCCCGATGGATTTAACCTTAGCTGTTGACCAAAACGGCTGGTTTCAATGGCAGCCGCCGAGCCCCGTTCCGACCGCGAACTGATTAAGGGAGATGCGCAACGCCGCCGCGGCGATCCGCTGCGAGACTGCCATGTCGAGCCGCCCGCATAGGACGATTTCATCGATCTTGATCGGGTCGAGCAGGCCAGCGGCCACGAAGTCGATCGGCACGGAGGTTTTTTCGGAGACGCGCACGGCGCCATAGGGCGTTTTGGCGCCGGGCTCGAAACCGACGGTGATTTCGCCAGTCGCCGGCTGCGCAGTCCCGAGCCGGGATAGGCGCGAGGGCCCAAGGGTGATGCGGCCATCGACGATCGTGACCGGAAAAGTCGCTTCCATGCCGCGTCGGACGCTGACGGTCTGCGGGGGGCTCGAATCCGCACGCGCTGGGCTCGGCGCGGGCATGACTGTGAGGAGAGCGAGAGCCGCGAACGTGTTGGGCGCCATCCAGGAACCGGTCATTTCAGTCAGCCCCGTCAAAGTCGCGGATCGGTTTATCCGCTATCGTAGGCCGCAAAAATCAGGCCCGCCAGACGATTTGAGCGACGGGCCCTTCGGGGCGAGGCGTGTCGGATCGACCGCCGCACGGAGCTGTCGAACGACTGTGATAATAGAACTCCCTCTTCATGTGATTGTTGTGCCAAGATATAAGTTCGCGATATCGAATAATTTCTCACAAAGTTCTTGTATTGTTTGGTTGAAATTCTTACATTGCGGGAGTCGATTGACTATCGATTGACTTGGTTTCGCGCAAAATAACTTCTGCGCCATACTTTAAATATTCTCAACAAAGGCGCGATTTCGAAGGTCGGCGCTGCAGCATCACGGCCTGGACGTTTGCGCGAAAGGCGGATGCCGCCTTTCGATCTCGCCCCCGACCTGAATGTTTGCCAGTAGCCCCGGACGTAGAGAGCCCATCGCCGTCCGGCGTCGCCAGAAGAGGTCGAACGCCGATGTGCCGGCGGCTTGGCAAGGGAACGGCATAATTTGCTGCGAGGCGCCCCGCGACGATTGCACGTTGCAGGGCCTTTGATTTTTCGTCGACCGCGCCGATCGATCAGGCGCAAAGGGGAGACCTTATGGCCAAAGACCGGAAACGCGGCAATCGGGAGGCCCGAAAACCAAAGGCGGATAAGACGCCCATCTCCACGCCGCCGCAGGGGCTGACGAGCAAAGCGATTGCGGCGCCCGCCCTTAATCCCAGAAAGAAGCATTGAGGCGCGTATTGGAGCCGTCGGGATCGATCGAACCGAAGGTTGCGCCTCCTCGCCCACGCGGACCTCTACGCGCGTCGTCCGATCGCTTACCAACTCGGGGAAGTCGATCATGCATTATCTTGGCGGGATTTCAGGAACCGGCGTACTAAAATGCAACGGCGAAGAGATCGCCCGCGCAACCTACGATTTTGACGGCTTCTTTCACAAGACGGTCGGGGTCACCGGCAGCGGCGAGATCAGAATGCCGGCGCCGGCTCTGAGGAGCGTGTTTGGTCGCCAGCGCGTCCAGCTCTTTACCGACGACGGCCGTCTCCTCGATCTCAAATTCTCCGAGAAGACGCTGCCTTCGGCAAGCGCCGCCGCTCATGTCGACGTGACTGGAGATTTGCCCGATCCGCTGGATTGGCGCCGCTGAGCGCGAGCCAGCAGCGATTTTGCGACGCCTGCAACGGCGCCGTCCCGTCACTTTGCGATCCGATTTCAAGCGTTGCGAACCAGGAGAATCATATGGCGATCGAACATGCCGGCATTCGAGTCGTCGACAAACCCTGGGGCAGCTTCGATCTCCGGCCCTGGAGCGATATCCGCCACGATGGCGTCGCGATCGGCGAACTGTGGTTTGACCGCGCCGATGCGGACGCGCCTGATCCGGCTTTGCTCCTCAAACTGCTGTTCACGACGGAGCCCCTGTCGATACAGGTTCATCCGGACGATTCCTTCGCGCATTCGATCGGTCTGGCGCACGGCAAGACCGAGGCCTGGTATATTCTTTCGGCGGCCTTGGGCGCCAAGGTCGCGCTCGGACTCAAGCGGCAGGTCACCGCCCCGCAATTGCGGACCTCGATCGAGGACGGCTCAATCGCCGATCTGGTTGTCTGGCGCGGCGTTGTGAAGGACGATGTCATTGACGTCCCCGCCGGCACGATTCACGCGATCGGCGCAGGCTTGGCGATTGCCGAAATCCAGCAGCGAAGCGACGCGACGTTTCGTATGTTCGACTACGGTCGGGAGCGGGAGATTCACATCGACAAGGCGGTGGCGGTCGCCAATGCGGGACCGGCCGAACGCCAATCCGGTCCCAAGCGCCTCACCGATTGCCGCACGCTGCTCGCCGCGAGTCCTTATTTCGTCCTTGAACGGACCGAACTTCCCGCAAAATCGAACTGGGAGCTCGACGCGCGGATCGAGACCTGGGTGCTCGTGCTTGACGGTCACGCCCGGATCGGGCCGATGAACGCTTTCGCCGGCGAAGCCATCTTCCTCGAATCGGAATGCGCCAGCATCAGGGTTGGTCGCGATGGTCTGAAAGCCCTGCTCGCCTATCCTCGCCCTGCGCCGATCGCGGGCCTGTTGCGTCGACATGACGCTGAAGGCGAAAGCGTCGCCGAGCGCGATTTTGCGCAGCCTTCGCCCGATCGACAAATCATCCTGCGCCCATCGACGTCTTTTCTGGAGGCGCGCGCATGAATCCGCTGAGCCGCGTCGCCTTCATTGGCAATTCGCTGCCGCGCCGCTGCGGCATCGCCACCTTCACAACCGATCTTCAACAGGCGGTCTCAAAATCGCAAGAGGGAATGGAGACCTCGATCGTCGCCATGAACGACCATGGCCAGGTCTACGACTATCCGCCCGTCGTCGGCGTCCAGATCAATGACGCACGCATCGAGGACTACGCGCGCGCCGCCGATTTTCTCAACGCGGGACAATTCGAAGTCGTGTCCCTCCAGCATGAATTCGGCATCTTCGGCGGCGAGGGGGGCGGCCACATACTGGCGCTGCTGTCGCGGCTGACAATGCCGGTGGTCTCCACGCTCCATACGGTTCTGTCCGAACCGACCCCGGCGCAGCGCCAGGTTTTGCTGGGCATCATCGAGACATCGTCGCGAATCGTCGTCATGGCCGAAAAAGCGCGGGAGCTCCTTCGCAGCGTCTATGGCGCGCCGGCGGAAAAGATCGAAGTCATTCCTCATGGCATTCCCGATTTTCCCTTTGTCGAGCCCGACGAAGCGAAGGCCAAGTTCGGCTTCAGCGGCAGAACCGTCATTTTGACGTTCGGCCTTTTGTCTCCCAACAAGGGCGTCGAAGTGATGATCGACGCCATGCCGTCAATCCTGAAAAGCCGCCCCGACGCGGTCTATGTCGTTCTTGGCGCGACCCATCCCAATCTCGTTCGGGATCAGGGCGAAGCCTATCGCGAGAGCCTCGTCGCGCGGGTGCACAGGCTCGGCGTCGAAAAGCACGTCGTGTTTCTCGACCAGTTCGTCGATCGCGCGACGCTGCTCGGATTCATCTCGATGTGCGACGTCTATGTCACGCCCTATCTCAACGAGGCGCAGATGACGTCGGGCACGTTGGCCTATAGTTTCGGACTGGGAAAAGCGGTTGTCTCCACGCCCTATTGGCATGCGCGCGAATTGCTGGCGGACGGGCGCGGCGTTCTCGTGCCTTTCGCCGATTCCGCCGTCGTCGGCCGCGAGATCGCAGGCTTGATTACGGACGATACGCGGCGCCAAGCCATGCGCAAGCGCGCCTATGCGGCGAGCCGGTCGATGACCTGGGAGCGCATCGCGGAACGCTATGTCGCCGTTTTCGAAAACGCCCGGCGCGGCCATCGGTTGAGAGTCGTCGCGCGGCCCGGTCAAATTACGCCCGCGCGCGGCCTGCCGCCGCCGATGCAGATCGATCATCTTCTGTCGATGTGCGACGACACCGGATTGTTCCAACATGCGATCCATTCGGTTCCCGACCGGCTGCACGGCTATTGCGTCGACGACAACGCCCGCGCGCTGCTGCTGGCTTGCGCGCTCGGCGCGCCGGGCGCGCAGCGCCTGTCCGAGCCCTTGACGGCGCGGTTCGCCGCCTTTGTCCAGCATGCCTGGAACCCCGATCTGAGGCGGTTTCGCAACTTCATGAGCTTCGGTCGCAATTGGCTCGAGGACAAAGGCTCGGAGGATAGTCATGGGCGCACGCTTTGGGCCCTCGGCGAATGCGCGCGCGGCGATGTCAGCCCGTCACGCAGGCGTTGGGCCGCCGGCTTGTTCGGCGAAGCGCTGCCGACGACGGAGCTCTTTCGCTCGCCGCGCGCCTGGGCCTTCACGCTGCTGGGGCTGGATGGCTATTGCGCGGTCAACGCCGAGGATATCGCCGCCAGGCGAATGAGACGCCTGTTCGCCGATCGCCTGATGACTATTATGAAAACGGTGGCGACCGAGGACTGGGTCTGGTTCGAGGAGGGGCTTTCCTACGACAATGCCCGCTTGCCCCAGGCGTTGATTGCGACGGGGCTTTCGCTGCGGGAGCCCGCCTATGTCGCGGCCGGCTTGCGGTCTCTGCGCTGGCTGATGACGAAACAGACGACGCCGGCCGGCCTGTTCAGGCCCGTCGGCTCGAAGAGTTTCGGCGACAGGCGGAAGACGCCCCGGCCGTTCGATCAACAGCCGCTGGAGGCGGCCGCGACGATCTCGGCCTGCCTCACGGCGTGGCGCGCCGACGGCGCCGCCGAATGGACAATCAATGCGGAGCGCGCCTTTGCGTGGTTTCTTGGCGCCAATGATCTGTCGACGCCGCTGGTCGATCTCGAGACGGGCTCTTGTCGCGACGGATTGCATCCCGACCGCGCCAACGAAAACAGGGGTGGGGAGTCCGTCGTCTCCTACCTGCTCGGTCTGGCGGAAATTCGTCAGCTCGCGCGCGCCAGCAGCGATGTCGCGAAACTCGCGGCGCCTCGTGCTTTGAGCGCCTGAGCGCATTTCCAATATCGGTCGATCAAATCGAGGACGCGCTTTGTCACAAGTCACTTTCCTGAACCGGCAAGCTCTCTATTTGCGGCCGGATCCGGCGCGGGTCATCGTACGCCCCTTCAAGCCAGCGACCGAGCCGCGCGATCTCAATCCGACGGACAAGACGCGCGCGAACCATATCGTCGACCGCGTCCTCGGGCTCGATGCCGAGGCGACCGCCCAACAACTGGACGAAGTGCTGGAGAATTTTCAGGGGCGCCATCGCAATCTGCTCGAGACGTTCGAGGCGCGCGCCGACGAGATGGAAGACGCGTTCTCCGCGCATGTCAAATTCACGAAAACGCAACGCCGGCTGGTCGGCGCCTATTTCCTGAACGAATATTCTTTCGAAGCCTCCGCTTTGTTCAATCCGAGCATCGTCTCCCATCCCGATCAGACCGGCGCGCCCGAAGGCGGCCGCCGCTTCATCCTGAGCCTGCGCGCCGTCGGCGAGGGGCATGTGTCGTCCCTGACGTTTCGCGCGGGGACCATTGCCGCCGATGGGGCGGTGTCGGTCGATCCGACCATGCGTCTGGCGTCGACGCCGACGGTGGACAGGCGGGTATCGGGTCCGGCGGGCGACGCCGTCGAAGTGAAGTTCAAGCCAGACGAAGACATCAGCGAGCGCATCATTTTTCCGGTCACGCCGTCGCAGTCGAACGGCATCGAGGACGCCCGCTTCGTGGAGTTCGACCACGGCGATCGAAAAACCTACTATGCGACTTATACAGCCTATAGCGGCGTGGCGATCAGGTCGGAGTTGATCGAGACGCGCGACTTCGCATCCTTTCGCCTGTCGCCGCTGACAGGCTCCGCCTCGCACAACAAGGGCATGGCGCTGTTTCCCCGAAAGATCGCCGGCAAATTCGCGATGGTCGGGCGACAGGACAACGAGAACCTCTATCTGCTTTCCTCGGACGATCTCTTTTCATGGGATGGCGGGGTTGCGCTTTTGCAGCCGCAATTTCCGTGGGAAATCGTCCAGATCGGCAATTGCGGCTCGCCGATCGAACTCGACGAAGGCTGGTTGCTGCTCACGCATGGCGTCGGCCCCGTCCGCAAATATTCGATCGGCGCGGCGCTCCTCGACAAGCGCGATCCCTCCAAAGTGCTCGCGCGTTCGCGCGAACCTCTGCTTCGCCCCGAACCCTCGGAACGCGAGGGCTACGTTCCCAATGTCGTCTACACCTGCGGCGCCATGCGCCACAACGACCAGATCATTCTGCCCTATGCGGTCTCCGATACGTTCTCCAATTTCGCGACGATCAAGATTGCTGATTTGCTCAGGACGATGGAAAGCTGAAATTCCTCCAGGACGCCACGGTCGCGGAGCCCTTGGCCGTTCACGGTGGATTGCGCAGGAAGACGACATAGCCCTGGAAATGCGGATTGAGCGCGAGGGCGGCCGGCGGCGACCAGGAGGCGCCCTCGGCGAGGCCGAGGCGGAAAGGAATGCGCAACCGGTCGAGTCTGGCCAAATAGGCGTCGATGTCCTCGACCGTCTGGCGGCCGCGATAGGTCTGAAAGACGACCTCGTCGACGGTCCCCGACAACGCGTCGAGGTCTTCGGGCGAGGCCTGCGAGGCCCAGTCCATCAGGCCGGTGACGCTGAGTTCGCAATCGGCCGGCAGCGCTTGCCGCAAGACGCTGAGGAAGGCGACATAGTTCTTCAGGCCGCGCGTCGAAGCGTCGAAATCCATCTGGACGCCGATGACGCGGCCGGGCTGCGCCCGCCATAGGACAAGCCGATGGTAAATCGCCGCCGCGATCTCGGGACCCCAATCGAGGCTGCGCACGCGATAGGCAAGCCATAAGGCGGGCGTATGAGGCCCCGGAGCCGCGCCGCCCTGCGCCTTGAGGCGAGCCGCGCCGTCGGCGCGATCCGCGCCGATTTCGCCTTGCAGGAGATAGATGGTCTTGGCTTTGTCGACCTCCGGCCGCGCCCTGACCCCGGCCCATAGCCAATAGGAATCATAATCGGCGGCGCGCACGATTCCATCGGCCGCGGCCGGGGCGGCGGCGATCAAGAGGAGTGCGAGGAGGAAAGCGCGCGCCGCCCTCACCAGTAATAGATCGCCGAATGCGCCCAGGGCGTCGATCCATATTTTGTCTTGAGCGTCTGGAACCACGCTTTGCGCTGCGCCTTGTCGACATCCTTGCCGCCGCAGCCATTGCTGCCGCTCGGCTTGTAGCAGTTGACGAGCCGGAACAGCGCATAGGCCTTGTCGTTTTCCGGCGTTGCGGATTCGGCGAGCAGCTTTTTGTAGACTTCGCCGCGCGAGAACGCCTCGCCAGGGAAAATTGATTTGCCGCCGCCCAATTCGCTGGCTGGGGGCGGGGCTGCTTCCCCCAGTCCGGCTATGCGGATGAATTCGCCAAGGCACAGCAAGCCATGCGACGCCTGGGCATTGGCCGCGAGTTCGCCGATGACCGCCTTGAGGGCGGGGCATTTGTAGGGTTCGTTGGCTCCGTTCCAGATGAACACGCTGGATTTCATCACGCCGAACTGCGCCGTCTCCGCGTCGCCTTTGGCGATTTCCTCGGGGGAATAGTCGCGCAGGAAGCCCGAGTAGTGGCCGTGGGTCGCCTCTTTGAGCAGCAGGGTGTATCGCGCCAGCGCCTTTTCGCCGGGCGTCGATTGCGGATCGGCGATCGCCTGGCGCAGCAGGATCGGTCCGGCGACATGGCGCAGCAACACGCCGCGGATGCGCGGCGATGCGATGCGCGTGTCTTTTTCGAAAGCCTTGTTCACCGTTCCGGCCTTCTCCCAGCTCATGGCGAGGCCGAGTTCGACCGCCTCCTGCCGCCAGGGCTGGGGCGCCAGCGGAAGAAGCGCTTTCCAATGGTCGGCGGCGGCCGCGAACTGGCCCGAAGCCATCAGCGCCTGGCCGCGCAAAACCTCGCGGCTGAACGCCAGATAGGGCGGCGACAGCGGGCCGGGTGGGGCGGGACCCAGCAGCTTGAGGGTCGCGGCGAAATCGCCGTCGGCGTAATAGGCGCGCGCCGCCCTGAGAAAGGCGAACAAGGCCTCGTGGCCGGCGAAATCAGGCGCCTGGGCCTCCAGATCGGCTGAGGGAAAGACCGGCTTTTCGGAAGTGCGCCTGCGGAGCCGCATCAGGTCCTCGACGGCGAGCAGGTTTGGATCGTGGCTTTGCTCAGCGGCGGCGCCGGTCAGGAATTTCGAATCGATCTCGCGGGAGAGGTCAGGGGCGCCGAGATTGGCCTGCGGATCGGCGACATGGGCGATCTGCCAGCCATATTCGGCCGACAGCCGCGCGCGGTCGCCCGCCAGCCAATAGAGCCGGCGCAGCAGGCCGCGCGCCGAGGCGGCATAGCGCCCGGCGGGATAGGCGGCGAGATAACCGTTCAGTTCGGTCTCGGCGGCGGCCAGCGAGGCCTGGTCGGTCACTTTGGGTTCGGCGACGCCGTCCAGGCTGGCGAAGACACCGATTTCGGCCTTGTTCAGTAGCGTGCGGCCGGTCATGTAGCGCGCCGTTTCGCGCAGCCAGGCGTTGTCGGATTTGGCGAGTTTACCGAAACTGACGAGGGCAGAATCGAAGTCGCCGTCGTAGAAGCCCTTGGCGCCGGCGAGATAGGCGTAGAAATCCTGCGCCGCCGGCGAAGGCGCCGGGGCCTGGGCGGCCGCCGGCGCGGCTGGCGCGGCAGCGTCGGGCTTGACGCAATTGAGGACCATCCCGTCGCGGGCGTCGATGAGGGTCTTTTTCTCGTCGGCCGAAAGGGCGGGCGCCGCTTGGACCGCCTCGCTGAAATCCTGCTTGCCCCGCGCGTCGGAAACGCAGCGGCTGCCCTCGTCGTCGGAGAACAGCGTCTCGCTTGCCGGCGCTTCTTTCCCGTCGCCCGAGGGCGGCGCGGGGGTCGCGCCTTTCACCGGCGTATCGAGATCATGCAGCGAGAGCAGCGGCGAGAAACCCAGTTGCACGTCGGTTCCGGCCTGCTCGGTGGGGACCGGCTTGGCGTTCGCGTCGAGCATCAGGAATTGCAGGTTGAAGCGGGTGTCGTTGCCGGGGCTGAGGAACGGCACGCCGCTGTCGCCGCCATATTCCAGGCGGTCGAGCGACCAGGCTCCAGTCGACTCGTCGCCGCCTGCGCAGGCGAAAACGGCCGCGGTGGAGAGGAGGAGGGCGAAGAAGGCGACAGAGGAGTAGAGCGGACGCATGCGAGCCCCGGAGGTCCCTTTGAAGAAGGCGGGTGATTGGGACGCTTTTTGCCACAAGCCCGACGTCGCGTCGCTGGAAAATCGTCTGTCGATCATTATGTGCGTTTCCTCCGTCGAAGCGATGCGAAGCGCTGCTTACGGTCCATCCGCGACATTTCGCCCATCCCCGCTCCGCCGACCGCAATCTGCTTCCTCTCATCCGCGCCATGGCGTATGGGCGCGCAGCATTTTCCTCGATCCCGTTGGACCCATGATACGCCTCGATAAAATTGGCAAACAGAATGGCAGGCAGATCCTCTTCATCGAGGCGTCGGCGTCTCTCCAGAAAGGCGAGAAAGTTGGGCTGGTCGGTCCGAACGGCGCCGGCAAGACCACTTTGTTCCGGATGATCAATGGCGAGGAGCAGCCGGACGAGGGCCAGATTTCGACCGAACGCGGCATCACCATCGGCTATTTCAGCCAGGACGTCGGCGAAATGGCCGGCCATAGCGTCGTCGCCGAGGTGATGAACGGCGCCGGCCCGGTCAGCGAGGTCGCCGCCGAGTTGAAGGCGCTTGAGGCGGGGCTCGCCGATCCCGACCGCGCCGACGAGATGGAGGCGCTGATCGAGCGCTATGGCGAAGTGCAGGCGCGTTTCGAGGATCTTGACGGCTATGCGCTGGAAGGCCAGGCGCGCGAAGTCCTCGCCGGTCTCAGTTTTGCCCAAGAGATGATGGACGGCGATGTCGGCGCCCTCTCGGGCGGCTGGAAAATGCGCGTCGCGCTCGCCCGCATCCTGCTGATGGAGCCGGACGTCATGCTGCTCGACGAGCCAAGCAACCATCTCGATCTGGAAAGCCTGATCTGGCTGGAATCCTTCCTCAAAGGCTATGAGGGCGCGCTGCTGATGACCTCGCATGACCGCGAGTTCATGAACCGCATCGTCGGCAAGGTCGTCGAAATCGACGGCGGCGCGCTGACCACCTATTCGGGCGATTATGCGTTCTACGAGCAGCAGCGCGCGCTCAACGAGACGCAGCAGCAGGCGCAATTCGAGCGTCAGCAGGCGATGCTCGCCAAGGAGATCAAGTTCATCGAGCGCTTCAAGGCGCGCGCCTCGCATGCCGCCCAGGTGCAGAGCCGGGTCAAGAAACTCGACAAGATCGAGCGCGTCGAGCCGCCGCGACGGCGCCAGAGCGTGGCGTTCGAATTCCAGCCGGCGCCGCGGTCGGGCGACGATGTCGCCAGCCTGGCCGATGTGCATAAGCGCTACGGCGGGAAAAGCATTTACGAGGGGCTGAACTTTTCCATCCAGCGCAAGGAGCGCTGGTGCGTGCTCGGCGTCAATGGCGCCGGCAAATCGACGCTGTTGAAACTGGTCGCCAATGCGACCGAGCCGGACGAGGGCAGAGTGGCGATCGGCGGCAGCGTCAAGCTCGGCTATTTCGCCCAGCACGCGATGGATCTGCTCGATGGCGACGCGACGATATTCGAGGACCTCGAGGCCTCATTCCCGCAAGCCGGGCGGGGGTCGCTGCGCGCGCTCTCCGGCTGCTTCGGCTTTTCCGGCGACGATGTCGAGAAACGCTGCCGGGTGCTTTCGGGCGGCGAGAAAGCGCGGCTCGTCATGGCCAAGATGCTGTTCGATCCGCCGAACTTCCTGGTCCTCGATGAGCCGACCAACCATCTCGACATCCATACCAAGGCGATGCTGATCAAGGCTTTGTCGCAGTTCGAGGGCACCATGCTGTTCGTCTCGCATGATCGGCATTTCCTCGCCGCTTTGTCCAATCGCGTGCTGGAGCTGACGCCCGATGGAGTACACCGCTACGACGGCGGCTATACCGAATATGTCGCGCGGACCGGGCAGGAGGCGCCGGGGCTCAGGAGCTGAGGCGCAGTTTGCATGTTGAGGCCGCTCCGCCGTCATCGCGAGGGAGCGCAGCGACGAAGCGATCCAGACTGAGCCGCAGGCGCCTCGCGAAAAGAAGCTGATGACGCGTTTGTAGCTTAGTCTGGATGGGTT
>Ga0209006_10004623_pt1 | contig 12460 bp, 10 predicted proteins | sample JacPin_JW_Ref_O2_FD_188567 | JGI IMG/M metagenome (GOLD analysis project Ga0209006, IMG submission 188567) | Forest soil microbial communities from Algoma, Ontario, Canada - Jack Pine, Ontario site 1_JW_Ref_O2 (SPAdes) (version 2) | ecosystem: Environmental > Terrestrial > Soil > Boreal...
TTCAGCAGCGCGGCGGCAAGGCTACCGCGGTAAAGGCGATCTCGGTGGTCGCCGACGTCACCGACAAGGCCGCCGTCGCCACGATGGTCGAGCGGACGGTACGCGAACTCGGCCGCATCGACATCCTCGTCAACAACGCCGGCATCAATATCCGCAAAGCCCCGCAGGCACTCGCGATCGAGGAGTGGGACAGCGTCATCAAGACCAACCTGACCAGCGCCTTCCTGTGCTCGCAGGCGGTCTATCCCGCCATGAAAGCGGCCGGCGGCGGCAAGATCATCAATATCGGCTCGATGATGTCGATCTTCGGTGCCAGCTTCGCGCCGGCCTACGCCGCAAGCAAAGGCGGCATCGTGCAGTTCACCCGCTCCTGCGCGGTGGCCTGGGCCGCCGACAACATCCAGGCCAACGCAGTGCTGCCGGGCTGGATCGATACCGATTTGACCAAACGCGCCCGCGAACAGATCGACGGCTTGCACGAAAAGGTGCTGGCCCGCACGCCGGCAGCGCGCTGGGGCGCGATTGGCGATTTCGCGGGCATTGCGGTGTTTCTCAGCTCCGCGGCGTCAGACTTCGTCACCGGTACCGCGATTCCCGTGGATGGCGGATTTTCCGTGATGGGTTAATCAGCGCGGCCGCGTCGGTGTCAGCTATCCGGGATTGCGGGCGAACGCACATGCTCGGGGCGTGCGCCGAGGCCGACAAAACGTGCGGTAATGCCTTGCAGCCACGGTAGCGCGTTGATCAGGCGCGCAAACAGCGGGGCCTTGAGCGGGCGATCGCCCGGCTTGAGCGCGACGCTGATGAGGTTGTTCTGGACCATGACCTGCATGGCCTGCGTGATCCGCACCGGAAACTCCCGGCGCCGCCGCACCGCGTCCAGTTCGTCTTCGCTCGGGCAACCCCTGGCCAGCTTGGCAGCCAAGAGGTTGGCGGTCGCAACCGCGTCCTGGACCGCCAGATTGACGCCGACGCCGCCAACCGGCGACATCGCGTGCGCAGCGTCACCGATGCAGAGCAGCCCGGGCAACGTCCAGCGCTTCAACCGATTGATCGCCACCGTCAGCAGCTTGACGTCGTCCCACGACTTTATGTCCGATATCCCCGATTTGAGGATCGGCGCCATTCCGATGACGTCGCCGTGGAAGGCGTCGAGCCCGCGCGCCTTCACCGCATCGTATTGTCCCTTGGCGATCACATAGGCGCATTGCCAGTAATCGCCGCGATCGAATGTCACCAGCATCTTGCCGGTCTCGACGCGCGCGAACACGCTTTCGGTTTCGCTGGCCCGCTTGCCGGCGCGAAACCACAGCACATCCATCGGCGCGCCGATCTCTTCGACCTCAAGATTGGCGCACTGCCGGACGATCGAATGCCGGCCGTCGCATCCGATGGTGAGGTCCGCGCGGATCTCGACCGGCCCCTCGGGCGTATTGGCCCTCACCCCGACCACCGCATCGCCCGACCGGATCAGTTCGGTCACATCGGCATTCATCATCACCTTGAGGGAGGCAAACTGCTTGCCGCTCTCGCGCAGGAAATTGAGAAAGTCCCATTGCGGCATGAAGGCAATGAAGGGGTATTTTACCTTGAGCCGGCCGAGGTCTGCGATACGGATCGAGTCGCCGCCGAAATTGCCGTCCATTTTCTGCAGTTGCTGATGCGGCAATTTCAGGAAGCCGTCGATCAGGCCGAGCTCGTCCATCACCTGAAGCGTCGACGGATGCACGGTGTCGCCGCGAAAATCCCGAAAGAAATCGGCATGCTTCTCCAGCACCAGCGTGTCGACACCGGCCCGCCCCAGCAGATATCCGAGCATCATCCCGGCCGGCCCGCCGCCGACGATGCAACACCGCGTGTGACGCTCGGATGGTCGTTCCGAGGAAGTGGCCGCGTCCATGATCCGGCTCTCGTTGATTGGGCGATCAGCGCCGGAAGCTTTTGATCTCCGACACGCTGCCGTCGCGATAGGTTAATTCCACCGACACCGATTTGGTTTCAGGCGGCAGCTTGAGATAGGGTACCGCATCGTGGGGAATGGCGCTGGGGTCCCTGGTGTCGCAGGGCGGCATTTTCAACACCTTGTCGGGCACCGTGGTGTCGATGCCAACGCGGGCCTCGCGGATCGCGCAGCGATACGACATCAGCTGGGTATAATAGACCAGTAATCCATTGAATTCGCGAAACGACAGCCAGCTCGTCGCCGTCATGTCGAGGATTTTGCGCTGGTCGTGGATCAAGGCCGCTTCGGGGTCGAATTTGATCGGGAACGGTCCCTGCAACTCGCCGGAGGCGTCCACATAGCGGATCTGAAAGGTGGCCGCCGGCGCGTCGGCGGCCAGTTCGATCGATGGATTGGGCATCCGCTTGCGCGTGCGCGGATCGAGGGTGTCGAGAAAGCCGGTTTCGCGGAATTCGCCGTTGTCGCCGATCCGCCAGGAAATTCCGAGCGTCGGATCGGCGATCGAGAACACCACGGTCCAGCCGCCATTGTGGCGGGAGAACATCGCGATCGGTGCGTTGACGGAATCGTTCGATGGCGCGGTGCGCGGCACCGACACCGGCGGCAGTGCTGCGACCTGTTTCGGCGGCTCGGCAGGTTTTGCGGCCAGGGGCTCCGTCTTGGCAACGCCATTGAGGAACACGTCATCGACCATCTGGTCGAAATAGACCGGAATCTGTTTGTGGTTCACCGTCTCAGCCATCTCGCTGACCATCCGGCGGGTATGCTGGGCGACCTGCACCAGGTTCTCCCCGGGTTGCAGCAGTTCCTTCGCGAACGTTCGCGTGAACACCGAATTGGGGTTGGTGTCGTTGTTCGACAAACGGTCGAGCGCGGTCTGACGCGGTCCGGCGGAGAAAACCGAGAACACGCCCTCCGGCAATTGCGTCATCGGCGCGAGGCCTCCGCCGCCGGCCAGAGCGCGGGTGCCTGATCGTTCAAACGGATTGTTGCGGCAGGCGTCGAACACCAGGATCGCGGTGCGCACGTTCTTGTTCTGCAGCCGTTCGATGATGCGGTCGGCCAGCACCGAGGCGTCGCGGACCAGTTCTTCCTGACCCTCGCTTGCGGCCGGCACGTCGGTCGGCAGCAGGAAGTTCTGGCCGGCGATCTCAAAGCCGTGGCCGGCATAGAAGAAAAACGCGGTGTCGCCGGGCCCCACGGCCGCGTCGAACGCCAGCAAGGTCTCGCTGAACGCCTGGCGGGTCTGGTTCTCCGCGACCATCACGGAAAACCCGAGTTGCTTGAGCGTATTGCCCATGGTGCGGGCGTCGTTGACCGCCTTCTGCAGTTTGGGAACATTCTTGTAATCATTGTTGCCGATAACGAGGGCAACGCGCTTTTCCGCCCGCGCGGGCGCGGCGAGCGCCAGCAGCGCCGCGGCGAGGCTCAAGGCCAATGCGGCCCTGAACGACAGCAAAATCTTCATTCCTGTTCCCCGCCTTGCGATCCATCCGCGTCTCGTGCGAACCGCACTATGCCATAGTCGATAGACCGCCGCCGCCGGTTCAACCAAGCGAAGCCGCCGCGACGAGACCATCAGCACGACGCCGAAAATCCGGTCACTCAGGGTATCGAGCCGCGTCATTGAAAACGCTGCCTGGCCGCGAAAGCGTTGGTTATCCCTTGCCGGCAGGGCTGCGGCGCGGCTCATCGGTATTCCCCGCCCTCACGACTTGACCCTCAATTCCGAATACGGCTGATCACCTCATTTGCTGCGTGTTCGCCGATCTCCCAAGCGCCGGCTACCGTGCCCCAAAGCGATTCGTGCACCGCCTCCCCCGCGAACCAAACCTGATCGCCCAGGGGCTTACTGAGGGCTTTGCGGGCAGATTGTGCTCCGGGCACTGCGGTCGAGAAAGCGCCCAGCGTCCACGGCTGCTTGTTCCAGCGCGTGGCATGAGTCCGTTCAATCGACTTTCTTAGGTCTGAGCCAAATTGGCTCACCAGCCAGTTAATCGCGAAATCGTTGAGGGCTGCTTCGCCTTGCAGGGCCAAGTCAGCGCACAATTTCCCACCTACCTGGACCAGGCACAACTTTGAGCCCAAAAAATTGGCGTGGAGCGCTGCCGTTTGGCGGCCTACCGCCTTTTCGAAGATGAGTTCATCAGACTGTACCCCGAGCGGGTTGCCGTTGAACTCGATCGCCACCTGATCGAGGCTGCCCAGTGTTAATTTGGCGATCGCCTGCGCGAACTGCACGGGCAAGGACGGTCTAAATTCAATTTTTCCAGAAGCCAATACCGCGGTCGAAGCGGTCACGATCACTGCCCGCGCCGTCATACGTTCGCCGTGCGTCTCTACCTGAACCAATCGGGACCCCCACTCGATGCGATTAACGGGGCTGAAAAACCGTATCGGTGCGCCGAGCGCGAGCCTTCCCATCAGAGTTCCAACCCCCTTCCGAACTCGAACAGTGTTCTCCGGCTTAACCCACAATGCGTATTCGTTCGCTGACATCGCGGACAAGTCACTTCCGGAGCGGAAGGCCCCAAGCATGAATTCCATCGTCGGCCGCCAGTCCCCAATATCGTTGGGAAGCGCGTCAGCGCATGAAATATCGGAAGGACCTGCGCTGGCGATGGCATGATCGCAGCTTACAAGTTTGGAATAGAACTCCTCCAACTCCGAGACCCGCGCCTTACGAGTGGGCACCCGAAGCCGTGGGTCGGGCAGCATCGCGATGCGCAGCCGCTGTGTGGATGGCTCCTTGTAAGTCTCCAGCCCAGCTTTTGAAGCGAGCTGGTCGACCGGAAAGGCTTCAGTCTCATGGACCCAATGAGCCCCTTGATCGTAAGGCACACCAAAGGTCTTAAGGTCGGTAAAGCACCGGCCGCCCCAATGGTCGCTAGCTTCCAAAACAGCGAACGTTTTCCCGGATTGAGCAATCCGACGTGCTGCGGAAATTCCGGCCGCCCCGGCTCCGATAATTATGACGTCAAAATCGGGGTTCGTTGCCGCGTGGGCCAGCACAGGCCCCGCGGCCGCTGAACCAGCAGCGGCCAAAAACTGTCGTCTGGTTACCGCAGACATCTGATGCACGCTCTACCGATAGCAGAGAGCTATGTTGCCCCTTCACAGGTGGCCTCCACCACACAATTCACCGGCAACCAGCAAACGGCTTTTGATGATCAATTAGTCTCGGCAGCTTTCGGACAAATCGATCGATGAATTTTTTGAATTAAACCAATCGCTTTTTGCGAGCCTTCCATTTTTACCGCTAACGCCGCGACCTGCTCTTGCACGGATGAACTTCGGCTAATGTCCGAATCAATGGACTCCGTGATGGATTTTAACAGGTCTGGCGCTTGGGTCAGATCAGGCAAGGTCACCTCTCGAATCGATTGCTTTACCTTGTTCGCGCAGGCGGTGTGGGTGTCGTATTCCGAGCGAGCGGCCGCAAATCGTTTGGTAAACTCAGCGGCGCCCATCGCATCCTTATTGAGCGTATCCCAGCTGATCTTGCAGACACCTTCCACATTGCCTACGTCCTGGTAGTGTTCGTCAACAATCCGTGTGAACTCTTCAATCAGCGACTTTCCCTCGGTCAGGAGTGCATCGTACCGGCAGACAAAATGCTCTCGACCGCGATAGCAGCGGTCCAGCTTGATTTCTCCCTTCAGCCCGGGAAGTACAAATTCGTCTGGTTGAACTTTGTCACATGACGAAAGCGCCTTCCCCAACGCGGAAGTGGTGTCGACCTTCGAAACGACTGCGGGCTGGGGTGGAGGCGGTTGTACCCGCCGCCTTTGCGCTATACCGGCTTGGGCCCAAGCGCTGCCCAAAGAAACATCGTGTAAAAATACCAGCAACAAAGCCAAGCATGCAAACCTCAGGGTATTCGCCATGGGAACTGAGCGGCCGTCACGCAAAATTCTGATCATTTTCGATCTCCAAAAATTATGTCGGTCTCAATCGGTTCAAGTCCTTGCTCAGCGCTGGTTGAACGAAGAGCATAAACAGCCGGTCACCGTCTCGCATCACCGAAGAGGATGATGTGAGCCAACGTCGCAAGCAACGCCTCCTGCAGATTTTACAAACGTAGCTTCCGTTTTGGGCTCCTGCGCGGCCGCGTTCCGCAGCTCAGCGCCAATAAAAGCATCCGAAACAAGACTTTCTTGTCCATAACAGCCTCCCTGTCAACGCGAACGCCATTTTCACAGTCAAGGAACGATATTTCTGTCATATCGATGACACTTCAAAAGCACGTTGCTAATTTGAGTGGCGATTCCGAACACGTCGGACCGCCACTGGCAGCCGATTCCCGCCGGCCGCTCCAAGCGCACCCGGCGACATATTTACCGGTGGACAAGATTGTCGGTATTTGTGCGGCCGAGCCCGCCATCACCTCCGGGCGGCGAGCGCGGTATTCATCCAAAAACATTAAGCTTTTTCGGTGCTTCCGGGGTCTGCTCCATTGACTTTGGCCAATTCGCCCCTATGTTCCGGCTTGACGCGGCCCGGTATCGAAACGCGATATCTTGAATAAGCCGCCTGTCTGCGTAGCCGAAAATCCCGTGCAAATTTGCGTGCCGTTCCGGGGTTGAGCGCAACAGTCATTTTCCGAGAATCCAAGCGGCGGTTTCGACCAGAGGCTCAATGTCCTTTTCCAATCTCGGCTTGTCCGACAAGGTGCTCGCCGCCGTCGCGGCCACCGGTTACACCACCCCTACCCCCATCCAGGAACAGGCGATCCCCCATGTTCTGGCCCGCCGAGATGTCCTCGGCATCGCCCAGACCGGCACCGGCAAGACCGCCGCCTTCGTCCTTCCCATGCTGACCATGCTGGAAAAGGGCCGCGCCCGCGCCCGGATGCCCCGCACCCTCATCCTCGAACCGACCCGCGAGCTCGCCGCCCAGGTGAAGGAGAGTTTCGACAAATACGGCGCCGGCCAGAAGCTGAACGTCGCGCTGTTGATCGGCGGGGTTTCGTTCGGCGACCAGGACACCAAATTGACGCGCGGCGTTGACGTGCTGATCGCGACGCCGGGCCGGCTGCTCGACCATACCGAGCGCGGCGGGCTGTTGCTCACCGGCGTCGAATTGCTGGTCATCGACGAAGCCGACCGCATGCTCGATATGGGCTTCATTCCGGACATCGAGCGTATCTGCAAGATGATTCCGTTTACCAGGCAGACGCTTTTCTTCACGGCAACGATGCCGCCCGAAATCCGCCGCATCACCGAAACCTTCCTGCACAATCCCGAGAAGATCGAAGTTTCAAGGCCGGCGACCACGGCGGTGGGCGTGGCCCAGTTTCAGGTCGCGGTCGGCCGCGAGCCGCACGAGAAGCGTGAGACGCTGCGCCAACTGCTGCGCAACGCCAAGGATCTCCAGAACGCGATCATCTTCTGCAACCGCAAGCGCGAAGTAGCGTTGCTGCACAAATCACTGCAAAAACATGGTTTCAGCGTCGGCGCCCTGCACGGCGACATGGACCAGTCGGCGCGCACCGCGGCCCTCGACCAGTTCCGCAAAGGCGAAATTCCGCTGCTGGTCGCTTCCGATGTCGCCGCCCGCGGTCTCGACATTCCCGCCACCAGCCACGTCTTCAATTTTGACGTCCCGCATCATGCCGACGACTACGTGCATCGCATCGGCCGCACCGGCCGCGCCGGCCGCGCCGGCACCGCGATCTCGATCGTCACGCCGCTCGATCAGAAATCGATGGTCGCGATCGAAAAGCTGATCGGCAAAACCATTCCCCACGCCGAAGGCGGCGTCGAGGTTCAGCCCTCATCGCCCGGCACCGAACAGCCGCGCGAGCCGCATTCGCGCGAAGGTTCAAGGGAAGGTTCACGAGGAGGCCGCAAGCCGCGCCGTGAACGCGAACCCCGACGCTCGGGCGGCGGCCGCGAGCCTGCCCGCCGCGAGCCTGCCCACCAGACGCAGGCGCCAGCCGCCGCATTCACGCCGCCGGTCGCGCCGCCTGCCTCGCGCACGCCCTCGATCGGCCGCGCCGAAGCCCCGCAGGCCCCGCGCGATCCGGCGTCGGAGCCCGCCGATCACTCGCACCTCCCGGCGTTCCTGCTGCGACCCATTCGCGCACGGGTCTGAGTGACAAAGGCCTGATATTGCAAGGGCCTTTGCGTGCAGCGCGCCTGATCCTCAACGACCCGAATGGAACCCGTTTACCGGTCGTTCATTCTCGTCCGTTAACCTAGCAGCGATAATTTAATCATTGCTACGGGGACGGGCAGAACGCCCGCTATTGAGGACGTGATCAAGTGATCAAGGCGCTCGACGAGCATGAACGCACTATGGCCTTCGCCGAAGTCGCGCTTGGCCAGATCAAATCGCTCCGGCAAACCGCCGTCCCTCGCAATTATGAAATCTGGTACGTCTACGCGACGGGATACAATTCGCCGCTCAACAAGATCATCAACGAGACGCTGGCGCGCAACGGCAAGCTGACCGAGTCCGACCTCGAGCAGATCTACGAAACCTATCTTTCCCAGATCAAGACAACCGACCGCATCGACAAGGTCGGTGCACGCGTGATCGGCGAAATCGACGACGTGATGAAGCTCATCACCCAGGCCCTTGGAATGTCGGCGAGCTACGATCGCAGCCTGTCCGGCGCGACCCAAAAACTCGAGGTCGCCGAAAACCGCGACCAGGTCAAAGCCGTTGTCGAATCGCTGGTGACGTCGACCCGCGAGATGCGCGAAACCAACATGGCGCTGGAAGACCGGCTGACACTGTCGAAATCGGAGATCAGCAATCTTCAGCAGAGCCTCGAGGCGATCCGGGCCGAAAGCCTGACCGATCCCCTCACCGGCCTCGGCAACCGCAAATATTTCGACCGCTCGATCGAAATCGCGGTGCAGAATGCGCTCGCCAGCGGCGAGCCGCTTTCCCTGTTGATGTTCGACATCGACCACTTCAAATCATTCAACGACTCCTACGGCCACCTGACCGGTGACCAGGTGCTCCGGCTGGTCGGCATGTCGCTGAAGCAGACCATCAAGGGCCAGGACATCACCGCGCGCTACGGCGGCGAGGAATTCGTGGTGGTGCTGCCCAACACCGCGCTGCGTCAGGCGCTGACGGTCGCCGACCATATCCGCCGCGCCATCATGTCCAAGGAATTGAAGAAGAAATCCACCGGCGAAATTCTCGGCCGCGTCACCATCTCGGTCGGCGTTTCGATGCTGAAGCCCGACGACGATACCGATTCGCTGATCGAACGCGCGGATGCCTGCCTCTATGCCGCCAAGCGCAACGGCCGCAACCGCGTGATCTGCGAAGCCGATCCGGAATATGTCGCCGAGACTCGCAGCCAGGTCGCGTGACGTCAAATTACCGCCCTCATCCTGAGGAGCGCGCTTTGCGCGCGTCTCGAAGGATGGACGCGTGCACCCTCGTTGCCATCGAGACGCATCGCTTCGCGATGCTCCTCAGGATGAGGACTTTTTTTTCCTCGATGTCTTCCTGTTTTTAGCCGCAGGTTTTTTCTTAACCGCAGGCTTTTTCGTGGCAGCAGCCCGCTTCGGTGCGGGCTTCGCCGTCTTCTTCGCCTTCGGCCGCTTGCTCAGCGCCGCGCGTTGCGCGGCCGATAGCGCCGCCCGCGCCCAACTGGCCAACTCCTCTGAATCATCGAACAACCGCGCCGGCAATTGCCAGTACGAGTTGACCGTGACCGTCTTCGCCGTTTTTCGCTGTTGATACTGGAACGGCCCCGATCCCTCGGCCTCGAATTGCGGGATGTTTTGTTCGTCGGCGCGGAAATAGAGACCCGCACGCAGCGCCAGCGCAAAATTGACCCCGTCGACGGAAATCCCGTAGCCGGAAAACATCCGGCGGATCGTGACGGGCCCGAAGTCTACGAACAAATCGGTCAGGAAATCGCGGTCCATGCGATGCCGCTCAGGTCCTTGCGAATGGTCCTACCCCTCGCGGCGACGATCCTCGTCAGCTTTCAGCCTTGGCGGCCTTAAGCTGCACCGATTCACCGCAACCGCAGGCGCCGGTCTGGTTCGGATTGTTGAAGATGAACTGCGACTGCATCTTGTCGGCCTTGTAGTCCATCTCGGTGCCCAACAGGAACAGCACGGCCTTGGGATCGACCAGAATCTTGACGCCCTTGTCCTCGACCACCTCGTCGGTGGGGCGGACATCGTGGGCGTATTCGACCGTATAGGATTGTCCGGCGCAGCCGCCGTTCTTGATCCCGACCCGCAAGCCCACAATCTCCGAATCGGCGCGCCTGGTCAGTTCGGCGATCCGCAGTGCCGCGGCTTCGGTCAGCTTCATCACCTGCGGACGCGGGCGCGGCTTCGGCTTGGCGACGGGAACTGGTGATGCTGGTGTCATCTCAGTCATGTGTTTAGTCCTGACAGCAATTCAATGCCGCTTTGATTCCGATTTTGGCCCTGGTCCACTAACGCTTCACCACATATTGAGCACAAGGCGCGCCTCGTCGGTCATCCGGTCCGGCGTCCACGCCGGTTCCCAGACCAGATTGACATTGACGATGCCGACGCCAGGAACACTTGCGACCGCATTCTCCACCATCGTCGGCAACTCGCCGGCCGCCGGACAGTTCGGCGTCGTCAGCGTCATCTCGACGTCCACGGTGCGGTCGTCCTTGATGTCGACCTTGTAGATCAGGCCGAGCTCATAGATATCGGCCGGAATTTCCGGATCGAAGACCGTCTTCAGCGCGGCGACGATTTCGCCAGCCAGCCGCTCGGTTTCCTCCGGCGGCAACGCCGAATGCGTCACCATGTTGCTGGTTTTGGCTTCGCCATTTTCGGCTTCGCGATTCTTGGCTTCAACTGTGTCGGTCATGAGAACAATTCCCGCGCCTTGATCAGCGCCTGCGCCAGATGGTCGACTTCTTCCCGGGTATTATACATCCCGAATGAGGCACGGCACGTTGCCGTGACATTGAACCGCTCTAAAAGCGGCATCACGCAATGGGTGCCGGCCCGCACCGCGATACCCTGCCGATCGATGACGGTCGCCACATCATGGGGATGCGCGCCCTTCATCTCGAACGAAATCACCGGTCCCTTGCCGCGCGCGGTGCCGATCAGGCGCAGCGAATTGATCTCACGCAAGCGCTCCTGGGCGTAGGTCAGAAGGCCATGCTCGTGCGCCGCAATGCGTTCCTTGCCGATCGAATTGACGTAATCGATCGCCGCACCAAGACCCACCGCCTCGACAATCGCCGGCGTTCCCGCCTCGAATTTGTGCGGCGGATCGCCGTAGGTGACCCAGTCCTTTGCGACCTCGCGGATCATCTCACCGCCGCCGTTGTAGGGCCGCATCGCCACCAGATGCGCGTGCTTGGCATAGAGCACACCGATGCCGGTCGGGCCGTAGAGCTTGTGGCCGGTGAAGACGTAGAAATCGCAGTCGATATCCCGGACGTCGATCGCCAGATGAACGGCGGCCTGGCTGCCGTCGACCAAAACCGGAATGCCGCGGGCATGAGCGATCCTGACCACGTCCTTGACCGGAACGATGGTACCGAGCGCATTCGACATCTGCGTGATCGCCACCAGTTTGGTGCGATTGGTCAGCAGCTTCTCGAACTCGTCGATCAGGAAATTGCCTTCGTCATCGACATCAGCCCATTTGATGACGGCGCCGTGGCGCTCCCTGAGGAAATGCCAGGGCACGATATTGGAATGATGCTCCATGATTGAGAGCACGATCTCGTCGCCGGCCTTGATGTTCGGCTCGCCCCAGGACGACGCCACGAGGTTGATCGCCTCGGTGGCGTTGCGGGTAAAGACGATCTCTTCGTTGCGCTCGGCATTGAGAAATTTCGCGACCTTGGCGCGGCCGCCCTCATAGGCTTCCGTCGCCGCATTGGCGAGATAATGCAGCCCGCGATGCACATTGGCGTATTCGCTCTTGTACGCCTCGGTCATGCGATCGAGCACCGCATTAGGCTTCTGCGCGGACGCGGCGTTGTCCAGATAGACCAGCGGCTTGCCATAGACCTTTAGCGCAAGCGCCGGGAAGTCTTCCCGCACCCGGGCTACGTCATAGGAACCATTCGAGACTGCCGGATGCATGATCAACCTCGTGCCGCAAGCCAGCGCTGGGCGGCCGATATCGCCAATTCACGCAAGCCGTCATCGACGATCGATTCGATCGCCTCGCCAACGAACGCCTGGATCAGCAGCGCCTGGGCCTCCTTCTCGGAAAGCCCGCGCGCGCGCAGGTAAAACAACAGGCTCTCGTCAAGCGCGCCGGTGGTGGCGCCATGGCCGCAGGTCACGTCGTCGGCGAAAATTTCGAGTTCGGGCTTGTTGTCGGCCTCGGCCTCATCGGACAACAGCAGCGCCCGCGTCATCATCTTGGCGTCGGTCTTCTGCGCCTTGGGGCGAACGATAATGCGGCCCTGAAACACCGAATGTCCGCGATCGTCGACAACGGCGCGGAAGATCTCGCGGCTCGCGCAATTCGGCACCGCATGATCCAGAAACAGCGTGGTGTCGC
>Ga0209006_10004624_pt1 | contig 12459 bp, 11 predicted proteins | sample JacPin_JW_Ref_O2_FD_188567 | JGI IMG/M metagenome (GOLD analysis project Ga0209006, IMG submission 188567) | Forest soil microbial communities from Algoma, Ontario, Canada - Jack Pine, Ontario site 1_JW_Ref_O2 (SPAdes) (version 2) | ecosystem: Environmental > Terrestrial > Soil > Boreal...
CCCTCCAAGGCTTCTCCGCCGCTATACAGCGCTCGCTCTCCGGACCGATCGTGCGCTCGTCGGCTGAGGCTTGAAAAGAACGACGGCTTCGCCAGTTCCATAAGTCACCTTATCCGAACCGTGGGAGTGATGACCGTTACCGCCTAGGCCGACTGTCGCATCCCAAAGGGGTGTCTTCCGCAGCATGTGAATTTGCACCGAAAAAGTTCCCCCGTCGCAGCGGCAGGAACTATCTGATGTCAAAGGAAATCCCGTATTGCGCCAGGGTTTCCGCCATGCAAATCTGGTAGCCTAATAACTCAACTATTGTCGCACTAAATCAGTTATCTAGGCGGCCCTGCGGAGAGGGTCCCGCTTTGGCGAAAAATCACAATTGAGGGTGCAAAACGGCGATGTCCGAAGGGGCGAGCGGTGCTGACAGTTTCTCCTTTACGCGATTAAAAATAGAAGCAGCTACAGCTCCCGCGACGCCCTGATAAACGATCGCGCGGACAAGCGCCTCGAACGGCTTGGCCGACGACGGCGCAATTCGCTGGGGGCCGATGCGGGCGACCACGGCAGCGATAACGCGAGCGAGATCCGGATCGTTTCGGGCTAGACATTTCTCAATGTCGGTTCTCACTCGAGGCTTTCATCATTCGTCATTGCGGCCGTCAGCGCCAGAAAACCCAGAAGAAACGTCATTTCCAAAGACGACGCTGTTACCGGAAGGTCATCGAAGCCTCGGCTGCTGACGCTTGGGGCAGTCACGCGGTGCTATCTACGTTGGACCGCAGGGTAATACTGCGGCGCCTCACGACGGTCGAACATACCGTAGTCGCGTACAACGCGGACATGCCGCAATCGCCCTCCTTTCGGCATCTTCAGCGATCGAGCAAAAGCCTCGGCGTCCGCCCGCGCCTTCCAAACGCACATCAGAATCAATTCGCCCGGCGTCAGGACTGCGTCGTAAATGTCCCAAGCGACGATACCAGATGCGCCGCGATCAAGTCCGAGATAGGCCGCTACTTCGGAACCCTGCGTCTCCTGGTGCAAAGCTTTTGGTCGCGCGGCGTCAACGAAGGTAACCGTCGTGCCTTCGCCTATTTCTGTTTCGTCGAGACGCTGCTCACGGATTACCTGGCCGTCGGGGACGCGGCTATCCTGTGTGATTTGACCGACGCGTAAATGATAGTCGAGAAGGATTTCGGATCGGCCTTTTTCTTGGACTGTATGATGGCGCATGTCGGTACGCCAACGCACCACGGATTTCTCATCCCGCCACCCCGAAAGAGACAGAATCCAGCCCTCGCGCGTCAGGCTCTTGTATCGAATATTGTCCACAAAACCGTCGACCTTCTCCAATTCTGGCCGCAGCATCTTGGCGTTGGCGAGATAGGCATTCCACTGCTCCGGCTTGGGGTGCACTTCAAAGATCACCGAGAACATGATGGCCTCCGTTATCGATCTTCTCTGACCGCCGCTATGCAGTCGATCTCGATATCAAAATGTCCCGGCCATGCCGGAACATTCACGAAAATGCGCGCAGGCGGGTCTTTCGGAAAGAACCGCGTATAAACTCCGTTGACGGCCGCAAACTTCTCAACCGAGGTGCAGTAGACGTTGCACTTAAGCACATGATCAAGCGAGGATCCTGCAGTTTCCAGGCAAAGTTTCATCTGCTCGAGAACAAGCTCAGTCTGACGTTCAATCGGCGCGTCAATCACCTCTCCGGTTGCGGGATCGAATGGCGGAAAGCCCGACACGTAAACCGTGTCGCCGTGCCGTGAGACCGCCGATGTCGGCGCCTTCCATTTCTCCAGATATGTCGACAATGGCTCGACGCGGATAATTTCCCTTTTCATGGCGACGCTCCCTCATTTCCCAATGTCATTTATGCCTCGCTTCACCGCGGGTCACGCACCAACGCTTCGCTGAAGGCCGAATTGTCGTTCTTCGGCAGAGCGCTCGGTTCCATAAATTTCCTTCTGCGAATCGATGTTCGCCTCGCACTATCCGGCGCCGAATTCACGAAAGCGAACAAATATTGAGTCGCGCTATCGAAATCGACGACGGGCGTGCAGGGCGAGTTGTTCTAAAGCTGCGAGCAACACGAGCGCATTTAGCCGCCCGGCCACATTCGCGCCAGCACGCCGTCGTGTTTGACGATCCGATGGTAAAGCGCCCCTGCGACATGCAGCGCCACGATCGCGGCGATCAGTATGCCGCAGATTAGATGCCAGGCGAAGATCCGGTCCGAAAGCGGCACATCCTTGGCGGCGATCGACGGAAAGGTAAACAGACCGAAAACGCTGACGGGATCGCCATAGGCATTGGTTCCCGCCCATCCGAGCAGCGGCGAAACCAACAGCAGCACGTAGAGCGCACACTGCGCGCCGAGCGACGCGCCGCTTTCGAGCTTCGACAGTTGGGAGGGCGCAGGCACCCCGGACAACGCGCGCCGCGCGAGGCGCGCAACCATCAAAATCAGCGTCAGGGCGCCGAGGGCTTCGTGGAAATTGTAGAGACTGTCTCGCAGGTCGCCCTCAGGAACGATGCGCTTCATCGCCGGGCCGGTGAGCAACAATGTGATCACGGCGACGGCGACGCACCAGTGAAGCCATTTCGCGGCGGCGGAATAGTGCGTCGGGACTTCGCGGGCGTTCGCAGACATGCGCGCTCCTCGCTCTGGGCTTCTGCGCAGGGCGGCGGCCGCATTCATGCACACCGGACGCCGCGTGTCATCCTCCGTCTAGCCAACGCGGGGCGGCGGCGCTGTCCTTGACGATGTCGAGGCGGGATCGTCAGGCCTTTCGGTCTCCAATTGTGTGAAATTTCGCCTCCCAATTGCTGCTGCGCCGTCGCGCGGGTAAGCAAAGTGTTGAAGCATTCGAAATGAATTTCGTAGCTGACGACGGGCCTCCACGTTCAGCCCATGTCATGACGATCTTGTGATAGTCTTCAGGCATTCGATATCAATGTTGCCCGTTGGCGATCCCTGTTCGGTCATTCCAGCAGAGGCAGGAAAGCGCCCATGTCGGTCGCTTGGCCGAAGTCGGCCTTTTCTCGAAAGCAGACATTGATCGGCGCGGGCGCTCGACGATCATGGGCGGGAGGCGTACCCTGGAGTTTGCCTGAGCCAGCGGCGAGACCACTATATACCGGGCTTCAACAAGACCTTCCCTACGTTCTTGCGGTCTTGGATATAATGGTGCGCCAGCGGAGCTTCATCGAAGCGGAAAGTGCGGTCGATTTTCGGCCGAACAATTCCTCTGCTCCTGAGATCAAGCAGTTCATCCATCCATCCTCGCATCCGATCGACTTCGCCCCACATATGTCCAAGGTTAACCCCGAAGGCCCCCCTGTTCGAATTGATGAGCGCCGTCGGAGTGAAGTTGAACCAAGGCATATTAGCGAGGGTCTTGAACATATTGAGAAGATCGCGCTCTTTGGCGTTCGCGGCCGAGGAAAGGCCGAACATTCCTAGCCTTCCCGTGGGGGCCAACAGACGGTAGCCTTTCTTGAGGGAGTCTCCACCGACAGCGTCGAGGACCAATTCGACGCCTCGGCCTGCAGTGATCTCTCTCGTGCGCGCCTCGAAATCTTCCCGCCGTTGGTCAATCAGATGCTCAACCCCGAGGGCTTTCAATTTATCATGTTTTGAGGCTGAGGCCACCCCGATCACTTTCGCGCCAATATGCAAGGCGATTTGCGTCGCTGCTATGCCGACCCCACCGCCGGCAGAATGAACGAGCACCGTTTCACCCCGCTTAAGGCCGCCCATAACGACGACCAATTGCCAGGCAGTGAGGTAATTTAGGGGAAACGCCGCGCCCTCGTCGGCTGACATGTCGACCGGGCGCGCGAAGACCTGCTTGTCAGGAACGCAGATGACATCAGAATATCCGCCAAAGCGAGTTAGCGCGAACACGTCGCGGCCGAGCCAGACAGGATCGGCGCTCGTTCCGACCACATCGACCCGACCAGCCACTTCATATCCCACGACTACCGGCAATGGCGGCAGATCGGGATAAATGCCCATCCGTCCCATTATGTCGGCAAAATTGACCCCGATTGACTCCACGTGAATACGAACCTCGTTCCCTTTTGGTTGTGGATCGGGAGCTTCCTTGACGACCAGCGCCTCGGGGCGACCTGACTTGACTATCCATATTTGTCGCATGGGTTCACCCTGATCGCCTTGCGTGAGGTTGCGCCGTGGAACACGGGGCTCGCCTCCCGTCCCCCCGGAAATATAGCCGGCCTGCCCGAAATTCGCCCGGCAGAAAGGCCGGCCTTCCGCAGACCCTCGTCTTCGAAGAGCGGCAGCGTTCGATCCCGATTTCTCTGAGCGGTGGCGCGTCTTTCCGCGAAGAGCTGCGTCCAGAGACTTCGATCGTAGTCCAGGAATGCCGATACAATGCCTCGGACCAAATATCTCGAGCTCATCCCGCCGCTTTATGGAGCAAGCCGAAGTTCATTCGCAATCAAAAATATAGCACCTCCGTCGCGGAGCACCATCAGTCCAGAGCCGGATCCATAGGCGACCCGCCTATCGATCTTATGCCCTAACGGAGCGCGCAAGAGCGGACTTTGAAACATCCGATAGCTAGCGCTCCACGGCGAGACTTAGTTATCTCTTTAGTGGCGGCGGTGTTTGCGGCCCCAGCGGCCGTTGCCGCTCCACCAGGCTTTCCGACAGGTTGAGCGAATGGCCGATACAGAGCAAGTCAACGAGGATCGCCTGTTTGTAGCGAGTTGCCGACTGAGCAAAAACGCCGATCGGTGCGATATTGCGGATGACGAGATGGGCGCCGGGAAAGCGGAGGCCGCCAATCAGCCCTGGCCCAATCATTATTGCGCCGCCGCCAGTCACGCCAATGGTGTCGAACAAGTCGGTAAACTCGGTTCCGCCGGCGTCGGCTGCAATCAGCAAAAAAGCGCTGGCGTCGCGCGCGGCGCCGACCACAGCGCGTTGCTCGTCGCTTGGAACATGAAGGGAAGATTCGAGACCGAGACTCAGGAGCCTGACGTGGGCGTCGACAGCGACTCCCTGCGATTTCTGGTCAAGCGGAAAGACATTCACGTGACGAGCGTCCGCAATCACGTCAAGGGCATCCGAGAACACATCGAGCGAGATGTCGGCATTCATGTCCGCCAATGCGCTAGAGAGGCCATCGGTGAGCGACGCCACGAGTTCCGAGAAAGAATCTGTTCGGGCGGTTGAATTTGCCATGAAATGCGCATTGACCGCGAGATTCTGCGCCACGCAGAGCTTGAATTCGCGCAAACCCTGGAAACCCAGCGCGCGGCAAAAACGAGTGATCGATGTCGCTGATACGTTGGCGCGCTTAGCGAGCTCTGTCGTGCTTGCAATGACAGCGAACTGTTGGTCCCCCAACACCACAGCGGCGACCTGCTGTTCAGACTCGCGTAGCGACCTCATCGAGTTGTTAATCAGCTCGACTATATCGACGACGACCGTCATAGGCTGCGCCCTTCCGAACGGTCGATGCGTGCGGTGCACGCCTTTGCCCTGGCCAAGAAGCCGGCATAGTCCTTGGCGGAACGTTCGATCCAAGCCCGTTCAGCGAAGGCGAAAATTCTTGGAAAGACCAGCGCGTCGAAATTGCGCCTGTCGTGCATGTATTCTCCCCAGATACACGCATGGACGCCACGCAGCTGTCCGAGCAATTCTACCGGCCAGCCGAGATCGGCCTCAAAATCATAAGTCTGCTGCAAAGGAACCACGCCGGCCCAGTGGCCCCCCGAGGCCTGCCAGTCGTCGGTCAAAGCCATGTCAAGGTAATAGGCGTTCGCAGGCGCGAGCACCACGTCGTAGCCGCGGAGGGCGCGCTCGTGCGCGCGGTCCGGATGCTGCCACACGACCGCAATCGTCCCGGCAGGGTCCAACTCGGCGTGATTGAGCGCATCCTCCCAGGCAACTACCGTGCGGTCACTTTTCGCCAAACGGTCACGCACCCATTCTAAGATCGCTCTCTGTAACTCACCCGTCGAGGTCAACCCCTTTTCGGTTGCCGCTTTCTTCGCCGCAGGCGAGTGCGACCATGTCGCCGCGACAACTTCGTCGCCACCGATATGGACGAGCGGCCCCCGAAAGGTCTTCATCACCGTGTCGAAGGTCGCGCCGAGGAAGTCGTAGGTCTGCGGCAAGCAAGGGTTCAGCGCGTTGCCGAAGAAGCCCTGAATGCTGTTGTAGCCGCCGGTATCCCCGGGTTCGCGCAATTCGGGCAATGCCTCGAGTAGCGCATGCGCATGTCCAGGGACATCGATCTCGGGCATGAGCCGTAGCGACAGCGCCGCGCTATGACTCTCGAGTGCGCTGATATCGGTGGGCGAGTAGACGCCGCCATAAGGTTCAAACGAACTGCCGAGAAGCGGCGGAACAAGCAGTCCGTGGCCACGCAGAGCGACGCGCTTCGCGACTTCGGGATAGCCGTTGACATTGATCCGCCAGCCCTCGTCGTCGTTGAGATGCAGATGCAGCAGGTTGAGCTTCAGCCAGGCAAAGAGATCAACGAGCGCCTTGAGTTCATTCATCGAGTAGAAAGTGCGTGCGACGTCGACCAAGACGCCGCGCCAGCCGAAGCGCGGCACGTCAGCAATGGCGCCGCGCACCGGAAAGCCGAACTGATGCGGCATCTCGCGCGCGCCAACCACCATTTGCGCCAGCGTGATCAAGCCATATAGAAAACCGGCCTCGGCTTCGGCGTCGACGTAGATGTCGAGGCCATCGAAGATAATCTTGTAACCCTCGGCCCCAAGTCGAGCATCGTGAACACTGCGCAGCGAAAGGTGACGCAGCCCCGTTTCGCCCGGTTTGGCGAAGATCGCGTGGCGACCTGGCACGACGCGGCCGGCCAACGCTGCCACTGTATCGCAAAGTTTTACCTGAGCAGCCGACATGTTCCCCGCCGTTTGGAGCGCCGCCGCGCCAGAAGTTAGCGGCGCGACGGCGATCGAGGCGACGTTCGGAAAAGGTATGACTGAGATCGTCATCTGCGATGGCGGTACGACAGGGATCAGTGGCTCGGGCTCGGCCTGAGGTCTGGCGTATAGTTGGGATGCGTCGTGACTACGCGCGAGCGGCTGCACGGCTACCGCCGCGAAGCCGCCGTCGGCAAAAGCGATGTAGGCAGATTGCGCGCCGTCGCCGGCGTGACGCGGCCAGTTGCTCAACGGCGCAAGCGAAAAGGACCATACGTCATCCGGCTCGATTGCGGGAGCGTCAGGACGAATCTCGACGAAATTGGACACAACGGTGACTACGGAACCGCCGCGTACGTTCGTTGGCTGGGCGAGCCAAAGCGTACCGGTTAGGCAGAGCGTGAAGTCGGTCAGTCGGCCAGGCCCGTTATTGTAAAGACTGAAGTGGATTGTCGTGTCCCCCTGCTGCCCATGCCAAACAGACACCAGGCGAAGGTCGCGGGCCTTTTTAGTCGCCATGCGGATACCGTTGTTTTGCCGGTGCGGGGGGAGCAGAGCCGCCTTCTTGGCTGTGAAACCCTAAACGTGCCCTGTAAATTATCAACATTATCGTTGCTTGTGAATAACAAACATGATTTTCTGTCAATCATTCACGCATGGGAGCGGAGCTGGATAGTCCTCCATGAGCGCGAATACAGGAGAATTGCGACCGCCTACGCCGGCCTCGGCCAGCCTCCCACCGATCCTCTCGGTGCAAGGCGTCGATATGCGTTTTGGCGCCGTGACCGCGTTGAGCAATGTCTCAATGTATTTGAGTCGCGGCGAGATCACGGGTCTGGTCGGCGACAACGGAGCCGGCAAATCGACTTTGGTGAAGCTCATAAGTGGTGACCTCCAGCCAACCGAAGGCTCTATTGCGTTCGAGGGCAAGGAGACGACCTTCGCCTCACCGGCGATCGCGCGCGCCAGCGGCATCGAGACGGTCTATCAAGACCTGGCGCTTGCCGGAAACATGTCCGTTTGGGCCAACGTGTTCCTTGGACGCGAGCGTATCCGCAGGCCGCGCGTCCTGAACGTCCTCGACAAGAAGGCCATGATCGTCGAGACGCGCGAGATGCTCGAGCGTTACCAGATGAATGTGCCACCTATCGACGAGCCCGTAGACGGCCTTTCTGGCGGACAACGCCAAATCATTTCGATCGCGCGCGCCGCCGCCTGGGGTTCGAAATTAATCCTCATGGACGAGCCGACGGCGGCACTGGGAGTTGCCGAGACCAAAGCCGTGGAGGGCATCATCGTGTCGCTGAAGGAAAGCGGCTTCAGCGTCATGATTATCAGCCACAATCTCGAACAGGTATTCCGCTTGACCGACGCAATTTGGGTGCTTCGCCGAGGCCGAATGATAGGCAAGAGACGAACCGACGCGACATCCCCCAATGAGATCGTCGGCATGATCACTGGCGCCCACGAAGGAGCGGAGGCAAGGCGTTCGTGAATAGTGTAGATTCACCTCTCGCAACAAAAACGCGCCTCGTCCGCTTGGCGAAACACAACGGCATTTTTATCGCTCTGCTGGTTCTCCTGACTTTTATGCTTTTGACGAAGCCGCAGTTCGGCACGGCGCAAAATCTCAGCAACATTCTGCAGCAGAACGCGGTCATCGGCGTGCTCGCCTGCGGAATGACATTCGCTATTGTCATCGGAGGGTTCGATCTTTCGGTCGGCTCGACCGCGGCGCTGTCGACGGTCGTGACCGCGACCCTGTTTGCAAGTGGCAGAGCCATCGCCCTCCCGCTTGGGCTCGCCGGCGCGCTAGTCGCTGGCTTGCTGGTGGGCACCGTCAATGGCTGGCTGATTGCCTACGTACGAGTCAACCCATTCGTCGCCACGCTCGGCACGATGACAATCGTGCGCGGCACCGTTTACGTCATCACCAACGCCACGCCGGTCTTCGGCGTTCCAATAAACTACACTTCTTTCGGTCTCGGCAAGCTTTTCGGAATCCCAAATGTTACATGGATCTTTGCCCTCGTAGGAGTGTTGCTGGGCGCCGTGTTGCATCTGACCCGCTTCGGTCACTACGTTTATACGATCGGCGGCAACGCGCATGCCGCCAAGGTGATGGGCGTTGATACGCGTCGGGTACGGTTTCTTACTTACTTGCTGGTGTCGTGCTCGGCGGCTATCGCGGGCGTGTTACTGGTCGTCCAAACGGCGAGCGGGCAACCAGCCGCTGCGACAGGTTACGAATTGACTGCCATCGCCGCGGTCATCGTCGGAGGCGCGACGCTCGGCGGCGGACATGGCCGCATGATCGGCACCATAGTCGGCGTATTGCTGCTCGGCGTCGTCACCAACGGGCTCAACCTCTTCGGCGTGTCCCCGTTCTGGCAACCGATAGCTACCGGCCTGATTCTCATCCTTGCCGTCGGTCTCGATAGGGCTCGGAGCGATGCCGACTGATTTAATTATGCCCTGCAGCGAGGAGCGGGTCGCCCAGCAGGTTCTGAGTAACAATGCCCGCTGAGGAGCAGCAAATATGGGAACGTCAAACACTTCCGACGCATCTCGTCGTGATTTCGTAAAGGCAACGCTGGCGCTTGGTCTTGGGGGAGGCGCGTTGTTTGCGAGCACCGGAGCGTTCGCCGAACAACTCGCTTGTCCCGCCGCCAAACGTATCGAGGCGACCGGAAAATATACACCCGCCAACAAAAAGATTGGCGTCAGCGTCGCCTATCTCGGCGTTCCATTCTACGCAAACTACAAGATGGGCCTTGAGGACGGAGCCAAGCAGTTCGGCTTCACTTATGAATTGATGGACGGGAAAATGGGTGACCTGCCGACCGAGTTGTCGAACCTCCAGCACTTCGGCGCCGGCGGATTTGACGCAGTGCTTCTCACGCCCTCGGGCGAGGGCATTTTGCCGGCGCTACGGCAGCTATTGACGGCCGGAGTGCCAGTCATCGAAGTCAACAACAGGGCCGGATTTGGCAAGGAGGGCATCGCGGTGACAACCTATGTCGGCGCCAATGATGTCGAATTCGGCAAGTTGCAGATGGACCTCGTAGTCCAGCAATTCGGCGATAAGCCTGTCAAGGTCGGCTACGTCATGGGTCCACTCTCGAGCCCCGCGCAGGTGCTGCGCGCGCAGGGATGGGACCAAGGTCGCGCCGCCCACTCCAGCATCAATGAGATCGCCCGAGTCTCGGACGATTTTGACAGCGCGAAGGCGCTTGCCGTCGTGCAGGATTTGCTTAGCCGTTTTCCGAAGGGCGAAATCGACGCTATCGTCATGCAAGGGCCGGAAGGCGCGGCGGCGGTCCAGTATGCGATTCAGAACAGCCGTGACGATGTGAAGTTCTTCGCTGGCGACTACCCGGCAGATATCCGCCAGTTGATCTATGATGGCAAGGTAGTAGCTACGATCGACCAGGATCCATATCCGCAGGCCTACCACGCGATGGAGATGGCCTATGATCTGCTCATGGGCAAGGAGAGCGAGATCAAAAAACCCTATTTCCTGCCGTTGCCACTGATCTCCCAAAAGAACGCGAAGGAAGTTCCTCCAGCATGGGGCTGCTAGCTGCGGAGAACCTGGGCATCCAAAGCAGTGCGCGGGTGCGCCAGGTGCACGGCGGGTGATTAGAAGCCTCCAGATTCCCCTCGCGTCGCAGCGATGATTTCTTGCGTTCCGGATTCATTGATTCGGGGCATGAGGCATGGTCAAGCGATACGAACTTAACGACGCACAATGGCGACGGGTTGAGGCTATGCTTCCTGGGAAAGCTGGCGATCCGGGACGCACCGCCAACAATCGTTTGTTCGTGGACGGCGTTCTGTGGGTGCTGCGATCCGTGGCGCATTTGCATGACCTGCCTGAGCGATACGGCAAGGGGAAAGCGTTAACACCCGCTTTTCGCGCTGGGCCAAGGCCGGCGTGTGGAAGCGCGTTTTCGAGGCTCTCACCAAAGACCGCGGCAACGAATATCTCATGCTCGACACAGCCCTGGTTCGCGCTCACCAACAGGCCGAGACCGGAAAAGGGGGGCCCAAAATCAGGCTCTGGGGCGTTCCCGAGGAGGATTGACCACCAAAATCCATATGCTCGCCGACGCGCTTGGCCGCCCGTTGCGCTTCATCCTGACAAGCGGCCAAACCCATGACGTCGTTACGGCCCCCGCGTTGCTCGACGGGGTAGACGGTGGCGCCATTATCGCCGACAAAGCCCAGAACAGCAACGAGTTGCGCCAATTGATCGCGGACGCCGGCATGGTCTCGGTCATTCCTTCGACCCGATCGCGCAAAGTCCCGATCCCACACGACGCGACGATCTACAAGGCGCGCAACCGCATCGAGCACTGCTTCAACAAGCTCAAGCATTTCCGGCGCTTCGCAACGCGCTTCGATCGCAGGGCCAACCATCGCTCCGTTCGATCCTCTCCATCCCATAATATCGTCTGCACAAGTGTTTTGTCTTGGTGTATCAAAGGGACAGTAAGAAGCAGAGGGATCCCATATGGCTGCCGTGACCATAATTGCTATCAAGAATGGCCCCCTCGTCGTAACTGGCGAAGTGGAGGTGAAGGACGCTAACGGGAACACTTATCCCGCTTCGGAGAAAACGGTACTTTGTCGCTGCGGCGCGTCGACCAATAAGCCGTTCTGCGACGGTACTCACGGGAAAATTGGTTTCGCGGCCGCAGAGCAGGCTGTGCCCGGATCGGCCGAAACTTAGTCCACGCGCTCGTAGCTCTGTCGCCCGCGACAGCGCGAACGCCGCCGTTCGATGGATCGCCGCGCGCTTCGCAGGGGTCGCCGCTCCGGACGATTGCCAACGATGATCGCCGCGCTCTAAATCGGCTGCGCCGAAACCGCTCGGGATGGCGAAAGAGGCCTGGGACCGACTGGCGGCAAATCGGCCCGCCTCGGTTATGGCCAAAAATCGCGCAGCCCGATATCATCCGAGCTAGAAGCAGTGAGGAGACAGCCATGAAGGTCGTGATCATCGGCGCGACGGGGACCATCGGCAAGGCCTTAGCCTCAGCCCTGAGAGGGAATCATGAGATCGTTGCGCTCTCGCGGTCCACGGGCGAGAACCGCGTCGACATCACCAACAAAGCCTCTCTCGAAAAGGTATTTGCGGCAATCGGCAAGGTGGACGCAATCGTCTGCGCGGCCGGGGGCGCTGTATTTAAGCCGCTCGCCGCCCTCTCCGACGCCGACTTCGAGAAATGTCTTCACGACAAGCTCATGGGGCAAGTGAATGTCGTGCGAATTGGATCGCAATACGTGCGGCCCGGCGGTTCGATCACGATCACCAGCGGCGTACTGGCGCAGGAGCCGATGCCCGGCGCGGCCGCCATTAGCCTCGTCAACGCCGGGCTTGAGGGCTTCGGGCGCGCTGCCGCGCTGGAGCTGGAGAGCGACAAAATACGGGTCAATGTTGTCAGCCCGCCCTGGGTGTCGGAGACGCTCGTCGCCCTGAAGATGGATCCGGCGAATGGTCTTCCTGCCGCGGAGGTCGCCAAGGCC
>Ga0209006_10004625_pt1 | contig 12457 bp, 10 predicted proteins | sample JacPin_JW_Ref_O2_FD_188567 | JGI IMG/M metagenome (GOLD analysis project Ga0209006, IMG submission 188567) | Forest soil microbial communities from Algoma, Ontario, Canada - Jack Pine, Ontario site 1_JW_Ref_O2 (SPAdes) (version 2) | ecosystem: Environmental > Terrestrial > Soil > Boreal...
AGCAAAAAATTCCGGTGGCGGCGACATCATCAGCGGCGGCAATTTTCACGGCCAGCCGCTCGCCATGGCCGCCGATCAAGTCGCCATCGCGCTCGCCACTCTCGGCGGCATTTCCGAACGCCGCATCGAGCAAATGACCAACCCGCTCACCAGCATGCTTCCCGCATTTCTCACGCCCGAGCCCGGCCTCAACTCCGGCTTCATGATCGCGCAGGTCACCGCCGCCGCTCTTACCAGTGAAAACAAAGCGCTCGCCACGCCGCATTCCGTCGATTCCATCTCCACGTCCGGCAATCAGGAAGATTACGTCTCCATGGGCATGAGCGGCGCCCGCCGACTCAGCCGCATGCTCGAGAATCTCCGCCACACCGTCGCCATCGAACTCCTCTGCGCCGCCCAAGGCATCGAACTCCTCGCCCCACTCCAAACCGGCACACTCGCGAAAAAAGCCATCGCCGCCGTCCGCGCCGTCTCCCCCAGCGTCGTCGAAGACCGCCCCCTAGCCCCCGACATCGAATCCGTCACCGCCAAAATCACCGACGCCACCTTCTCCTCCATCCTCCACTGAACCGTTTGTAGTGACTCCATCACTCCGTTGGGTACAGCGCTCAATTAAAGGATTGTCATTCCGGGCGAAGCCCGGAATCTGCTTTTTGACTGAGTTGGCAAATTCGTTCAATCAAATCGCTTAAGCACGCCCCTCTGTGAACTCTGCGCCCCCTCTGTGGTGAATTCTCTTCTGCGCATTTGCCCCGTCGCTCATCGCTTCCACGCGCCATAGTGACGCTTTAAGAAAACCCCTCGCACAACTTCCCTTCCAACTTTCCCCCTTCCGCTAAACTCACTCTAAATCTCGATCGCAATCGCAATTCCGCCCGCGCATTTTCCTGCGCGGTGCCGGACCTTCCAGGCGGGCCCGAAGTTGTTGTGTAACAGGAGAGACAAAACTTGAACCGCCTTCGCTCGACGCCGAGCCATCTCAGATTTCTCGTCCCCGCAAGCGTGCTCGTCGCTTCCGTTTTCATCCTGATCGGCGCCGCTCAAATTCCCCGTCAGCGCGTTTCCTCCGTCGAAGACTGGACCCACCACCATCTGCTCTACTCACGCCCATCCACCTGGGCCACCGCATGGAAGGTGCAGCAAGAGCCGCGCTACTGGCAGCAAAAAATCCGCCGCGGCGAAATGAACGAATCGCGCGCTGTATCCAACTCACGCGCAACCTTCGACGACCGCGAATCAGCCGAATCACGCCGTTTTGAAAATTCCGCCAACGACGGCCCTGGCGCCGACTGGGCCCGCGATCCCTTCCGCTTTCGCGGCGGACCCTGGCACGGGCCCGAGCGCGCAGTCTCCTTCGAGCGAGACTGGGGCACCTCGCTGGGCGTGAACGGCTCAACCGGCGTCCCCGTCAACGGCACCACATGGTTCCCCGTCTACCCCGCCAAATTTTCTTTCGACACCACCGCCACTCCCGATTGCACCAAAGACTTCGTCGTCTTCCCCACAAACCTCGCCGGCGCGAGCGGCGGCCAGGCCAGCATCGTCGCCTACGACAAGCTTTATTCCGCTCCGACCGGAACCACTCTCTGCGGCACCACTGCACCCGCCGTCTACTGGTCCTACAACACGAATTTCAACGCCACTGGCGCAGCAACGACCGGCACCATCGCGACTTCCCCCATCATCTCCGCCGACGGCAGCAAAGTCGCATTCATCGAAAACGACGGCGGCTCCGGCGCCGTTCTCCATCTTCTAAAGTGGAACGCCGGCGACGGTGGCGGATCAATCAGCACAGCTCTAAATCCAGCGATCAAGACATCGTGGACCACTTGCCCCGCTACATCGTGCCTAATCTCAATCACTTTCGCGAACGCCAGCGTCGACACCGGCTCATCGCCCTTCTACGACTACACCCGCGACACACTCTACGTCGGCGATAACGGCGGCATTCTCCACAAATTCATCAACGTCTTCGGCATCACCGGCGCCACCCCCAGCGAAGTGACGACGGGCGGCTGGCCCGTCACCGTCGACAACACCTTCGCGCTGAATTCGCCAGTCCTCGACGGCACCTCCGGCAACATCTTCGTCACCGATCTCAACGGAACTCTCAGCTTCGTTCGCGAGACCTTCAGCACGGTCGGCGCTTGTAAAACCGGCAGTCCTCCGTGCATCAGTTCCACGACAGTAGTTCCTTCTCAAATACACTCGCTCATCGACGCGCCAATCGTCGACTCTTCGACACAAAAAGTATTCGTCTTTTATGCGAATTACGACGGAACCAACATGGCGGTCGTCCAGTCGGACACGGCGCTCAGCGGAAAAGTTCCTACGCTTGCCGGTTCAAAGCTCAACCAGCGCCATATGCATGTGGGAGCTTTCGATAACACCTATCTTAGCGGGACCGGGAATACAGGACGCCTATACCTTTGCGGCGGCTCAGCCACTGGCCAGCCGACCCTTATGCGGGTTGGCTTCAATAACTCCGCCGCTACTTTCCCGAACAAAACCGGCACAATGGACACAACGGTAGACGCCAGTCCGACGTTGGAAGTCGTGTCCTCGCTTAACGCCGTCGATTGCGGCCCGCTCACCGAATTTTTCAACGCCAACGCCCCAGCCGCCAGCCAGGATCAGCTTTTCTTCGGAGTAGCCGGCGACAGCGTATCCCCAACCTGCGTTACCGCTGGAGTCGGTTGCGTCATGTCCGTCAACATCACATCCACTCCCGGAACGCTCGCTATTGCTTCCTCAATCCCCGAAATCATGGGTGCCAGCGGAATCATCGTCGACAACAACTCGACATCCGCCCAAGCCTCCAGCCTCTACTTCTCCAACCAAGGCAACAGCACCACCGCCCTCAAGTGCGGCACCACCACCGGCGTAGGCTGCGCCATCAAAGTCACACAATCCGGCCTAAACTAATTTTCGGTGTGAGATTTATCTTCTTGAGGACATCGCGGAACCAGAAGGATGGAAGCAGAGGTTTTTTATCAATTATTAGTCAGCGGTCACGAGTCGCCGCTTCTCAGCGTCGACCGCAAATACGTCAGCATCCTGTATCCAGCGATGTGACTAAACGGCGCCAACTCCAGCGAATAATGCCCGCAATACAGCTCCAGCGTCCGCGGCGTAGCATCATTCGCCCGTAGCGCTGCCAGCATTTGCTCCGTCAACTCCGGCAAAAACGTCGGATCGTACTTCCCATACACCATGAACGCATTCTTCCCCGCGCCCATCCCTCGCTCGACATACGGCATCGGACTGACCGGCGCCCAAAACTCGCGCAACTCGTCCACGGTGACGTGCCCGCGCAGCCCTTCCCACACATGCGTCGTCGTCATACCCCGGCTCACCACGTCCGCAAAGTGCGTGGACACATGAAAAAATCCGCCCGCCCGCAGTGCATCATCGTGTACTAGCGTGATGTATCCCACCGACGAGCCGATGCTCGTCCCCAAAATCCCCAGCCGGTTGAAGCCTTGCTGCTCCAGCCACCGCAAACAGCGCCGCGTATCCTGCACCGCCTGACGATTCGCTTGTAGCGTCAGCCCAATGTTCGGCCCCACAAGCTGATCCGCGCGCTCGTGCCCCCTCGCCATTCGCCGATCGTGATACGGCAAACTCAATCGCAACACGCTCACGCCGATGCGCTGCAGCCACTCGCAAAGCCCGCGCTGCCCGTGCCACTTCGCATTCCAGTTCGGCAGCAGCACCACCGCAGGCCGCGCCACAAATCCATTCCCATTCGCGCTTGCATTTGAGGCCGCCCGACCAGTCCCATGTGCAGCCCCGTGCGACGCCCCATTCTTCGCCGACGCGCCGTTTCGATCCCCGTTCGCTACAGCGGCAGCTCCCCAATCCGGAATTTCCCCCGACGCCCCCTTCTTCCCCGCCGGAAAAAACTGCGCATGCACCTTGTTGTTCTCGGGCCAAGCCGACCGAATCGAACTCGTAAACGTCAGCACACCTTCCGCATCCAGCGAATAATCCGTAGCCGGTGTCACCGCGTACCACTCCCGGCTGTGCTCGATCGCCCACTTTGAATACTCGCGCACATACGCAGCTGGGTCCGCTGTATTGGGATCTCCGCCAATATGCTCCAGCCCCCAATCAAACGGCATTACCCGCCGATTGTCATCGGTCGTCCACCGCCGGTGCTCATACTGCCGTATCCGCCGCTCAAACCAATGCATTCACAAAACTCCCAGCCGGCAACCGCAATCTCCACCGCTACTATTTTCGCAGCAAATTTGCGCGATGTCACAGCGTTGTTCCAACGTTTGTTTGGCCGCGACCTCAATACACCGACCAAACTCCCGGCGTCGCGAGTTCAACCAAATGCCGGTCGGGGTCTCTGAAATAAAGACTCCAGCCTCCCAAATCCCACTTTCGTCTCTCTTCCACTTCGATTTCCTTCGATTCGAGCCACTTCTCCCAGTTCGCCAATTCAATAGCCGGAATCGCGAACGCGACGTGCAATTCGCCATCGCCGTCGTGAGGCGAAGGAATGGCCCGCGATGCGCCTTTCTTGAACAACAACAGCACTTGGCGCTCTCCAGCATGCATCGCACAGCCACGGTCAAACTCGGTGACAAGCGGAAATCCCAAAATCTCCTCGTAGAAGCGAATCGACCGAGACAGGTCGCTCACGTATAGAGAGGATTCAAGAATCCCGTCGGTTTTCGGAGACATTTCATTGCTCCTCTTGTGAACCACGATCTATCGCTGCGCCAGCGCTTCTCGAATGCTTTTGACGTTCTGCTCCACGCTTCGACTCGCGGTGTCGATCACGGCGCGCTCGCGGTCCCACGGTTCATACTCGCGTGAGATTACCTCGTCCCAAGTAGGTGGCCTCAATCCGGCAATGTCAGTTTTCCGGGTTTCGACTCGATTACGATGCTCGTGCAAATCGGAACAGATGACCTCAAATTCCACAGCGACCGCCCCAACGCGTCGCCCCACCTCGCGCCAGGCATCGCGCGTGATGTGCAACGGATTGACCGAGTCAGCGACGACCGTCCGCCCGATCCGAAGGTTATCTTCGGCGACCGCATAGGCGACTCGATAGCCCGCCTCGTCGAGCCCCGCGGGGGAGCAATCTCGGATCGCTTGCTCAATCGAGTCGATCCGCAAATGCATCGCGCCGATTTGACGAGCCAACTCACGAGCGATCGTTGTCTTCCCTGTTCCTGGTAAGCCGCTAAGGACGATTAGCACTGGTCACTCCCTTCGCCCAATTTGGTTCGGTGCCTCGCCTCGACGGATTCCTTGACACGCAACGGGATAGTCCACGATATTCTTGGAATTATCCGGAGCCCGCTCATGAAAATCAGATTCATAGTATCCATCACCGTTGCCTTGCTGTTCGCAGGCGTTGTCTTCGCGCAAGAGCCCGTCAAACCCGCAGAAGATGTGGATGCTCTATTCCACGATAAAGACCCGCAGAAGAACGCATCGAAGCAGGTCGCCTATCACATCGAAAAAGATTTGCTGCAGTGCAATCACTGGGATGAAGCCGATAAGTGGCTGACCGAACGCTACATTCAACACAACCCGCAGGTGAAGTCCGGCCGCGCCGGCGTCGTGGCTTTTTTCGGAAGCCGCCCCAAGGCTGCCTCTTGCGAGAAGCTGGACGCTCCCGTTGTCGCCGTGTTGGCGGACGGCGATCTCGTCACGGTCGTAACCGTCGCCCACCGGAAAGACTCGAAAGGCGACGAATACACAACGACCTGGTTCGATATGTGGAGGATCCTCGGCGGCAAAGCCGACGAACACTGGGATCCGGCGACCAAGCCGTAAGGGTCGTTCTCTACAAGTCGAACGCTACCTACCCGTTACCTGTTAAGTATCCGACACGAGCCCGCCCGCCTTCGTTGAGCACCCGGGGCGCCTATGGCACAGTCAATCTGTGGTCATCGCCTTCTTTTTTCTCTTCGGCATCGTTTTTGGCAGCTTTCTGAACGTCTGCATCACGCGGATTCCAGAGGGTTTGTCCATCGTGTCCCCGCGTTCGCGTTGCCCCCGCTGCGAGACCCCGATCAAGTCGTACGACAACGTCCCCGTGTTCGGCTGGCTCTGGCTGCGCGGTAAATGCCGCACCTGCGGACTCCCGATTTCGCCGATGTACCCGCTGGTCGAGTTCGCTACCGGCTGCCTTTTTGTCCTGTGCTATCTCGAATACGGGCTCACCGCCGCCACCGCGAAGTGGCTCGTTTTCACCTGCCTCATCGTGGTGCTGACCATCACCGATCTTCGCGTCCGCCTCTTGCCCGATGTCATCAACTGGCCCGGCTTTGTCGTCGGCCTCTTTCTTTCCGCTGCCGTGCCTCCGGCTGACACCGATATCGTCTTCTGGGCCAGCGCCACGGTGTTCCACAGAATTCCGCCGCCGTATCTGCTCGGTCTCTTTGACGGATTGCTTGGCGCGGCATTCGGCAGCCTGCTGCTCTGGGGCATCGCCGCGCTCTACAAATTGTGGCGCGGCCGCGAAGGCATGGGCATGGGCGACGTGAAGATGATGGCCATGGTCGGCGCGTTTCTCGGCCTGCGCGGCACGTTTTTCACGATTCTTTTCGGCACACTCTTCGGAAGCATCGTCGGCGGCGCGGTCATTCTCGGGCTCTACGCTTCCGGGTGGCAGCTTGCCCTTGCCGAACGGGCCAGCCGCCGCAATCTCGGCACGGTGCGCGATCTCCGCTGGACCATCGCCAGCCAGTATCAACTTCCACTCGGCACGTTTCTGGGCATCGCCGCGCTCGTGATCGTGTTCCTCGCCCCAATCGCTTTTCGCCATTTCCCTGGGGGGCTTTTCCTGTGAGCCTTGTCGCTCTCTGCGCGCTGGCTCTGCAGCAGACGAGTGCATTGCCGAATCCACGCGCATTGATCTTCGGTCTCGGCTTGCTGCTGCTCGCTGTCGGCTGGCTGATTTTTTCCCTCATACGGCGGGTGTTTAAAGATTCGCGCGAGTCGCAAAACGAAAATATGGATGCAGCGCCGCGCGTCGATAATTCCGCCGCGTTCATGACGGCGTCGATGCAAGGCGTGATTCGCAAGCTGCGCGAGCAGGAAAAAGAACTCGAGCGCTTGCATCGAGTGGAAAAAGAGCGCGCCGAAAACACCGAGCGGCTCAGCGAAGAAGTCACCCGCAACATGCCCGCTGGCTTGGTGATGGTGAATGCACAAGGAATCGTCGCCAGCGCAAATCCCGCAGCCGAGCAAGTTTTGGGAGTGCGCGGCCTCGGCTACCGCCGCTACAGCGAAGTGCTCGGCGAAAATTCCGAACTCACGCAACTCGTCGGCCAGTGCCTCGCGCAAGGCAAAATCTTTCGCCGAGAACAGGTCGATCACAAGACTCCGTCCGGAGAAACGCGGCGACTCGGGGTCACGATTTCGCCGGTGCGCTCCGCCGACGACAAAATCAGTGGCTCCATCTGCCTGATCAGCGACCTCACGGAGCTCGCCGCGCTGCAAGAGCAGATGGAGTTGAAGAAAAATCTCGCGGCGCTCGGCGAACTTTCCGCAGGCATCGCACACGAATTCAAAAATGCGCTGGCCACGATTTCCGGCTACGCACAGATGATTCGCTCCGAATCGTCGGACGGCGAAATTTCCGATCACGCCGAGCGCATCCTTGAGCAGACTCGCAACATCACACATGTAGTGACCGAGTTCCTTAAATTCGCTCGGCCACTCGATATTTCGGATGAGCCGGTCGATTTGCAGCCGTTAATCGGTCGCGCGATCGACGAGATTTGCACCGCGGCGCCCGATGTTACGGTCCGCGCTGAGGGAACTTTTGGGACGGTCGCCGGGGATGAAGGTTTATTGCGGCAGGTGATTTTGAATTTGGCGCGCAACGGCGCCGAGGCATGCGAAGGCAGGACGGACGGTCGGGTTGTAGTGCGCGGGGAGATTGTGAAAGGCGGCGATTCGCCGTCGCAGCGAATCGCCGTGCAGGACAACGGCTCGGGAATTTCGGCGGATGCGATGCCGAATTTATTTCATCCGTTTTTCACGACCAAGGCGCGTGGAACCGGACTAGGCTTGGCGGTCGTTCAGAAAATTATTTTGCAGCACGGCGGTTTGATCGAGGCACGGAACCACCCGTCCGGTGGTGCAGTCTTTATCGTTACGCTACCGGCTCGCCGGGCCCAGGCGAATGAGGCGGTAGAATTGAAGAAGGACGTCATTTCCACATGAGCGGCAAATGCGTTGATTGCCTGCGGCATGAAAAACGTTCAGCTCGCCACCGCGGAGGTACATCACGATGGGTGCAGTGACTTGGCGCAAAACCGGTGTTTACGTTTTGTTGGTGCTGCCGATTCTCGGCTTGGCCGGAATCGCCGTGGCCGCAAAACATCAGGATGCCTCGCAGCAGACCGGCGATCCGGTCGCTGACGCGGCCCGCAAAGCGCGCGAGCAAAAGAAGAATGCTGCCCAGCCGAAAAAAGTTTTCACGAATGACGACGTAGCTCCAGCTCCGCCGCCCGCCCCGCCGGCAACAGCTGCCACCGAAGCCAAGGAAGGCGATGCTGCAAAGAAGGGCGACGCGGCTGCCACCGACGCGAAAGACGAAAAAGCTCCCGACAATAGCGAAGCCGGATGGCGCAAGCGTTTTGCCGAGCAGCGCGCGAAGATCAGCCAAGCCGAACAGGAACTCGACGTATTGCAGCGCGAGGCGCAGAAGCTGCAGACGCAGTATTACAGCGATCCGCAGAAGGCGCTTGCTGAGCAATATACGCGCAAAGACATCACCGATCAGGACGCCAAGATCCAGGCGAAGAAGGACGAAATCGCCAAACTAAAGCAGGGACTGTCCGACCTGGAAGATCAACTGCGCGCCGCCGGCGGTGACTCCGGCTGGGCCCGCTAATTTGGAGTGCGGCGGCTCGGCGCCGCTTTTCCCAACCAAACACCATCACCCAACTGATCTCGTAGCCGTGTTCGATCGCTCCGGACACTTCTCTAGCGCTGGTCGTTGGGAAAGACCACTTCGTTCAAGACGCAACGACCTTGCGGACATGGGGCGCAGCAGTTCTGCGCCCCTACAAAATCGCGGCAAGGCGGAGCGAGATGTGGCGATTCTCAGTTCTCGGAAGGCGACTGTTCGAGGCCGACGGCGCGGAGTTTTGCGAGCAGCGTTTTCGGTGAGACGCCGAGACGCTCGGCGGCGCGCGTCTTGTTCCACTTCGAGTCGCGCAGCGCACCTTCGAGAACGACGCGCTCGACGTGAGCGGCAGCGCGATTGCTAATGTCTTCGAGCGATCCATCCCAACTGAAATTCTCGGGCAGCATTCCGGCGGGCAAAGTTGTGGCGTCCGGCTTCGTCGCCGGCAGCTGCAATTCGCTCGCGCTGATGCTGACACCGTCGGCAAGAATCACGGCGCGTTCCAGCGTGTTCTGCAATTCGCGCACGTTTCCCGGCCAGCGATAACTCTGGAGATGCTCTTTCGCGGAATCCGAAAGCTCGAGTCCGGGTTTGTTAAATTCACGGCTGAATTTTTCCAGAAAATGCTGCGCCAGCAGCAGAACATCTTCGCCACGTTCGCGCAGCGGCGGAATCGTCATCGGTACTGCAGCGATGCGGAAATACAAATCTTCGCGGAAGAGTTTGTCTTCGATGTGTTTTCGCAAGTCGCGATTGGTCGCGACGACGATGCGGACATCGACGTCGATCGATTGGGTTCCGCCAACGCGCTCGAAGCGCCTCTCTTCCAGAACGCGCAACAGCTTCGCCTGAATCGCCAGCGGTAACTCGCCGATTTCATCGAGGAAGAGTGTGCCGCGATGCGCGAGATCCATCTTGCCTACTTTGCGCGCGCCGGCACCGGTGAAGGCGCCTTTTTCGTGGCCGAACAATTCGTTTTCGACGAGTCCTTCGGGGATTGCTGCGCAGTTCAGCGCGACGAACGGCTGGTCGCGCCGGGCGGAGAGATGGTGAACGGCGCGCGCGAATAGTTCCTTGCCGGTTCCGCTCTCGCCAAGCAGCAGTGCGGTGGAGTCTGTCGCAGCGACGCGCTGGATTTGTTTGCTGACTTCGCGGATGGAGTTGTCCTCGCCGACGATGCGGGGGAAACCGTAGCGCGAGGCGTATTCTTCGCGGAGCAGGAGATTTTCGCGCAGGAGTTCCTGCTGCTGCGTCGCGCGTTTCACGAGCAGTTTCAGGTGATCGAGATCGACCGGTTTCTGGATGAAATCGAAGGCTCCGTCTTTCATTGCGGAGACGGCTTCTTCGACGGAGCCGTAGGCTGTAAGCAGAATCACCGGGATCGTGGCGTCGACTGTTTTGGACGCTCGCAGAACATCGAGTCCCGACGCACCCGGCAGCTTCAGATCGGTGAGGATCGTGAGGTAGCGGCGGGAGCGCAGTTTCTGGATGGCGGCGGCGCCGTCGGGGGCTTCGTCGACGGTGTAGCCTCCGCGCTCGAGGGCCTTGCGCAGCATGGCGCGGAGCTCGTTTTTGTCTTCGACCAAGAGCAGGGATTCCATGTACCTCGATTTTCCCATGGAAAACAGCGGGGATTTGAAGCATCGCGGCGCGATGTGCGGTAAGGATGAGCGTCAACACGGTTAAGCATTGGGCACAATTTCTGGGAGCTCCAGAGTGGCACAGGCGCTCCTGCCTGTGTTCTTGGATTAACAACGTGCGAAGCGACTCCGGTAGCGCCAGGTGACCGGGAGCACAGACAAGAGTGTCTGTGCCACGACCTCGCAGGAGTGTCTGCGGCACGGTCTGTGCTAAATTTCTAAAATCTCATGGCGCCTACTCGAATTGCTGTTCGTTCTCATGCGGGGAAATATTCCATTGTGTGCGGGACCGGCGCGCTGAAGCGCGCGGGCAAGGAGATTGCTTCGCTCGGAAGTTTCTCCAGCGTGCATATTATTACGGCGCCGAAGGTATGGAAGGCCGTGGCGAAGCTTGTACCGAGCGATCTCGTCGCGAATAAGTCGGCGATTCATTTGATGAGCGATGCGGAAACGCATAAGGATATGCGGAACGTTGAGACGCTTTGTCGCAGCCTGGTGCGCGGCGGTGCGGATCGTAAGTCGCTCGTGATTGCGATCGGCGGCGGAGTGACCGGCGACGTCGCGGGGTTTGCGGCGGCTTCGTATTTGCGCGGGGTCGCGCTGGTCCATGTGCCGACGACGCTGGTGTCGCAGGTCGATAGCTCGATCGGTGGCAAGACCGGCGTGAATTTGCCGGATGGGAAAAATCTTGTTGGCGCGTTTTATCCGCCTCGGCTGATTTTGACTGATCCGGCGGTGCTGAAAAGTTTGCCCGATCGTGAATTTCGCGGCGGGCTGGCGGAAGTGATCAAGCACGCGATCATTGCAGACGAGAAGATGTTTGGCTACATCGAGCGCAACATCGGGAAGATTTTGAAGCGCGATGCGGCGGCGCTGGAATATTTGATTCCGCGGAATGCTGCGATCAAGGCTTGGGTGGTCAGCAAAGACGAAAAAGAATCGGGGCTGCGCGAAATTTTGAATTTTGGGCATACGTTCGCACACGCGCTCGAAAGCACGACAAAGTATCAGCGCTTTCAGCATGGCGAAGCGGTCGCGTGGGGCATGATGGCGGCGGCGTTGTTGGCGCATGAGGCGAAAGTATGCGGAGCGGAATATGTTTCGCGAATCGTTGCGCTGGTGCGGCAGATCGGGCCCTTCCCTTCCTGGCCGAGTATTCAGCCGGATACGCTGATCGATGCGATGCGATCGGATAAGAAGACGCATCACGGCAAGCTGCGCTTCGTGATGTCGCCGCGTCTCGGCAAGGCGAAGACCTACGACGACGTGCCGCTGGAAGCGGTGCGCAAAGTTTTACGATTTGCGCCGCAGTTTGTGGCGAAGCCGGAGTTGCTGGAAGCGGCGGGACGAAATGGCTGAGACGATCGCGCCACCGAAAATTTCCCCAGCGCAAGCGAACGCCGTTCCGCCGAAAGGTACGCGTTTTGAAGGCGCGGCTTCGGAGGTCGATGCGGGGCTTGCGGTGCGCGATATGTTTTCGCAGATCGCGCCGCGGTATGACCTGCTGAATCATTTGCTGTCGATGCAGTTGGATCGCGTGTGGCGGCGGCGTGTTGCGCGGCGGGTGCGTCCGATTTTGTTGCGAGGCGATGCGCGTGTGCTGGATTTGTGTTGCGGCACGGGGGATCTGGCGTTTTCGCTGCGGCGGGCGCCGGGGACTCGGGCGCAGATTGTTGGGGCGGATTTCTCGCATGCGATGTTGGTGCGGGCGCGGGCGAAGAGTTTGGATGGCGATTCGGGACGGCGTGCCGTGCCCCTACGAGAGCCGGGCGCTTTGCCTGTGTTTGAGGCGGATGCGTTGCGGATGCCGTTTGCGGATGGATCGTTTGATCTCGTGACGACGGCGTTTGGATTTCGCAACCTTGCGAACTATGAAGATGGGTTGCGGGAGATTTTTCGGGTGCTGCGGCCGGGCGGGACGATGGCG
>Ga0209006_10004626_pt1 | contig 12457 bp, 9 predicted proteins | sample JacPin_JW_Ref_O2_FD_188567 | JGI IMG/M metagenome (GOLD analysis project Ga0209006, IMG submission 188567) | Forest soil microbial communities from Algoma, Ontario, Canada - Jack Pine, Ontario site 1_JW_Ref_O2 (SPAdes) (version 2) | ecosystem: Environmental > Terrestrial > Soil > Boreal...
ATCCGCTGAATCGGCGGCGGCACTTTCTTGCCACCCATAAAACGCAGCAGCGCGAGCGCGCGCCCCGCGACCCATCGCCAGCGCGTGGTGAAGATCGGGGATGTCAAAACAGCCTGCTCCAGAATTTCCTCGAGTCCCTCGGGTTGCAGGAACCGGAAGACATCGCCAAGCGGAAAGCTGTGCAACTCGCTGAGCGAGATATTCAGACCGTTGTCGGTGGCAGCAGCCTGGAGCTCGAAATTGAACGAGCGGCAGAAGCGCTTACGCAGCGCGAGGCCCCAGGCCTTGTTGATACGCCCGCCGAACGGTGCGTGAACCACCAGCTGCATCCCGCCGCTTTCATCAAAAAACCGCTCCGCCACAATTGTTTGCTGCGTCGGCACGGTGCGCAGGATGGCCCGGCCGGCCACGATGTATTCGACGGCTTGCTCGGCGCCCGCTTGATCGAGCGCGCATTCCCGCTTCAGCCAGTCGATCGCTGTTGCCGCTGCTTCGCCGGCAGCGCCCCGAATCTGACCCGGCGGCAAGCCTTCTGTAAGCGAGTCAATCTTCGCGCGGACCTCGGCCACTTGCTCGGAAAGCTCCGCGGTGCGCGAAGGGGCCTCACCCCGCCAGAACGGTACCGTGGGAGGCGCGCCTTTAGCGTCCTCAACGATCATCGACCCCTGCTCTACGCGCCGGATGCGCCAGGAATTGTTTCCGAGAAGCAGAATGTCGCCCCGCATGCTTTCGACGGCGAAGTCCTCGTCCACCGTGCCGACAACGAATCCTTCGGGCTCGGCGCGTACCGTATAAAGCGAGTTATCCGGGATGGCGCCGCCACTGGTGATCGCCGCAAGGCGAGCGCCACGGCGGCCGCGAAGGCGTTTGTTCACGCCGTCGCGATGCAGATACGCGCTGTAACGACCGCGGCGTGCCGCGATTCCCTCAGCGAGCATCGTGACGATTTCGTCGAATTCCGCACGCGTGAGGTTCCGGTAGGGATACGCGCGCCGCACCAGCGCAAATAGATCGTCTTCCGCCCAGTCGTCCGCAGCGCACGCGGCAACGATCTGCTGCGCGAGGACGTCGAGCGGCGATTCGGGAATGATGATGCGATCGAGTTCGCCCAGGCGGATCGCGCGGACCAGCGCCGCGCATTCAAGCAGCTCGTCTCGCGTGGTGGCAAAGAACCGCGCCCGAGGGGTCGCGCCGCGCCAATGGCCGGAACGCCCAGCCCGCTGCAACGCGACTGCGACGGATCGCGGTGATCCGATCTGGCAAACAAGGTCCACATTGCCGATATCGATTCCGAGTTCAAGCGAAGCTGTGGCAACCAGCACGCGAATTTCGCCGGCCTTGAGCCGGCCCTCGACCGCCAGACGGCGCTGTCGCGAAAGGCTGCCGTGATGCGACGCCACGGCGTCAGCACCGAGAATCGCGGCGAGATGATGGCCCACGCGCTCGGCCAGCCGGCGCGTATTCACGAAGACGAGCGTCGAGCGATGATGGCGGGCGAGATCGGCAATACGCTCGTAAATCTCGTCCCACATTTCATTCGAGGCTACGGGGCCAAGCTCGCTGCCGGGTACCTCGACGCCCAGATCAAACGCCCGGCGCTGCGCGACGTGGACGACATCGGGCAGCGTTCGATCGGCCCCCGCCAAGAACTGCGCGATGAGCTCAATCGGCTTCTGCGTGGCGGAGAGGCCAATTCGCGTGGAGCGGGCTCCCGTGAGCGCGTCGAGCCGCTCGAGCGAGAGCGCCAGATGCGTGCCGCGCTTGTCGTCCGCCATCGCGTGAATCTCATCGACGATCACAGTTTGCACCGTGCGCAAAATCTCGCGGCTCTTGCGCGCCGTCAACAGGATGTAGAGCGATTCAGGAGTCGTCACGAGAATATGCGGAGGCCGGCGGAGCATCGCCTGGCGCTCATGCATGTGCGTATCGCCGGTGCGCACGGCGGTGCGAATTTCCGCCATCAAGTAACCGCGCTGCTGCGCCAGCGCAATGATCTCACCGAGGGGTACATCGAGATTCTTCTGGATGTCGTTGCCGAGCGCCTTCAGCGGAGAAATGTAGAGAACTTCCGTGGCGTCGGTTAGCGAGCCCGATAGGGCCTGGCGCACAAGCCTATCGATGCAAGCAAGAAACGCGGCGAGCGTCTTCCCCGAACCGGTCGGGGCACAGATCAGCGTGTCGCGCCCGGCGAGGATGCGCGGCCAGCCCTGCTCTTGCGGCTCGGTGGGCGTACCGAATTTACGAACGAACCATTCCTGAACGAGCGGGTGCGCCCACTCAAGCCCAAGCGGCGGAACAAGATCGATGGCGGAAGAATTCACGAGAGAATCCAAGAAAAACCAGTCAGAGAACCGCGCGTAAGGAACTATTCTCGCCGATTTCACACCCAGATGCAAAACACGGCTCGCGAGGCGAGATTCCGAAAGTTCGGGAAGTCCAATCGCCAACGACCGTTGCTAGAATCCGGCAAAAGGCTCTGTAAAACAGAGCTTCGAATCCCCAATTTTTTCGAGCTTTAGACCTTTCGCTGTCTCTCCGCTCAGCGGTCGGTGAAAAGAAGAGCCCGGGGTCGCACTGGATGGCTCGAGCGGCGCCAAGATCCGCCGAAAGGCGCCATTCTTGAGATCGGTGAGCCCGGGGGTTGCTAAGCCCGGGATCCGGAGGGGTTCGGAGACTGGAGCGCGTGTTCCGGGACGGGATTGCCGTTCCGCATCAACACAGAAGTTTCTTCCCTCACGAGCGGCAACGATTCGGGATGTTTGGAATTGATATAGCGAATCATCCCTTCGCGGGCGTAGCAGCGCAGGTCCCAAAGCCGCGAACCGTTGGCGGCACTCATCAGCGCGCGTAGCTGCACGGTTTTTTCCGTTGCGTCGGTCACTTGCAGGCCCCAGGCCTTGCGGTCCCACAGATCGCTTGCTTCCAGCAGGCGGTGCAACTCCTGGCGCGCTTCCTCGACGGGAAGACTGTAATCCGCGTAGAGCATGACCACGCCCATCAGCTCGGAACTGGTGCGCGTCCAATTAGCGAAGGGCTTTTCGATGAAGTATGTGAGCGGGACTACCAGCCGCCGCAGGTCCCAGATGCGAATGATCACGTAGGTCATCCCGATTTCCTCGACCCATCCCCATTCGCCTTCGACGACCACCGCATCCTCGATACGAATGGGCTGCGTCATGGCGATTTGAATCCCGGCGATCAGGCTGGCGAGAGTCGAGCGCGCGGCCATGCCGACGACCAAACCGGCGAGACCGGCCGAGGCGAGCAAGCTGATGCCGATGTGGCGGACCTCGGGAAACGTCATCAGCATGATCGCAACGGTGATAAGCACGACCACGACGACGGCGATACGATTCAGTACCGCGGTTTGCGTGCGGATGCGCCGCGCGGAAAGATTGTCGGCGACATCGATCGCGTAGCGGTAATAAATCATGTCGCTCAGCAGCTCGACGAGCAGGATGATCGCCCAGCCCACCGCGGCAATCACGCCAAGCCCGAGCACACGCTGCAAAACGACGCGAAAATTCGTGGGAAACGGCGCGGCCGGCAAGGCCATGACTAATGCCATCAACGGAAAGACGAACAGAGCCGGCTTCCAGGCGCGCTGTACGAACGATTGTCCGAAACGAGACTTCCGTTTTTTCCAGAAGCGGTCGAGGAGGAAGAAAACGATGCGGTGGGCGATCAGGCTCAGGACGATCGCACCACCCGCAATGCACCCGGCAATCAGCCACGAACGGGTGTCTCCCCAGAATCCGCTCATGGAGCAGACCTCCGCTGAACTGTCAGAGCCGGAAATTTAGATCGCCGGGCCACAGCGATCCTGGCAGAGCCGAAGTCGATGAAACGCAAGCGAGTCAGACGCGGTCCGCCAGGCATGCCCGCAGTTCTTGCCGGGCGCGAGAGAACCGGATCTTGACCGCCGATTGCGACAGATTGAGCATCCGCGCGGCGTCCTTGCTCTTGTGCTCTTCGATGCCGAGCATCCAAACGACGACGCGCAGCGTCTCGCGCAAGCCGCCGATGGCCGAACGCAGCGCTTCGTGGTGTTCTCGCTTCGCATAGAGGAATTCGGGGTGCACCGTTTCGCTCGCGCAGATCTTTTCGATCGTCGCGGGGCCCTCGGTCGTGTCGTTGTCGTAGGTGAGGTGCGAATCCTCCGAGCGGCGCTTGCGCATCAGCATGAGCGCTTCGTTCATGGCGATGCGTGTGAGCCAGGTCGAAAACTGCGAATTGCCCTGGAACTGGGTGATATTGGCGTAGGCCTTGAGCAGGGTTTGCTGCGATGCGTCTTCGGCGTCCTCGCGGTTGCGGGTGATCTTCAGTGCAACGTGATACGTTTTTCGCATGTAGGGTTCGACGAGGCACGCGAATGCCGCCGAATCGCCCGCCTGCGCCTTGCGGACGAGTGCAAAAGTTTCGGTCGTTTCGTTGCCTGTTGGAACGGGCTTTTCGGCAGAAGTTGAGCTGGGTTCCTGTAGGATCGTTTTCACGGGTTTTGTCCTCGCATCGTGAATATATAAATTTATGAGACCTCGCCGCAGCGGCAGCGGCTAATAAAGCAACGACCGCTAGCTTATGAAATTCGCCACGTAGGGCGCATCGGTACCACCCTGTAAGTGATTGAGGGGATTGCTGTATGGCCGGAGCCCTCCCTGATGGATTCGATCAGGAAAAGCCATGCATATGCTGCGTTGCGGCGTGGTGAGCTGAAACCAGCGACGCGCACCACAATCGGAGCATCGCTGGTTCCCTCCGAATGCCGCTACCGGTAGCTCGCCGCCTGGAGCTCGTACATCTCGGCGTACAGACCACCGTCCTTCACCAGCTGGTCGTGCTGGCCCTGCTCGGCGATGCCGCCCTTCTGGAGGACGAGAATACGGTCGGCCATGCGCACGGTCGAGAACCGGTGCGAAATCAGCAGCGCCATTTTTCCCGCCGTGAGATCGGAGAAGCGCTCGAAGACTTCGTTTTCAGCGCGCGCATCGAGTGCGGCGGTCGGTTCGTCGAGCACCAGCAGCTGTGCGTCGCGCAGGTAGGCGCGCGCGAGAGCGATTTTCTGCCATTCGCCGCCGGAGAGATCGACACCGCCCTCGAAACGGCACCCGAGCGGCTGGTCGTAGCCCTTGGGCAGCTTCTGAATCACTTTTTCGGCGAACGTCTTCATGGCCGCCGCCCGAATGCGGAATGGGTTGTGGGCGTCCTCGATGCGGCCCACGCCGATGTTTTCAGAAACTGTCATCTCGTAGTGGACGAAGTCTTGGAAGATCACTCCGATTTCCTTCCACAAATCCTCGAGGTTGTATTCACGCAGATCGACGCCGTCGAGCAGGATCTGGCCCTCGCTCGGATCGTAAAGGCGGGTCAGGAGCTTGACGATGGTGGTCTTGCCCTGCCCATTTTCGCCGACCAGCGCGATGCGCTCGTGCGGCTCGATGCGCATGTTGACGCTGGCAAGAATCTTGCGTCGGCTGCCGGGATAGGCGAACGAGACGTTCTTGAACTCGATTCCCTGCCGGATCGGCCGCGGAGCTACCAGGGCGTTCGGTTTTGAGCGGATCGTCGGCTCGACCGCGAAGAAATCGACGAGGTCGGTAAGAAACAGTGCCTGGTCCGCGATTTGGGCGAACGTGCTGAAGACAGCCTGAATTCCGGTGCTCGCTCCAGCAATGGCGCCCGCGAGAAGAGTCAATTGGCCAATGGTCAGGGAGCCGACTACGGTCTGATAGATCACGAAGGCCAACCCGCCGTAGTAGCCGAGCGTGCCGAGCAGAGTGAGTGCTGCCCCAAAGAGAAGCTTGCGCCGCGCCAGGCCGACGTTCTGTCGATGCAGCTCGTCGGACAGCACCTTGTAGCGCCCGACCAGAAACGGCCCAAGACCGAAGAGCTTCAATTCCTTGGCGCTTTCGCGGCTGCCGCCCAAAATGCGCAAGTATTCCATCTGCCGCCGGGCGGGAGTCTGTTCGAAATTCAGCGAATAGCCGAGAAAAGCGAAATGCGTCTCTCCCAGGAACGCCGGCACGACACAGACGATCAGGAAGACCAGCAACCACGGTGCGTAGAATCCGATGCCGACCGCCAGCGAAACGGCGCCGATCAAATCCTGCATGAAGCGGCCCATCATCTGGATCATCATCACGCGATCGGTGCCCTGTACGCGCGCTCGCTCCATTTTGTCGTAAAAGAGCGGATCTTCGTAGCGAGTCAAATCGAGGCGCGAGGCATGCTCCATAATGCGCGTGCTGATGTGGCGCGTGAACTTGTCGGCCAAAATCGTGTCGAAATAATTGAGCAGCCGCCCGAGCATCGCCGCAATGCTGGCGAGGACGAACTCAAGGGCAACCAGCCACCAGAAATAGTGAGGGAGCGCCCAGTGATACCAGAGGTGGCGGTCAATTGTATCGATCACCTGCCGCGTGACAACCAACAACGCCACAGGTACCACTGAAACGATCAGGCGCGCCGCGATGCTTTCGACGACAACTTCAGGCGCGCAGGACCAGACCATTTTCATAACCGGAGGAACCCTGCGGAGCGCGCCTAATCGTTCGCTCCATTTCGCCTCCGGTTTCGGATTCTTCACTGCGTCTTTCTCGTCCATGACCCTCTCCACCCGCCCCACCTGCTTTTTCGATGCCGCGACCAGGGTATGCATGATCGCTTCCGAACGGATATACAGCATGCCAGGTACCATTTTTTGGCCATGCCTAAAGCATTGAGATCCATAGAGATACCAGCGTCAAGCAGATTCCCAGATGCCCCTTTTTGCACGCCGGGGAGCAATTTCTATCTAGAAGAAAAGGGGAAAGCCTCGCCAGATTCGACAGTCACTTCAGGCGTTTCGCCTGAGTGTTGATCGTTTTGTCTTTCGAGTAGCAGATTTTTTCGAGATTGCAGTCGATGCATCGCGGCTTGCGCGCCACGCATACGCGGCGACCGTGCCAAATCAGCTGATGCGAGAACTTGATCCAGCGGTCCTGCGGAATAATCTTCATCAGATCCAGCTCGATTTTCTTCGGCTCCGTATGCCTGGTCAAGTCGAGCCGACTCGAGAGCCGCATCACGTGCGTATCGACGACCACTCCCGACGCGATTCCAAACGCGGTGCCCAACACCACGTTCGCCGTCTTTCGCGCCGCGCCGGGAACCGTCAGCAACTGCTCCATCGTGCGTGGAACCTCGCCGCCGAATTCCTCGACGATTTTCTTGCTCGCGCCCATGATCGACTTCGTCTTGTTGCGGAAGAAACCGGTCGGACGAATGATCTGCTCGATGTCGCTCGGATTCGCGTATGCGAGTTCCCTCGGCGTCGGATACTTCTGGAAAAGCACCTCCGTGACGATGTTGACCACCGCATCCGTGCACTGCGCGGACATGATCGTCGCGATCAGAAGCTGCCAGGCATTTTCATGGCGCAGTTCGCAGGTGGCATCCGGGTATGCTGCGTCGAGGCCGTCGAGGATTGCCCGGACGCGCGTGGGATCGGTTCCCCGAGCAGCAGAAGCGTGACCGGACATCTTCGGTGACTTGACCTTGCCGGATTTTCGCGCTGAGGTCTTCTTTCTTGATGGAGGCACGAAGAAAAAATATCACGAAACGCGAGTCATCTCGAAAAATTACGCCTCGACTTGCACGCCCTTCCAGAACGCGACGTGGTCCTTGATCTGCGCGGCGGCAGGCTTTGGATCGGGATAGTACCAGGCCGCGTCGGGATTGCGCTGGCCGTTCACTTCTACGTCATGGTAGCTCGCCGTTCCCTTCCACGGGCAAACGCTCTGCGTCTGGCTGGGCCGCAAATACTCGGTGTGCACCGAGCTCGCGGGAAAATACTTGTTCCCTTCGAGGGTGACGGTCTTGTCGCTTTCCGCCAGCACTGCGCCATTCCACGTGGCTTTGGCCACTGTGAGACCCTCCCTCGGTTGTTCTAGACCGCGAAAAACAGATTCTGCGCCACCGGCCATTCGTGATCGAACCATTGCCCGTCGCACCGGTAGCCGGCTCGTTCGCCCATTCGCACCACAGCCTTCGCCTCATACTTGTGCGAGCTTTCCGTCCAGATTGTCTCCCCCTCACGGAGATAAAACCGGAAACCAGCCTTGCGGATCGTCAAGCGCTGCCAGACCTTCGACCGCAGGTGCATCTCAATGCGGCGCTCGGTCCCATCCCAGCGGACCAGGTGCTCGAACTGGGCGAGATCGAAGTCGGCATCGAGCTCGCGGTTGATCCGCGCCAGGAGATTCTTGTTGAACGCAGCCGTCACGCCGGCCGGGTCGTCGTACGCCAGAATCAGCGTCGGCACCGGCTTCTCCAGATCGGTCGTCAGCAACAGCGCATCGCCCTCCCGAAGGATCGAGCGCACCTCGCGCAAGAATTGATCGCCCGCTGGCCGGTCGAAATTCCCGATCGTGCTGCCGAGGAACAGCACAAATAGGCGCTCCCCCTCGTGCCGGCGCGCCGCCACTTCCTGCAATCCATCCAGGTACGCGCGCTCGAATCCCACAATGCTCACCATGTCCATCTGTCCCAATTCCTGCTGGCACCGGTTGAGGGCGCTGCCGGAAATGTCGATCGGGTAGTAGTTGACGCGCTGTCGCCGCGCGAGCGCCTCAAGCACCCAGCGCGTCTGCTGGCCGCTGCCGCTGCCCAGCTCGGCCACCACCGCGGGGCCCGGAACGCGGCTTACGATTTCGCCGGAGTAGGCCTTCAGCATGCGCATTCCAGCGCGGCTTAGGCCGTACTCCGGCAAAAGACAGATCACGTCAAAGAGCGCGGAGCCGACTTCGTCGTAGAGATATTTCGAAGGAAGCTCTTTTTGGCCCGGATGGCTGAGCCCAAGCACGATATCCGAACAGAATTCGGAAATAAATTGCGCAGACGGACCTGCCGGCGCGATTCGCGGAGCTGAGCCCATGACCTATTCCTCCACGCAGCGAAAAGTGGCGTACACGTGCGGATAGTGCGGCTGGAACCAGTTCCGGAACGTCCGGCGCAGCATACAGACGTCTGTGCGCGGCGACCCGCCCTTCATTACGAAATGCTTGTTGTCAAAGAAATTCGCCGAATAGCCTGGGTAGAAGGAGAACGCTTCGAATCCCGGCAGCGGCCCGAACGGCGTCGACGTCCATTCCCATCCGTTGCCCATCAGGTCGAGGACGCCGAACGCACTCGCTCCAGCCGGATATGCGTCCACGGCCGTGGGGTCCCATCGCTCGTGATGAAAATTTCCGTGGCGCGGCGAAGGCGACGCCTGCCCCCAGGGATATTCGCGCTCGGTTCCGTCCGGCGCTCCATACGCTGCTCGATGCCATTGCGCTTCCGTGGGAAGCTTCCGGCCGGACCATCGCGCGAACGCCGAGGCTTCCGCGTGCGTCACGTACACCGGCCAAGAGGGCGGCAGTGGCATCGCGCCGAACATCGTGCGCAGATCCCATTGCGCGTGGGATTGGGCGGGTGACGCATCCGACTTCGGCGTCCAGAAGTGCGGATGCTCGATCTTTTCGCTCTCAACCCAGGCCCAGTCCTCCGGAGTCCAATAAAACGCAGTTTGATAGCCGCCGGCTTGCACGAATTTCAGGTATTCGCCGTTCGTCACCGGATAAGCGCCGATGGAAAAACTCGGTACTTCAACGCGCTCGACACCGAATTCATTGTCCCATCCGAAATCGGACGAACCGTGGCGCGATTTTCCGAGCGTCGCAGTCCCCGCTGGAATCTTCACGAATCGCGTCTCTGGGGCGGGCCGTCGATCGACCGGCGGCCGCGCCTTCGCGAGCTTTTTATCGACGGGAAGGTTGTGCAGCAGATACGCGAGAGTTTCCGCGTGCATCAGCCGATGCTCGATGGCCACCTGGAGAAGCGTGCCGTCGGCGATTTCCCGCACGTTCGCGGCTCGAGCGGTCGGATGTTCTAGCGCGTCGCTCAGCTGGGTTCGCACGCGCCAGTTATAGGTCTCCACTCGAACGATGCTCGGCCAATCTTCCGGCATGTCGGTCGGCAGACCACCATCGACGGGATCAATGCCGAACGCAAAGAGCTTGTCGAATTCCGGATCGTGCGAGGTGAGCCCGAGCGCCGGCGAGAGCAAATTCCAATCAAACGATTCCAGATGCCCCAGGTAAAAGATCAATCGGTGGCGTTCCGGCACCGGCCGCTCGTAAAAGGAATTGGGAGGCAGCAGCGCAAAGAGAGCGTCGGTGCGTGCCCGCGCTTCCTGCAGTCGTGCCAGTAATCCTGGATGGAGTTGAGGCGCTATTCGGGACGTTGCCATTCGTCACCTCAGGTAGGGGTCCCCTTTGTACTCCCCCAGGGACCGACCGGCAAGCAGATTTGTTTCCCAGAATTGGATGCGAAAGGCTGTAGGAAGGCGCCAAGTATTTCTATGGCGTCAGGACGTCGAGCAATCGCTGAAACGCCCTGCCGCGGTGGCTTGCCGCATTCTTTTCATGTGATGTGGCTTCTGCATAGGTGCGACGTCCGCCGGGGAATAGAAAAACGGGATCGTAGCCGAATCCGTTTGTTCCGCGCGGCTCAGTGGCGATGAAGCCCTCCGCCTTATCGGAGACGATCGCGACGGCCCGGCCCTGGCGCGCGATCGAAATCACGCAGACGAATCGCGCACGGCGTTCGTCGCCCGTTTTCGCTGACATCTCGCACAGCAGTCTTGCCACGCGGTCGGCCGCCGACGCGTTTGGGCCAGCGTAACGCGCCGAACGAACACCCGGCGCGCCGTCGAGCGCTGGGACCACGAGCCCGGAATCGTCGGCGAGCACGATTTCATCGCTGTAGCGGCTGTAGTGCAGGGCCTTGCCGGCACTATTTTCTGCGAACGTCGGCGCGGCTTCGTCGAACTCAGGAATTTTCTCGAAATTGGGCAGCAGACCGATGTCGAGTGCCGCGCCCGCTGCCAGCTCGCGGTACTCGTTCAATTTTCCAGCGTTTGACGAGGCAAGGAGTATTCGCGGGCGCATGCCGTTTGGCTGACGTTAGCGCGCCCGGCCGCCGAATTTCACACGGACGATTTCCTGCTGCAGTTTGGCGAGCTGGCGGATTCCGCTCGACGCGAGATCGAGCAGTTGGTCGAGCTCCTCGTTGGTGTAGGGCCGTCCCTCCGCCGTCGCCTGTACCTCGACGAAGCGGCCGTCTCCTGTCATTACCACATTCATGTCCACCTGGGCGCGGGAGTCTTCCTCGTAGGCCAGATCGAGCATCAGCTCATCGTCTACGATCCCGACGCTCGTGGCTGCCACGGAATCGACCAGTGGTATGGAACGTATCATGCCTGCCGCCACGAGGCGTTCGAGCGCGAGAGCCAGCGCGCAGTATGCGCCGGTGACGGAGGCTGTGCGCGTGCCGCCATCGGCTTCGATCACATCGCAATCAACCCAGACGGTACGCTCGCCAAGGGCCTTTAGATCGGTTGCGGCACGCAGCGTGCGGCCGATCATACGTTGAATTTCGAGGGTCCGCCCCGATTGTTTGCCGCGGGTCGATTCGCGCGGCGTGCGCTCTTCGGTGGCACGGGGCAACATTCCGTATTCGCCGGTCACCCAGCCCTTGCCGGTGCCTTTCAGAAACGAGGGCACGCCGTCGTTTACCGTGGCTGTCACGATCACGCGGGTGTGGCCCGCCTCGATCAACACGCTGCCCTCGGCGGTCGAAATAAAATCCGGCGTTATTTTCACCGGCCGCAAATCCGCCGCCCCGCGTCCGTCTGCTCGCAAGAAACTCTCCTGGATTCAAGGTCCGCGCGGGTTTCGGGCCACCCTCGCCAAACCTGCGACGTCCCAAAATTGGCACGTAAGTTTGACCACTGAGCGCCAAGGTGTCAACCGCTGGGCCCGACGATTTCTAAGCTTGGCGGACGAAGCGTCAACGTCGTCGAACGACGAAGCTAGTGGGCGGATCTGGCCGCCGCAGCTGTTTGTGGGGCAGCCGGCGCTGGCGGATTCAAATCGAAGAAACCGGTCAAGTCCACGTTTCCCGCGAGCGTGTCAACTTCTTGCCCGTGAATCAGAATCTTCAACCGGTGCAGGGCTGGAACATTGTTTTCGAGCGTCAGAGCAATCGAATCCACGGCCATCTCTTCGCTCAGGATTCCCGAAGGCATCTCGGAGGAAAGCGCGTCGGAGAAATCCGCGATGGCCGTGCCGTCCGGCAAAATGTAAAAACCCATCACCGTCGTGTCGGCTGGAATCGTGCGCTGGCCAGGCGTAGGGGGATTGACCGTCAATTCATGGAGTAACTGGCGACAGCGTTCCACGGGATTCGCCGAAAGCGGCAGTTGGACCTCGACCGGCGCAATATGGTCGGACCCTGCTGCCCAATAGATTTTCGCGGCCTGGGTGACGTCGGACGAGGTGGTGATGGGCGCCGCCAGAATCTCATGCCGCGCCTTTTCATCGGCGGTCTGCAATTCCGCAAGACGCTTCACCCGCCGCTGAATGCCGCGGAAACTGAC
>Ga0209006_10004627_pt1 | contig 12457 bp, 14 predicted proteins | sample JacPin_JW_Ref_O2_FD_188567 | JGI IMG/M metagenome (GOLD analysis project Ga0209006, IMG submission 188567) | Forest soil microbial communities from Algoma, Ontario, Canada - Jack Pine, Ontario site 1_JW_Ref_O2 (SPAdes) (version 2) | ecosystem: Environmental > Terrestrial > Soil > Boreal...
TGCCGCGCGCCTGCGCCAACCGGCTGGCCCGCGCCAAGGCCGACGCCGCGCTCAAATCGGTGCAGCTCGATGACGAATTGCGCGGCGCCTTCATTCTCGCCGCCGACACCGTGGTCGCGGTCGGCCGCCGCATCCTGCCCAAGGCGAACCTGGTCGACGAGGCCGCGCAATGCCTGAGGCTGTTGTCGGGGCGCAATCACCGCGTCTACACCGCGATCTGCCTGGTGACGCCGAAGGAGGCGTTTCGCCAGCGCCTGGTCGAGACCCGCGTGCGCTTCAAGCGGCTGAGCGAGGACGACATCCAGGCCTATATCGGCTCCGGCGAATGGCGCGGCAAGGCGGGCGGCTATGCCGTGCAGGGCATCGCCGGATCGTTCGTGGTCAAGATGGTCGGCTCCTACAGCAATGTGGTGGGGCTGCCGCTGTACGAATCGACCGCGCTACTCGGCGGCGAGGGTTTCCCGATCCGCTTCGGCTGGCTGAATGCCAGCTGATCCGACCAAATCCGCCGGCCCGGGCAAGCGAACGCCCAAGCCAAAGCCGTGCCCGATCTGCGGCAAGCCGGCGACCGAGGCCTCGCGCCCATTCTGTTCCGAGCGCTGCCGCGACGTCGACCTGAACCGCTGGCTGTCGGGCTCGTATGTCGTTCCGGGCAGGCCGGAAGCGGACGAGGACGCGGACTAGCAAAATATCGAAAACAACCCCATGCAAAGTAGCATGGTCAAGCCAAGCTTGCCGCCTTCCTGAAGTCGGAAACCGAAAAGCGGGGCCAGGTGATCAAGGAAGCCAGGATCGAGGTCGAAAACTGACCCACGGAACTCCGCGGGCGATGCGCTTGAGTCGGGGGTAGCCGATAGACGGCCCATTCGCCCAACACCTCACCACGAAGGTGCGGAATAACCGTGATTTCCCAGCAATTTGGCAGGTGAGACGAAGCGAGGCCGCGCCTCGCGAAGCCGCCCGTCTTCGCCCTTCGGGCTACGCCGGACAGGCAGGCGAAGCGAGGTGGACACAGCTGCCTCGCCTGACTATAAACCGGCGCTCCCGGGCCTTAGCGCCGGGCAGTGCCCGGGTAGCTCAGTTGGTAGAGCAAGCGACTGAAAATCGCTGTGTCGGTGGTTCAATTCCGCCCCCGGGCACCATTAGCGCTTTACGTGCTATCTCTTTCGAATGGCCACGCTCGAATTCATCCTGCAGGGCTTCACAGCGAGCACGCACATTGACGTGTTGCGGCGGCTATTTGATGTGCCTGATATTCAAAGCGTGTTGGTTAGCGTTGCCTACGTAACCCAAGGCGGCGTGGAAAAAATCGAAGGCCAACTATCTCAACATGCAGCGCGCGCGACCGTGTTCGCGGGCGTTCGGAACGACACTACATCTTATCAAGGACTCGTCCGACTGCATGGGATCGGCAGTCAGCTTTACACCGTCGATACCGGTTCGCGAGCAATAATCTTCCACCCCAAGTTATACTTGGTGCGTGGAACCAAGAGGGCACGCTTGGTGATAGGTAGCGCAAATCTCACACTCGCCGGATTGAACAATAACATCGAAGCGGGAATGATGCTCGATGTCGATCTTGCGGACCCGGCCGATAAGGCGTTGATCGACAACATTGAGAGGCTTTTTGCCGCCTCTGTGAAAGATTACCCAAGCCATGTTGTCAAAGTTGGTGAGATCGCTGTTCTTGACGAATTTTTGGCTACTGGTCGTCTAATCGATGAACTCAAGATGCTACGTCATCGAGATGTTTCCGATCAGGTTGGTGCAGCGGATAGCGGTGACCATGATCGTGAGATTGACAGTGATAGCGAGAGTGACGGCGTTCCAAGGATAAGGCTTAAGGTGAAACCCCTGCGCGGCGGCATGGTCAAAGCGAGTGAGATACTGAGGGAAATTAACAGTAGCCAAACTCCAGACGGAGCGAGCGAAACGGTTAGTCCAACCATTCCCACAGGCGAAACTGAATTAGCGTCAGAGGATGCTCCACCAGCTTCGGTCACCTATTTCCGCAAGCCACGCAGGAAGGGTGATGGCCCTAGATTGAGAGCGAAACGAGCGAAGAAGGAGGCCATCAGACTTGGGAGAAAGTGGTATTTCACGGGGGATCCGTGCATCTACGGGCACATCTCCGATAGGCTTGTCAGCAATGGAAAATGCCGAGAATGTAATCGACTGGATAGCGAACGCGCTAATCGCCTGGGACTCTATAGATAGCGACAAATCGAATTGGGGAGCAGATTATTTTGCAGCAGGACGGTGCGGCCGAGTCGGGGCCTTCTTTTTCTGTCCCCGGCTTGGCAGTAAAGGTCTATCTGGCCATGCGCGGCCTTCGACCGTCAATCCGAGCCGGAGATCGACCGCGAAGTCGCGCAGAATAAGAATTGAATCTCGGCACCATCTGAAATCGGTGGAGAGTTCTTCGGTGCGATTCCTGCGAACAAGTTTCCCGGCACGTGAATTTTGCAGAAGCAGATTGGGGAGAACAGCCGGGAGAGCATGGGAAGCGAGGGCGCTCCGGACAAGTTTACCGAGCGATATAAGCGGGGCATGAATAATATCGTTCCGAGTGTCTTCCAACGCTGTAGCTCGACCAAGCAGCCACCTTATATCATCTCTCAAACTAGGAAATGGACCACCATTTAGTTCCGGAGCGTTCTTTACGGCGGCATCAAGCATCTCTCGTTTCGTGCGGTCACTGCTTGCCGCGCTCCACACAGTAGCAATTTGAAATAGGACATCCTCGTTGTCGTCGGCGGTATTTCCCTCCATGACGACAACAAAAATTTCTCCGAGTTTTTCGTGTAGATCATTCCACGAAAGCGCTAACTGGCCGATCGCTACTACGTGCGGCTTATAGACTGCCTCAGTGAATCGATCTCCTTGCCACGATGGCCGTCTTTTCCGGGCCATGATAAGGATCCCCCCATCGAAGGCGTGCGCCGTAAGTTGACTGCATTGTCACCGTAATTCAGATTGTTGAAATAGACGGAGCCACAAAAGAGACTTGCCCCCTCCCGCGACACGGCCGCGACACGGGAGGGGGCACTTCGTTATGATTAAGCGGCCTTCTTCTCAATCGACCGCTGCTCGCTCTCCGTCAGGTCCATCTTGAGCCTGAACTTGATGTATGCCTTGGTAGCGGCACGCGCCTGACGGTTCGACACCACCGAGTTCGCGATGATGCATACGTTCTCCCAGTCCGAGTTCTTCTTGGCCCAGTCGATTTCGTCCAGCGCAGCGAGGCGGTCGCGCCAGTCCTCGGACTTCATCAACTCGTGGCCGAGGCCGCCGAGCGCACGCAGCACCGTCGAGTGCGAGCAGATCTTCTCCGCGCGCAGTTCGATGGCCGTCTTGTGCTGGGTCTGCACCGCGCGCCAGTCGGGCATGTGGGCGGCAACGCCGTTCCAGTACTCCTGCAGGAACGCAACGTTGTCGACCACGTCCTCCTGCTCACGACCCTTCAGCAGCTCGCGGTTGGCGTCGTAGAGTGCAGCCAGCGTGAACAGCTTCGGGGACTTCGCGCGGAGGGACATGTCGCTTTTCTCGGTCAACTCCTTGAAGACCGCCACCTTGTCGATGAGGGCCAATGTCGCCGCCGACATCTTGTCGCGCTTGTCGTACATGATATCGAGCGATTTGGAGGTCTTCACCACGTTCTTGTTCAGGTCCGAGAACATCTGCTGGACGCGGTCCAGGTTCTCGTACGGGAACAGGAGGACGGAGATCGCGTGGTCACCGATACCAGGGTTCTCCACCAGTGCGGCGGTGATCCCGGCGCAGCGGTGCTGTCCGTCGTTGATAATCAGCTCGTCACCGAGCTTGATCTTCAGGATTCCCAGATTGCCGTCGCTGGCACCGTTCTGAACCGGCTCGAAGACGGGCTGGGACTTGTACGACGCGGTGATGGCCGCGAAGAGATAGTCGTCTTCGTTCTCGACAATGTAGTTCTTGATCTCCGGCACGCGGCGCTCGTCGAGAACGCGCTGCTCCCGGTCTTCCGGGCTGATCCCGATCCAGTTCGTGAACTTGAACATGTTCGGGATGGCACTCATCGGCATAAGGCACGAGTAGTAGGTGCGGCTGCCGATCTTTCCGCGCATGGCGGGGACGTGGACGTACATGGCACTTCTCCGTGGAACTCTGTCCCAGAAGAGCGAAAATCGCTCAAAGGGCGCTACGAGTTCGCGTTGGGCTGGGTGATTCCAGCTTAGTCAGAGAAATGTCACACTCTCGATAAAATGTAAATACACTCTGCGAAAAAATATCTAGAGTGTATTAAGATTGGAAGAGAGCTGTGTTTAGCGGTGATAACGCGGGGTTATCGCTTTCCCTCGTATCCCTCCATCGTCACCGCCGCACCGCGCCGCTCTTGTTCGCTCGGGCGAGCTCGAGGAACCTGGCCTTGATCTGTGCGAACAGGCCGGGTGGAATGAAGCCATAGAAGAATACGCCCGGCTTCCCGGGAATCGGTGAAAGGCCGGCGTTCGGCCATTCGTCGATGTTGTGCTCGGAAACGATGACCCAGCTCCGCGAATCGTCGAGACCGATGGCCTGTTTGACCTTCGCCGGAATCTCGATCCCGATCGTATCGCCATCGGGCGGTGTATGGGTGATCGGCAACAGGACCACAAAGCGCGGCTTCGTCTGGCTGTCGCTCGCGGCGACGAGACAGGCCGGACGGTCCTTTCCCTGATCGCGGCCTGTGGCCGCCTCATGGGTCCAAAGATAATCGTAGCGAACGACGAGGCCCGGCCTGGGCTCGGGAAAGGCCACTTGGCCTATCTCACTTGAGCAGTTCGTCGAGCATGGCCTGTTCGGGATCCATCTCGGCCCGTTCAACGGCGTCGATCACAACCTCCGCCGCATCGACCGTTCGCTGGGAGCGCTTGGCAGCTGCCGTCAGCCAATCATAATGCGCAGCCGACATCAGCACGAACTCGCGCCGGCCGTGGCGCGTAATCTCGACGGGCTCTCGCTGAGCCTGGTGCTGAAACTCGCCGAATTTGCGCTGGAATTCCAAGGCGCTTGTCTGGACCATGATCGGTAACTCGCAGAATTGTTGAAGGAATCCGATTATACGTATAATACGTATTTTCGTCAACTCCTTTACTAACTTAGCCGGGGCAACGATATCCGATGCAGGTCAAAGCGGCCGCGTCGGCGCGTGGTTGGGCATTGGTGCTTCGCCGGCCGCGGCCTGGTCTACGAACCAGATCAGTTCACCAACCGGCCGTATCCGCGAGGCGGGCGCCTCGCTGCTGCCGGCGCGGATGGCCCGCACGATGGCGGCCTTCTCGCGGCCCGTCACCAGAAACGCGGCGCGCCGGCTGCTGTCGATCGCCGGATAGGTCATGGTGATGCGGGCCTCGGGGCGCCCATGCGAAACCGCCGCCACCCAGCGCTGCCGCTCGTCCAGCACCGGTTCTCCCGGTAGCAGCGACGCCGTATGGCCGTCGGCGCCAAGGCCGAGCAGGGTCACATCGAACAGCGGGCGCGCCGGATCGAGAACCGTCCCGCCATATGCCTGCTGCAGAGTCCGTTCGTACCGGCTGGCCGCGTCCTGCGGGTTGCCGTCGACCGGGACGGGAAAAACATTGTCCGGCGGCACCGGCGCCTTCGCCAGCATCGCCTCGCGCACCATGCGATAGTTGCTGTCGGGATGGTCGTAGGGAACGAAGCGCTCATCGCCCCAGTACCAGAACACGCGCTGCCAGGGGAAACGGCCGCTGAACGCGTCGGACGCGAGCAGCCGGTAAAGCGTTTCCGGAGTCGAGCCGCCGGAAAGCGATACCCGAAACGGGCCGTTGGCGGCGAGCGCAGCCGACGTCATCCATTCGGCGACACGGCGGGCCAGTGTTGCCGGATCGGGAAGTACTTCGAAGCGACCAATTGTCTCGCCCATGCTGCTACCTCAATCAGGCTCACCAAGAATGAATTGCTCCATCGCCTTGGCGAAACCCTCGTCATTGTAGGAGTCCGTCGTTGCGTCGGCCTGTTTTTTCACCTCATCGGAGGCGTTGCCCATGGCGATGCTGAAACCGGATCGCTTGAACATCAGCACGTCGTTGGGTTGATCGCCGATCGTGGCGATCTCCTCGATGGGCACCTTGAGACGGCGCGCCAGATACTCCGAGACGGCACCCTTGTTGGCGTCCTTGTTGGTAATGTCGAGATAATAGGGCTGCGACCGCGCCGCGGTTGCGCGGCCTCCGAAGGACGTTTGCGCCTCCGCCTCGCAGCGCTGCACCTTGTCGTGATCGTCGCTGACGCCAACGATCTTGGCAACCTGGTCGAGCTGTTTGCTGACATCCGCCACGATCTTCGGCTGGAATTTGACGGTCCAGGCTTCGCGGGCGACGTGCGGGGCGTCGGCTTTTGTGATCAGCCAGTCATTGCCGCGGTAGACCCAGGCGTCGAGGCCATGCTTGCGAATGAGGTCGATCGCCTGGCTCGCCACATCGGCAGGGACCGTCTTTTGCTCCAGGATCGTGAGGTCCCGTTCGACAAAGAGCCCGCCATTGAAGCCGGCAATCGGCGTATCGAGCGCGAGCGGGTCGAACAGCATGGCCATGCCGAGCGGCGGCCGGCCACTGGTGATCGCAAACCGGATGCCGGCTTGTCGCAGCTGCCGGACGGCGCTTTGCGCGCGCTCCGTCAGGATCTTCTCCTCGTTGACAAGCGTGCCGTCCACGTCCGCCAACACAAGGGAAATCTTGCGCTTCGTTGCCATCACACCTCCGTGACACCCATCTCACGCTTGCCCTTGGCCGCGAGACGCTCGTTGAACGAGCGGAGATTGATAAGTGTTCTCTGGTGGGTTCCGTTCCCGATCTCTTCCAGCTCGTCGCGCGCCGACACCTTGAACTCGATCCGCTTGCCTTCGACCTTGGTGACCTCGGCTTCGGCGCGGACGGTGTGGCCGACCGGCGTGGCGGCGAGGTGCTTGACATCGATGGCGGTGCCGACCGCGCTCTCGCCTGCTTCCAGATAGGGCCGGATCGCGTTCAGCGCCGCGTTTTCCATCATCAGGATCATGACCGGGGTCGCCAGCACCTGCGGCAGCATCGCGTCCTTGAATTGATTGGCGAGATGCGCGGGCTCGACGTGCAGCGTGAAGGTGCCTTTCGTTCCCGGCGGTATCTGGCGCATCAACCGTCTCCATCTCGCCGCTCATGATAGATCGGCGGCGCGTCGGCAGCCATTAAATAGCGGTTCAGAGTTCCCTCGGCTTCGCCGTCGAGCCCCGTACAATCAGCCGCGGCTCCAGCATCACGCGCTCGGATCGCGCGGCGGGGGCGGCGATGGCATCGAGCAGCAGGCGGGCGGCCTGGTTGCCGATCTCGCGCTGGGCGATGCGCACGGTGGTCAGCGGCGGCGACAGCATGTCGACGTAGGGCATATCATTATGGCCGACCACCGAGACGTCGGCCGGGCAGTTGAGGCCGCGCGCGGCAAGCGCGTCATAGACGCCGAGCGCGAGCAGGTCGTTGGCGGCAACGATGGCGGTCGGCGCATTCTTGCGGTCGAGCAGGCGCAGCGCGGCAAGCCGTCCCTGCTCGCGGGTATAGGCGTGCGCGGGCTCGATGGCGATGTTTTGCGCCGACAGCCCCGCGCGTGCGGCGGCGGCCTTGAAGCCCGCGGCGCGCAGCGCGCCGGTGGAGACGGTTTGCGGTCCCGCGATATGGCCGATGCTGACATGGCCGAGGCCCGCGAGATGTTCGACCGCGAGCCGCATGCCCGCCTGGTCGTCGGTGACGACCGCCGGCAGCCTTCGCTCCGAGTCGCTGCGGTTGACCAGCACCACGGGTACAGCCGCGGCGAGGCAATGGGCGACGATGGGATCGTGCAGGGTCACGGTCGCCAGCACCAGGCCGTCGACGCCGCGCGCGATCAGCCGGTCGACCAGTTCCCGCTCGCGCGAGGGATCGGGTCCGACATCGACGACGATGATGGCATAGCCTTGCGCGCCGAGCGTCTCGGTGATGCCGCTGAGGACCGGCGGGAAGCCGGGGTCGGCGATATCTGGCGCAAGCACGCCGATCAGGCCGCTTCGCCCGGTGCGCAGGCCCGCCGCGGTCACATTCGGTTGATAGCCGAGAACTGCTGCCGCAGCGCGGATGCGTTTTGCCACCTCGGGTGCGACCAGATGGCTCATCGCGCCTGACAGCGCGCGCGACACCGTGGAGGGATGCACGCCGCATTTTTCCGCAACGTCTTTGATGGTCGGGCGCGACGAAGCCGCCGTTTTCGCGGCTCGTGCGGTCCCGATTCTGGCTTTATGCGCCATTGGCGGTCTTCCTGTTCGCGTCGGCGGCTATCCGTCATCCTGAGGTGCGAGCCCTGCGGTGCACTTGCACCGCAGGGCGAGCCTCGAAGGATGAACGGCCCGGCTGCAGACACGGGCCGTCCATCCTTCGAGGCGCGCAAGAAAGAGCGCGCACCTCAGGATGACGGGGATGGTTTCGAATCTGCCGCACAGGCATCAAACGCGCATGGCAGTTCCGCATCGCTATCCTTGACTCCTACCCTTAGCATCCTTAAAACCCTTTATGCAATCGATTGCAATCCACTAAACTGGTCATCCCCCATGAATGTTTCGAACGCGCTCACGCCGCATCTGATCCGTCCCGAGCATCTCGAGCCGAACTGGCGCTGGGATCGGGCGATCCCCTCGCATGGCCACATGTCGGTCGATTTCGAGCGCCGGATCGATTTCGATCGGCTGCGCCATTATCGCCTCGCCCGCGCCCGGCAGGCGCTGAAGAACTCGCCCTGCGGCGCGCTCTTGCTGTTCGACGTCAACAACATCCGCTACGTCAGCGGGACAAAAATCGGCGAATGGGAACGCGACAAGCTCTGCCGCTTCGCGTTACTCGCCGGCGACGGCGAGCCGATCGTCTGGGATTTCGGCTCGGCCGCGGTGCATCACCGCATCAATTGCGACTGGCTGCTGCCGGACAATTGCCGCGCCGGCATGCTCGGCATGCGCGGGACGGTGCCGCCGGCAGTGGGCCTGATGAAGGCCCATGCCGAGGAAGTCATGAGCCTGTTGCGCGCAGCCGGCGTCGCCGACATGCCGGTCGGCGTCGACATCGCGGAGACCGCGATGTTTTTTGAGCTGCAGAAGGCCGGCATGAAGGTGGTCGACGGCCAGCAGGTGATGCTGGACGCGCGCGAGATCAAGAACGTCGACGAGATCATGCTGCTGAACCAGGCCGCCGCCATGGTCGACGGCGTCTATCATTCGATCTACGAGGCGCTGAAACCCGGCGTGCGCGAGAACGACATCGTCGCGCTCGCCAACAAGATCCTGTACGAGATGGGCTCCGACGACGTCGAGGCCATCAACGCCATCTCCGGCGAGCGCTGCAACCCGCATCCGCATAATTTCACCGACCGCATCCTGCGCCCCGGCGACCAGGCCTTCTTCGACATCCTGCAGTCCTATCAGGGCTATCGCACCTGCTACTACCGCACCTTCAATATCGGCCGCGCCACGGCGGTGCAGCACGATGCCTACAAGCAGTGCCGGCAATGGCTGGATGACGCGATCGCGTTGATCAAGCCGGGCGTCTCCACCGACACGGTTGCAAAGGTCTGGCCGAAGGCGGAAGAGTTCGGCTTTCCCAGCGAGATGGCGGCGTTCGGCCTGCAGTTCGGCCATGGCCTCGGGCTCGCGCTGCACGAGCGCCCGATCATCTCGCGGCTGGTGTCGCTGGAAAATCCGATGGAGATCAAAACCGGGATGGTGTTCGCGCTGGAAACCTATTGTCCGGCCAAGGACGGTTTCTCGGCGGCCCGCATCGAGGAGGAGGTCGTCGTTACCGACAAGGGCTGTCAGGTCATCACGCTGTTCCCGGCGGAAGAACTGCCGATCGCCAATCGGTATTGAGGCGACGAGCTATTAGAAACCGTCATTGCGAGGAGCACTTGCGACGAAGCAATCCATCTTCCTTGCTTTGGATCCATGGATTGCTTCGCTACGCTCGCAATGACGGCGGTTTGGCCCCGCACTGTTGGCCGCATGATTAATCAGGAGAACAACATGACAAAACATTCCCTCGGCTGGATCGGCATGGGACGCATGGGCTATCCGATGGCCGAGCGCCTGCTCAAGGCCGGCCATTCGGTAGCGATCTGGAACCGGACCCGCGCCAAGGCCGAGCCGCTGGCGAAACAGGGCGGCAAGATCGTCGATCGCCCGAGCGAGCTCGCCGGCAACGACATCGTGTTCACGATGGTGTCGACGGGCAAGGATCTCGAGCAGGTCTATTTCGGCGACAACGGCCTCGTCGCAGGTTCCGGTCCGCGGCCGAAAATACTGGTCGATTGCTCATCGATCGGAGTTGAGCAGTCGGAGGCGATCCGCGCGCGGCTGAAGCAACTGGGCTGCGAATTCATCAGCTCGCCGGTCAGCGGCAACGGCAAGACCGTCAAGGCCGGCAAGCTTTCCACCGTCGCGTCGGGCCCGAAGGCCGCGTTCGACGAGGTCGAGCCGTATCTGGCTGATATCGCCGCCTCCGGCGTCTCCTATGTCGGCGAGGGCGAGCTGTCGCGCATCTGCAAGATCGCGCACAATGTGTTTCTCGGCGTCGTGATCCAGAATCTCGCCGAGATCACCATCCTGGCGCAGAAGGCCGGCGTGCCGCGCCACGCCTTCCTGAATTTCATGAACGCCAGCGTGCTCGGCTCGACATTCACGAAATACAAGAGCAACGCGCTGGTGAATCTCGACTGGACCACGACGTTTACGCCGGCGCTGCTGCGCAAGGACCTCGATCTCGGCCTGCAAGCCGCGCGCGACCTCGGCGTCGCGATGCCGGTGACGGCGGCAACCCGCGAGGCGCTGCAGGGCCATTTCGGCGCGGCGACGCTGAAGGACGATCCCGCTGCCTATCTGGAAAAGGATTTCGCGGCGCTCGTGGAAACCGTCGCGCTCGCCGCCGGCCTGAAACTCTCGCCCGAGAACGTGCCGATGCCGACCGGGCTGGAGACGGAGAGCTAGATTCGATTCCGCGCCGTCACTTCCGCGCCTCGCGAAAATCGATCGCGCGCAGGATCACGCCGGGCGGATTGCCTTCCAGTTCGACGTCGCTGAATTTGCGCGCCGCGCGTTCCTCGATGCGGTCGCGCAGCCGCAAAAATTGCTGCTCGCGCTGCGCCGGCGGCGTCCGCGACGATCCCTCGAGTTGATCCATCGCGTCGGTGGAGATGGCGCAGGCCACATTGGCCTGGTCATTCTTCATCGTGAACACCACGACCATCCGGTTGAAGTCGTATTCCCTGAAGTCACCTCGGGTGAGCGACATAGTGGCCTCCTCGATTGTGCGGCCGGCGATCAGAACCTTTTCTTGACCGGCGCCGGATTGAGCTCGGCGATTTTCGACAGGCAGTCTTCCTGCGTGACGTGCGGGCCGGTGACGAAGGTGCCGCTGACCTTGGTGGAGTACCAGCCCGACACGACGCCGAGGCGCAGCGACTCTTCGGTTTTGACGTGACGCGCGGAAAGAATTTGCATGTGGCTTCCTTAGGCTGAGGCGCCGGCGTTACTGCCGGACGCGGAGGGTGGTTTCGGTTGTGGCGCAGTGTTCGTTCATCGCGGTGCGGCCGCGTCGGCGGCTTGCGCGTCGGCAAGATCGATCGAACTGATGGAAAGCATTTCGGTCGACTGGCGATGCGGCGGCGCGCCGGGAACCATGATCAGGGTAGCGGTACGGCGGAAGCAGGGAAACGACAGGCCTTCGATCAGCTCTTCGTCGGTCACCACTTCGTAGGCCCCGGCCGGCAACTGGCGGTCGATGCCCTTGATCCGGAACGAATGCCTGAATGTCACCGTTTCGCGCCGCGACCTCGTCAAGCTCACCTGCCTTGGTTGGGCGCGAACCTGGCTCGATCCCAGCGAATCGGATGCTTTCGCGCGTCATAGTCGGCTTTTGTTGCAAATCGTGTGCTCGCGACCGGATAGCAGCCTTGAATCCGGTGCTTGAGGCGAACACCGCCGACCTGTGCGCCTTTTGGGCCGAAATAGCCACGACTTTTTCGCCGGGTGGCCGCGGCTGCTGATGTGAACTCATCAAAAAACAGCCTGCCTCCGCGTAATGACGTCTATCGGCTGTTAGCCAAATGCGATATGCTGACGTTCGAAGCTGCCTGGGGTTGCAGCCCGATTTGAGCGTCAGGGCAGCGTATTTTCTTTGATGATTGAGCGAGACGACAGATGGCTTTGCCCCGCTTTCTTGGTCCTTCGACCCCTATAGCAGCTCTGCCACGGCGGCTTGCCGCCGCGCCGGGCCTGGCATCGACTTCGGGAAAACTGGCGTTCACAATTCAGCCGCAACAACAGACGAACTGGTGCTGGGCTGCGGTTTCAACCAGCGTTTCGCACTTCTTCAGCGCGGCGAGTGCATGGACGCAGTGTCTGGTGGCGAACGCCACGTTGCCGCGGCAGGATTGC
>Ga0209006_10004628_pt1 | contig 12456 bp, 10 predicted proteins | sample JacPin_JW_Ref_O2_FD_188567 | JGI IMG/M metagenome (GOLD analysis project Ga0209006, IMG submission 188567) | Forest soil microbial communities from Algoma, Ontario, Canada - Jack Pine, Ontario site 1_JW_Ref_O2 (SPAdes) (version 2) | ecosystem: Environmental > Terrestrial > Soil > Boreal...
CAATGGAAGCATTGAAAGTACTCGAAGTTTTCAAACGAACCGGTATGCATTGTGCTTTTATTGTTGATGAATATGGAAGTATTCTTGGGCTGCTCTCACTTTCAGATATTCTTGAAGAAATTGTCGGCGAGTTCGGGCATTAGTGCCGCTGCGTCGGGAAATCGCGATTGGAAAAACCCACGGACCTCAGCCGGACCTGGAAGCTGTGCGAAGCTGTCGGGCCCGTCGAAGGGCAGAAATAAAATGCTGGCGAAGGTGCCATCGACATTGGGCAGCGCGATCAGCATAAAGTTGCCTCGCGGCCAGATGTGAAGCGCATTCATTTCCAGAACGTGCTTTCCATCCTGCGTGGCAGGGATCGTGAGCTCTTTGTACCCGTAATTCAGATACTGCTGAGAGAAATTAAACCGGCTCATCTGCGACATTTCGCTGCGAATCGCCGACGCCGACCCATCGCAACCGATCACTATGCTGCTGTCCAGCCTTTTCTCTCCGCCGGTTCGTTCATCATGCAAAGTAAGGCTGGCGGCTTTCAGATCGATGCCCGTGCAGCGTTGCTGAAAATGGATCTTCAAGCCATGCGCTTCGGCCGCATTGATCAGCGCAGTATTCAGTTCGGCGCGGGAGATGGAATAGATCACCTCGACATCATCCTTTCCATAGGGCTGAAAGGTGAGGTCAGATGCGGAAGAATGCATCATCCGTCCCTTCATTGGAATGGCGATTCGGCGCAGGTCGTTCCACAAGCCGGCCTGAGAAAGCGCATGAATTCCGCGGGTCGACAGAGCGAGATTGATGGAGCGTCCAGCACTCGTGCGCACACGCCGCAAGTCAGGTCGCCTCTCGTAGAGTTCTACCTGGAACCCTCGCTTCACGAGTCCCAGAGCCAGAAGTGGCCCGTTGAGCCCGGCGCCGATCAGCGTGATGGTTTCTTCTTTATCAGGCATTCTTGTCGTGCAATCTATAAGATGTGGTTGCAAACGAGATGAGGGACTGGTGATACCAGTGCGAGACCCGTGCGTTTTCTACTCCGTCAACAGCGTCCGCGCCTCCCATAATTCAGGAAAGAATTTCTTGTCCAATGTGTGCTTCAGGTAAGAGGATCCCGCGCTTCCGCCCGTGCCCATGCGTACGCCAATCACCCGCTCCACCAGTTGAATGTGCCGTAACCGCCAGCTCACGACTAACTCGTCGAATTCCGTGAGCCGCTCACAAACGTCAATCCAGTCGCGATTACTGCGTTCGTCGCGGTAGAGGGCGAGGATGGCTCGGGCGCGCGCATGGAATTCATCACTCTCAGACTTATGCTTTTCGGACTGCAGTTGTCCCCTCGCGCGCAACGCATCGAAGAGCGCATCGCGCAGAGAGGGCTCGCGCAGTCGGCGCTCCAGTTGCGCATGAGCCTCCGGTGTGGGACGGTGATAACGCAACATCTTTTCATCCTTCAGCCCACACAGAAATTCCAGTTCGCGAAACTGCTCCGATTGAAATCCGCTGGCCGGCTCGAGTTTGCCGCGAAAGGCAAGGAAGTGGGTGGGCAGCATGGTTTCAAGAATCGTGAACTGCTCCACCAAGACGCGGGTAATTTCAGTGCAGCGTCGAAGCAGCCGCGCCGCTTCATACACCTCGTCGCGAGAAGTGGGATTCACACCCGCAGCAGTTAGATTCGCAACCACGGCATCCAAATCGTGCAGCAATTCCTTAAACCACAATTCGTAGGTCTGGTGAACGATGATGAACAAAAGCTCGTCATGATGTTCGGGCACTGACTGCGCCTGCTGTAGTTTCAGGAGCTCTGGAACTTTCAAATATGAACTGTACGTGAGCTGATCGGCTTGGGGCACGATCGGCACAGCCAGGCTCGGGACGACGGGAACAAGTTTGTCGTTGACCAGCCCGAGAAACACCTGCGCATTTTCGCCCAACAACCGGGCTTTCGCCGGGTCCGTCAGATTGCTCGATCGGATGAGTTCGCCCACGCGATGTTCGCCCAGCGGGAAGGGATAATCCGAACCAAGCAGCACACGATCGTCGCCCATAGTTCCCACTAGAAACTGAAGAGCACGCTCGTCAAACACCGCGGAATCCACATAGAAGCGATTCAGATAGTGTTTGGGCGACAACTCGCAGACACCGCGCACCACGGGATGATGCTGCCACGCGTTCTCCAGCCTACCCAGCAAGAACGCAAAACTTCCTCCTCCGTGAGCGAAGCAAATGCGCAGTTTCGCTGGCAGTTTGTCGAAGGCCCCACTCAAAATCATTGCGACGATCCCAAGCTGAGTCTCGGCGGGCATGCCCACCGTCCACGGCATCATGTATTTGGGCATACGCTGGGGCGCGAGCATGTCCCAGGGATGAACCAACACCGCCGCGTCCTCCTCTGCACAGTGATGGAGAAAAGTAACAATCCCGGGATCATCGAGATTTCTGTCGCCGACATGATTGCCGATCTGCACGCCTAGATGCCCGGCGCGCATGCAGCGGCTGAGTTCCCTGCAGGCGGCGTCAACATCCTGCAGCGGGACCTGACACATTGATTTCAGTCGCCCCTTGCCCTGAGCGCAAAGTTCCAGCGCCGCATCATTGAATAATTGGGCACAATCGAGAGCATGCCGCACAGGGCGTTCATACGCGAACAAAACCGGCGTCGCCGACAAAACCTGCGTGTCGATTCCATCGCGATCCATGTCGCGCAGACGCACCTCGGCGTCCCAGCACGCCGAATTGATGCGGCGAAAGAATCGATCGCCCACCATGATCTCCGCCTTGCCAGGCTCGGTGTGTTTAATCCAGGGCCAGTCGGGAGTGCCGAAGCGCGCGGACAGGTCCGCCCATTCTCGCGGAAAAAAATGATTATGGATGTCGAGGCTTGGCATTACGGTTTGCCGGGATGAACCACGCCACAATGTTTGCACTTCCGCAGACTCTCGTTGCTATAGAACTGCTCGAAGAGTGGCGGAAGATCGCGCACGATGCTCTTCAATCTCACCTCCGCACGATGCAAGAGCTGGTGACAATTCTGGCAGTACCACTCGAATCCGTCTAAAGCACCCTCTGGACGTGGCATTTCGACCACCACGCCGACCGTCCCCTCTTGTAGGCGCTGCGGCGAATGGCGCATGTGCTTGGGCAGCAGGAAAATCTCGCCTTGCCTGATGGGAATCTCGAGCGGCGGTTTGCCGGAAGTCTCCATGAGGCGCAGAAAAATGTCGCCCTTCAACTGGTAAAAGAATTCCTCCGTCGGGTCGTCATGATAATCGTGCCGGTGGTTGGGACCTCCGACGACAGTCACCATCATTTCGCCATCTTCCCAGACTTGCGCGTTGCCCACAGGTGGCCTGAACTTTTCTTTGTTCTCTTCGATCCAACCCTGAAAGTTGAACGCCTTCAGACTCTTGATGGACGGCATTGCGTCTCCTATTTTTCCGGCTTGTAGGCCATGGCCCGGATTTCTATCAGCAAATGCGGATGCGGCAACTGGTGCACCGCTACTGTCGTGCGTGCGGGACCATCGTAGCCGAAGTATTCTCCGTACACTTCGTTGTATCCAGAGAAATCATTCATGGTCACAAGATAAGCTGTTACCTCGATGATATCTTCCAGGCGCGCGCCCACGCTTCCCAGAATATCTCGCAGGTTTTCGATCACCGCCTTGGTTTGCGCACGGATGTCGAGATGTGTTGTTCCCATCTCGTCGACCTCCGCTCCGGCAATGGTGTTGTCGGCACGGCGCGCGCTGGTTCCGGAAACGATCAGAAAATCTCCGGCGCGCTTCACATGGGGATACTTGCCGCGGGGCTTGGCCTTTCCGGCAACGACTTTGCTTTCGCGCGACTTCATCGACAATTGTTTTCGAACAGTCTCATAAGCGGATACAAACGTTGTTCAATTCGGAATAAAAATTCAAAGAATGCATTCCGCCTTCGCGTCCTATTCCAGAGAGCCCCGCCCCGCCAAAAGGCGTGCGTAGATCGCGCAGGAACCAGCAATTCACCCAGCTAATGCCCACATTCATCTGCTGCGCCACGCGGTGGCCGCGCTTCAGGTTCGTCGTCCAGATGGAGGCAGCCAGACCGTAGCTTGTATCGTTCGCCATGCGCACCGCTTCTTCTTCCGAATCGAACGGCGCTACGTGACAGACGGGCCCGAAGATTTCCTCTTTCACGCACCGCGTTGACTCCGCTAGCCCAGTATAGATCGTCGGTTGCACAAAGAAACCACGGTCAAGCCCATTGCCGAACTCAGGAACGCCACCACCTGTAACCAATTGAGCTCCTTCGCTGAGTGCCAGGCGATAATAAGAAAGGACCTTCTCGCGATGCTGTGCCGAAATGAGCGGACCCATATCCGTGGTCTGTTCCACGGGGGATCCGATTCGAAGACTCTCGGCCTTGCGCTTCAACTGTTCCACAAAGCGATCGAAAATCGCACGCTCAACATAGACGCGCTCGGCACACAGGCAAACCTGCCCGGTATTGAGAAACACGGCTTCGGCGACTCCACTGACTGCTTCGTCGAAATCACAGTCGGCGAAGACGACCGCGGCATTCTTGCCGCCTAGTTCAAAGGACACGGGCTTGACCGACGCTGCGACCGTCTTCATGATCGCGGCTCCAGTCTGCGATTCGCCAGTAAAAGTCACAGCATCGATTCCAGGATGCTGGGTGAGAAATTCGCCGGCAGACCTGGGACCGAAGCCGTGCACAACGTTGTAAACGCCATCGGGAATCCCGGAGTCTTTCATGACTTCTGCCAGAAGCGTAGCGGTCGCCGGAGTTTCCTCCGAAGGCTTCACAACTACGGTATTGCCGCAGGCCAGCGCGGGCGCCAGTTTCCAGGTCAGCAGCAGCAACGGCAGATTCCACGGAGTGATGATTCCAACCACTCCCAACGGCTTGCGTACCGTGTAATTCAGAGCGCTCTTTCCGTCCGGAGTTTCGGTGTGAAAAGACTCCAGGCCGGCGGTCTTAATCAAATCGGCGAAGACTCGGAAATTCGCCGCTGCTCGCGGGATGTCCAATTTTGAGGCAAGCGCGATTGGCTTGCCAGTGTCCGCAACTTCAGCCGCGACGAATAAATCGAATCGCTCTTCGATCCGGTCCGCAATTTTGTACAACCGCGCAGCCCGCTCGCGAACGCCGGAACGGCCCCACTCTCCTCGTATGGCATGGCGCGCGGCCTGAACTGCGTCGTCGACCTGGGATTGATCGGCTTCGGTTACATCCGCGATCACCGTCCCATCGGCCGGGTTCACATCGGCGAACTCCCGCTTTCCGCGCACGGACTGGCCATTGATGTAGTTGAGAATCGACTTCACTTTGGCATGAACCCCGCCGCATCGTACCAGTCCTGTCGGACACGAAGCAACGGAAGGGCAGACGCAAATCTCAGGGTTGGCGCTCACGCAAGTAGCGCTGTAGAGCGTCGGGCCACGACGGCATGGGGACGGCCCAGCGCTGCAGGCTCGCGGGCGACAAAACGGAATAGGCTGGACGCGGCGCGGGACGCGCCATCTGTTCCGTGCTTACCGGCCGGACTTCCGCGGTTAATCCCGCTGCCTTTATAATTTCGCGGGCAAATTCAAACCACGAACAATTCCCCGCGTTGTTCACATGCACAATTCCGCTCGCGCCTTTGCGACATAGTTGAATGATCGCTCTAGCCAGATCGACCGAATACGTGGGGCAACCGCGCTGGTCGCTGACCACGTCGAGCGCCGGCCGGGTCGCGGCCAATTTCAAGATCGTATCCGGAAAACATTTTCCGCCCGCGCCAAACAACCACGACGTTCGCACAATGCAGCACTCCGGCAGGACCTCGAGCAACCGGACCTCCGCCTCCGCCTTCGAGCGCCCGTAGACGCTTTGGGGATTCCGCGCGTCTCCGGTTTCGTAGGGCGAGGTCTTCTTTCCATCAAAAACGTAATCCGAACTCAGAAACAGCAGCTTGGCACCGACCTGCTTGGCGGCCTCCGCGACATTTACCGCGCCATCGCGGTTCACCCCGAACGTGAGATCAGGATGACTTTCGCATCCATCGACATCCGTATAGGCCGCAGCCAATACAATCCACTTGGGACGGACTCTCTCGGCGATTTCACGCACTGCCTCTCTGTCGCGAATGTCGACGTCCGGCGAAGAGAGACCGACGACATCGTCTCCGCTCCATTCGCGCATGACCGCTTTGCCCAGAAGGCCGGACGCGCCAAGGACCTGAACTTTCATGAGTGCGATTTCTTTCGGCTATTCAAAGGCCTCGGCGTCGCGCAGAGCAACTCCGCGCTGGTCTTTCGGGGATACGATGGGCTCGCCTTCCAGTTTCCAGTCGATCTTCAGGTCCGGATCATTCCAGGCCAGCGTGCGTTCGTGCTCGAGCGCATAATAGTTCGTCGCCTTATACAGCACGTGCGTGTTATTTCGAGTCACGCGGAATCCATGTGCGAAACCTGGGGGAATCCAGACCATCCGCTTGTTCTCGCCCGATAGCAGCACGGCCTCCCACGCGCAAAACGTCGGCGAACTCCGTCGCAAATCCACAGCTACATCGAGGATTTCCCCCTCCACCACGCGGACGAGTTTCCCCTGCGCCTGCTTGATCTGGTAGTGCAGTCCGCGGAGGACGTTTCGTTGCGAACAGGAATGATTGTCCTGGACGAAGCGATCAGTGATACCGACATCCGCCATCACGCGTTCGTTATAGCTCTCCAGAAAAAATCCGCGATCGTCGCCGAACACGCGCGGCTCCAGGATGAACATGTTCGGCAGAGAGGTCGGTAATTTATTAATCGATTCCATAGGGCGACACTTTGCGGAGGACACCATCACGTTTAGAAAACCTTTTCCCGCAGCAATTGCAGCAAGTACGCACCGTAACTATTGTTCTTCATCGAAGTTCCGATTCGCTCCACTTGCTCGGCGGTAATATAACCTGAGCGATATGCAATCTCCTCCGGGCACGCCACCATTAATCCCTGCCGCTTCTCAATGGACTGAATGTAATTTGCGGCATCCATCAGGGACTCGTGCGTACCGGTGTCCAGCCATGCCATGCCGCGACCCATCACGACGACTTCCAGTTGGCCGCGATCCAAATAGGTCTGGTTGACGTCGGTGATCTCGAACTCGCCGCGCGCACTCGGCTTCAGCGCCTTCGCGATCTCCACCACCTGGTCGTCGTAAAAGTAGAGACCGGTTACGGCATACCGTGATTTCGGCTGCTTCGGTTTTTCCTCGATGCTAAGCGCGTGCCCGGCGGCGTCAAATTCCACAACTCCGTAGCGCTCCGGATCGTGTACGGGATAGGCGAAAACCCGTGCTCCGTGCGGCTTCGCGGCCGCCGCTCGCAGATCTTTCGCCAAGTCGTGGCCGTAGAAGATATTGTCGCCCAGCACTAAGGCGCACGGACTGCCCGCAAGAAATTCGTCCGCCAGGAGAAAAGCCTGTGCAATTCCCTCAGGCTTGGCCTGCTTTTTGTATTGCAGACGAATCCCGTACTGGCTGCCATCGCGCAGCAGAGCTTCAAATTTCGGCACATCGTCTGGTGTCGAAATCAGCAAAATGTCACGAATCCCTGCCAGCATCAGAGTACAGAGCGGGTAATACACCATAGGCTTGTTGTAAACCGGAAGCAGACTCTTCCCCATCGCCTGGGTCACGGGATAAAGGCGCGTGCCCGATCCGCCCGCCAGAAGGATGCCTTTGCAGCGCGTACTCTCTGTCATGATTTCGCCCATAGGACTTGAGGGGTTTCCGTGAAACGACTAATCCGAATAATGCTTCGCGATCCATTGGCGATAACTGCCGCTAGTCACATCGCGTACCCATTCTTCATTCTCAAGATACCAGTGAACCGTCTTGCGAATGCCGGTCTCGAAGGTTTCCTTCGGTCTCCATCCTAATTCGCGTTCGATCTTGCGGGCGTCCATGGCATAACGGCGATCGTGTCCGGGACGGTCCTTCACGTACGTGATTAAATCTCTGCGTGAGCCTACGCGCTGTGCTGTCAGTTCGTCCACGAGATCGCAAATCGTCTCGACGATCTCCAGATTCGGCTTCTCGTTCCAGCCTCCGATGTTGTAAGTCCCGCCCGGTCGCCCACGTTCCAGTACGGTTGCGATTGCGCTGCAGTGGTCGTCGACGTAGAGCCAGTCCCGCACATTCTTCCCGTCGCCATAAACCGGCAGCGGCTTGCTGTTGCGTGCGTTGAGAATCATCAGAGGAATCAGTTTCTCGGGAAATTGAAAGGGCCCGTAATTATTGGAGCAGTTCGTAGTCAGCGTGGGCAGCCCGTAAGTATGGTGATAGGCGCGGACCAGGTGATCGGAGGCCGCTTTGGACGCAGCATAGGGACTGTTCGGCGCGTACGGTGTAGTCTCAGTGAACGGCGGATCGTTCGGGCCCAGGGATCCATAGACTTCATCGGTGGAGACGTGCAGGAATCGAAAAGTCTGGCGGTCTTCCTCCGCGAGAGCGCTCCAGTACGCGCGGGTTTCTTCGAGCAATGCAAACGTACCATCGATGTTGGTTCGGATGAACTCATCGGGGCCGCGAATTGACCGGTCAACGTGGCTCTCTGCGGCAAAGTGCACGATGGCGTGAGGCTGATGTTTTTCCAATAGCTCGCGAACGCGGCCGCGATCCGCAATGTCGCCATGCACGAACTCATACCGCCGATCGTTTGCGACACTGGCCAGGTTGCGCAGGTTGCCGGCATAGGTAAGTTGGTCCAGATTGATGATCGACGCCGCGGCCGCGGAATCCTCATCCAGCCGCTGCAGGATGAAGTTGGAACCGATAAAACCGGCGCCCCCGGTGACAATAACGGCCTTTTGCATAAAGAATTTAAAACAATTTCAAACAACAGTGGAACCGATGCCTGGTGTCGTGTCGCAGGGCGAATATTCGATTGTAATAAAAAAAGACGGGTTTTAAACCCGTCCTGGGAGCAAACGAAAAAGAATCGTTAGTGCTAGAAACCTGAGAAGTTACGGCCTTCCACGACCTGCGGAAAGTTTGTGCAAAGGCGTTCTAGCCAGCTCGCCGTTCGGCGCCTCCTCCAGCGCCGGCCGCGGCGGCACGCGCGCTCGGCTTTTTCGCCGATGCCGGCGGTGGGCCCCAGCCCATCACATCGAAGTAGGTCTTCTCGATGCGGGTGACAATACTTTGCCATCGGTACTGCTCTTCGATTCTTCGCCGGGCCGCCTTCCCCGCCGCTTCGCGTACCACCGGATTTCCGATCAGGAAACGTAATCTGTCCGCGAGATCGGCCACGCTGCCACGCTGAAAGGTGAATCCCGCACCGTCTACTGCCTCCCGGTTCTCAGGCACATTGCTGGTAAGGACGCACAGGCCGGCTCCCATTGCGTCCAACAGCGCGAGGGACAATCCCTCCAGATCCGATGGAAGCACAAAAAGCATGGCATTGGTCAGCAGTTCGTCGAGCGCCTCACCCGAGACCCAATCCAGCATGTGAATGCGCTCGCCCGCATGCGTTCGCAGTTCCCGGGTGTAGTCATCGCAGTAGCTGGACGCCCCAGCCATTACCAGCTTCACGTGGGTTTGGATTTGTTCAAACGCCTGGACCAGCAAATGGCAGCCCTTCTCCGGTGAAAATCGTCCCAGGAATAAAACGTACTGCCCGGGAGTGAGCCCCCACTGCAAAATCGTTTGCGGTTCACGCCACGGTCGCAGCACTCCGCCGTTGGGGATGTAGAAAGGATTCTTGCGATAGGTTTCACGAAAATATCGTTGCAGGACCTTGGATACGACCATGGTTCCATTGGGCATCCGCACTGAGGCACGCTCCCCCAGGCGAAGCACCGCCGCTGCCGCCCGCCCCCATTTTTTCCTTTGCCAGTCCAATCCCTGCACGGTCACCAACGTCTTTGCCCGCACCAGCCGGGGAAGGAAGGAAAAAAGCGCCGAACCCAGAGCGTGGTAATGCACAATGTCATATTTCTGGGTCAGGGCGTGAGCGGTACTGAGTGAGGTGTGCACCAGGGTTTCCAGGTGCTTGCAGCGGATGGTGGGCAGTCGCACCAGCCGCATGCCATTATGTTCCGCCTGTGGAGGGGTAAAGTGGTTGCGACAATAGACAGTAACATCATGACCCAACTCGACCAACCGCTTGCCGACTTCTTCGTAGTAGGATTCGATTCCGCTGTATTTCGAGATGACTCCGCGGCCCCCGATAAAAGCGACTCGAAGCCTATGCTGCGAAGTCGCGACCACATCGGAGGTGGGAGCGGTGTGATGCTCATGTATCTGGGTCGGGGGGCGTGGCTTTGCGAGTGTCAGCAGACCGAATTTCCTACGCGCGCTGATGATTCGTAGCTCTTCATACATGCTCACCATTGCCCCATAATATGTTTCCGGAGTATGCCGCGACCGGACGACCTCGAGCCCCGCCCGGCCCATTTGTTCCGCCCATTCCGGTTTCGAACCGAGGTCCTCAATGGCGGTCGCCAGTTGGTTGACATCGCCCTTGCGATAGAGGATTCCCGTCTCGCCAGGACGCACTAACTCGCGCCGTGACCCTAGATCCGACGCCACCACAGTTCGCCCGCCAGCGTACGACTCCAGGATCGTTTTCCCTAAAGTCTCATAGGCATGAGTGGGCAATACCGTGAACCGGGATTGAGCAATCCTCAAATCCCGTTCCGCGGCGCCTACCTGACCGACAAATTCAACGTTCTCCAACTTCAGCGCGGCCGCCAGACTCTGCAAGGCACTGCGGTGGGGACCGTCACCCGCAACCACCAGCCGCATGTGCGGAACTTTCTGCATGGCGCGCAACAGATCATCGACTCCTTTTTCTGGCGACAATCTGCCGCAATAAAGTACGGGGCCACCGTTGTTATCGCTGGTTAACTCAGGGATCCGCTGAAAATGCTGCAGCACTTGAAACTTAGCGCCATCCCAGCCATGTTCTATAAACTTGTCCCGCACAAACTGACTGGGAGCCAGAAATAGATCAACGCATTTCGGGTAAGTGCCGAACCACCGATGAACGTACGCCTCTGTCATAAGGGTCATCTGCGCCCCCAGGCCGGGATAGCACTTCTGCTGCGGCGCGTGCCAAAAGGAACCGCCCTTACACCTCTCGCAAGCCTCCCCATGCGACACCAGGTTGTAACTTGGGCAGAGCAATTTAAAATCGTTGAGGTGGTACAGCACCGGAACGTTGTGCGCCCTCAGTTCCCACAGAATCGACGGCGACAAATGGTGATAGATATTGCGGATGTGCGCCACGTCCGGACGAAAATCCTCGATCATGGCCCGCATTCGCCGCCGCGCTTGAGAAGAATAGATGGCATGCCCCGCTCCGCGCACCTTTTGCCACCATCGGCGCTCGTTTTTGAAATCAATGTGGGGGACGAAATGATGGTCGTACGCGGTGGGCCCTCCCCGCGGATCAGCCATCGAAAATAGCGCAACTTCATGTCCCCGCGACCGCATCAGGTCCATCAACTCGAACAGGTGAACCTCGGTCCCGCTGAATGGGTAGTTGTATTTGTTGCAGTACAGAATTTTCATGAAGACGGCTCCCTGCCTGCGCGACCACGCGCCTTATGAATAAGTCCCCAAATAGTTCCAGATTTTTCCTGCGATCAAAGTTGTGGCGAACCTGGGTGCGAGCGGCATGCCGAACCCAGGCCAGCGGCTTAGCCGCAGAAAGGGCGCAGGGCTGCAGTGAACCCCGAGGATGATCAGCATTAGGGTGATCCGGCGCTTGCATCAGCGAGCGGATGAGAAGCAATCGTGCCGCAAAATCCTCAAGCGATCCGGCAGCATACAGAAACCCTGTCTTGCCAGCGAGGACAAGTTCCGGAATCCCGGTAATGGCCGGCGCCAGTACGACCTTCCCCAACGCCATCGCCTCCATCAACACCAACGGCAGGCCTTCGCTGTGACTAGTCAGCACCACCACGTCAGACCGCCCGTATAGCGAACTCATTTGCTCGCGCTCCACGTGTCCCAAGAGCGTGATCCTGTGTTCGAGTCCATATTTTCGAATCAATGATTCGAGGTGCCGGCGCTCGGGGCCTTCGCCCGCAATGGAGCATTCAAACTCGATTCCGCGCTGGTAGAGTTCGGCACATGCCCTCACCAGAAAGGCATGGTCTTTCACTGCATGCAGCCGCCCTACGGCCAGCAGAGCGAGTCCAGACCCGCGGAAAGCATCCTCAGAGGAAAAGCCTGCCGTGCGCTCACTAAGTTCCACCCCCAGGCGCGAGACGATGACCCTGTCGGCATCAACTGCGGGATAGTGCTCCAGGATAAAGCGCCGGTTGTATTCCGACACGGTCAAACAAAACGCACAGCTCTGAAGCTTCACGTCGAGATAAGTTCCGTACAGCAGCAGATCGGATCCGTGCAGGGTCAGGCTGAAATCGACACCCAGCAGCCGCGCCGCGACCATCCCGATCCACGAACCGAAATATCCATGATGAAT
>Ga0209006_10004629_pt1 | contig 12455 bp, 10 predicted proteins | sample JacPin_JW_Ref_O2_FD_188567 | JGI IMG/M metagenome (GOLD analysis project Ga0209006, IMG submission 188567) | Forest soil microbial communities from Algoma, Ontario, Canada - Jack Pine, Ontario site 1_JW_Ref_O2 (SPAdes) (version 2) | ecosystem: Environmental > Terrestrial > Soil > Boreal...
CATTCCCAAGCGCTCAAGGTGGGGAATCCATGGACTTCCGAAGTACATCTGGGGCCGCTCATCAACGAGCGACAGGCTGCAAACGTCGATAGAGTCGTTGCCGAAACCGTCGCTCGAGGTGCGCGGCTCGTAACCGGAGGCACCCGACAAGGCCTTTTCTTTGCACCCACGGTATTGTCAGGCGTGGCGCCCGGCATGGCGGCGTTTGACGAGGAAATATTTGGCCCTGTCGCCCCTGTCACAACCTTCCGTGACGATGCTGAAGCTGTGACTCTGGCCAATCACACCGAGTACGGTCTCGCCGCATCGATCCTCTCGGCGAACCTGACGCGGGCGCAGCACATCGCCGACCAGCTTCGCTGCGGCATCATCCACATCAACGATCAGACGATCCTACATGAGGTGTACGGTCCGATCGGCGGGCACGGAGTGTCGGGCAACGGCTACAGCTACAGCACGCTCACCAACGCCGAGCAGTTTACCGAGTGGCAGTGGATAACCTCGAGAGAGACGATCGCTCCCTATCCCTTTTAGCACGCGACATGGACCCCACAAACCTTGGAGCACTGATCGACAGCCGACCGCTCTCCGTCTTCCAGGTTCGTGTACTCGTGCTGATCGGCTGCCTGGTGCTGATGGATGGCTTTGACGTCCAAGTAATCGGCTTTGTTGCGCCCGCGCTGTTGCGTACCTGGAGCCTCACGCCAGAGGCCTTGGGCCCCATATTTGGCGCCGGCCTCTTGGGCATGCTCGTCGGCTCGACGGGCTTGGGCATGTTGGCCGACCGCATCGGACGCCGGCCTGTGCTGATCGGCGCCGCATTCTTCGTAGCCCTGTGTGTCTTGTCGACCGCGGCGGCGCGCTCGGTGCCTCAGATGTTGGCTCTGCGGTTCTTGACGGGACTCGGACTCGGCGGCGTGTTGGGCAATGCGATAACCCTCGCGAGCGAATATTGCCCCAGCGCTCGCCGGGCCTCGTTGCTCATGGGCATCTCCTGTGGATTTACCGCGGGCGCCATCCTGGGTGGACTGCTCGCCGCCGTATTGATTCCGCGCGCCGGCTGGCGTGCGGTTTTCGTTGTGGGGGGACTGCTGCCGCTCGGAGTGGCAATCCTGATGGTCCGCGAGCTACCCGAGTCACTGCACCTATTGCTGGTTCGAGGTGCCGATCGTGCCCGGATCCAGTATTGGTTGCAGCGGCTTGCACCCGGAATCATCTACGAGCCGACGACAACTCACAAGATCACCGAGGTAGCCGTAAAGGCCTCGGTCATCGACTTATTTCGCGGTGGCTTGAGTGTGCGCTCGTTGCTGCTCTGGGCCGTCAGCTTCGCGAATTTGTTGAATCTCTTTTTTCTAGCCAATTGGCTGCCAACACTGGCGACGCGCATGGGCTACAGTGATTCGCTGGGTGTCCTCATGGGAACCACGCTGCAGGCCGGCGGGATCCTAGGGGCCCTCATTCTCGGGCGCTTCATTGACCGATTCGGATTCTATCGAGTTCTGGTGCCCTCATTTCTTTTGGGCGCCGTCATGATTGCAGGTGTCGGTAGACCGGATTTCCCGGTCGCCGCCGTGTGCGCCTTGGTTCTCCTCGCCGGCGCTACGATCGTTGGAGGTCAGCCCGGAATCAACGCGTTGGCCACTTTCGTCTATCCCACACAGCTGCGTGCAACGGGCGTGGGGTGGTGCTTAGGGATTGGACGCGCGGGTTCCATCGTCGGGCCGATGGCCGCCGCGCAGCTCATCGCGCACCACTTTACCAATGGGAGCCTGTTCATGTTTGCCGCCATCCCAGCCGCTTTTTCGTCGCTGATGATTGCGGGGTTGGCAAAGACATCACCGCGAAGCTGATCCAAGGCGTTGACGGGTTCCGGATTTGCTTCCGACGACACCGAACTCGCGGTGCGCGTCTCCTTAAAACCGGGTGGCAACGGCTGTGAGCCAATCGGGCGTCCGATCGAGGACCCATGCCTCCAGGGATTTATCAAGTCCGGTCACAATGAGGATTCCCAAACCCAGCATGACCATTCCGAGCCCTTGCCTGCCTACCTTGCCGGCGTTCAGTAAACGGCCGCGCACTTTCGTCAGGCTGGCGCGCGACAAGGATCCGAGCAGCACCATTGGGGCCGCGGCTCCAACCCCGAAAATCAGCATCAACAAGGCGATTTGACCCAGATCTCTCCCTTGACTCGCCAGCGTCGTCGCTGCACCCAGGGTGGGACCGACACAGGGACTCCAAACGACACCCAGCAACAAGCCGACGAGGAATTGTCCCGGGAATCCTTCGAAGGTCACGCGCCCAAGCAATGCATTGCCCGTATTGCTTAACGCACCGGTTGCGGACGCGAACACATTCTGTAACTGGGGCACGACGAGAATCAGGCCGAAGATCGCCAGGATCACCGCGCCTGCCGTGCGAAACGTGTCAGGGTCGAGGCCGAGCGAAACACCCACTGTCGCAAGAAAGATGCCGATGATCGCGAAGGACAAGGCGAGGCCTGCCCCCAGGGCCGCGGCGCCCCAACGGTGCGCATTCACCGCGGAGGCTATCAACACCGGCAGCAGCGGCAAGACGCACGGCGACAGCGTGGACAAGGCACCCGCGACCAAGCCCAGTCCATACGTGGCGGCACCGAAGGTCATTTCGGACCTGATCAGGAGATGGCGCGGCGCAGAAGCGCAGCCAGACTGGCCTGCCCCGTATCGCCTGTTGATCGCGCACTTTCCTTGCCGTCCTTGAACACCACCACCGTACTTTGCTGGGTAACGCCGAGAGATCGCTTCAGGGTCTTCTCCGTGTCGAAATTTGCAATGAACAGCGTTAGCTCTTTCAATTCCGGCGTTTGGGTCAGTTCCTTCAGCAACGGCGCCTGTGCGCGGCAGGTGGGACACCAGTCGGCATGGAATACCACCGCCACTGGCTTACCGGCGGCGAGCATCGAATCGTATTGCGACTGATTGAAAGGGACCTCGACAGCGAATGACGGGGCCGCAATTACGGTCAGCATAACAGCAGAAATTAGGGCAACAAGGGATTTCATGCGCATCTCCAATAGTCCGGCTTCTCGAAGGGGACCGGCGATCACGCATGTTTATTACCGAGACCCCAGAAATCCCCAATAGAAGGCCGGCAAACGGGAATCAAATCGATCGGGATCGGCAAACAGGACCGGCCGTACACATGTGACGATTTCAAGGAGCTTCATAGCCTACCGGATGATCTCGACGAGCGCCGTCTGTCACTCTTCAGGGACGTGTGACCATGCAGAGCGCACGTAGGTAGAATCCAACGTCGTTGCAATCACGGGCTTCACTTTGTAAAGTTGCTGCGCCACTTGAAAATCGGCCACGCTGTCCATGGCCGCATAGAGTTGGCCGGGCTTTGCGGGGTCACCGAACAGCTCGCGATTATCATCCAAGTCGAACACTTTCACGCCCTTCAACATCAGGGCCACGTCCGCGGGTTTGATGGCAAGAGCCTTCGCGACAATCGCGTATGTCCCTTCCGGATGGGAACGAAGATAGGCGACTCCCGCGTCCATGCCGCGTATGAAAGCTTCGATTTCCTTCTTGTGGCCCGCCGCAAATCTGCGGGTGACCGCGGCACTGTCGAAGATGATATTGGGTGCCTGCTTCGATGAAAACAGGAGATGGCCTTTCCCACTCGACGTCACCTGTGTGACCCAAGGTTCCCAAGTAACGGCCCCATCGAGTCTACCCGCGATGAAAGCCGCACCGGCGGCATCTGCATCCATGTTGACCAGCGTAACATCGGATTGCTTCAGGCCGGAGCTGGCGAGCGCCTCGAGCAACAGCAACTCGTTGCACTGGCCGAAGGTCACCGCGATCTTCTTATTCTTGAGTCCCGCGATATCGACGATGTCATTCCTTGCCACAACGGCATCGGCCCCCACCGATACGTCTATGACGTCGATCGTAACGAGATCTGCTTTTTGACTGGCATCGACCGACATGACGTTGTCGGGAGTCGTCAGCGCGATGTCCAAGTCTCCGGCGATCGTCGGTGGAATTGTGTCGGTTGGGCCAGGAAACGAACGCAATTCCACCGTCACGCCCTCCTTCTCAAAAAAGCCCCGATCGACCGCGGCGAAAACACCTGCAAAGCCCACCCACGAGTCGAAACCGACCCGCAATACGGGAGTGGCACCGCGGGCGGTGGAAAGGTGGGCGACCATGACGGCGGAAATTCCCAGCAGTGTGATCGGGTGTATTCTCATTCGAAACCTCGCCCTCGGTGATAGTATTCCGCGGTATGTTGGAACTGTTGCCACTCATGCAGCGCGCGCTCGAAGCAGCCCGACACGGCGCGGCGGTCGGCGAGCCGCCGTTTGGCGCAATTCTCGTTGGATCGTCGGGCGAATTGGTGGCGACTCTCAGCGACCAGGTCCGAAACTTCCGGGATTTCACGCGCCATGCCGAGATCGAGATCGTACGGATGGCGGTGGCGGTGCGAGGCCCCGACCTTCGCGGGCTCACCCTCATCACGACGGTTGAGCCGTGCCCCATGTGCTTTACCGCGGCGTGGCTCGCGCGAGTCAGCCGCATCGTTTACGGCACCACCATGGCGGCCGTCGCCGCGGCCACGCAAGGTGCGCAGCGTGAAGTCATGGTACCCGTCGAACAGATGAACGCCCTCAGCGGCAATCAAATCGAGGTGATTGGCGGAATCGACGGTCACGCCTGCCTCAACCTGTTTTCGGCTTCAGCCGTCCCGTTGCTCACGACCATTTGAGAAACGTCCTTGCGGATGCGGTGGTGCAATAGGTCGAAGATGTGTGCGCGCAGTTCGACGAAGATGGGATCGGCTCGCATATCCAAATGGCGCGGGCGTTCCAGCGAAACGGGCACCTCGGCAATGATTGTCCCGGGGTGCGCCTGCATGACCAGCACCCGATCCGACAAGAGTACAGCTTCCTCAACGTCATGCGTGACGAACAGGACCGTCGTTCCCTGACGTCGGCATAAATGCATCAATAGCTCCTGCATCTCTTCGCGCGTTTGCGCGTCGAGTGCTCCGAACGGTTCATCCATCAGAAGAATGCGCGGCCTGGTCACCAGCGCACGGACCAGCGCCGCGCGTTGCCGCATTCCGCCCGACAATTGCCGCGGGTAGTGATCGCGGAAGACGGCGAGGCCGACCGCCTGCAGCAAAGAATCGGCCTGAGCCAGCAGGACGCGCTCATCGTTCCTTGAAACTCGGTTCGCTTTCAAGGTTAGACCGAACGTGACGTTTTCAAACACCGTCAACCACGGGAATAGATTGGCCTGTTGAAAGACCATGCCGCGGTCCGCGCCTGCCCTTCCCACGGTGGAACCGTCCAGCGTGATGCGCCCCGTGCTCGGCGGGATCAGGCCGGCCGCGAGCGTCAGTATGGTTGACTTGCCGCATCCTGACGGACCGACCAAGGAAACGAATTCTCCCTCCTCGATGCCAAAATTGATTTCCGCCAGTGCGAGTGACTGCCCGTCTCGCGACGGGTAAGATTTTGTGAGGGTCTCGATCATTAGAAGCATCGTGTTACTCGTCCGAGGCACTATGCACCGAGATATTCTCGGGTCCACGGGAATAGGCGTGCAGACGATAATCTGAACGCAATGTCGCAGCCCAAGCCCAGCGCGCCGATCACCACCAGGTAGAAGAATATGATCGAGGTATTCAAAAGATGTTGGGCCTTGATGATTCGGAAGCCGAGCCCCTGGTTCGCGGCAAGGACTTCGGCGACGATGAGATAGGTCCATGCCCAGCCCAGATTGATCCGGCATACATCAACGATCCCCGGCAGACTGGCACGCCAAACCACCTTACGTGCGATCTCGGCCGGGGTGGCGCCGAGCGTCAGCGCCACTTTGCAGAAGTCTGCGGCCACTTTCTTCACGACATCAGAGACCATGATGATCATTTGCACCGCTGTTCCGATGAAAATGACGAGCATTTTGGAAAACTCATCGATGCCTGCGTAGAGAATGATGAGGGGAATGAACGCCGGTACGGGCATGTAGCGCACGAACGCGAGAAACGGCTCGATCGCCGCCTCGATGATGCGAAAATTACCCATCAACATTCCGATGGGAATCGAAACGATGATCGCGGCAACGAAGCCGCCGAACACTCTGCAGCAGGATCGGCCAAAATCGGCGGCGAAGACGCCGGACAGACATAGCTCGGTTGCGGCGTTCCACACATCGGTAGGCGATGGCAGGAAGATGGGCGTGACGTAGCCACCGTAGGTCAGCACGCACCAGAGCAAGGCCACGCCGGCGGCAGCGATGGCCACCGCCATCCAGTAGGTGCGCGGGGGTATCTCCTGTCTGAAAGCGCTGAGGCTGAACATCGGCACTCGCTCCTGATCCGCAACGGACGGCACGCCCGCACCCATTCTATGCATTGCCGACTATGCATGTTGAACTCAGCCTTGACTAATCGCCGCTGCGGCCCTCGCGCCCAATCTTCGGGCGTCGGGTGGGCAGCCCTGCTCTGCCCCGGTGCGCGCCATCGTGCGCGGCCCTGTCCGATCCACTCGACGCGGGTCGTCAATGCGCCGTTATCCGTAGCTATTTTCTAATTCGATCTGATCTCGGCGGCTTGGCATGCCCTTTGCAAATAATTTAAACGCGCGTTTAAAGAAATGCAATTGAACGATTCGGCAAATTCAGAACGAAGGGATGAATCAATGGCCACCACTCATCGGGCGAGGCGGGTGAACGCACCCGCGTCTCGGCCTACTGCGCGTTGCGCGGGTACTCTGTCGTCGGTGACGGCGGCGGTACTGGCCGTACTGTACGGCGCACCCGCTTCCGCCGATCAATCCAACGTCGACGAGGCGGTCCTGCAAGAGGTGGTGGTGACAGCAACGCGCCGCGCGGTCTCCGCTCAGGATCTGCCCATCGCCATCACCGCCGTCAGCGGGTCGAGCCTCGATCAGGCGGGGATCGTCGACATTGCCGGCCTCGCCCATTCCATGGCGGGCGTCAATTACACGGACAAAGGACCGTTCGGCGGCGTCGGCGGTGCCAATCTCATCATTCGCGGCTTGAACAGCGAAACCACCTCGGGATTGCCGGCCGCCGCCTCGCCGGTGTTACCGCCGGTCGCCACCTACGTCGACGATACTCCGCTGTTGGTCAACCTTCGATTGCAGGATCTCGACCGGGTGGAAGTGCTCCGCGGCCCGCAGGGCACGCTCTACGGATCCGGCTCCCTCGGCGGCACCATTCGATTCGTGCAGAATGCTCCCGATCCGAGTGCGTTCGACGCCAAGGTGGAGGCGGGTTTGAGTAAAACCAACCACACCCACGCCCTCAACGAAGACGTGAAGGGCATGCTCAATTTGCCGTTGTCCGACACCTTCGCCGTGCGGCTGAATGCCGGGTGGACGGATGAAGCCGGCTTCATCAATCAGCCGAATCTGTACGCGCTCGATTCTACCGGAGTACCGCTTCCCGCAACGCCCGGCGCCGTGTTCAGCAACCCCATCGTGTATCGCAAAGATGGTGTGAACTCCTATCAATATCGCAGTGCCCGGGTGGCCGCGCTGTTCAAACCCAGCGACGAGTTTCACGCCCAGTTGTCCTATTACCATCAGCTGTCGAATGCCGACGGATTTCCGTACATTGCGACCAGTCTCGCGGGCTACAACCAACCCGTCAGCCCGGCTGTCCTGCCGGTCGGCAATTTCACGAATCCGCCGGTCGCCGCACAGTACTACAACGGGCCGGTCCCGCCCGGCGTCGACCGCTTGTCGAGCCCGGAGAACACCCAATCCACCACTCACGACACCGTCGATATGGTCGCGCTGACGCTGGAGTACGACTTGGGATTCGCCACTCTGACCTCGGCGAGCTCTTGGGCGCATCACCTCAACCAGACTTCGGCGGACGAAACCGCGGAGTACGAGAATTTCTACGGCTTTCCGCAGGATCTGTACGGCCAGAACCCCAGGATGTTCATCGTTGGCAAGGAAGCATTCGATGACAAGCCTTGGTCGCAGGAGATCCGCCTGGCATCCAAGCCCATCGGAATGTTCGAGTGGGTCGGCGGCCTCTTCTATAAGAACCAAACCACCGTCATCAAGGAGGAGGACTACTATCCCGGGTATAACGACTTCTATAACGCGTGCGCACCCATCTACGGACCCAGCCCCGCCGATTTCAACACGCCGTCGTACTGCGGTGTCGGCGACACGGCCTACGTGCCCGGGAAAACCACCGTGATCAATGGCATCCCGGTGCCCAAGGACGAAGCCTTCGTCGGCGACTTCAACACGAAGTTCAAGGAGATCGCCCTGTTCGGTGAACTGACCGGCCACATCACATCGGCGTGGAGCCTGACCGGCGGTGCCCGCGTATTCAAGCAGACCCTGACCCAAACACAATCGAACGCGCTCCTGTTCCTGGCGCTCCCGCAATTTGGTTCTCCGCCCACCAACAATACGTCCGGCGACTCGTGGCGTCGAGCACTCTGGAAGCTCAATACTTCGTACCAATTCGACAAGGACAACCTGGTCTACGCGACGTGGTCACAAGGCTTCCGGCGCGGCGGCGTGAACGCATTGCCGTCGACCGCCGGAGGCAGTGCCGTTCCTCCGTCGCTCTTCAAGGTAGAGCCGGACACGGCCGACAATTACGAAATCGGCGTCAAGGGGACCGTGGCGAACCACTTTCGCTACTCCGCCGCCATCTACGACATCAAGTGGCACAAGGTCCAGGAAGAAGTGCAGCTGACCGCCCTCGTGCTGCCCGGCGTACTCAACGTCGGCGAAGCCTACAGCCGCGGACTCGAACTGGAGATGGACGCCCTGTTGACCTCGCATCTGACCGCGCATCTGGGTTACACCTACGACACGACCAAACTGACCCAACTCAGTCCCTTGTACTCCTTTCCCAACGTCGCCGGTGCGCCGCCCGTGGTTGGTAGCTCATTGCCCGGGACACCGAAGTCCAGTGCCGCGACCACGCTCGAATACGGGCATGTTCCGCTCGCGGGGGGTGAGTTGCGCTATGCCATCGATGCTCACTATCAAAGCGCAGTCTTGTCGGGACTATCGGTCGCCATACCGCCGGTGCGCGGTTATACGATGCTGGACACGAGATTGAGCTTCACTCAGTCGCACTGGTCCGCGACCGCGTACGTCAACAACCTAACCAACAACTTGGGGATCACCTCCTACCAAGATCCCAGTGTGTTCGGCAATCGCTGGATGGCGATCGTGTCGCAGCCCCGTACCATCGGCCTCACCCTGGGGTATTCCTTCAAGGGATGGTGAAAAATTAAACGCCATGCCGCGTGACCGCTATGGCAGGTCCGGCAGCGGCTTGTCCTTCAACGCCGCCGATACGCCCTTGAGATTCGTCTTATGCGGGTCGTGATACGCCCACCAGATCGATACCCAACCTTTTTTGACGGAATCGCCGACATATTCCTCCAGCGTCCCCTTTAAATAGTCGGGATCGTGCGCGCGAGTGATGACTTTGTGCAGATAGTCGAGCGTCGCGTCTATCAGCGTCGTCTGATAGCCACCGCGCGCGATCACATCCGGATTGCCATGATTGGGGAAAATTCGATCGATGTTCCACTCTTTCAATTTCCGCATGTTCTGATACTGGCTGACGACATGCTCCGGCTCGGCGATGAAGGTAACCGTGTCCTCGAGCGTATCCCCCGCGAGCAGGATGCGATCCTTGGGCAGATAGATGACCAGTCCATCCTCGGAATGAATGTTGACGGGTCGCAGCTCGACCTCGATATCGCCGACGTAATAATGGGTGCTGCTGTCGATCCCGATGTTGGGGATGGCAAGCGGGTCGATGGCGGGCAATCCCCATTCCTTGCCGGACTCGATCGCAGCCCTTTCCACCTTCAGCATTTCGATGGCTCGATTCGTCGCAATTCGATCGGCGTCCGAATAGACGGCATTGCCCCCGACATGATCGAGATGCCAATGACTGTTGACGAGGGTGACGTGTTTGACGCCGCCCTTGGTCAGGTAGTCTCGCACCCACTTGGCTTCCTCCGCGTACGGGAAGGAATCGTAAACCAGCGCCTGGTCGCCGCGACGGATGACATAGGTCGCGACTCCCACATCGAGCGCCCCGTAATCGGCCCAGTTTCGCCCGCTTGCCGGCTGCGGCGTCTGCGCCGGGCGACCATCGTAAAAGGCGGTGAGGTAGTCGTTGATCGCAAAGACCCTGATGTTCATGTCGCGGGCATCGGCTCGACCCGAGGCCGCGAGCATTCCCCAAACCATCATGGCGCTTAGATTCCGTATCATCCGATATTCTCCTTCTTCCCAGAGTCCGCAGTGCACGCAAAGTGTGCACGAGCCTGGCGCCGATGCACCAGGATGATCCGCGTACGATAATTGTTTACAGAGCCGTCCCGCCACTGTTACAAAAGACGCGCTGATATGGAAGCAATCAGCGAGACACCGGCGTCGACACAAAGCAAAACATCATGCGCGACGAAGAAGCAGTGATCCCTGGCAGCAACGAAGCCTTCGGCATCGAGGTGCGCGGCTTCGATCATATTCCCGAACCCGAGCGCAATATGACCTTGCGGCAGGTGGACTTGTTTTGGGTGGCGAACAGCGTGAACCTTTTTTCCTTTGCGATCGGTGCGCTCGCCATCGCGCAGGGCTTAAGTCTACGGATGGCTCTCGCCGCCTGCGTCGTCGGCAGCTTGGCTTATGCGTATGTTTCATACGGCTCCATTCTGTCGGTGCGCGCCGGATTGCCCTTGAGCACCCTGACGCGCGCGGCGTTCGGCATGCGCGGCAATCTGCCCAATTCGGTATTGTCATGGGTGGCTTCAGTGGCCTTCGAGGTCATCAACATCATCTTCGGCGTCGAGGCATTGCTGGCGCTGTTCCAACTGCTCGGCTGGGCCGATCCCGGCGCCGCCGGCAAGCTATTGGCCGTGTTGCTGCAGCTCGTGCTGTGCGGCGGCATCGCCGTACTGGGTCACGCGACCATGATCTGGTGCCAGCGCGTCTTCGCCGTGTTGGTGAGCGTGGCGCTGATCGTCGTGATTGCGGTGATCGTCGGGAACCACGAATTCACGCCCGCTTCTTCGACACCGCACGTGCTCCTATCGCCCGGCGCAACCGTTGCGGCATTCTTGACCGCCTGCGCCGCCATTGCGTCCAATCCCCTGTCCTTCCTGTTCAATGGTCCTGACTGGGTCCGCTACCTACCATCGGCTACGCCGGGACGTTCGGTGTTCCGGCACGTGTTCTGGGCCAGCTATCTGCCGTCCTTGGCACTGACCGCGATGGGCGCAACTTGTGCCAGCCTCGGCGACATGTCCGATCCGGTCGCAGGCCTCAAGCCCTTCATTCCGAGCTGGTTGTTCATCGTCTATATCTTTGCCGTCATCGGCGGCTCGCTCGCCAACAACATCCCCACGTACTACTCGTCGGGTTTGGCCCTGCAGGCTATCGGCCTCAAGCTGCACCGCAATGTCGCGACCGGCTTGGACGTCATCGTCTCGACGGCGATCGCACTCTATATTTTGTTCGTCCAGGACTTCTCGACGACGCTCAACGATTTCATTGCGCTGTTGGTCGTCTGGGTGGGTCCTTACGGCGGCGTATGGATTTGCGACGGGTACCTGCGCCGCGGGAAATTTGATTTCCATGCCATCCACGCCAAGGACGGCCCAGCCGGCCGCTACTGGGGATGGCGCGGCATCAACCTGCCCGGCGGCATCGCCTTGTTGACCGGCATGATCGCGGCCGCCTTGACCATGAAGTCACCCCTGTACACGGGCCCGATCGCGATCGCGCTTGGCGGCACCGACATCAGTTGGATCGTGGGATTGCCTGCCTCCGCCCTGATCTACGCCGGTCTGACGCGGTTCAATGAACGCCGCGCCCACGTCCTGGGGCTGGCAACGGACTGAGGCTTCGTGGTATTAAATCCGCGAGCTCACCGTCAGACTCGGAGGTTCGTCGCTTGAACACTACCGCACAATCCGCATCGCGCGGCTTGTTTCGCGACCGGGAAGGGGCACTCGCCAACACGTTGGTGCTGGCCTGGGTCACCCTGGGCTGGCTTGTCTCGTTCGCCCTGATGGGCGCCCATTTGCCCGCCCTGAACGTTCTAGGGGTGGTGCTTTGCACCCATACCATGGTGCTCGCCGCCTATTTGATCCACGAAGCGGCGCACCAGACACTGTTCAACGAGCAATGGGCGAATACTGCGGCCGGCGAATGCATGAACTTCATTGCCGGCTCCTCATACGCGTCCTTCGAGCGCATCCGGCACATGCACATCCGCCATCACGTAGACCGGTCCGATCTGACGTGCTTCGATTACATGGGCTTGATGCAGCGGCGCCCGGCGATCCGCCGCACCCTGGAAATATTGGAATGGTGCTACGTGCCGGCTGCCGAGATGCTCATGCATATGCAGGTTATATGCCGGCCGTTCTTCGTC
>Ga0209006_10004630_pt1 | contig 12455 bp, 9 predicted proteins | sample JacPin_JW_Ref_O2_FD_188567 | JGI IMG/M metagenome (GOLD analysis project Ga0209006, IMG submission 188567) | Forest soil microbial communities from Algoma, Ontario, Canada - Jack Pine, Ontario site 1_JW_Ref_O2 (SPAdes) (version 2) | ecosystem: Environmental > Terrestrial > Soil > Boreal...
CGACGTTGGCTACACTCGCGCGAAGTTTGGCTTTGACGCAGAAACCTGCGGCGTAATTTGCGCCATCAACAAGCAATCTCCCGACATCGCTATGGGAGTTGATACCGGTGGCGCCGGCGATCAAGGCTTGATGTTCGGCTTCGCTTGCGACGAAACGCCCGAGTTAATGCCCATGCCTATCCAACTCGCGCACAGCCTGACGCACAAGCTCGCTGAAGTTCGCAAGAAGGGAACTGTTGATTTCCTCCGGCCTGACGGAAAATCCCAAGTCACAATCGAATATATCGATGGACACCCGGCGCGCGTTGACACCGTCGTAATCTCCACCCAGCACAGCGACAAAGTCTCTCATCGCGATCTGGAAGCCGCGGTTATGCAGCACGTCATAAGCGCCGTCCTTCCCGAATCCATGGTGGACAAGAAGACGAAATATCACATCAATCCCACTGGCCGCTTCGTTACAGGCGGGCCCATGGGTGACGCGGGTCTAACCGGCCGCAAGATTATCGTGGACACTTACGGCGGATATAGCCGTCACGGCGGCGGCGCCCTTTCCGGGAAAGATGCTACCAAAGTGGACCGATCGGCTTGCTACATGGCCCGATACGTCGCAAAAAATATCGTAGCCGCCGGCCTTGCCACCAAAGTGGAAGTTCAGCTCGCTTACGCGATTGGAGTCGCCGAGCCGGTTTCCGTTATGGCCGACACTTTTGGCACTGGAACGATCCCAAATTCCCAGATCACTGAGCTGATTCGCGCGTTCTTCAAGCTCACGCCCAAGGGGATTATCGAGACGCTTGATCTCCGCCGCCCGGTTTATCGTCCAACCGCTTCCTATGGCCATTTCGGCCGCACCGGACCGGGATTCACCTGGGAGAGAACGGACAAAGCCGAGGCCATCAAGAAAGAAGCAGGCTCGCGCGGGGTTGTAGCGGCATCACGCAGTTAAATTTTCCGCTTCTGGTTTTGCAGTTAAGTTTCGTAGTGTCGGGCTTTAGCCCGTAATCTTGTCTTGCCGTGGCGGTCCTGAGTGTTCATCGGCAATTCAATTTCTCCGTACAACTAAAAATTAAAGGGAGTTCTCGTGGAAACGACTGCACCGAAGCTAACCGGCGATGTAAAGGACCTTGCCCTCGCAGAAAAAGGCAAACGCAAAATCGAATGGGCCAATCAGCACATGCCCGTTTTGCAACTTATCCGCAAACAGTTTATTAAAGACCAGCCGCTTAAAGGTGTCCGTATGTCCGCCTGTTTGCATGTGACCAGCGAAACGGCCAACCTCGCCATCACTCTTCGGGATGGCGGCGCGGACGTTGTTCTATGCGCGTCGAATCCGCTTTCTACTCAGGACGAAGTCGCAGCATCCCTGGTGAAGGATTACAACATCCCTACCTTCGCTATTAAGGGCGAGGACAACGCCACCTATTACGCGCACATCAACGCTGCGCTCGATCATAAACCGCAGATCACCATGGACGACGGCGCCGACCTGGTCACCATCCTGCTGACCAAGCGCCCCGATCTCGTAAAAGACATCATCGGCGGCACGGAAGAAACCACGACTGGCGTGATTCGTCTGCGCGCCATGGCCAAAGACGGCACGCTGAAGTATCCCATCGTGGCCGTGAATGACGCGCTTACCAAGCATCTCTTCGATAATCGCTACGGTACCGGCCAGTCTTCGATTGACGGTGTGCTTCGCGCCACGAATCTTCTGATCGCAGGACTTCGCGTAGTTGTTTCCGGCTACGGTTGGTGCGGCAAGGGCGTCGCTATGCGGGCCAAGGGTCACGGTGCGGACGTAATCATTACCGAAATCAATCCAGTCCGCGCGCTCGAAGCCGTGATGGACGGCTTCCGCGTGATGCCCATGCCCGAAGCCGCAAAAATCGGCGACATCTTCATCACCGTCACGGGCAACAAATCAATCCTAACGCACGATCATTTCGAAAGAATGAAAGATGGCGCCGTCATTTCGAACTCCGGCCATTTCAACGTTGAGATCGATATCCCCGCGTTGGAAAAGCTTTCCAGTTCGAAGAGGCCGGTCCGCCCATTCGTCGATGAATACGTGATGAAAGACGGCCGCAAACTTTACCTGCTCGGCGAGGGCCGCCTCATCAACCTGGCAGCCGCCGAAGGGCACCCTGCTTCTGTGATGGACATGAGCTTCGCCAACCAAGCGCTGGCCTCCGAATACCTGGTGAAGAACGCGAGCAGCCTAAAGCACCAGGTTTATTCCGTGCCCGAAAATATCGACCGCTACATCGCCAAACTCAAGCTCGACTCCATGGGCATCCAAGTCGACAAGTTGACGCCAGACCAGGAGCAGTACTTGGCCTCCTGGTCGGAAGGCACCTAACAATCGGGGAGGATAATCCTCCCCTTTTGCTTCCTGTAATACTCACCGAACTAGTCTCTCGCAGGAACCGCCGCGCTGATTCCGTTTTCCCCATGTCACGCCCCCTTAGAGATCTGCATCCATATCTAACGGTGCTCGCTGAACGAACATAAAATCGTTCCCTTCAGAATTGATGTGGCTCGGAAAGTTTTAAGCGACTTGCGCCAGCGGCTTGAAAACACTCGCTGGTCTTTTCAGGTCCCCGAAACAAATTGGGATGCCGGCAGCGATGCCGATTATCTTAAGGAGCTCGTCCGCTATTGGCTGGATACATACGACTGGGCGAAACAGGAAATGACGCTCAACCGATTTGCCCATTTCAAAACTGAAATAGAAGGCACGGGCATCCACTTCATCCACGAACGCGGCAAAGGCCCGAATCCTTTTCCGCTCATTCTCACGCACGGCTATCCCGATTCTTTTTATCGTTTCGCAAAAATAATTCCAATGCTCACCGACCCGGCATCGTTTGGTGGACGGGCGGAAGATGCTTTCGATGTTGTTGTGCCGGATTTGCCGGGGTATGGGTTTTCTGGCAAACCCCCGAAGCATGGAATGATTTTTCACGTGAACGATCTTTGGGCGCACTTGATGAAGGATAAGTTAGGCTATAACCGGTTTGGGGCGCACGGGGGGGACTGGGGCAGCACCGTCACTGAGCAGCTCGCACGCAGTCACGCCGATTCGGTGGTAGCCATCCATCTCACCGATGTTCCGTTCGGACACATCCTGCAGAAACCTGACGATCCATCTCCCGCCGAAGAGAAATTCTTGAAAAAGAATGAGCAGTGGATACGAAAAGAGGGTGCCTACGCCCTAATTCAGTCAACCAAACCTCAAAGCCTCGCTCCGGGATTGAACGATTCACCGGCCGGGCTGGCGGCATGGATCGTCGAGAAATTTCGGGATTGGAGCGATTGTGGCGGAAAAATCGAATCGCGCTTCAGCAAAGATGAACTGCTCACTCACATTATGATTTATTGGGTCACCGAATCGATCGCCACCTCGTTTTTGCCGTACTACGATTATGCAAACGCGAGCGCCCTAACTTGGATAAACGAGGGCGTGAAGATCTGGACGGGCTCGTCCAAAGTTCCTGCCGCTTTCGCACTTTTCCCGAAGGACATCAGTCAACCACCGCGCGAACGGGCGGAGAGGTTTTTCAACGTTCAGCGTTGGACGGAGATGCCGCGCGGCGGGCATTTCGCCGCGATGGAAGAACCTGAATTGCTCGCGGAGGATCTCCGCACCTGGTTTCGGTCATTTCGCTGTGGAGCCAGTACCTAGGAACGAACAGCCGGGACCGAATCCATAAGCTAATTGTCGCCCATCGATTCCAGGAATGTCGCGGACGGCGCGAAGAACAAATTCCCGGTGACGGCGCGGCTGTAGTCGAGCAGGCGGTCGTAATTACCCGGCGGCCGTCCGACGAACATATTCTCCAGCATCTGCTCCAGAGTGCGTGGCGTTCGGCAATAACCGATAAAATAGGTCCCAAATTCACCTTGAGCCGGGCTTCCAAACGGCATGTTGTCGCGCAATATTTTCATCTCTTTGCCATTCTCTTCAATGGTCGTCAGCGAGCTGTGCGAGCAGGTCGGCTTCACCGAGGCATCCAATTCAATGTCGGACAATTTCTTGCGCCCGATAATGTTTTCCTGCGCTTCCGTGGACAGCGCATTCCATTGGTTCATATCGTGCAGATATTTCTGCACCATCACGTAGCTTCCGCCTGCAAACGCGCCACCTTCATCGCCGACGAGCGCGGCATCAGCGATAGCATCACCTCGCGGATTTTCCGTTCCGTCAACGAAACCTACTAGATCGCGGTCGTCGAAGTTTTTGAAGCCGTGCACTTCGTCCACCGGGGAAACAGCATTTCCGATGCGCGCCATGATTTGCGTGGCGAGTTCGAAGCATAGATCCATGTGCCTCGCGCGTATGTGGAACAGCAAGTCGCCCGGCGTGGACACGGCATGTCGAACGCCAGCGCGAATCTCGCGGAACGGGTGAAGCTCGGCCGGCCGCGGCTGTCCGATGAGCTGGTCCCACGCGTCGGATCCAATACCCATGATGCAGGAGAGCTCCGCTTCGATGTTGCGAAATTCCACCGCGCGGAAAATCCCGCTCAGGTCTCCGCAGAACGACCGCAGCGTCGCGCGAGTATCGCTCCCCGGCTTTAGTGTTGCCACCAGAAAGATGGCTGCGCGCGATAGTGGGGCAACGATCGGCTGCGCCACAACTCGCGTCACGCTCGTCGGATTAGGGTCCATCGTGTTTCCTCCACTTGTGCTTTACTCGTTCGCCGAGCCGGTCCGTCGAGAGATGACCGGTCGTCCCTCTAGAACTTCGCGAGAGGGTATACCCCGCCTTGTAACCACTGCAAATAAATATTTGGAGACTAGGAACAGTCTGGCGGCACAAGCCGCGGAACCTTGAGAGGGTACTCCCAAAAACGGGGGTTCCGTGGCAATCAGGAACTTCTTTCTCGCAAAATTTTAAGCGGAAGGTCTCAGCGTGTAAATTAAGTATAGATGAAATGTCGAAAGCAAGATTCGCGGCCGCCTCGCATCCTGACCGGCCTGTTAGCGACGCTTTTAGCGGCAATATTCGCCTCCACAGCCAGCGCGCAACAATGTACGGTAAAACCCGCTTCGATCCCGCTCGGCCAAACCGTACGCCTCCGCTGCGAAATCCCGGCGGCAACCGCCCGACTGAGTGGCCGCACCGTGCGTCTCTTCAAGCAGGAAGGTGGAGACTCGCAAGGGCTAATGCCCGTGGCTGTGGCCGACACTCCCGGCACCTATCCGATCGAATTTCTTGCTGAAGATGGAACCAAGGTCGCCTCTGGCAGTCTAACCATTCGCAAGACTATCTTCCCATCGCAAAATGTCACGCTTGCGCCGCAGATCGAAGCGCTCCATTCCACGACAGAAGAAATGCAAACCCTGACCACTTTCCGCGACTCGGTATCCGAAGTTAAATACTGGCAAGATCCTCTCGTCGCTCCGCTTCCCGGCTGCGTGATATCCCCTTTTGGCGTGAAAAGACTTCATAACGGGAAAGCTACTGGTGAGTTTCACATGGGCATCGACCAGCGTGGCGCCGAGGGAACGCCCATTCTCGCGGTGGCCGCCGGCGTGGTGAAAATCGTGCAACCCTTCAACGTTCTCGGCGGCACCGTGGCGATCGATCACGGTCAGGGCCTCGAGACCATGTATCTGCACATGTCTAAATTAAATGTAGAGCTCGGCTCTCACGTGAACAAAGGTGACGTGATCGGATATGTCGGTGCCACTGGCCGCGCTAATGGCCCGCACCTCCACTGGGTTGTATACGTGAATGGCGTCGCCGTAAATCCTCAGCAATGGGTCTCCCTAAAGTCCTGCGATGCTGCAAAACAAAAGCCAAAAAAGAAAATAGCCAGAAGTGTGATGCTTCTATAGAACTTGGATTTAGGTTCCGTAGGTAATAGTTCGACTGCCAATGATTTGCGACGGGTGGCCCACTCGGCGGGCCTAGTAATGAAAACGCCAGCGAAACTCGACGTAAATTTCGCGTGGGTCATTAAAATGGAACCCGCCGAAGGTCAGACTGTCGTCGAGCAAGGCCCGGCGGTTCGCCACGTTTAGCGCCGTCAACGACACCGTGTATTTTTCCCCGAAACTTTTCCCTAGAGTGGCGTCGAACGTCGTGTGCCCCGGCAAGTTAGAGCCCGTAAATTGTGGAAGGCTGCCTCCGTTTGTGAATCCCGAGCCGTAATAGACATTCGTCGACGCGAACGAGTGCCATGGAAGACTCGCATTGAAACCGACGTTCAATGTGTTTCGCTGATCGTGGTCTACTGGTGCCAATCCAGGAGGTATATTTAGCGGGCATGACGGCGTGTCGGGCGGGCAAATCAAGCCTCCGGTGATAGGCGAGCTCGCCTGGGCGATTTGATTGGAGTAGGCCAGATGAAACTGGCCGCGATGCCAAAGTCGCGGCGACCGTAATGTGAGTTCCCACCCTTGAATCAAGGCGTGATCCCAGGTAATGGGCCAGAAGATATTCGATTCTCCGATATTGTTATGATCGAGCCAATTCCTCGCGCGGGTTTGAAACGTATCGGCGTCAAGAGCCCAACCGTGATAGGGAATTGTGACGCCGAACTGGTATTCAATATCTCGTTCGCCGCGCAGGCTGCTGAAAGTCAGATCCTGGCTGGTGGCTAAGTCCAGCAGCGGGCCGGTGGCAGTCAACAGCGGAGGGGCCTGATAAAATTCGCCGTAAAACCCGCGAAAAACCCAGTCCAGCCGCGGGACTCTGATGGCTACTCCAACGCGCGGGTCCGTAGCGTTCTCCACAATTTCCGGCTGGCCTCCTACTGAGGGAGAGTCAAAGTGCGATTGGCGAAGGCCTGCGATTATGGTCAACCACGAGGTCACCTTAAATCTGTCGCTGATGAACGTTTCAGCGAGCCCGCCGGTTACGGCAGCCCGAGACGGGCCAAAGTTCTGGCAGGACGGATTGTTTGGAGGAGTGCAACTCGGAAAAATATTATTAAAGAAGTTGCTCTCATGCTGAGCGAATCCGTACACTCCCGCTTGAATACTGTTTTTCCAAACGGTTGCGCCCACGGTTGCTTGCAAACCGGCATAATTGGCGGTTTGCTGCACGTTCGTAATCACCGGCACATCGTTCGGCGAGGCGTCATAGCTGGCCTTGTTGTAATGATAAAATGGTGAAACCGTCAGAATCAGGTTTGGATTAAACGTGTGGATCCAGGAGAACGTGACGTAACCATCGGGCTCCCGTTCACTATCTCGAAGGCCGACGCTCGGGAAGACCTGGTTTCCTGCTGAGTTCGGATTCGGGTCGATGGGGATTTGATAATAATCCTGTCGCAGGGAAGCGACCAAGCGAAGCTGATCTTTGGGGTTAGGGTTAAAAGTGAAGGACGCGAATCCGCCGTAACCATTCTCTGCGTCGCGAACAACCTGCCCGATCGGCGCCTGCAGACCGTAATTGCTGCGATTCCCATTCAGGCTCGCATAGTAGGCGAAACGCTGGGTATGGCCGCCGAAGTTGAGTTGGTCGTTTGTTTGATACCAATTGCCGAAGCTTGTGACGAGTTCGGCTTCGTTGTCCCGCTCGAAACCACTTCGAGGCACGATGTTGAAGATTCCATAGGTGCGGTCTCCATAGTCGGCGTCGTAGCTGCCTCGTTGAATCTCGAGATAATCGATGTCCTTAGGGTCAATCACCGGGCCCAGATTGGAAGCGATGTTCGTGTTGGGCACGGGTACACCGTCAATCAACCAGTCAACTTGGTGGCCACCGCGCATATGCAACATGTCGTGGGCTATGTACGCGCCAGGGACGTAGTCGGTGATCATTGCGAGGCTGTTGGTGCGGTCAGCGCCAGGGGTCTGGGCGATGTCCGCGCGGTTGATTAGTGTGGTCGGGGTGACCGAATCCACGTTGGCAACGTCTGCCTGGCCGATTACAACGGCCGTTTGATTCACGGACGCGATCGCCAGTTGAAAGTGGAGAATCGGTGACGAGTTCGAAGCCACCGTCACGGTCTGCTCAGCGGTGTCGAATTTGAGTTGAGTGACAGTGAGCTTGTAATCGCCCACTGGCACCGAAGTGAATAAAAACTCTCCGTTATCGTCCGTTTGCGTGGTTTGAGACCAATCAGACGTGATGGCCTGGAGCTTTATTATTGCACCCGCAATCGGCCGGTGCTGTGGGTCGTGAACGATACCCTGAATTCTTCCGAAAATAGTCGCTTGTACTGACAAGGCTGAAAACAGGTAGCCAGCGACGAATAAAAAGAGTACGAGCCTTCGCATGAAAATCCTCCGTCGAGTCTAGATTTTTGAATGATGAATCAGCGGAAACGGCCGCTAGATTCTCGGAGGTTGAAAAAGAGTGGAAAGATAGCCAGAGGATGCAACTTCATGGAGCCGTGCAGTGACCGCCCGACTTACTTCGGGAATTCCGACGGATGCAATCGCCGAAGGTGCCGTGGGCGCTACAGGAACGATGAGACCGTAATCGAGGCCGTGATGGCCGGAGGTCATCGCGCATTCAAAAACGTGCCCGAGTTCTCCGTGGTGGCAAAGCATTTTTTTGTGAAGGACGCGGGCCGCATGCGATCCGTGAGCCGGGCAGCACATTCCTGCGCAGCCCGACATACCCCCAGCCACGCTGCGAGCTAGCAGAGCTAGCGGAGTAGCGAGCAACGCAATGATGACCAGAATGGTTTGAGCGCGGCGCATCGTGAGTGGCCATGATAGCGCAGCGAAGATGGAGCGCACAAGACGCATTACATTTCGCACAGACCGCATTCAAGCAATTGAGTTTGTAAAAACTTCGCGATAGTCTTGGCGAATGATGCTGCCATTCAAGCTTGTTTACGACCATCGCTACGATCTGAATTTGGGCGCGCACGTTTTTCCGTCGCAGAAATATCGTTTGGTTCACGATAAATTGCTTGCCGATGGGATTGCGGCGCCGGACGATTTTCTCGGGCCAGCGCCGGCTTCGGACGCAGACGTTCTCCGAGTTCATTCTCAGGATTATGTATACAAGCTCAAGAACGGCTCGCTAAGCCCCACCGAAATTCTCCGCATGGAGGTTCCTTACTCGAAAGAGCTTGTGAATGCTTGCTGGCTGGCGGCAGGAGGATCAATTCTCGCGGGGCAGCGGGCCCTTGCCGATGGATGGTCAGCGAACATCGGTGGCGGCTTCCATCATGCTTATGCCGATCATGGGGAAGGATTTTGTGTAATCCACGACGTGGCCGTTGCAATCCGCCGCCTGCAATTCGATTGCGCGATTCAGACGGCGATGGTAGTGGATACTGACGTACATCAGGGTAATGGTACCGCATCGATTTTCGGTGGGGACGGAGACGTGTTCACGCTCTCGATTCACCAGGAACACAATTATCCGTATCCCAAGCCGCCTTCCACCGTTGACGTCGATCTACCCGACGGGATCGGCGACGAGGACTATCTGATCATCCTTGAAAGGAATTTGCAGGAAGCCTTTCGGCATTTCACGCCGCAAATACTTTTTTATATCGCCGGTGCCGATCCCTATCGCGAGGATCAATTGGGCGGTTTGGCTCTTTCGATGGAGGGACTGGTGCGGCGCGACGCTCTGGTGTTCGACTGTGCCCGCCGAAACAAGGTCCCGGTGGCGATTACGCTGGCGGGCGGATACGCGAGGCGTGTGGAGGATACGGTACGGATTCACGTGAACACAATCTTAGCCGCTCGCGAAGCCGCGCAACAGGATGTAAAGCGCCGGATGACGAGAGCGTAAAGCGCCTTTCTATTTTGCGGAGTTGAGTTTTTCGGGCTCGAGCGCCTGTTGGACAGCTGTGGTCAACGATTCCGTAAAGGATTGTGGCGAAAACCCATCCATGCGAAACGAAATCTTTCCGGCGCGGTCGAGAATCACTACAGTCGGCAAAGAACTTACCTTCATAGAGTCGTCCAGGCCATCGGCAAAAACTACCGGCACATCCCATTTTTGTTTCGCCAGGAATTCGGGAACCAGGCTTTCGTCCGCGTCCGTGTTGACGGCATAAAACACGAGATTTGTATTGCCGGCGTAATTTTTGGCAATTTGCGCGAATTCGGGCTCGAGTATCTGGCATGGGCCGCACCAAGTAGCCCAAAAACTCAGGACGATCACTTTGCCCTTGAGCGGTGAAAGAGGAAGAGGCGAGCCGTCCACATTGCGCAGGACAAAGGTGAATAAGTCTTTCGCGTCTTTGTTTCGGGTCCAGGGCCCGGTGGTTACGGGAGGGGCGCCCAGCCGGTCATAAGTAGTGAGAATTTGCTCGCCGAGGCCTTGTTCACCGCCGTGCACCCGCCGCCAAACATTCCCCAGTTTCATCCGAACTTCGCGACGGTCCACTTTCCCAGTCGGGCCATCTTCCGGAAGAGTGAAGGCTAGCGAGTATTCTTCAATCGCTTTGGGGTAGTCATTTTTCATTTCGGCGATCTCACCCAGGTGTTCGGCGGCGATAGCATTGGGGCGGATCGAATAACTCTGCTCAAAATCCTTGGCAGCCAGTTCGTAGTGTGACTGCGATTTTTCGATTTGGCCGCGCAAGCTGTAGAGCGCCGTTCGAAAACGGTCTTGTTGCGCTTGCCAATCTTTCAGGGACACGCGCGCGGACTTTTCCTCCGGCGAAGTTTTCTCAATGCGATCGATTACGCGTGTTGCATAGCCGGCGGCTCGGGTGAGGCTCGCCTCGCTACCTTCCTGCTGCAACAGACTGATGGCGAGAAGCATCATTTCAGAATCATCCGGATGAACGGCCACAAGGCGTTCGGCATAATCAAGCGCGCAAGCGGGGTCCTGAAGTTGCTGGCAAGATTCCACAAGCGCCCGATAAACGCCGGCTTTTCGCGGCGCGTCAGGAAACCGAAGCAGATAGTTCTTCAGGTTGCGTACGAGAGCAGCTTTGTCGTTGCCCGCATCGGCGATAGCCTTCTGCAATTGCATTTCGGCGTCTGCGTCTTGCTTCGAAATTCCGGCGGCTGAGTCTTTAGATTGCTGGGCGTTGGAGGCAGACTTTTGAGAAAACGCGCGAGGCGCCAGGGCCAGGAGGATGGCGAAGGTAGAAATTGCAAAAAGCCGGCGCATCATCCGCATTCTAGCGCGAAAGAACGCCAGACGTGATCGGATCGCAATAGCCGGAACCTAGTGGAGAGAAATGTCGCCGGAAGAGGTCTGAATCTCGACACGCGCTTTGCCGTCTCCGATGCGCGCACGCAATTCATGCTTGGCGGCAGTGCCTTCCATCATGATCGGAATGGCAGCATCGATGTCGCCAGACTTTGAGCGCGCGTAAAGGCGAAAACTGGCATTTGATGGCACGTGGAGCACGACTTCGGCAGAGACGGTGTGAAAATCCCAATAATTCGTTGCTCCCGGATTTCCTTCGACGTCAACGTCACCCGATGAAGTGCGCACGCGGATGTCTGCTGATGCTCCCTTGATAGTGACATCGCCGCTCCCAGTGCTCGCCTCCAAAGCGTCCGCGGGGTTTGATATCTCGATCGTTCCGGAGCCCGTTTGGAGGCGCAGGGGCCCGCCGATAGTGTCGAGGGTCATGTCGCCGGAGCCCGTCGCGATTTGCACAGGTCCTTTTATTTTAGAAAGCTCAATGTCACCGCTGCCGCAGACGATCTGCACGCCTCTAGTGACGTTTGAAGCAGTCACATCTCCAGAACCGCAAGTAAAATTCGCTGGGCCCTGGATCCCGTCAACCTCGACATCTCCCGAGCCTGCCACACTGTGGAGTTGGGAGTCTTGTGGGACGACGATGGTATAATCCACTGCAACATCGCCTCCGGCTTGTTTCCCGCCGCCAATGCGAATCAGGCTGCCTTCCTGCGAGACGGGCGGATTCGCTTCGAGTTGTTGCAAACGGCGCCGTCCACCATCCGACGACCACGAATTTATATGTACCTCGCCATGAATGCGAACTTCGCCTGGCGGGCCACTCTGAATGTTCGCATCACCTTTTCCACTAATGAGCTCCAAAGTGACTGGACCGTTGACGGTAAATTGACGGTCGAACGCACCGTCTACTTTTGAGTGCGAAGCACAGCCGGCAATAGCGCTGGCTGCAAAAGCAACCGTAGCCAGCCAAACTTGCTTGTTAGCTCGTTTCATTTTTCTTGGTTTCCGCGTAACGAACAACATGCGCCGAGCCATCCTTCCTATCAAGTTATACGAAAAGGCGCAACTGGAAGTTCCGTGGATCGCAGTCGGGAGGGCCAAAACCCGTAAGAGGCCGGTCGGTTTCACAAGGTCATTTAATTTTGAGAAGAGAATTGAGCGAACCTTGTCGATATCCTTCCAGGTCGATCGTCACAATGGGGAAGCCGGATTGTTTCACACCGGCGACGATTTGACGAGTCATCGCGGGTTCTAAACCGCGCGACATTTCCTCCGGAGCGAGTTCAATTCGCGCAAGCTCGCCGTGGGCGCGGACTCGAAATTGTCGAAAACCAAGATCGCGTATCGCGGATTCAGCGCG
>Ga0209006_10004631_pt1 | contig 12452 bp, 10 predicted proteins | sample JacPin_JW_Ref_O2_FD_188567 | JGI IMG/M metagenome (GOLD analysis project Ga0209006, IMG submission 188567) | Forest soil microbial communities from Algoma, Ontario, Canada - Jack Pine, Ontario site 1_JW_Ref_O2 (SPAdes) (version 2) | ecosystem: Environmental > Terrestrial > Soil > Boreal...
AGCCGTGGGGTTTCGCGCCATTTCACTATGGGCGGTGGGCCTATGTGCACGGCGGTTGGGGATGGGTGCCGGGGCCGATGGTGGTGCGTCCGGTTTACGCGCCGGCGCTGGTTGGATTTGTCGGCGGCGGCTTTGGCCCCGGCGTCGGCGTAGGATTTGGCAGCGGATTTTCCGGCGTGGCATGGTTTCCGTTGGGGCCACGCGATGTTTACATTCCCGGCTATCGCGCCAGCCCGCGTTACGTGCAGAACATCAATATCACCAACACGCGCGTCGTCAACGTCACGCAGGTCACCACCGTGTACAACAACTACGTCGCGAACCGAAACGTTGGTGTGAACCGCGTTGATTACACCTACGCCCACAACGCTGTCGCGGTGACCGCCGTTTCGCGCGAAGCTTTCGTCGGCGCAAAACCCGTGGGCACTGGCTTCGTTCGCGTAACACCAGAGCAATTGCAGAGCGCGCATGTGATTGAACAAACTCCGCTCGCGCCGACGCGCACGAGTTACGTTGCCGCTACGGCCACGCCTGCGCGCGCGAAGCCCGCTGTTGCATTCAGCGAACGTCCGGTGGTGGCGCGGCTGAATCCGCCGATGCCGATCACCAGCCACGCGGTGACGCACGCCGTGAATCCGGAGGCGGCGCCACGAGGTGGACAGCCCATCGCGCCGCGCGGCAATAACGCCGCGCCGCCGATGTACAACAACGACAGTTTGGCGCGCAGCCCGAAGTATCCGAACACCGACGCGCCTGCGAACATCCGCAACGACGCCAACGCGAACGAGCGGCCGAACGCTAACGGCAACGAGCGCCCGAACACCAACGAGCGGCCGCCCGTGAACGACGCTGCGCAGCAGCACCCCGCGGTGAAGTTCACGCCGCCCACCAAAGCCAAGGATGACGACTACGACGTGCATCCTCCGCTAAACCACCACGCCAGCACGCCTCCGCCAGCGGAGCATCACGAAGCGCCTGCCCCAGCGTCGCATCCGGCACCCGCGCAGCATGAGTCTGCGCCGCCAGCGTCGTCGCGCCCGAAGAGCTGATTCGCGCGACGCGGAAGCAGCGCCGTGCGCTCGCCGCGCGTTGCGCCGGCGGGGCCCAAGACGAACTAATCTTTGTGGGTCGTGGCTTCAGTTCATCCTGAGAGCCTGCCGGCGGCAGGATCGAAGGGCCACGACATAAATAATATCGGCGCGGAGCGCCGTACATTTCGCGGCGCTTTTCCCGCGAGCTTTTGATTTGCTTGCTGCCGCACAACGGCGCATTCCGCTCGCCGGCCAACTTCAAGCAGCGCACTCCCGGTGTTATCATTGACCTTCGCCGCGAAACTCTCAGTCCTGGAGGGCCACACAAAATGCCAGCTGCAAAAATATTGACGCTAGTCGGTGATTACGTCGAGGACTATGAAGTTATGGTCCCGTTCCAGGCGCTGCAAATGGTGGGGCATACTGTGCACGCCGTTTGCCCGGACAAGAAGGCCGGGCAATTTGTGCGCACCGCGATCCACGATTTCGAAGGCGCGCAGACTTATTCGGAAAAGCCGGGGCACAATTTCACTTTGAACGCGACCTTTGCGGAAATTCGCGCTGAAGATTACGACGCGCTGGTGATTCCCGGCGGCCGCGCGCCGGAATATTTGCGGCTGAATCCCAAGGTGCTGGAGATCGTCCGGTATTTTTCCACGACGAGCAAGCCCATCGCCGCGCTTTGCCACGGCGCGCAAATTCTGGCCGCTGCGCGAGTCATTTCCGGCAAACGCGTCAGCGCTTATCCGGCTTGCGCTCCTGAAGTCGAGCTGGCTGGCGGTGTTTACGTAGCCCTGGAAATGACCGACGCGGTGGCCGACGGCAATTTGGTCACCGGTCCCGCGTGGCCGGCGCACCCTGCGTGGCTCGCGAAATTCCTGGTCGTGCTCAACCGCAGCCTCTCCGAAAAATCCGGCGCGAAATCGGCTGCGGGCAAAGCATCTGCGTAGGCGCAGACTGAGCGCTGCTCGCGGCGCATTTTGGAGTGCGGCGGCTTGCCGCCGCTTTCTCTTGGGCGAGGCTTGCCTCGCCCGCCTTTGCTTTGGATTTCTGAATTGCGGCCTTCGCGAAAAAATGGAAACATCCCCGCGGTGAAAATTCTTGAAACAGAAAGGCTGGCGCTGCGGCGGCTCACCGCGGGCGACGCCGCGTTCATCCTGGAACTCCTGAACGAGCCTGCCTTCCTCGAAAATATCGGCGATCGCGGCGCGCGCACCCTCGCCGACGCTCGCCGCTACATCGCCAGAGGCCCCGTCGCCAGCTACCGCAAATTTGGATTTGGCCTGTATCTGGTCGAGCTGAAAGTTTCCGGCGCGCCCATCGGCATCTGCGGCTTGCTCAAACGCGAATCGCTCGACGACGTGGACATCGGCTTCGCGTTCCTGCGGAGGTATTGGTCGCAAGGCTACGCGCGCGAATCCGCCGCCGCTGTAATGCGCTACGGCTGGACAACTCTGCGCCTCCCGCGCATCGTGGCCATCACCAAGCCCACAAATCAAGCCTCCATCGCCCTGCTCGAAAAACTCGGCCTGCGCTTCGAAAAAATCATCGCCCTGTCCAACCACGCCGGCGAAAGCAAATTATTCGGTGCTAGCGCTCCGCTCGCTCGTCGCTGATTTGGGGCTACAAACGAACCGATGCCACTGACCACAGCGCTTCTTCGTTTTTTCGCATACCAGCACGAACGATCGTCGTTGTGGCAGGAGGAACATGCCAACGTTTGGGTGAGCAATCCGCTTATAGGAAGATGTCAGCTAGTCCGCAATATCCCGATCATATACTTTGAGGCTGACTGCGCCGGCATGAAGCCGGTAGTAGTCTTTTACGCCTTCGACCAACGGGTATTTGGCCTGGAAGCATTCCCACACGTCACGATTTTTGTGGGTAGCACTTCTAATGCTGGAGCCGCTCATCAGATATTTCAACACATAGCCATCTTCAGTAACCCAGAGCTCTTTCTTCTTATTCGTCGCGAACTCAGCTAAACGATAAAAGTCCTTGAAAATCTTTTGAAGGCGAGTGTTGTCGTTGCCACGCCAATCAATAAACGTGAACTCGGCCACTCGCCGATTTGTTTCGAGATCGAATCTGCTCTGCTTCGAGCTTCCCGCACCAAGCGACAGCGATTCAACGACTTCGCCTCCTTCAAGAATCTCGGGTAGGAGTAGGAGGATGCCCAACGCGTGCAAGACCACATCAATCTGCGCAGCCGATCGCTTTATCGTTCGGGCAGCAACGAGCAGATCTTGGTCGATCGACCCGCGACCGAGCCACTCTGCAATATGTGCCTTCTCAAGGCCAGCGACCTCGAACTCGCATTGGGCGATTCTGGATGCTAAGTTGGTGCCTGCGAATGTCGCAATTCGGGCAACGGACGCAGCGAGATCGACAACGTCGGTTTGCTCAGCGGCCGACCGCTCTTTTCCACCATGCCTTTGTTTTTGTTCCATACCGTTCCACTTGGCGAAGTGCAAAGCCAGATGATACCACTGCAGCAGTTAACTCAGCGGGCCATGTATTAGGCTGTCGAGCCTGCTGTTACTCATCCGATCCTGACGCCAAGCGAGGTCCAGATTGATTGCGACCGACAAGGTTGCGCTAATCGTGGGTGCCGGGTTTTCGACCGAGGCAAACTTGCCGACGACGTCCGAAATGGGAGAGCGCTTTTTACAAACGCCGCCCAAACCAATCCTCCCGGGCTCGGTCGAGGACGAGATAAATCGGCAGCTGCAAAAGTTTTGGGAATCAACGTTTGGCTATAAGCACGGCCGACCGCATCCGTCGCTCGAAGATCACTTCACTTTGATTGATCTTGCCGCCAACAGCGGACACCACATCGGCCCCGCTTACAGTCCAAAGAAACTTGGAGCGATTCGGCGCTTTAGCATCCACCGCGCGTTTCAGATACTGGACTCATCCTATGAAGAAAGCGACACGATTCACCAGCTCTTGCGTGCTTTGCAGCGTCGCAGGCGTTCGCCGATAGTATGCGTCAACTGGGACATAGTGGGTGAAAAACACCTGCGGCGGATCCGAGCAAATTATGATTACGGACCCGTCGTACAGCAGCTGGATCCTATTCCAGAATCGGAGGTTGCCGTTCCGTTCCTCAAGCTGCACGGGTCGACGAATTGGACCTACTGCGACTCGTGCCGCACACTTTTTGCGGCGGCCCTGGAGGAAGGAAAGGACGCGCTCAATCGCCTCGTATTCATCGAGGCTGACGACTTCAGATTCTTGGATACAGCCGACCGAGTAATCGCGGCCGCCGAGAAGCTCCCAGCCAGGCGTCGATGTCCCAATTGTGACTGCCAGCTAACAGCGCGGGTTGGAACCTTCAGCTTCAGGAATGATTTCGCCATCCAGCAGTTCCAAACGATCTGGCAAACCGCTCATCGTGAGCTCCGGGAAAGCGCGGCGTGGCTTTTCATCGGTTACTCCATGCCAGAATCCGGTTTTGAATTCCGAAATTTGCTGAAGTCCGCTCAAATGGCGGGAACTCTCACCGACAGAAGGCAAATACAGATCGTCCTCCGGGGTGATTGTGACGCCGCCCTACGATACAAGCGCTTCTTCGGTCTGGGAGATCAGCAAATCAATCAGAATGGCATGTCGTTCTGGGTGACGAACTGCATGGACGCGTGGCTTAGCTCACTTCCGCATGCGCGGTAATTAACCGAGTGGCACGCGAGATTTCACGAGTCTCGCTGCGGATTCTGTAACCCGCAACGTTCGCTCGAAAGTTGCCTCATCCCATCCTCTCGGCCAGTGGGTACTAGTTCTGTCCTACTTCTGTACAGACGTACAGGTGCGCTTTCAACCTGCGCGTGTTAGCTTCGGGCGGGAGTTGAAAAAATGGCGGGTTTTCCGAATTTGCGCGGTGGCAGCGGATTTGCTTTGAGGCCGTCGGAGACAGATTTGTGCGGCGTGGTCGTCCAGTGGCGCGCGGGTTTGCTTCGTGCTTCGCGGGGCGCGACCATCATGCCACTTTTAATCGCTAGCCAATTGTTAGAAATTGAGTTAAGTCGCTCACAGCAAAGGAGAAAATATTTTCTAATCGCTAGTTTTTCTGGCGTTTTGCGTGACGCCTCGAATTCGCCAATCAGGAGATTAGCGTTCCCAGGCAAGCGCGGGTCGCGGATCACGGGGCACGATTCGCGATCCACAAGTCGCGCATCACGGTTCACGCGGCACTGCCCAAATCAATCGCTAGCGAAGCATAATCGAAAGCTCATCCAAATGATTGGAAATAAACAACAGCGATCCAAATCAATCGCTAGTTTTTGTCGTGTTTTTCGCGGATCCAAAGGCAAAGGCGCCCAGCTGAAGCTGGCCGCTACAAATTCAACGGCGAAGTCAACTTCGCCCGTCTGCAGATCGCGATTCACCACTCACTTCGGCAAAAACCGATCCGCGCCATATACCAATCCCAGCGTTAGGAACGCTATGACCACTTCGCCTACTGCGCCTACTACGAAGGGGCGGAAGCCTTGTTTGCCTAGTTCGCGGATGTTGGTGCGTAGGCCCACGCCGGCGAATGTTAGGAGGAAGGCCCAGCGGGAGAGGTTGGCTAGGCTTCCCAGCTGGGGTTTGCTGAAGACTTGGGCTGTGGCTATGGCGCTGATTAGCAGGAAGCCCAGGACGAACTTGGGGAATTTGCGCCAGAGGAATGCGGCTTTGTTGCCTACACCTTCGGTGTGTTCTTTGCGGGCCCAGTGGATGGCGTAGCCCAGGACTACGAAGCCGATCATGGCGTTGCGGGCGGTTTTGGCGAGGGCTGCGACTTTACCGGCGGCGTCGGAATAGAGGGCGCCGGCGGCGGTGGCTTCGGCGGTGTTGTCAATGCCGAGGCCGGCCCAGAGGCCGTAACTTTGATCGCTTAAGTGCAGCCAATGGCCGACCAGCGGAAAGATGAAAAGGCTGATGGCGCCCAGCGAAAGGATTGCGGCGATGGCGTAGGAGGCGTCTTCTTCATCGGCGTCAATCGCGCCTTGCGCGGCGATGATGGCGGAGACGCCGCAGATGGAGGAGCCGACGGCTAGCAGCGTGGTGAGTTTTGGTTTTAGTTTGAAAGCGTTGCCGAGGGCGGTCATGAACGCTAGCGAGACGGCGATTTCGATGGCGACGAGCGCGAGTGCCACGCCGCCGAGTTTGGCTACGTCGCCGAGCAGGAAACGCGAGCCGAGCAGGACGATGCCGGTCTTGAGCCAAAATTCGTAGGTGGCGACGCCGGCCTGGAAAAGTTTGGGGACGCCGACGGTGTTGCCGATGACCAGGCCGATCACGATGGCCCAGAGGACGTATTCGATGTTGGGCAGGGTGAGGTGATGCGCTTTGCCGTAGGTGGCGATGGAGCGCTCGATGATTCTGCCGGCGTAGCCTACGGCGGCGAGGAGCAGCAGGCCGGGGATCAGGCGGGCGGATTGTTTGAAGAAATTTTCGGTTGCTGGCGCTTCTAATGCAATTGAGCCGGCCATGTGCGGTGATGCCTCCTGGAAATTTTTGGCGCCGTCGTTTGCGGCGCGAATGCGAGCGTTAGGTGATTGCGGCGCTATCGGTGGCGCACTGAAGTGCGCCGCTATGAAGGCCACGTCAAACGCAACTTCAAAGGCGCCCAGCTGAAGCTGGCCGCTACAAATTCAAAAGATTGGCCGCGATTCACCATGGGACTTGTTTAATCCAGCCGATCCAAATGGCGAACGCGAGAGCCAGGGCGAGAATCACGGCCCAGCTGTCCCGGGAAAGGGTGGGCGACGAGTTGATTTGCTTGCTGCTTCTGTGTTCTTCGGCCATTTGCGATTCTCCCTTGTTGCGTTTGCCGCGAATTTTTGTGGTGTAAAAACACGAAAGCCCGCTCGGTGGTGAGGCTGTGAGCGGGCTTGGAATCCGATTTAGAGGATTGCTACAGGATTCGGATCGCAACTCCGCGCCAGCCGTTGGGGATACAACAACACGGCGTACAGAGACAGGCGTTGGGGCGGCGATTCATGATTGGAAATGCTACCTTGATATGGATGCATTCGCAAAGGGAAAGATTCATCGAGGTGCGTGGAAAGATTTACATAGAGGGCACAGCCGAACTGCGTAGGAAAATCTGAGAATTACGAAGCGAACGGTTAAGAGTTGACAGTTAAGGGTTAAACGCAAGAACCGACGGCAAAGCGACTTGCTCTGGAAGCTGGGTTCCGTCCTTGAATTTCCGCAATTTTGCTGCGATTTAACGATTGTGATTTAACTTCCGCCGCCGATTTTGCTGAATAGCCAGAAGAGACTGGCCGCGAGGCAAATGGATGCGGGCAGCGTGAGCACCCATGCCAAGGCCAGATTGCGCACCGTGCCCATTTGCAATCCGGAATGATTGGCGGCCATGGTGCCGGCTACGCCGGAAGAAAGCACGTGCGTGGTACTGACCGGTAAGCCGAACCAATCGGCGGCTCCGATGGTAGCCATCGCGGTGATTTCGGCGGCGGCGCCTTGCGCGTAGGTGAGGTGGTCCTTGCCGATTTTTTCACCGACGGTGACCACGATGCGTTTCCATCCGATCATGGTGCCCAGGCCGAGTGCCAGCGCCACGGCGACTTTCACCCACGTGGGAATAAATTTCGTGGCGTTATCAATGTGCTTCTTGTAGTTGGCGAGGATGGAAGCGTCGGCCGTGGAGAACGCCGGCTGGTGAGACTTGTTCATCAGGCGCAAAGCTTCGCTGACGACGTACATGTCGTTGCGAAAGTTGCGGACTTTATCTTGCGGGACGGCTTTCAATTCGCGATAGAGGGCACTTTCCGTGCCGATGCCGTTGACGAGTTCGCGGAGGGCGAGCATGGTGTTGGGCGTGAATTGCTTGGTGCGAATGTAATCGGTGACTTCTTCGCGGGCGTCGCCGATGACGGCATTGGGAGATACGTAGTGACTAAGCATGTCCGCGGTTTGTGTAGAAACCGCGACGAAATCCTGCGTCTGCTGATAGGTGACGGCGTGGTTGACGGCGTAGGCGGTCGGGACGGTGCCGATGAGGATGAGCATGATGAGGCCCATGCCTTTTTGGCCGTCGTTGGAGCCGTGGAAAAAACTGACGCCGGTGCAGGTGACCATGAGCAGGACGCGAATCCAGAAGGGAGGAGGCTCTTTACCCTTGGGTGCTTCGTACAACTGCTTATTGGGAATCAGTTTCTTGCTGACGAGCAGAAGAAGCGCCGCGAACACGAATCCGACGATCGGGGAAAGAATCAGCGACTTTCCGATCGTGGTGGCCTGGGCCCAATCCACTCCGCTGGTGCCGGTCTTCACGGACATCAACTGGTTAGCGATGCCTACGCCGATGATCGAGCCGATCAGGGTGTGCGAGCTGGATGAGGGTAGCCCAAACCACCAGGTGCCGAGGTTCCAGATGATCGCGGCGACAAGAAGCGCGAAGACCATCGCGAAACCGGCCCTGCCGCCGACTTGCAAAATCAATTCCACGGGAAGCAGCGAAACGATGCTGAAAGCCACCGCGCCGCTGGAGGCCAGGACGCCCAGGAAATTCCACGCGCCCGACCAAACCACGGCGACGTGCGGTTCCATGGTGTGCGTGTAGATGACGGTGGCGACGGCGTTGGCGGTATCGTGAAAACCGTTCACGAATTCGAAAGCCAGAGCGGTGAGGAGGGCGACGCCAAGCAGCGCGTAGGGCAGCCAGCTTTCGGCATGGACGCCCGACAGGTCGCTGAGCAGGTGGGTCCCGACATAGACGAGGCCGATCAGCAGCACGACGCCGAAAATCAGAATGCCGATTCTTCCGGGCCCAGCCGCCATCTTGGAATCGAGAACTGACGATCCTGCCGCCATGCGTCACCTCTGGTTGTGCTGGAGAGTTAGTGGCGAAACTAACGGGTGATTGTTACTGGGGCGTGACGGTGCGGTGAACAGTTCCGCAGGCGGGTTGGGTTGTGGATTTCGCGGGCGCAGCGCGCGGATGTGAATGATCGGATTGCGGGCGACGTCAATTCAAAGGCACCACAGATGAACGCGGATGCACGCAGATAAATGCAGAGCGATGGAAAACCTGCGCTGAGGGTGCGCGAGGCGGTTGAAGTCGCGGGCGGGGTATCGTAATCTAGTAGGAACGTACTTGCGTTTTCGGCGGGCCTGTAGCTCAGCTGGATAGAGCACCTGGCTACGAACCAGGTTGTCGGAGGTTCGACTCCTCTCAGGCCCGCCACTTTCCCTTTAAAAGCCATTGTTATCCAGAGTGACGGCACAATTGTGCCCGGCAGTTCTGTTGCCGGAACCGTTTCGCAAGACTTCGCGGCGCGACCAACCTGCAACAGAGCGGGGCAGTTGCTGGCGACGGAACAGCGCGGGATTCTGTCCGGCGCGGGGCGTGGCGATACTTTATATTGATGCTGGGTCTATCCTTCGAATAAGGTGGCGTGGTGAGAAATCGTGCATGGGCATTGGCGATTGCAGTTGCGCTGTTATGTTTCGGGTGCAGCCGCAAGCCTGCTGTCGATGGACGGAAAATCTTTCTGCAATCGGAAACTGAGTTGAACAAGGTGCGGTCGTTCCGCGCGCACATTGTGACCGATGAGGACGGCGGCATGGCGACTGACGTGGAATATCAATGCGATAAGGGCATCGCGCATTACATCGAAACGAAGGAAAATCCCGCGAGCAAAACGGAGTTTATCGCGACCGACACACTTTTGTTCCGTCGGTCAGCCGATGTGGCAGATGCTAATTGGAGCGGGGAACGCCGCGCGTCAAATTTGCGTGTATGCACGCGGCTGTTGAATGGAGGGCAGCTCGGAAAAATGGGTGTGCGCTTCTTCAGCCCGGACCAGGAACGCATCCTGCCATTGTTTGCATATTATGCGCACGAGGATGCGGTGACGATTACGCCGATGGGCAGCGAAGTGGTGGATGGAGTATCGAGCGAGGTTTGGAAGGTTGAGGATAAGGCCTTGTTCGTTCCGCTGCACACTGTATGGATCGGGACGCTGGATCGGCTGCCGACAAAATATGTGGAAGGCGATTTGGCGAAGCCGCGAGGGACGGTGACTTTCTCGGGTTGGGGCGAGCAGTTTGATATTCAAGTGCCGCGCGCGGCGTATTTTCCTAAAGAAGCGGGGCCGGAAATGTTGCGCTGAAGTTGTGTGAGGATAGCGGGGAGGGGGAGTTGGAAGTGGAACGTTAAGCGCCAACGGTCGAGAGTTAAAAGTTAAAACCTACGGCAAAACCGGAATGCCCGCTTCGTCCCGAAAAGCGCGGGACGAAGCGGCCGCTACATAATTCAAAGGCAAAGTCCAAGTCAAAGGCGCCCGGCTAAAGCCGGCCGCTACATAATTCAAAAACTAAGGCCACTATTGGCCGGGGTGTGCGGCGTGGTGGTGGCCGTTGCCATTACCATTGCCGTTTGTGCTTGGCGCGGCGACCGGGCTTGCTACGGCGAACAGGGCCGTATCGGCAGGCTTCGCGGCGCGCTCGCGCTCTTGAGTTTTTTCTTGCAGAGCTGGCTGGGGCGCTGTTGTGGAATCGTTGTAGAGGCGCGACATGAAGTTTTTGCGCGCATCGCGTTCTAGGAGTTGGAGGATATTTTGCTGCAGGTGCGCGCAGACCGTTCGCGCGTCGGTTGCCGCGTCAACCATCTGAAAGTTGAATTCGGCGCTGAGGCGGTCGAATTCAGTTAGCAGGGCGGATTGGTAGCTGCAGAAACTATCGAACGTATCGTGGCCGGGATATAGATCCATTCCCGATTCCCAGTAGTCGAAGCCGCGGCTGAAGACGACACGCGGAAGCAGCTGATCAATGCCGAGGCGCAGGTAGAAGACGGCATCCGGCTTGAGCGCAACGCTGTAGATGCTGCGAATCCAACGCGGATCCATGCCGCGCACGATGGCGCGCGCCATGAGCGAATAAATGTAACGATCGGTAAGCACGATGAAGCCGGCGCGCAACGCGGGCACGATTTCATTTTCCAGGCGGTCAACGAAGTCGGTGGCGTAGAAGAGGGCTTGCGTGACGCGACCGAGATTATTGCCTTCTTTGGCGCGGCGAATTCCTTCACCGGCCAGGGGCGAACGCGTCATGCCGGTATCGACCACGGCGTGGCCAAGTTCTTCAAGCCACGGTTTTAGCAAGTCAATCTGGGTGCTGCGTCCGGCGCCATCGGTGCCTTCGATGACGATCAATTTTCCGGCGAGATCGCCGAGGCGCATCTCCGGTAGTAGCCTTCCGTATGTTTCTCTCATGCTTGTACCCTCAATTCCTTGGCTTTATCCAAGTGTGCTTTCACGATTTGGCGCACTTGCATCTGTTGGATTTCGATGGGGAGCGTCGCATCGACTACGGTGAGGCCGAATTCCGGGATCATTTTTTCGTATTCCGACAGAATGCGTCCCTGGAAGAGGCGAAAACTTTCGACGGAATCGTCCGCCAGATTCAGATCCATGCCTGCTTCGTAGAATTTGAAACCATCGCGGCCGTCGAGGAGGCGATGGATGGCGGTTTCCAGGGGAACGCGAAAATAAAAAGCAATCGCGGGTTTTACGGCGAATCCGTAGAGTTCGCGCACCCAATCGCGGTCCATGCCGCGGGCGACGTCGCGCGCGAAGGCTGTATAGACGTAGCGGTCGCAGAGGACCACGGCGCCGGCTTTCAGCAGCGGGAGGATGCTGCGCTCGGTGCGGTCGGCGAAATCGGTGGAATGAATCAGGGAAAAAGTGGCGGGCGTGAGCAGCTTTTTCTTCTTGCCGTGCTTGGTGGTGTCTTTCACGAGCGGCGAAGAATTCCATTCGCTGAAAACCACGCCGTAACCTTTCGATTCCAGCCATTTGTGCAGCAGACTGAGCTGGGTCGATTTTCCGGAGCCGTCAATTCCTTCCACGACGATCAATCTTCCCGGGAAGTGATGCTCGCCGTAGTGGCGGACTATTGAGACGGCCGGTTGCAGCGGAGCAAAAACTTCGAAGGGGCCGATACGCACGCCTGAACCAATTTCCATTTGTCTCCTTGATGCAATCGCGGCTGCCGGTTGCGGAGGTGCGTGTGCGCACGGCGGCTTGGCGATCAAATTTGGGTTGTCGCCCACTGATGAGCGGCAACGGATGACGCCAGTAAAATCGTTCATATCAGCGAAAGATGCAGCAGGTATTCGCGAGGAGTGTATCGAAATGAGAAACAGGCCGGGCGACGATGGTTTGGGGGTGATCTGCGGTGGCGCCGGGAGCAGAGCGGAGCTTAGGGGATAGTTAGCCTTGTTCCCATTGAGCAAATCTCCGAGGGGTTTTGTCTTAGAGCGACAAATTGCGACGTCACGCGCGCAATTCCGATTGTCCCTGCGCTTCGCGTGCTCCTGTTTTTCCGATCTTCGCACCGCTATGAAGCGACCCGGGATGATCAGGCCGCCTTACGAATGCGCATTCGAGAGATTGCGGAGGCGCG
>Ga0209006_10004632_pt1 | contig 12452 bp, 14 predicted proteins | sample JacPin_JW_Ref_O2_FD_188567 | JGI IMG/M metagenome (GOLD analysis project Ga0209006, IMG submission 188567) | Forest soil microbial communities from Algoma, Ontario, Canada - Jack Pine, Ontario site 1_JW_Ref_O2 (SPAdes) (version 2) | ecosystem: Environmental > Terrestrial > Soil > Boreal...
CGGTGAGGCGGGTGAGGCCGCCGGTGCCGGGCAGCACCGCGAGGAGTGGCACCTCGGGCAACGACACCGCCGAGCGGCGATCGTCGATCAGCGTGATCCAGTCGCACGAAGCCGCCAGCTCGTAGCCGCCGCCGGCGGCGGTGCCGCTGACCGCAGCCAGGTAGCGCTGGCCGGAATTTTCGGAGGCGTCCTCGATCGCGAGCCGCGTCTCGTTAGTGAATTTGCAGAAATTGACCTTGTGCTCATGCGTCGCCTTGGCGAGCGCGCCGATGTTGGCGCCGGCGCAGAACACGTTCGCCTTGCCCGAGCGGATCACCACCGCGCGCACCTCGGGGTGCTCCAAGCGCAGCCGCTGCACCGCGTCGGCCAGCTCGATATCGACGCCGAGATCGTAGGAGTTGAGCTTCAACTCGTTGCCGGGAAAGAGCCCGCCGGCAGGATCGACGTCGAGGGTCAGGGTCGCGACCGTACCGTCGACCGCAAGCCGCCAATGGCGATAGCGCGAGGGGTCGGTCTGGTGATCGATTGGAGTCATCGTGTGGGCGTACCTCTACGCTTCCCGGCGCAAGCCGGGATCCACTCCTCAACCGTCGCTGGCGCCGAAAAATGGGCCCCGGCTTTCGCCGGGGAGCGTGTAACAGAGTTGGTCATAAGCCTTCCCGGAGCTTGTAGCGCTGGATCTTGCCGGTCGCGGTCTTCGGCAGCGCGTCGGCGAATTCGATCCAGCGCGGGTATTTCCATACGCCGATGCGGTCCTTGACCGCGTTCTGCAGCGTCGCGCACAACGCGGCGCGGTCCTCTGCCAGTGCCGAATCCTGCAGCACGACATAGGCTTTGGGCTTGATCAGTTGGTCGACATCCGGATGCCCGACCACCGCGGCTTCGAGCACGGTGGGATGTGCGATCAGAGCCTCTTCGACCTCGAACGGCGACACCCAGATGCCGCCGACCTTGAGCATATCGTCCTGGCGCCCGCAATAGCGGTAATAGCCGTCGCCATCGCGCGTATAGGTGTCGCCGGTATGGGTCCATTCGCCGCGGAAGGTGCGGCGGGACTTGTCGCGCTGGTTCCAGTAGCCGTCGGCGGCGCTCGGCCCGCGCACGACGAGCTCGCCGGCCTCGCCGTCGGCGACGTCGTTGCCCAGCTCGTCGACGATGCGCAGCTCGTAGCCCGGCACCGCCGTGCCGGTGCTGCCGTAGCGGACGTCGCCCGGCCGGTTCGACAGGAAGATGTGCAGCATCTCGGTCGAGCCGATGCCGTCGAGGATGTCGCTGCCCGTCTTGTCGCGCCAGCGCAGCCCGACATGCTCGGGCAGCGGCTCGCCGGCCGAGATGCAGGTGCGCAGCCGGTCGGAGCCTGCACCCTTGCCGAGCTCGGGGTGGGCGAGGAGGGCCGCGTAAAGCGTCGGTACGCCGGCGAACAGGGTCGGGCGATGGCGGCGCATCATTTCGAGCACCGCGTCGGGCGTCGGCCGGTCGGGCAGCAGTACGGTGGAGGCGCCGGCTGCCATCGGGAAGGTCATCGAATTGCCGAGCCCATAGGCGAAGAAAAATTTCGCTGCCGAGAAAACCACGTCGTCGGGGCCTAGGCGGAGCACGGTGGCGGCATAGGTATCGGCGGTCGCCTTGAGGCTCGCATGGATATGCCGAACGCCTTTGGGCATGCCGGTCGAGCCCGACGAATAGAGCCAGAAGGCGACTTCGTCCGGCGAGCATTCCGCGATGGGAGCCGGGTTTGAAGCGAGGAAGCCGGCGAAGGCGCCGGTGCCGTCCGGATTGCTGACGACCACCCGGCCGACACGCCGGGCGACCGGCTTCAGCGCTTCCAGCAGCGGCGCCGAGACAAAGAGCGCCGCGGCGCGGCTGTCCTGCAGGATATAGCTGATGATGTCGGCGGGCAGCAGCGTGTTGATCGGCACGGGGATGACCCCGGCGCGCAGCGCGCCCCAGAAGGCGATCGGGAAATCGATCGTATCGAGCATGACGAGAGCGATGCGCCGCTCGCGCTCGATGCCGGCCGCGGCAAGTCCGGCGGCGAAGCGCGCCGAGGCGGCGTCGAGCTTGGCATAGGTGAGGCTACGCCACGGATCGGTGAACGCGACCCGGTCGCCGCGCCCCTCGCGCAGGTGGCGGGCAACGAAATAGTCGGCGGCGTTGCCGTTCGGCTCGCTCACTTCGTCCTCCCCGGTTTGCGCGCAACCTCTACCAACTTGACGAGGTCAGAGGCAAACTGCTGCCCGTATCATAGCGCCGATTTGATCCGGAGGAGACGATGCCGAACCTGCATCCGCAAATCGAGAAGGTACTCGAGGCGATGGTCAAGCTCGACCTTAAGCCCATCGAGGCAATGACTCCGGCCGAGGCGCGCGTGCAGATGGAACAGATGGCGGCGTCGCGCAAGGCGGAGCCGCTGCCGACCGCGCGCATCGAGAACCGCACGATCCCAGGTCCCGCGGGCGAGATCCCGGTGCGGATCTATTGGCCCAACGCCGCCGGCATCCAGCCGGCGATCGTCTATTACCACGGTGGCGGACATGTGATCGGCAGCCTCGACTCGCACGACCTGGTCGCGCGCAATCTGTGCGGCGGGGCCGAGGCGGTGGTCGTCTCGGTCGATTACCGCATGGGGCCGGAGCATCGTTTTCCGGCCGCGGTCGACGATTCGGTGGCGGCGCTCGACTGGGTGGCCGCGAACGCCGCGAGCCTCGGTGCCGACTCCGACCGGCTCGGCGTCCACGGCGATAGCGCCGGCGCCAACCTTGCCGCGGTCGTGGCGCTGATCGCACGCGACTGGGGCTCGCCGAGCCTGAGGCTGCAATCATTGGTCTATCCGGTCGCCGATTTCCGGATGGGCAGCGAGAGCTACAAGAAATACGCGACGGGTTGCGGCGTCCTGACCGCCGACGCGATGAAATGGTTCCGCGGCCACTATCTGCGGACGATCGACGACGCAAAGGATTGGCGCGCCTCGCCGCTGCTGGTGAAGAGCCTCAAGGGCGTCGCGCCGGCGATCATCATCGCCGCCGAATGCGACGTCCTGCACGACGAGGGCCTAGCCTATGCCGAGCGGTTGAAGGCGGCCGGGGTCGCGGTCGAATACCGCAAATATGCGGGAATGATCCACGCCTTCTTCGGTATGATGCCGGCGGTCGACGACGCGATGAACGCCCAGCGCGCGGTATGGGCGGCGTTCAAGAAGGCGTTTGGATAGCGTTAAGCCGGCGCCGCGGAGCGCGCCCGACTGGCAGAGTTCGTCAGGGCCGGCGCGCGCCGTGGCGAATTCGCAGGATGACCACGTCGTCGCCGACGACCTCATACCGAATGATGTACGGCGACATCGCGACGAGCTCACGCAAATTGTCCCCCACGAGTCGCCCTCGATGCGGAAAGCTGCCCAAACTGTCGCCGAGCTTCAGCAGCGCGTCCGCCAGGCGGGTTGCAGCGCGTGGATTATCGGCTGCTATGTAATTGTGAATATCCAGAATTTCGAGCAGCGCCGCCGGTGACCAGATTACGCGCACGGAGGCGGTTCGACCTTGCCTTCACGCAATTTTTCCAGCCACAGGCGCACTTTTTTATGCGGGACGCCTTTGCCAGCAGCGATCTCCGCGCGTGCTTTGGCAATGGCTCGCTTCTCTTCTTCCGTATCGGTCTCACAGACCGTAGTTGTTGGCTCGGCCATCTCGGCTCCGTTCACTTTCGATCATTCTATGTCGCGACGCCCGGCCGGCATAGCAAATGCCTGCGATCACGCCGGCGCGAAGAGGCGCTCTTTCTCGCCGGAGGTGAGCACCGACAACGCGTCCGGCGTTTCGGGCGCGGCGAAGGCCGGGTCGCGCTGCAAGGTTGGGAGCACCCGGTCGGCGAAGAGCCGCATGTTCACTTCGGCCTCCTCGTGCGGCAGGCCGCCGAACGAGAATTCGGTGACGAGGTGGTCCATGCCGGTGCAGCGCTGCAACTCGGCGATCTTTTCGAGGCAATCCTTGGGCGTGCCGACGATCTGGATCGAGACGTAGAAATCGGTCGCCTTGGCCCGGGTCTCGGCGCTTTCGTTGATCTTGGCGTAGGTGCGCGCCATTTTGCCGTAGCTCTCGTAGCCTTTGACGGTTGAAAGATGCCCGTCGGAGAAATGGTAGTGGTCGTCGATCGACTGCCATTTGAAGCCGAGATACTGGACCGCGCGCTCCTGCGCCTCGGCACGGCTCTCGGCGCAGCATACGTTGGTGAGGATGATCGGCGGCCGCGGCGCGTGACCGGAAGCGGTGGCGATTTCGCGGTAGCGGGCGATGTCCTCCGCCGCTTTCGGCCATTCGTTCTGCATGACCATCAGGAGGCCGAAGCCGAGCTTCGCCATGATCTCGGCCGAGTCGGGACTGACCGCCGAGGCGTAGAAGCGCCGCTCGGGATGCGAGATCGGGCGCGGGCGGATCGCGGTGCGCGGGATCTGGAAGAATTCGCCCTGATGCTCGAAGCTGTCGTTGCCGAGCGCCTTGACGATGATCTGCGCCGCCTCAACAAAGCGCGGCCGCGCCTCGCCCATCGGTATCCGGAAACCCTCGTATTCTACACTCGCCGCGCCGCGGCCAAAGCCGAAGAGGCAGCGCCCACCGCACATGATGTCGAGCAGCGCGATCTGCTCGGCGACCCGCACTGGATCGTGCCACGGCAGCACGATAACCGCGGTGCCGAAGGTGATCCGTTTGGTGCGGCCGGCGTAGTAGGAGAGGAGCTGGGTGGGCGACGGCGACATTGCGTAGCCGGTGAAATGGTGTTCCAGCGCGAACAGCGAGTCGAAGCCCAGCGGCTCGGCGAGATCGCCCATCGCCAGATGCTCGCCGACTACGGAGGCGTCCGAGCGTCCCTCCTGACACAGCATGTTGAGCGCCATTCCGACTTTCATGGCTTCCTCCTGCGGTCTGTTGGCGCAAGGTTCCGCCTAACCGGCGGCGGGGTCAACCGGTTGCGCAAGCAGCATCACATCGCTTCCCGGTGAAAGCCGGGATCCATCTTTCCGCTGTCTGTGACGCTGAAAAGTGGGTCCCGGCTTTCGCCGGGAGGCGAAACAGAACTAGATGGCCGGTGCCGACGGGAAGTTGGGCTTGCGCTTTTCGAGATGCGCGGCGAGGCCTTCCTTGACGTCCGGCCCGCCGAAGCCGAAGAACTCCAACGCCAAGGACGCATCGAAAGTCGGGCCCATCGCGCGCAGCCAGTTGTTGAGCGAATTCTTCGTCCAGCGGATCGCGCTTTGTGCGCCCTCGGCGAGCTTGGTCGCGACCTCGATCGATTTCGCCTCGAGCTGATCGTCGTCAACTGCGAACGTTATCAGGCCGATACGCTCGGCTTCCTCACCCAGAATCTGATCGCAGGTCAGTAGATAGTATTTGGCCTTGGCCAGGCCGCACAGCAGCGGCCAGACGATCGCAGCATGGTCACCCGCCGCGACGCCGAGCCGTGTGTGGCCGTCGATGATCCGGCAATCCTTGGTCGCGATCGACACGTCGGCGAGGATGCCGCAGACGAGGCCGGCGCCGACCGCGACGCCGCGCATCGCGCTCACCACCGGCTTGTTGCAGTTGATGACGCCGTAGACCATCTCGCGCGCCTCTTTCCATTGGCGGGCGCGCGCGTTGAAATCCTCGGTGGCGCTGCGGATCATGTTGAAATCGCCGCCGGCCGAGAACACCTTGCCCGCGCCGGCGAGGATCGCGACGTTGACGCTGTCGTCGCGGTCTATGTCGCGCCAGATATCGGCGAGCTCGGCATGCATCGCCTCGTCGGCGGTGTTCATCCGCCCGTTATCCATCGTCACCCGCAGCACCTTGGGATGCGGCCGATCGAATTTGAGACGGGTGTAGCGGACGTAGGGGTCGGACATGGACGGGCTCTCCTGACGAGGCTGCGTTCCTTAAGGAAGAACATTATCCGTGCTTCTTGGCGGTTGATAGAGTGACCGCGGATGTGTATCTATACACATTGATGAACAGCCGTGACGTCATTGCCGCTCTTCGAGCCGATGGCTGGTACGAAGCCGCGCAGAAAGGCAGTCACGTTCAGTTCAAGCATCCGACAAAGCCCGGCCGCGTCACCGTTGTGCATCCCGAGCGCGACATTCCTAAAGGCACCTTGCATAGCATCGAGCGGCAAGCCGGGCTGAAGCTGAGGTAATCTCATGCCGCATTATATCGCCTTGATCCATAAGGACCCCGACAGCGACTACGGCGTATCGTTTCCGGACTTTCCCGGCCTTGCGACCGCCGGACGCACGCTGGACGAAGCGCGCGCCATGGCTGAGGAAGCGCTTGTCTTTCATATCGACGGCATGATCGAGGATGGCGAGGCAGTTCCGGAGCCCTCGAGCCTCGACGCGGTGATGGACGATCCAACTGCGCGCGACGGCGTGGTGACCCTGATTTCGTTGCGCCCGGCGGCGAAACGCGCGGTGCGCGTCAACGTGACATTGCCCGAAGACGTCCTCGCCGAGATCGACCGTTATGCCGAAAACCGCGGGCTTACACGCTCCGGCTTTCTTGCGCACGCCGCCAAACGCGCTATGGAAGAAGCCGAATAATTTCCAGGAGGAACGCATGCCCATCGAACCTCGCGCCTATCCGCGTCCGCTTCCCGATCCCGTCTGGCTCGGCAAGCTCAGCGAGGAGATCATCGAGCCGGATTTGCCGATCGTCGATCCGCACCATCATCTGTGGGATCACCCCGGCAGCCGCTATCTGCTCGACGAGTTGCTGGCGGATGTCAATTCGGGCCATAACGTCGTTGCGACTGTCTTTATCCAGTGCGGCTCGGGTTACCGCACCGGCGGCCCCGAGGAGATGCGGCCGATCGGCGAGAGCGAGTTCGTCCGCGCGATCGCCGAGGAAGGTGACCGCCGCGGCGGCAAGACCAAGATCTGCGCCGGCATCGTCAGCTTCGCGGATCTGCGGCTGCCGAATGTCGATGCGGTGCTCGACGGGCAGATCGAAGCGGCGGGCGGGCGGTTTCGCGGCATCCGCCACATCGCCGCGCACGATCCGGCGATCATCGGCGCGTCGTCCTACGTGCCGCCGCCGGGCCTGATGACAGACCCGAATTTCCGCCGCGGCCTCAAGCGATTGCCGGCGCACAACCTCACCTTCGAGGCGTGGATTTACCACCCGCAAATCAAGCTCTTGACCGAGGTCGCGCACGAATGCCCCGAGGTGAAGATCGTGCTCAACCATTTCGGTGGCCCGCTCGGCGTCGGCCCCTACAAGCGCGACGCGGTGTTTTCCGGCTGGCGCGCCGACATCAAGGCGCTGGCCACCTGCCCGAACGTCTATGTGAAGCTCGGCGGGCTGGCGATGATCGTCAACGCCTTCGATTTCCATGCCGAGCCGTTGCCGCCCTCGTCGGGCGAGATGGCGCGGGCGTGGCGGCCTTACGTCGAGGCCTGCGTCGAGGATTTCGGCGCCGCCCGCTGCATGTTCGAGAGCAACTTCCCGGTCGACAAGGGCGGGTGCAGCTACCCCGTGCTGTTCAACGCGTTCAAGCGTCTCGCGAGCGGCGCCTCGGCATCGGAGAAGGCTGACCTGTTCGCCGGGACGGCGTCGCGGTTCTACCGATTGGGTGTCTAGATCAAGCTGTCCAGGGCCGATTCGATATCGGTGTCGTCGAGCTGGGCGTTTGGTCCAGGCGCTGGAGGGCCGCGTTCAGAAGATTCTGGAACGGCCGAACGGGCTCGTGCATCGGTTGCGCCAGGTTGCGCCTAGCCTCCTCAAGCGCCCGGTACAGGCCGAGATTTTCGTCGCGCGGGCCGACGGAAATCCGGCCGTAGACACCCTGAGTCTCGGCGAACCGCTGCTCAGCCGCATCGGCGCGATGCTCTGCCGCGAGCAATGCCTCGCCGATCTCTTGGGTGCGCCGCTCTGCTTCCCGTAGTTGCTGCAGGGCCGCGTTCCTACTGCCTTCGATCTCCTCGATCTTCCGGCGCAGCTCAAGATTTTCCTGAGCCACGCGGTCGAGACGGTCTTGCCACTCCGGTGCCTCGCCATCCAAGCCGGTCTTGGCGAACTCGCGACACAGTCGGCTCAACGGTGTGCCGTCGGCGGTTCGCCGGAACCCGTTGATGGCGGCGATAACCTCTTCGTCGTTGGTGTTGGGGTGCGCGGCGATCTCCAGGCAGCGGATCGCCGTTTCCCATCGGTTCCGTTGCATGGCCCGTCGCTCGTCTCCCTCAGATAGAGACGGACCTTTCGGGATTTTGTTGCACGAAATCTTATTCCGCCGGGCTTCCCGATCGAGAGTGGGAGGGACCAGCTCTAGCCGCGTGCCGCGAAGAGCTGCCGTAAGTTGTTGAAGATGCCTGGGGGCTGGCGGCTTTCCATCAGTGCGGCCAGGAAGGACTCGGCCCAGCGGTCGATGTCGTTGGCGGCAAGGTGGCGGAACATCCGGCGGTACCGCGCTTGGCGCTCGGACAGCGGCATTTGCAGCGCGGTGTCGATCGCCGCGGCGATCGCTTCCGGTTCGTGCGGGTTGATCAGGAGGGCGCCGTCGCCCAACTCCTCGGCGGCGCCGGCGAATTGCGACAGCACCAGCACGCCGGGGTTTTCCGGGTCCTGCGCGGCGACGTACTCCTTGGCGACGAGGTTCATGCCGTCGCGCAGCGGCGTCACCAGCCCGACCCGCGCCATGCGGTAGAGCGCGGCCAACGAGGCGCGCGAATAGGCCCGATTGACATAGCGGATCGGCGTCCAGGCCGGCGCGCCGTAGCAACCGTTGATCTCTCCGATAAGTGTGTTCACGGTCTGATTGATGTCGGCATATTCGGGTACATCCGAGCGCGATTTCGGCGTCACCTGCACATAGGTCACCTGCCCGCGCCAATTGGGAAACATTTCCAGGAATTGGCCGAAGCCCTGGATGCGGTGCGGGATTCCCTTCGAGTAGTCGAGCCGGTCGACACCGAGGATCAAGCTTCTGCCGTTGAGGCTGTCGTGCACCTCATTGGCGAAATCCGAGCGGACGGCGCTGCGCGCGGTGCGGGCATAGACCCGCGTCGCGATGGCAACCGGAAAGGCGCGCAACTGCACGCGGCGTCCTTCGATGTCGAAATACGTCCGGTTGCGACCGAATTGGCCGCCCTGCAATTCGAAATACTGGCGCAGATTGTCGGCGTCGTGCTGGGTCTGCGTGCCCACCAGATCGTAATGGCCGAGCGCGCCGACCGTTTCGACGTGCTGCGGCAGGGCGAGAAGAATGTCCGGCGGCGGGCAGGGGATGTGGAGGAAAAAGCCGATCGGATTGTCGTGTCCGCGGGCGCGCAGCTCCTTCGCCAGCGACAACAGGTGATAGTCGTGCACCCAGATCCAGTCATCAGGTCGAATGAACCGGGACAAGGCGTCGGCGAACAGGGCATTGACCCGCAGATAGCCGCCCAGCTCGACCGCGTTGAACTCGGCAAGGTCGACCCGGTAGTGCAGGATCGGCCACAGCACACGGTTGGCGAAGCCGTTGTAGTATTCCTGGAAATCGTTCGAGGACAGATCGATCGTCACGAAGCTGCGCTGGCGGCGCTCGACGATCGTCGGTCGACTTCCGGCGCTGTCGTCGTTGATCTGGCCGCTCCAGCCGAACCACAGCCCCTCGCGGTGCTTCAGCGCCGCATTGACCGCGACGGCGAGCCCGCCCGCAAGCCGCGGTCCTTCGGGATCGGGCACCGCGACGCGGTTCGAGACTACGACGAGACGCGGCACCAGATGTCCTCCAATTTTTCCGACAGGCGCGGGTTGGGCGCGCTCATCGGCGCAACTCATGCAACCAGGCGCGCACGGCATCGGGCCCGGCGAACGCGCCGGAGAGCTCCGGCAACTCGATGCCGACCGAAAAGGCGTAGCCGCCGAGCGCCAGCGCCGTTTCGAACCCGGCGCGGTCGATCTCGTCATCGCCGATGAAAATCGGCTGCCGCCCGCGGAAAGGGCTCTCGGCCATGAACTGTGCTATCGCGCGGCCCTTGTCGAAACCCTCCAGCTGGACCTCGAACACGGCGTGCCCGGCGAGGAGTTTCAATTGCCTGTCGTGGGCGATGCGCTCCATCAGGCACGACAACGCTTCTTTCAGGCGGGCGCTGTCAGTGCCGGGATCGGGGTAATGCACGGCGAAGCTGACCTCTTTGTTCTCCGCGTAGCTGCCCGGGAAATCGGAGAGCAGGCGGCAGAGCGCACTCCACGCATCGTCGCCGAGCCGCCCCGACGCCAGCGATGCGGCGGGGCCCTCCGGCCGAAGGCGCAACTCGGCGCCATGAACGCCGCTGGCGCACAGGCGCAGCGGCGCGAACAGCCGGTCGAGCTCGGCAATCGGGCGGCCGCTGACCAGCGCCAGCGCGCCGCCAAGCACCCGCTCGACGGCGGCGAGATCGTCCAGCAGGCTGGGTTTGACCTCTACCGCATCCGGGCGCGGCGCAATGTCGAGCAGGGTTCCGTCGACGTCGAGAAATAAGCCGATATTTCTGGGGTTTAGCCTCCCCAATATGCGTTGCATCGGCTCTGTCGCCGTCATCAAGCCCCCATTGCCGTCTCGACATTCGCTACTGCCAACGCGGCCGGCAACCGGAGGTTCCGTCGGCATGACGGGTCCAACCGGCTGAATCGGTTTTGCCAAAAACGCGGGCGCAGCCGAAATGATCCCGTTTTCGGATCAATCTGACGCCCGGCCTTATGCTGCAATTTCGCCGGAGCGAGCGAAGGGGCCCTGAATCCGTCAGCTATGCGTGGAACCGGACATTTTGCTCTTTGTTGACCGGTAGGAAGGTGGGGGCGCACCGATGAAACCAACGCGTGGCAAGCGGAAGGTCATCCTCGTCGTGGAGGATGAGCCTACGGTTCGCGCGCTCGCGGAATCGAACATCCAGGAGCTGGGCTTCGAAACCCTCTCGGCGGCGAGCGCACGAGAGGCAATCGCCCTTCTCGAAGAACACGACGCCATCTTCCTGCTGTTTACCGACATCGGCCTGCCTGACGGCCCTGAAAGTGCGGACGGGCTCGAATTGGCGCGCCACGCGGTCGAGCTTCGGCCTGGCCTTCGCGTCCTCTACACGACCGGCGCCGCTCAAACCGACGGCATGACGGCGTTGTTCGTGGAAGGGGCCGCTTTTCTGCCAAAACCCTATACGCGCGACTCGCTTATCGAAGCGATCGAGGCGCAGACCAGCTGATCCTCTCGCACCGCTTAGCCGGTGACGGCGACCCCGATCAGGCGGCCGATACCGTAAGTGATCGCCGCCGCCGCCAGTCCGGCGCAAAGCTGACGCACCGCGGAAAACGCAAAGGAGCGGCCGGTAAAGAGCGAGGTGCCGGCGCCGATCGCGACGAGCGCAAAGCCGCTTAACACCACGCTGGCGCCGATTGCAGCGAGCCCGTCGAGCCAGAAGAACGGCGCCACCGGGAAGATCGCGCCGAGTGCGAAAAGCGAGAACGACGACGCTGCCGCCGCCCAGGGCGAGCCGCCCAGTTCCGTCGGGTCGACGCCCAACTCCTCGCGCGCCAGCGTGTCGAGCGCGGTATCCTTGTTCGCCATCAGCCGATCGGCGAGGGCGCGCGCCTGGGCCTCGTCGAGCCCCTTCGCCTGGTAGATCAACACCAGCTCTTCCTTTTCCTCTTCCGGGGCCTGCGCGAGTTCGTCGGCCTCGATGTCGATCTGCCGCTGGTTCAATTCGCGCGAGCTGGTCACCGACAGCCACTCGCCGATCGCCATCGAGCAGGCGCCTGCAATGAGGCCGGCGATGCCGGTGAGGAGGATCGTCTTGCCGACGATCTGAGCGCCGGCGACGCCCATCACCAGGCTGAAATTGGAGACGAGCCCGTCATTGGCGCCGAGCACCGCGGCGCGCAACGCGTTGCCGCCGGCACGGTGCCGGCCTTCGACCTTGGCCAGCGTGCCGCCTGTCGCGCCGCCAGGAAACGACGACGCCAGCGCCTGGACGATGCGGTTGTGCGAGCGCTCGGCCGCGGGCAGGCCGCCGGCGACTGCTTCGGGCTGGCGGTCGTAGCTGCCGACGTCGCGCTGTTCGAGCGTGCTGAGGGTCGGCAGGACGAATTGCGGGCCGAAGCGGCGCGCCAGCCAAGCAAGCGCGCGGGTCCGCCAATCGGGGCGCAGCGAGCCGGCCTTGGCGCCGATTTTCGCCAGTTGGCCGCGCCAGAACTCGGCGTGCGCCTCCTCGACCGCGCTGAGACGGCGATAGACTTCGCTGACCTTCGGATCGGCCTCGGTCTCAGCCAGGGCGCGGTAAAGCCCGGCGCCGTCTATTTCACCCTGCAAATTAGCCTGGTAGCGGGCGGCCGATTTTGGATCAGCCGATCTTGGATCAACCGAGCCGGGATCGGTCATCGCCGTGCCGGCACGCTACTCCGCAGCCACGGCCTGGCGCACCAGTTCGTCCGGCGCGCGATAGGACGCGCCCGGGCGTCCGCGCCCCGGCTGCTTGT
>Ga0209006_10004634_pt1 | contig 12451 bp, 6 predicted proteins | sample JacPin_JW_Ref_O2_FD_188567 | JGI IMG/M metagenome (GOLD analysis project Ga0209006, IMG submission 188567) | Forest soil microbial communities from Algoma, Ontario, Canada - Jack Pine, Ontario site 1_JW_Ref_O2 (SPAdes) (version 2) | ecosystem: Environmental > Terrestrial > Soil > Boreal...
CAGCGGCAGCAACGAATTCCATGGGACGATTTACGATTATCTGCGCAATCGCGATCTGGATGCGCGCAACTTTTTCGACGGGCCCGACAAGCCGCAATTCATCCGCAACCAATTTGGCGCGGCGCTGGGCGGTCCTATCGTGAAGAACTCCACGTTCTTCTTCGCCAGTTACGAAGGTCTGCAGGAGAATGAGGGCCTGACGCAACTGGGAACCGTTCCGACTCTGGCCGTGAGGGCAGGGAATCTTTCGAGTCTCGGAACTACGGTCATTGATCCCTTCACCGGCCAGCCTTTTCCGAACAACACGATTCCGGCGTCGCGCATTTCGCCTTACGCGGCGGATGTTCTGGCGCTGTTCCCGCAGCCGAACCTGCCGGGAGCCTCCGGCAATTATCTGGGAAACCCGGTCCAAACCGAGAAGGAGAACGAAGGCACCGTCCGGCTGGACCACCGCTTCAGCGATACTTCGCAACTGACCGCGCGCTACAACTACGGCAGCCAGAATATTTTTGAACCGTTCGCCGAAAATCAGACTGAACTGCCGGGCTTCGGCGATTATGTGTTCAACCGCGGGCATAACGCGCTGGTGCAATATCTGAAGACGCTGAGTCCGCGAACAATCAATTCGGTACTGGTGGGATTCAATCGCGCCGTGCGCCAGGTATTCGATCAGAACTACACCACCAATGTGAATGCGCTGTGGGGCGTGAACTACTTGCCAACGGTGCCGCGCGACTTCGGCTATCCGGGTATCGACGTCACTGGTTATTCGCGCGTGGGCGACGTGGCTACGCTGCCCATCGACCGCGCCGACAATACCTACCAGGTGTCCGATACTCTGACGTTGATCCGCGGCGCGCACAGCATCAAGATGGGCGGTGAACTGCGCGATCTTCAGCTCAACGGCTACATCGAAGTCTACGCGCGCGGCTCCATCGACTTTACCGGCGAGCTGACCGGCAGCGGCATCGGCGATATGCTGCTGGGACTGCCGACGCTCGACATCCACTCGCAATACACCGGGCCGCAAACGCTGCGCAGCAAATCGTGGAGCGGTTTCATTCAGGACGATTGGAAAGTGACGCGCAACTTAACGCTGAACCTGGGGCTGCGCTACGAATACGATACGCCCGCCACCGATCCCACCAATCGCATGTCGACCTTCGACTTCGCCACCGGTCAGGTGGAGCAGGTGGGAACCAATGGCATTCCGCGTTCCGGCACGCGGGCCAAGGAAGACGATTTCGCGCCGCGCGTGGGCTTGGCGTGGTCCCCTTTCAAGAACACTGTGATTCGCAGCGCGTACGGAATTTATTACGATTCGGGGATGTTCGTCGTGAACTCGTCGCTGTATTACAACCCGCCCTATTTCACGATTTCCGTTTACTTCCCGAGCCAAACGTCGCTCATCACGCTGGCCAATCCGTTCGCCGCATCGAACGGCTTCGTGCCGCCGGCGGCGCTTAGCTTCATCGATCCCAATTTCGTGCCGGCCTACGTGCAGCACTGGAATTTCAATATCCAGCAGGAGGTGGCGCACATGGGGACGTTCACCATCGCTTATGCGGGATCGAAGGGGACCGACCTGCCGCGTTCGCTGGACGTGAATCAGCCGTATCCGGGAGCGTCACCCATCTCCTCGCGCGCGCCGTATCCGGCCTACAGCAACATGCTGATGACCGAGAGCGGCGGCAATTCCGAATACCAGTCTTTGCAGATCATGTTCAATCGGCAGCTGGCCACCCGGCTCCAGATTCTGGCGTCCTATACGTTTTCAAAATCGATTGACGATACGTCCGCGTTTCTGCCGACCAGCGCCGATCAAAACTTCCCGCAGGATAGCCACAATTACCATCTGGAGCGGGCGTTATCGAGTTATGACGAACCGAACCGGGCCACCGTGGCGCTGCTGTACCGGATTCCCGGCGCATCGCGTTGGACGCGCGGCTTCGAGGTGAGCAGCATTATCACGGCGCAGTCTGGCGAGCCGTTTACGCCGGAGCTTTCCACCGACAACAGCAACACGGGGAATACGGGAGGGAACTTCGGGATCGATCGCCCCAATGTTCTGTTCAACCCGAAGCTCTCGAACCCGACGCCGCAGGAGTGGTTCAACACCGCGGCTTTCCAGATCCCGCCGCAGTACACCTGGGGCGATGCGGGGCGCAACATTTTGCGCGGACCCGGACTGGCCACCGTCGATTTTTCGCTGCGACGCCGCTTTGTGTTGCGCGAAGGGGTAAGCCTGACCGCGGAAGCGCAAGCGTTCAACATGCTGAATCGAGCGAATTTTAATTTACCGGATGCGTTCGCGGACCAGCCGCTGACGTTCGGGAAGATTTTCTCGGCGCAGGACCCGCGGCAGATTCAGTTTGCGTTGCGGCTCGCATTTTAGGTCCGATCGGCATAAACCGTGTTTCTGTTGCGGTCCTTGGCGCTTCCAGAAAGGTCACGCTGCCGCGTTTTCATGATTATTGGTCGAGAACATCTAGGGGTCCGGTAAACTTACCGTGTCACTTTATGATGGAAACCTGTACCCGTGGGATCGGCTGCCACTCTCTTTACCTTTGGGATGCCATCACAGGAAGGTTTTTATGGCTTCTTCCCATCTAAGCCGATCGATATCGGCCTTACGGCATTGGTCTGTTAAGGCCGCCTGTCGAATACAAAGGCGAGGATATCGCATCGACGTTCGTTACTGATCGTGGAAGGCTGCCTCGAGGACATCTGCGACTGCGCCCGCCGATACTAATAACGGAAGTCAGTTTAAAACTCATTCTAACGGAGACAACTCGCGTGCTCCGAACTGCTTGAGATAGCGGACACGGTTTGTCATGCAGCTCGCGTTATCACGGCTTACGAGCTTTGGCTAGCCATTGCCGCAACGGGGCCCGCTTTCTAGAGTAGAGGGAACGTGATGGTAGACTGGCTCGGGATGAATATCGTTCAACTTTTGCGTATTCTGATCGTCGCTTCTATCCTGTCACTTTCCGCGCTTCATGCAATGGCAGGAGAGCAGGACGACGTCACGTACCAAGCGCTCGTCGGGCGAGTGAAGGGAGGCGATTTATCAATCGACTTTCGTTCATTGCGGCTGGCCTGCATCAGATCAAACCTCTGCGAGCCCAGGGGTACAAAGGCGGACTTGGCGCTCATGAATCGTGCTGTTGCGGATCACGAACCACGAAGCGTCGTAGAGGTTGCTGAGAGACTCATAGAAAAAGGATATGTCAACATGGAGGCACATGCGACCGTCGTGCAAGCGTATACGCAGCTTAATGAATCGGCGAAGGCTAAGTTTCATCTGGATGTAACTGTGGCGCTCTTGCGTTCGATAATGAGCAGCGGTGACGGCAAGAGTAAAGAAAGCGCATTTGAAGTGATTTGCGACCGGGAGGAATACTACATGCTGACCACATTAGGGCTTCCCTACCTTGGTTCAGAGGTCGCCTCGGCACACGTAGTTCAGGATGGCCCGCACACCTACGACAGATGGGAAGTTCGTAATCCGAAGACAGGCCAAAACGTTGTGGTGTTCTTCAATACCGACCAGTTTTCAACAACGAAGAGCCGCGTCACCGACAAATAGACGCCTACTAGCGTTATTACGCTGATATGAATTTGAAACGCTGCGTTAGATACTCTCCGGGCAACATCTTTGCGCCACATATGGGACAGATACGGCCGCCGGCTAAGGTTTCCGCGCTTTCGCCAGCCAATGTGGCAACGGCGCCGGCAGCGGATTCACTTCAAAATCCACAAAACCCGCCTCTTCCAGCCAGCCTTTTAATTCATCCGACGAAAATACCCATCCATTTTCCGTCGTCAGCGCCATAGTTACGGCGAAAAGGGCTGAGAATTGCGGAGCGGTGTGAGTGTGGTCGGTCATCATGTCCATGACATGCACCACGCCGCCTGGCTTTAAAGCTTCAAACGCCTTGCGCGCCAGTTTGCGGATATCGTCGGGCGATTCCTGATGCAGCATGCCGAAGAAATTCACGGCGTCGAATTCCCCTGGAAAGGGCGTCGTGTGATAATCGCCCGCCAGCACGCCCACTCGCGCGGACGCGCCTTGCTTTTCGATCAGTTCGGCTGCTACCTTCACCACTTCCGGGAGGTCGAGCACGGTGCAGTGAATCTCCGGAAATGCCTCCGAGATCAGAACCGAAAACGTGCCGGGGCCGCCGCCGACATCGAGGAGCCTTTTGCGGCCCGCCAGATGGAGCAGCGGAATGACGCCTCGGCCAATTCCCATGGCGCGGCCATGCATCGACATCACGAACGTTCGGGTTCGCTGCTCATCCTCGCCCAGATGGATCTCGGGGCGTTCCACGGGCTTTCCGGTTTTTGCCAGTTCCGCCAGCTTGCCCCACGCGCCGTAGATATCGCGGTTGTAGCGAATAGCGGTGGAAAGATCCGCGGGGCTGCCCGGAACCAGAAACACTCGCGTCGCCGGAGCATTGCTGTAAGCGCTGCCGTCTTTCGTCAGAAGACCTTCGGCTACGCATGCGTCCAGCAGGAGTTGTAAACCGCGCGGGCTGGCATTCAGATCCTGCGCCAGCGCGGCGGCATCCAGTGAGTCCTTTTCGGCCAGGCGTTTAAAAATACCGATGTCCGAAGCGACAAACAGCACGCAGGAACCGAAGAAGGCGTTGGCCAGGTCCAGGATGGGCCTGGGGTTTGGCATGTTGGCGGGCGGGGTCATAGTGTCCTTAAGAAAGAGATAAGAGCCGCGCGGTCGGCTGGGGCGAGTTCGAGTCCGAAGGGATGGCCTTGCACCGCGTGCGGCTTGGTAATCGGCGCCCAGTTCGAAGAGCGGAAATTCGGCTTGAGGCGCGCGGGATTGAACATTTCCTCCAGCGATCCGATGGATCCATCATGCAACAGGCAGGCCTCCATCCAGACCATGCGCAGCGACGGGACGCGATAGAAGCCGGTGCCCTTGCGCGTCTTCAGCGCCAGATTCGGATCCGTCCCAACTGAAATATTCATGACGCCAGGCAGACTTCCGATCGATTCGGATGGATGATATGTCAGAGCCAGCGTGAGCCGGTTATTGGTGTACAAAGGCGCGCTATGGCAGCCCTCGCAACCCTGCGCCTGGAACACGGCATGGCCGCGCTCGGATTCGGCTTTGGGCCGATTCGGATTCGGCGGCGGCTGCAACGATTCGATGAAAAGCGCCAGCGCGTACAGCAGCGCGTCGGGAGTGCGTTTGACGCCGTTCTTCAATCCCATGTTTTCCAGGTTCACCGTCTTATCCGGACCGTCGCCATATTCGGTAAGCGCGTCGCTCACGTCGGCGATGGAACCGGAGTAACGCATCAAGTCGGCAATGCCGCGGTTGCGCGCAGTGCCAGTGCGATCGAAAAATTTCATGTCACCGATGCCGATCAGGTTCGCAATCTTGACGGGATACAAAAGGCTGGTGTTGGTTCGCGGGTGAACTCCCAGCGGATTCTCGTCGTACAGACGCGCGATCTCTTCGGCGGGCAGATCGGCGGACGCCAGATTCGGATCGGGATGCAAAAACGGAACGCGATAATCCTCGCGCATTTGACGCCGGCGCCGTTCTTCGAGAAATTGCGCGCCAAATCCGGCATAACGCCGCGTGAGATCGCCCATCAGCGGACCGAACGGAGTGTGGACGTTGGCAGGCCCTTCGATCACCGAGCCATCCGGCTGAACGCGGACGTGGCACATGGCGCAGGTATCGGTGCCGAGTTCCACCTTGCCTTTTTCGCGGACCAGATAGCGCAGCCCCAGCAGCACGCCGTCTTTAGTGGTCTGGAGTTTATAGGCTTCGAGCACGCGCGGGTCGCGAATCAGCTTGAGATTGTCTTCGCTGCCGCTGAAGCGGGGCAGTTCGCGTCCATAAAACACCTCGCGGCCGGCTGCGATCCATTGTTCGCGAGTCTTCAGCTTGTCGATCTCGACCATCGGCTCCGGGTCGCGCGCCTGCAGCCATTCCAGATAACCTTTCGGCTCTTTGTCGGGCGTATAAACAGGATAGGTTTTCAGATTCACTTCGGGCAGCGCGTAGTACGCGGCGCCGGAAACCATCTTGGGCGCGTGGCCCAGGCCCGCCAGCGGCAACCGGTAGCCGGCGATGGAAGCGTCGCTCCAGGGCGACGGCACTTCCTGCGCGGACACCGAAACCGCGATCGCAGCTGCCGCCACTAGCAAATACAGCGCCGGTTTTACGCCAGCCAATCGGTCACCATGAATAGACATGGTCGCACGACCGGAATCCGTGTCAAATAGTACTGGTTGTAGTATTCTTGGGCCGCTGCGCTGCCAGAATAATGCTTTAGGATATAGGGTAACTGCTATGACCCGGCCGATTTTCTGGATTTTCGCGGCGTGCGCGTGGGCCCTCGGAGCCTCGCCCGCTTCGAACATCAGCGACGATTTTTATAGCGCCATTCGCAACAACGACCTCGCCCGGCTGGAGAGCCTCATCAAAGGCGGGGCGGACGTGAATACGCGCGACCGCCATGCCGAGACACCGCTGATGTACGCGGCCTATGTCGGTTCACTGGACGCTATGCAGCTGTTGCTCGCCGCTGGCGCGAGCGTCGATGCGCAGAGCCAGTCCGGAGCCACCGCGCTGATTTGGGCGGCGAACGATTTGGGAAAAGTGCGGTTGCTGACCGAGCATGGCGCCAACGTCAACCTGGCCACCAAACGGCGGCGGACGGCGCTTCTGGTGGCGGCCATGAGCGATCCTTCGGCGGACATCGTCAAGCTGCTGATCGAAAAAGGCGCGGATCTGAAGGCAGTGGATTTTCTCAAGACTACACCGCTGCGCGCGGCTACGCTCGGCAACGATACCGAGACCATTCGAATGCTGATTGAGGCAGGCGTGGACGTCAACGCAGCCGATCTGCCGGGGATCTCGCCTCTGATGATGGCCGCCGGCTGGAACGGCAATACGCGCGCGGTGCAATTGCTGCTGGCGAAAGGCGCCAACGCGAAGGCGGCCAGCCGTCCGGTAATGGGGCTGCCGGTGAGGAACGGCGCATCGGAATTCGGATCGCTCACGGCTTTGATTATGTCGGCTCCGTTCGGACCGCCGGACCTGATGGGCAATCTGCTGGACGCGGGTTCCGACGTGAATGCCAAGGACGTTCGGGGCATGACGCCGCTGATGCTGGCGGTGGCGGCGGACCATCAGGATCCAGCTGTTATAAAGATGTTGCTGGAGCATGGAGCGGACCCGTCCGCGCAAAGCAAGATTGGGGATTCGGCGGTGGATTGGGCGCGCAAAGCGGCACTGGCGCCGGGAATCGATCTGCTGAAGGCTGGCGCCCCCGTGGCCGCGGACCGCGCAGCGGCCGACACGGTCGCGCAAAAGCTGGCCCCGAAAGCCGCCGTCCAAAAGACGCTGGGGCTGATTGAAAAATCGAGCTGGGAGTTTTTCGCCAAGAGCGGCTGCGTGTCCTGCCATGCCCAGAGCATGACAGACCTGGTGGTGGGCGAAGCCCGGGTGAAGGGTCTGGAGATCGACGAAAAGGCGGCGGCCGAGCGAGTGAAAATGCTGGAAGTGGTTTACCCGGCGGAGCCGCTGCTGGAACGCATGGATGCGGCGGGCGCGATGGAGCAGCTAGCTTATCCGCTAATGGGTCTGGCCGCAAATCATCATCCGCCGGATCGCCTAACGGATGGCATGGTGGCGAATATTGCGGCCCAGCAGCGGTCCGACGGATCCTGGCACGTAGGTGCGGCGGCGCGGCCACCGGCGGAAGAGGGCGATATTTTCCGGACTGCGGTTTGCATCCGGTCGTTGAAGGTCTATGGTCCTCCGGGGCGCGGACCGGAAATGGCGGCGCGAGTGCGGAAGGCCAGGGAATGGCTGCAGGCCGCAAAGCCAGGCACCGCGGAAGACCGCAACATGCAGTTGATGGGGCTGTATTGGGCAGGCGCCGATCAAAGCGTCCTGAAGCCACTCGCAAAGGCGATCCTGGCGGGGCAGCAGAGCGACGGTGGCTGGCTGCAGCACCAAGGTCTCGGGACGGACGCCTATGCCACCGGCGAATCGTTGTACGCATTAGCCTTAACCGGCCAAGCACGAACTACCAGCGCGGCGTGGAAGCGCGGCGTCCAGTACCTGCTGAAAACGCAGCGGGCCGACGGATCGTGGTTCGTAGCGAGCCACTCCCCACGGATTCAGGCGTTCTTCGAGGGCGGATTTCCTTACGGCCACGACCAGTGGATTAGTAACTGGGGCACATCCTGGGCCGCGCTAGCCTTAACGGCGACGATAGGTGATATGCCAGTGGCTGCCGAAGTAAGGTAAATTTACCTTACAAATCTTGAAACTAGAGTACCTACTAGTACTTTTCCTCGCGGTTTCATTGCTTTAGAGCCTTGACGACAGTCTAGCGAAAAGATAAACTCCTCACATTGCTTAATGGGCAACTACGGGGTATACCCGAGCGGCTCACGTGTGATCCAAGGAGGAGGACTTATCATGAAGCGTTTGATATTGTGCGCAATTTTGGGTGTTCTCGGCATGGCCCCCGCCATGTTCGCGGACGTCGTTGATTATTTAGTGAATGTGAACGGGACTAACTACTGCGATACCGGTTCGGGCACAGGTTGCCCGAACGTGGGCTTGCCAAGCGGACCGGGCGATTCCAGCAGCTTAGATACGAGCTACGGCGGCACCGGTCTGGGAAGTGTGAACCTGACGTTTAATCCGGGCGCGGCGGGCAACTACAACGTGGGCATGTGGTTGTTTGAGGAGCTGACCCCGGCAAGTGGATACGATGAATACGGCGCCACCGGCGGGTCGCTGGCAGGGGGCGAGAGCTGGCAGATTGATACGCCGGACTACGACTACTCGTCCGCCGATCCCAACACTTCCGCGACCGGAACCATCATCGCGAATACCGAAGCGAACACGCTTTCCAATACGAACGACGTTCCCGGCGGCGTAGACTCCATCGCCGGTTCTTGCGGTGCCCCGAACTACACCCCGTCGTCGAACTGCAACGACTATACCTCGCTGGCTCTGTCCCAAGACTTCACGTTGGGCGCGGGTCAGGAGGAGGTCTTGAGCTTTACCGCTTCCACGACCGCTCCCACCAGCGGCTTCTATCTGGAGCAACTCGATCCAGGCGAGGTTACCGGCACGCCCGCGACTTACTATTACAGCGTCACCGCTAACACCGTTTCTGTCTGCACTGCGGACTGTTCCACTGTCCCCGAACCCAAATCATTGATTCCCCTGTTGGCGTTTGCTGGAATTCTAGTATTCGCGGTGTGGCGGCGGCGGTCCGCCACGGCTTAGAGCCGGCTCGGTATTCGTAAGTGAAGTTGAGGAGGAGAAGCTAATATGAGAAAGTCATCCCCGTCTATAATCCTAACGCTGCTAGCAGCAACGGTTTTGTTCCATTCAGCAATGTATGGAGCCAGCCTCACGGTTCTAACTGTGCCGTGGGTTGCCACTAGCCCGCTGACCCCGCACTCAGCCTATGTCACGCTGGGAGGGACCGAAATTCCGGTTACCCTTCAGGCCACCGTGCCGAGCGCCGTAGGGTCCACCGATTCGTATTCAGTAACCTGGACTTTTGGGGACGGGAGCTCCCCTGTCACTTTTGCCCTAACAAACCCCTACGACATTTCCACCGTCCACACTTACCCGACGGCGGCCGTGGGCACGGCGTGGACCGCCACAGTAACGGTAAAAGACACCACCTCCGGCGCCACGGGCTCAGCGAATTACTATGTGACCCAGCAGAAAAACACTCTGGCGGCGCGGGCCAACGTGGCCATCGATATCGGTTTGTGGTACATGCACCAGACCATGTTTCGCGGCACCACTACGGTCGGGTCTAACACTGTGAACTGGGGCGGCTGGGACCAGTCCTGCAACAACGTGAACAGCGAACAATACGATTGTCTTGGATACGGCTCGATTAATGCCGCTAACGTCCAGGCGTATGAAGTGAGCGGCCACCTGGGCAACGGACCTGCGGCGGACCCCTACACGGACGATGTCTCACGGGGCCTCGCGCGGATGTTCTCCTTCTTGGCGATCGAGAGTAACGTCGCTCAGCAGTATCTGTACAATCCCGCAGTGGTGAATTATACGTGCAGCAATGGAGAACCGGCAACGGGCCAGACTCCGGGCACGTACCCTTATTGCGGAACTGGGACGCAGATCTTCTACAATGCCGGCGCCACCTCTTGCACCAGCCCGCCTTGCAGCTACACGTTCGACGGCAACAACAACAAGCAGATGATCTATTCGAACGACAACTCCGGCGAATATATTTACACCACCGGGCCGTTTATCGACTCCTTGGTTGCCAGCGCCAATCCCACCGGTATTGCGCCCACGGGAACTGCGGCCGGCGGCGGCCTTCCAGGTATTTTGAATCAGTCCTACAAGAATATCGTGCAGGATATGGCGGACTGGTATGACGCTTGCCAGTACGAAGACGACTACGATCTTGGCAACCCAGCAGCCGGCTATAGCGGCTATTATCGAGGCTACGGCGGGTCCGCTTCCGGCGGTGGCTGGCTGTATGACTGCCAGGAGGGCGATGACAATTCCACCTCACAGTGGGGTGCCATTGGTTTGATCGGCGCCAGCCGTGGATTCGGCATCTCTACTCCTGCGGCTGTGAAGGACTTTAATAACGTTTGGGTGACCAATGGCCAGGATGTGCAGCAACCAATGCCGACCGGCACGGATCCCTACGCCGTCGGTGACGACTACGGATCCTTCGGATACCGCGGGTCGCTCTATTACTCGAACGCGTGGGGCAGTTTTGCCACCACCCCTTCCGGTATGGTCCAGATGGCGCTCGACGGAATCGGTCGAACCCCGAATAAGGCATTCGGAGACGCGACTACGGCTCCGGACCAGCGCTTCAATAACGCCGAGACATATTATGCCGATAACTTCTGCAACGCAATCGGCGGTGGCTCCATCAGCGCTCCCCGAGCGTACAGTTATGGTCTGTTCTCTTTCACCAAGTCCATGCTGTTGCACAATCCCAACGGGACTTTGACGCCTATTCAGTACCTGAGGACGCAGACTCCCGGCGTCTTCCCGGGCAATCCCAGCACCGGTGTTCCAGTAAACGAACTCGACTGGTATGGGGCCGTGTCGACCGCCAACGGCGGGACCGATCCATGCGACGGCGTGGCACAAACGCTGGTGGATTTGCAGCTGAATCCGGCGTATGGCGTCTACGATGGCCACTGGTTTGGCAACAACTATGATGGTTATCAGTACTATTATGAAACGGCCTGGTCCATCATCATGCTCAACAAAACGGTGTTTGTCTCTTGCATCAACAACCTGGGGGGGCGTGGAAATGCTTCCGGCCCGGGCGGGGCGCAAGCCAATCTTACCTGGAGCGCGCAGACCAATGCCACCGGGTACAATGTACTGCGCAGTTCCACTAACGGCGGACCGTATACGCTGGTGGGAACCACCAACCAAACCGGATATCGCGACGGCAACGATGGCTTGATTGCCGGCGACACTTACTACTATGTGGTGCAGCCACTGCAAGGAACGACGGAGATCTGTCAATCCAATCAGGCTACGATTGCCATACCGTAGGCTCTCGTGTTACTAACCGAGTAAATCGGGGCCCCAGTGCAGCGAGATTCGCTGCTTTGGGGCCCCTCGGTTTTTCGGCTCCTGGGGGCGATAACGGATGGCATTGAAGTTCGCGCCGTTTCGGGACGATAAAACGGCTGGTGGCCGCTGCCACAAGAGCGAAAGTATGAAGCGTACCAATCCAATCAAACACCTTCCTTATACTGTGGCTGCAATGGGCTTATTGCTCGGCTGGACCTTGGCTGGAGCGCCTGGCCAACAGCCGGTCTATGTTTATCTCTACGCCAAAGTGACCGACCACGTGCATTTGGATATGACCGAAGACCGGTTGCGCCATATCCTTCCGGCCGTGGAACGCTACCGGAAAGCGCATCCGGAGGCTCATCCCTCCGCCACCATCCTGTTTTCCGGGGCGGTGAGTAAGGCTCTTCAGGACCACAACAGCCAGACCCACATTCTGGATTTCGTAAAAGACTATGTCGGGCGCGGGGTCATCGAAGTAGGTTATGACGGCACGGACGAGCCGACTTATGATGTCCGCCCCACGCTGAAACTGAACATCGCGCAACCGCCCCAGGATCGCTGGAAGCTACGGCAGACCGTGGCGGACCAGTTTCTGGCGGAGGAGCGGGATCCACTTACTGGCGCTCCGGCGAATGGAACCGGAGGCCTGAAGGAGATGCAGGAGGTCTTCGGTAAGGCCAGCACAATCAAAGGGCTCGATTTGGCATTGGAAGCCTACCGTCCCCCTCCGAAAGTGAAACGGACTCCCATCGCCCCGGGCACCGCTGTTCCATCCGCCGAGTTCGCACCTAGAACGGGCGTATTTAGAGAGGCAGGCGGCGATACCGAAACGCTTCAAATGCT
>Ga0209006_10004635_pt1 | contig 12448 bp, 8 predicted proteins | sample JacPin_JW_Ref_O2_FD_188567 | JGI IMG/M metagenome (GOLD analysis project Ga0209006, IMG submission 188567) | Forest soil microbial communities from Algoma, Ontario, Canada - Jack Pine, Ontario site 1_JW_Ref_O2 (SPAdes) (version 2) | ecosystem: Environmental > Terrestrial > Soil > Boreal...
CAACGCCCAGGATCTGGTGACGAAGATCCCACCGGCAATCCTCGGTTTCGTCCACGTCGACACCGAAGTGCAGGTAGATTCCGCCGGCCATGTCATGCCAAATGTCGTCTGCTGGCATTCGCTGGCGACCTATCTCAGCCTGATCGATCCGACACAACAACCGTCACCAGGCTGCCAGTTGCCGCTAGCCGTCGCGCCGCCGCGAGCCGCGGCTGCGGCACCCCAGGGCCAGGGCGCTGTCAATCGAGTCTTCAGGCCGGTCGCGATCGATTTGTATCAGGGCGACAATGTCGAGGACACTCCGGGGCCGCTCGGCGGCTTTGCTCGCGTCAAGGCGAGTGGAATAGCATTCCTTCTGCACAAGGCCAGTGAGGGCGTGACAGAGGTCGATTCGCGCTATCAGGCACGCCGGGCAGCCTGGATGAACGGAATCCCCGTCACCGTCACCGACGTGGACGGCACGGTCTTGCAGTTGGTGCCAAAGTTCGCCGCGTATCATTACCTGATCGGGCAGGATCCGGAGGCCGAAGCCCAGCACTTTCTGGCAACAGCCCAGTTGCAGCCTGGGGACGATGCGGCGGTCGATTGGGAACAAAGCAGCGGCAGTGCTTATCCGCCAAGTGCCGACGCCGTCGATGCATTCTGTAATGTCGTTGAGAAGGCGCTAGGATTTCCCATCATCGTCTATTCGGGAAATGTCGCAAAGGAGCTGCTCAAGGGCGTCGATTCGCGTTTTGCCAAACGCCGACTGTGGCTCTGCCAATATAACAGCACTTTCAAGATCCAGCAGTCATGGCCCTATCCGTGGCTCTGGCAAGACAACGGCGACAATATGGGCCCGGGACCCAACTCGATCCCGGGGATTGACGGCAATTGCGACAATTCGACCATCGCTTCGCCGATGACCGTCAAGCGGCTCTACGACGAGTGGGGGGGCGGGGCGCAGGCGATGGCAGCCATGAGCACAAGGCCAGCGCCGAGCTTTCGCGCCGCGCGGCCCTATTCTCGGCGAACGGAGTTCACCGGAACCAGGCGCAAGATCGCGGGCTACGGATGGAAACCGGATCTGCCGGACCAGCGCGACCATTCGTTCGCCGTGCCGTCGGGCGTGCTCAAGACCATTCCCGGCGTGGTCGATCTGCGGCTGCAGTGCCCGCCGGTCTATACCCAGGGGCAGATCGGCAGTTGCACCGCGAATGCGATCGCAGCCGCGCTCGAGTTCGATATGATGAAACAGAATTCGCCTGCTCTGCCGCCGTTCACGCCTTCGCGGCTGTTCATCTACTACAACGAACGAAGCATGGAAGGAACGGTCGGTTCTGACTCCGGCGCCTTCATCCGTGACGGTATCAAAAGCGTGGCAAGCCAGGGAGATTGTCCCGAAAGCGAATGGACCTATGACGGCACGGCACCGCAGTTGCCAGGAAACGTGTTTGCTCCGGGCGCCAAGGCTGCAATGGCGCCCAGCCCGCAGTGCTACGCGGACGCGATACGCCACAAGGCATTGAGCTATCAGTCGGTGGATCAAAATCTCGCCGACATGAAGGGTTGCCTGAGTTCCGGCTACCCGTTCGTGTTCGGCTTCACCGTCTACCCCAGCTTCGAGTCTGATGATGTCGCTCGCAGCGGCATGGTCCCTATGCCGGCGTCGGACGAGACGACGATTGGCGGTCATGCCGTGCTGGCGGTCGGCTATGACGACAGCAAGAACATGTTCATCGTTCGCAACTCATGGGGACCGTACTGGGGCATCGCGGGTTACTGCTACATGCCCTACGCCTACCTGCTCGATGATAACCTCGCGAGCGATTTCTGGACCATTCGGGGAGTCGATTGACCGGCGATCTCGCCGATCAATTTGTCTTCGGCTCATGTCAAGGCTCGATGTCACCGGGCCTTGACGTCGATGGTGGCAGCGAATGTTTCGACGGATTGCGGCTGCCAGCTGGGTTTGAGCTCAATCCGCAACGCAACGGGACCCGGTTTGTCGGCCGCGAACGTCCAATATCTGACCCCGCCGCCGCCTGGTCCACCCGTCGCTGCCGCGAACGAATCTTCGAGGAGGCGAAGCGCCGGAGTGACGCCCGACTGCAAGTGCCAACGGTACCCCGTCGTGGGATTCTCGGAAAGTTGAACGCGAAACGAATCCCCGACGCGGACCTCGGCGGTTGCGTTGTTCTGCGTCTGATCGATCACAAGCATCCGGTCCCTGCCAGTCGCCGCAAGTCTAACCGGAGTCCGGCGGGTCGTCATCCCCAACGGCTTGGCGGCGACCCAAGTCTCGTCAAATCAAAACGGCCCCGCCCCGAAGTTGATCGGCTGCGTCACGTCGTAGGGGGCTTTTGTCAGCGCGAAGGCGTAGTTGACGCTGAGGTTGCCGAACGGCGAGGCCCAGACCAGGCCGGCGCCGACGGAAGAGCGGATGGCTCGGGTGTCGGCGATCTGCACCGACTGGGTCGAGCCCGGGAAGGCCGTTGGTCCTTTGTAGCCCCAGAGGCTTCCCGCATCGACAAAGGCCGTGGCCTTTATCCCGAATTCGGCCGGCACGCCGGGAATGTTGCTTTGAATCTCTTCCGAAGTCGCCCAATAGATGCTGCCGCCGACATTATCCATCGTGCTGCCGGGAGTGAGATCGCGCGGGCCGAAACCGTTCGGCGCGAAGCCGCGCACCAGTTGCGGGCCGCCGAAGAACGTGTCCATCAGCGGCACCTGCTGGCCGCCCCAGCCGGTGATATAGCCGCCTTGCGCGTGGGTGATGGCGGTGACGTCGGCGTTGAGCGACTGGTAATAGCGGGCGTCCTCCGTGGTGCGGAAGAAATTGACGTCGCCGCCGAGCCCGGCGATGTCCTGGCTGGTTTTCGAGATGAAGCCGCTGGTCGGATTCTTGTTGTTGTCGAGCGTCGAAAAGGTGGTGGTGTTGCCGACCGCGGAAACCCAGGCTGGGCCTGCAGCCGCCGCCTGCTGGATCGGCAATGACGGTGTGCCGGCCACGGCCTCCGCGGCGGGGTCGATCATGACGCTCTGGTTGTAGATCGAGTAGCGCCATGACACGCCGAGCTGTTCGTTGATCGGCGTGCCGACTGAAAACGTGGCGCCATAGGTCGAGGTGCCGTAGGACTGGTAGCTGTTGGCGAGGTTCTCCTTGGCGAACAGGTCGACGGTGCCGGAGATGTGGCTGCCGAACAGGTAGGGCTCGGTCGCGGTCAGGTCGATGCCCTCGGCATATTGCCCGTAGGTCACCGTCGACGTCACGGCGTCGCCGCTGCCGAGAAAATTGCGATCGCCGACCTTAAGCTCGACGATGGCGCCGGCGGTGGTCGAATAGCCGCCGGAAATATTGAAATCGCCGGTCGATTGTTCCTCGAGATTGACGTTGAGCACGACGCGGTCGGGCGCTGAGCCGGCCGCGTTCTCGATCTTGACCGACTTGAAGTAGCCGAGATTTTTCAGGTGCCGCTCGGCGCGGTCGATCAGGGTCTTGTTGTAGGGATCGCCCTCCGAAAAATCGAATTCGCGGCGGATCACGTAATCGCGGGTGCGGGTGTTGCCGTGGATCTCGATGCGCTCGACAAAGGCCCGCGGCCCGTTCTGGATCGTGAAGTTGACGCTGATCTGCCTGCTGGCGGCGTCGCGCACGGTGTGGACATCGGTCTTGGCAAACGGAAAGCCGCGCTTGGCGAGTTCGGTCGCGATCGCGTCGATCGATTTCTCCAGCGTGGTGTTGTCGAACCTCTCGCCGGGATGCGCCACCAGCCGCCGCTGCAGGTCGCTCGACTGCAGGCCAGGGACGTTGCTGACCAGATTGATGTCGCCGAAGCGATAGACCGCGCCCTCGTCGATGGTGAACTTGACGTTGAAGCCCTTTTTGTCGGGATCGTATTCGGCGCTTGCCGCGGGCACGCTGACGTCGGCATAGCCCTTGGCCAGATAGTAGCGGCGCAACAGTTCGCGGTCGGCCTCGATCTTGTCGGGGTCGTAGATATCGTTGCTCAACAGGAAGCTCAGCACATTGCTTTCGCCGCTCCTGATCACGGCCTTGAGCTGGCGGTCGCTGAAGGCATGGCTGCCGACAAAGCTGATTTGCTTGACGGGGGTCTTGGCGCCCTCGGTGATATCGAACACCAGGTCGAGCCGTTCGCCATGGACGATGGTCTGCGGCACGATCCGCACATCGTCGCGCCCGGAGCCGCGATAGACTTCCCTGATGCGTTCGACGTCGGCCTGCACCGTCGCCTTCTGCAGCGCGCCGCCGGCCTTCGACTGCACCACGGCAACGAGTTTCTTGTCGTCGACTTTCTTGTTGCCCTCGAATGCGATCTTGCCGATCAGCGGCGCTTCGACCACGCGGACCTTGATTTGCCCGCCGTCGCGTTTGATCTCTGCGATCTCGAACAGATTGGTCGCCAGCATTCGCTTCAGGCCGGCGTCGAGCGCCGCGTCGTCGAGCCTGCCGCTGGAGGATTCGAAATAGGAGCGCACGGTCGAGGCGTCGACGCGCCGGTTACCTTCCACTACGATCGAGGCCGCCGATTGCGCGCTTGCCTGACCCGACGAAGCCAGTAGTGAAACCAGGCCGACGACAGCACCGGTGATGGCGCGCGTGCGCATCGCCGCAAACGTCGGTTGGTCCGTCTCCGCTTGTCGCATCTATTGCCGTTCTCGCCCGATCGATGGCCGCAATCCAAGTGCGCGCGGGCGGCGAAACAATGTCGGACGTGAGGTGAGTTTTCGGCGTCCCATATTGGGACGCCTTGACGATGTGACACAATTTCGACGTGAAGGCGAACCGCGAATTCCAGAAATCGTCGCATAGCTGCTCCAATGGCTGCCTAAGCGTTGCGGCGGATCAGGTTCGCGAAATGAATGGAGAACCCATGCGCCATGCCGTGATCATGCTTGCCGCGCTGCTCGTCGTCACGCCTGCCGCCGCAACCACGGGCGACGTCGATGCCGGCGCTTCGCTCGGCGCCGTACAGCGCTGGATCTACAATTACCGCGCCAAGCCGGACCCCGTGCATGTGCCGGCCGCGGTGCGCGTGCTGTTCAAGGCCCAGACCTTCAAGGATCCGGAAAACGCCGGCATCTATCTCGGCTTCATTGCCGGCGCGATCGGCGCCAACCCGGCCAAGGCCGAGCAACTGGTCGACAGCCTGTTTCCGCTTCCGCCCGAGGACGAATGGGTGATCGTTCGCGCCATCGCCTATTCCGGATTGCCCGACTGGAAGGATCTCTTGCGCCACGTGGCGCCGCGCATGCCGGGCCGCCAGGTCATGATCAACGACTATCTCTGGGGCAAGCTGCCGACGCTCGCCGAGATTCCGCTGGAAGACCCCAAGCCCGGCTTCTTCGACAAGGTGAAGGGTGCCTTCAAGTTTTCCAAGGACGACAAGGTGGTCCACACCAAAATCAATTTCGCCAACAGCCAGGACCTGCTCGACACGCTCTGGGGTTATTATTTCGCGACCGGCTCGCATGTGCCGATCTGGCGAATCTTGTCGGTGCTGGCCTGGTCGAAAAGTCACGACACCGTCGACAAGCTGACGATCGGCAGCCTGGCGCGATATACGCTGGCGAGCTACGCGGTGCGCGACGCCGGATTGCGGGAATATCTCCGCAGCCAGCTCAAGGTACAGCCGAAAGCGGTTGCGGTGCCGCTCGGCGAGGTGATCGAGGCCGCCGACAGCGTGCAACTTGGCCTGTTGCGCAAGGATGCGCTGGCCGCGGTCGATGAATTGAAAGCCAAGGGCTCGGATTCGCGCAGGGATCTCGACTTCTGGGGCCAGGTCGGCGTCGGCGCCATCGCGATCGGCTGCGTTTCGGCGGCAGCCCTCGGTCAGATCGAGGTCGGCATCCCCTGCGTGATCGGCGGCTCGGCATCGCAGGGCCTGCTGTCGTTCTGGGAGAAGCAGCAGCAGTGAGGGTGAATTGACCCCGCGATCGGAGGCGAGGCCGCTTGACGCGAACGCGACTCAGGTAAGCGCCTTGTAGGCCATGTAGATCGCCATTGCGGTGACAAAGCCGACCACCAGGCGGCGGAGCAGGCTTTCGCTGATCCGGTTAGCCATGCGCGCGCCGAAATCGGTGCCGGCCCAGAGCCCGATCAGTACGCCAAGGATCACCAGCCAGGACGTTGACGATCCCTGCTGCCAGTAGACGTAAGCGGCGGGGATCGTCGTCGGAATCATCGCGAGTACAAGACTGGCCATCTGGGCCTGGTGCTGCGGCACCTTCAGCCACGCGCTGAGGCAAACGGTGACCGCCAGTCCTCCGCCGATGCCGAGGAAGCCCGAGGAAAATCCGGCGATCACGCCGACGACAAGCAGCGCCAGCCAGTGGAGTTCTCTCGATGGTGCCTCGGAATTTTCCTCCGATCGCCGATGCGGAGGCCGCAGGATCAGCAGGACGTCCAGCGCGACCAGATAGAACACATAGGTCCATCGCAGCACTGTCGCCGAAACGCTTCCCGCCGCCAGCGCGCCGCCGATACCTCCGGCCACGAAGCCGATGGTCATGAGAACCAGCCAGCGGATCGGCGTCCGGTTTCCCTTTTCCCAGTAGCGCCTGATGCCGGAAATGCTGGTGGGAAAGACTTGCGCGATCAGCGAAATGCCCTGCGCGACGTGCTGTTCGGCGCCGAGCAACAGGATCGAGAATATCACCAGCCCGCCTCCCGGACTGACGCCGAGAAGTCCCGATGACAGGCCGCCGACAAGGCCGACGCCGATGCCTGAAAGGAATTCGATGACGGACAATCTCAGGCTCCCTTTGTCGGTTGTGGCTGTGCCAGCCCCCGCAGCATGCGGTCGACCACCGCGATGCATGCATCGACGTCGACGTCCTCGCCCCAGGTGACCTGGAGAACGAAACCCTGGAACAGCGCGATAAAGGATCTCGCGATCGCATCGGCGCTCAACGCGTTCGACAAGCTTCCGATGCGCTGGGCCCGCTCGACCAATCCGGTAATCAAGCCGCGCGGGATGTTGACGCCCTCGACCACGCGGGCGTGAACGCGGGGATTGCGTAATGCCTCCGCCCAACCGTTGATGCCGACGCGCCGCCGCGCATTATCAGCGGGATCGACCAGCCAACGCGCGTAGGCGCGGAACAGCGCGCGAAGTCCTTCGACCGGATCGGCGGCGTCCTGAACGACGGAGTTCAGGATCGCTTCGTTTTGGTGCCGGTCGTCGGCGAGCGCTTCGATGATGTCGTCCTTGCTGCGGAAATAGCCGTAGACGGCGCCATGGCTCATGCCCGAGCGGCTGACGATGTCGGCCATGCCGGTCTGGTGAAACCCATCCTCGGAAAAGCACGCCAGCGCAGCCTCGAGGATTGCTTCCCGCCGCGACTCCCGCCGTAACTCGCTGATTTTAGGCAAGATCGTCCCTAATAAAAACTGACTGATCAGTCTTTTTAGAAGTAAAATGGCGAACTGTCAAGGCCGATTTTGCGCATCTATCCGGGCAAAGAAAATGTGATCCGCGATCAGCTGGAGCTGACGAACTTCGAGGTACCGAACAGGTTAGGCTCGCGGCGTCACGGAAAAGGATTTCCGCAAAACAAACGGCGTGAGGGATTATCGATGTGGCGCAGGACAGGTCTTGGTCTGAGATCGGCGATCGCGGCGGCGATCTCAGGCGTTGCCGTGAGCAGCGCGTTGGCCGAGCAACCGGTGCTGCGCGGACAAGATGCCTTCGGCGACTGGAAGAGCGACAAGCCCGGCGTGATGCGTCGGATCACGGCAAAGGATCTGCCGCGCCCGGGCGCCACCCCATCGGCCAGCAACGTTTCCCGGGTCGTCGCGCGCCCTGCCGAGGCGGCGCCGCAGGTAGCTGACGGTTTTAAAGTGGATTTGTTCGCTGACGGCCTGAGCGGGCCGCGCATCATGCGCGTCGCGCCGAACGGCGACATCTTTGTCGCCGAGACCCGCTCGGGGCGGATCAGGGTGTTGCGGGCCGCGGACGGCGCGCCAAAACCGTCAGCCAACGAGGTCTATGCCTCCGGTCTTCACCAGCCCTTCGGCATCGCGTTCTTCCCGAGCACGGGCGAACCGAAATGGGTCTATGTCGCGAATACCGACTCCGTGGTGCGCTTTGCCTATCGCAGCGGCGACCTCAAGGCGACCGCGCCGCCGGAAACGGTCGTCGCCGAACTCCCCCACGGCTACGGCCATTCGACGCGTGACGTCGTCTTTTCCAGGGACGACAAGACGATGTACGTATCGGTCGGCTCGGCGAGCAACGTCGCGGAGGGAATGTCGAAGCCGACGTCAGCCGAGATCACCCAGCTTCCGCCTGGCGCAAGCTCGGGACCGGAGACCGATCGCGCCGATGTGCTGGCGTTCGATCCCGACGGAAAGAACAGAAGCGTGTTCGCGACCGGCATTCGCAATTGCGTCGGGCTCGCCGTTCATCCCGCAACGGGAGACCTCTGGTGCTCGACCAATGAGCGCGACGGTCTCGGCGACAACCTCGTTCCCGATTACGTCACGCGTGTGCGCAAGGGCGCGTTTTACGGATGGCCCTGGTACTATCTCGGCGGCAACGAAGACCCGCGGCATTCAGGCGAAAGGGGTGATCTGAAAGACAAGATCACCGTTCCCGATGTCCTGATCCAGGCTCACTCGGCCTCGCTCGGACTGACCTTTTACAACGGAAGTCTGTTCCCCGCCGACTACAAGGGCGACGGTTTTGCCGCCGAGCACGGTTCATGGAACAGAGCGAGCCGCACCGGCTACAAGGTGATCCGCATTCGCACAAAGGACGGCGTCCCGACCGGTGAGTACGAGGATTTTGTCACCGGCTTCGTGGCCGACAACAATTCGGTTTGGGGCCGCCCGGTCGGCGTCGCGGTGGCCCACGACGGCGCGCTGCTGATATCCGAAGACGGCAACGGGACGATATGGCGGGTGACGCCGCGTTGACGTGAAGCGCTTCGCGTCGATTCCAGTCGCAACCCCGCCCGGGTCCTCCCGTGCAATTATCCCGGTCGAATCCGTAGCGCCAGGCGCGCGCGCCCGGCACCGGCGCGACTTCATCTAATGAGTTGCATATAGAAACCATCTATGCCATTTTTCTGGTCAGGCGGCGTGTTGCCGCCGGACCAGGAGGGCAGGACAACATGCTGGCATTCGAGTATCTCAAATATCGTGAAGACAACGGCGTCGCGCATCTGCTGCTGAACCGGCCTGAAAAGGTCAACGCGCTCAGCATGAAAATGTCCGACGAGTTGTACCGGGCGATTGTCCATGTTCGTGATTCCCGCGATTTGCGTGTGCTCGTCATCCGGGGTGCCGGCAACAATTTCTGCGCAGGCGACGACCTCACCGAGATGCGCGAGAAATGGGGTAACGCCAACGATTTCATGCGGCGGGCCCAGCTCTACCAGACCATGGCCAATCAGCTCGAAGAGCTGGACAAGGTCACGATATGCGCGGTCGACGGTTATGCGGTCGGCGGAGGGCTGGAAATCACCATGGCGTGCGACTTCGTGCTCGCGACCGAACGGGCGCGGTGGGGCATGCCCGAAATCGATTGGGGGCTGACGCCCGGCTGGGGCGGCACCACCCGAATGGCCCGCCTGATCGGTCGCCGCATGACCAAGGAGATCAACATGCTGGGCGCCATTCACCCGGCCGAACGGGCGCTGCGGCTTGGGCTGTGGAACCGGGTCGTGGCGAATGATGCGCTGGACGCCGAACTCGCCAAATTCCTCGAACTGCTCGCCACCAAGCATCAGCAAGGGCTGCGGCAGATGAAATTCATCATCAACAAGGGCGTCGAATGCGATCTGCACACGGCGCAGGGTTTCGAGGCATTGTCCGGCGGTTTCATTGGTGCCATTAACGGGTTTTGGGAAATACCGGATGCCGACAAGGGCGAGGGCCTCAAGGCATTTTCCACGAAGAACGATCTGCAGAAGAAGCGTCGCGCACTGGCGCGGGATTTCTGGGTGGATTCCGGCAATCCCTGATTTTCAACGAGGTTGAGTTGCCGGCTGAGCAATCGATAAGGCGCCGTCCGACCGCCGACCAGCGGACGGTTCCCTCCTCCAGGGAGGACTATGTTTCCGCGCCGCTGTTGCAGCGAAGCCAGCGCCGATGTTCGGTCGCCCGCACGCTCGAGGTGATGGGGGATCCTTGGGGATTCCTCATCATCCGCGCGCTGTTCTTTGGGGTCAGGCGTTTCGCCGATATCCAGAAGCACGGCGGTGTCCCGAAGAAGATGCTGGCAGCCCGCCTTGGTTCGCTGGTCAAGTCGGGCGTCCTGCGGCGACGCCGATATCAGGCACGGCCGATCCGCTACGAATACCTTCTCACCGAGAAGGGACATGAACTCTATCCGCCGGCGATCGCGCTGTTGCAATGGGGCGATCGGTGGATGGCCGGCGGCGAGGAAATACCCGTTCGCCTGACGCACAAGAATTGCGGCAAGACTTTCCGCGCCGTGGTCGCATGCTCGGAGTGCCGGGAAGCATTGCGGATCAACGATGTGCAATACGCCGATGGACCGGGTGCCGGGCACCAGCCGCAGGCCGGGCTGCGCCGTCATCGCCGGGCGCCCGCCCCCGAGATCTATCAGCGGTCGCGGCCGTGTTCGCTTGCGAGGGTGCTGACCCTCGTCGCCGATCGCTGGCTGTTCCTGCTATTGCGGGAGGCCTGTTTCGGGGTGCGGAGATTCGACGATTTCGTTCAAACCACCGGAATTGCGCGAAACATCATCGCCGAGCGGCTCGGCTATCTCGTCGAACACGGAATGCTCGAGAAGAAAAAATATCAGGACCGGCCCGAGCGGTTCGAATATCGCCTCATGGAGAAGGGACGGGAGGTCTACGAGCCAATTCTGGGGCTGATGCAGTGGGGCGATCGCTGGGAATCCGGCAAAGCGGGACCGCCACTGGTTTTGATGCACAAGAAGTGCGGCAAGCGATTTGATCCCCTCGTGATCTGCTCCCGGTGCAGTGGGCGCATCGCATCGCGCGAGGTCTCCTACCGGGAGACGTTCGCGTGTTCCTGAAACGCGAGGAAATCACGCTCGATCAAAATTATCCGTTACCCCCGGGACCGACGCCATTGCGTTCGCCCTGAGGTGATCGCCCAAAAGCGCGGCCCGCGAGGGGCGATGGTTTTCATCCGTCGACGCTCGCAAGAGTCGGGATGACGGATATCAGGTGTCAGCCGAAATTTCATCTCGTGCTTGACCGGGTTGATTTAACGGGCATAGTAGGTTTCTAACAGCTACTGACAATTAAATTCGCTGTTTTATCAACCGTGAGAATATCCATGCGCGGTCTCATGATGGACACTCCGCTCTCGATCGTCTCGCTGATCCAGTTTGCGGCTATCAATCATTCCGATGCTGAAATCGTGTCGCGCACCGTCGAGGGACCGCTGCACCGATATAGCTACGCCGACAGCTATCGGCGCATGCAATCGCTGGCGCATGTCTTGCGTGCCCTCGGTGTCGAGCCCGGCACCCGCGTGGCGACCCTGGCCTGGAACGGATTTCGGCACTTTGAACTCTATTACGCGGTGTCGGGAATTGGCGCGGTCTGCCACACCGTCAATCCCCGGCTGACGCTGGAGCAAATCAGGTTCATTCTCGATCACGCGCAGGATCAGGTCGTCTTCACCGACCTGAGCTTTGTAGGCTTGCTGGAAGGCCTGTGCGCGCAGCTTCCGAAGGTGCGGGCCTATGTCGTCATGACCAATCCGGACCACATGCCGCGCACGCGGCTTCCCAATGTTCTGTGCTATGAGGAGGAGATCGCCAAAACCTCCGACCGTTTCGACTGGCCCACGCTGGACGAGAACACCGCGTCGTCGCTGTGCTATAGTTCGGGTACCACGGGCGAGCCGAAGGGGACGCTCTACTCGCATCGATCGACCGTGCTGCATGCGCTGGCAGCCGCCTTCCCCGACAATTTTGCCTATTCGAGCAGCGAGACGGTTCTTCCGGTGGTTCCGCTATTCCACGTCAATGCCTGGGGCGTGCCCTACGCCTGTCCGATGGTCGGCGCCAGGATCGTCTTTCCCGGACCCAGGGTAGATCCGCAATCGCTGTTCGAACTGATCCAGTCGGAGCGGGTGACATTTGCGCTCGGCGTTCCCACGATCTGGGCGCAATTTCTGGAGTACCTGCGCGCGACGGGTGTCCGCCCGTCGCACCTGAAGCGCATTACCTCGGGCGGCTCGGCGGTCCCGTCCTCGATGATCTCGGCCTACGCCAGTGAATTCGGCATCGAGGTGCGGCAAGGCTGGGGAATGACGGAGATGAGTCCCATCGGCCTTCAGGGCACGCTCAAAGGCAAGCAGTTCGATCTCTGTGAGGCCGAAAAACTCCGGATTCGTTCGAAGCAAGGCCGGCCCGTATATGGCGTCGACGTCAGGATCGTCGATGGCGATGGCGAGGAACTGCCGAGGGACGGCGTTGCCTTCGGCGAATTGTGCGTT
>Ga0209006_10004636_pt1 | contig 12446 bp, 10 predicted proteins | sample JacPin_JW_Ref_O2_FD_188567 | JGI IMG/M metagenome (GOLD analysis project Ga0209006, IMG submission 188567) | Forest soil microbial communities from Algoma, Ontario, Canada - Jack Pine, Ontario site 1_JW_Ref_O2 (SPAdes) (version 2) | ecosystem: Environmental > Terrestrial > Soil > Boreal...
CTCCGGAACGTCCCCGACGGCGATTATTTCTTGTCCTGCTTGGCCGACTCCACGATGGCGTTCAGTGTTGGAATATCTTTCAAATCGGGCGCCGAGCTTTTAAACGTCCGGATGTAAGCGTAAATATCCTTGGCCTTCTTGTCGGGCAGGGATGCTTCGCCGAAATTCGGCATGGACGTGGATGGAACTACCGGCGCCACGTTGGCGCGGCCGCGCAGGAAGGTGACGAAGGCCTGCTCGGTGGCCAGGTGTCCACAGTGTCCTACGAAAGCACGTGCTCCGGTTTCGCCGTTGTAGCCGTGGCAGGCGTAACAGCCGTAGGTGTAATACAGCGCCTTCCCATTGACCGCGTTCCCTGTGACCGGACTGGTAGGCGCCGGTACGATGTTTCCCTGCTGGCCGCTCATCGTGGCCAAAAACAGGGTCAGGGCTGCAAATGCATTCTTCTTCATTCCGATGTCCTTAGCGCGGTTGAGTGATCACGTCGATCATATAGGGCTCGCCGCGTTTAACCGAAGCCACTCCGCGCTGCAACGCCGCCGACAATTTCGCGGGATCGTGAATCGGTCCTTCGCCCGCCATGCCGTAGGTGGCCGCCATCTTCGCATAGTCGATGAAGGGATCCCGCAGCGTGCTGCCGATCTCAGCCCGGTCCGCGCCGCGCCCGCGAACGCCCGCCATGTATTCCACGAACATGTATTCCTGGTGCCAAGCGCGATTGTTGTGCATCACGGTAAGCATCGGCAGTTTGTGATGCGCGGCTGTCCATAGAACACCGGGAGCATAGTTGAGATCGCCATCGGTCTGGACGTTGACCACGAATCGATTGCGGGCTTTTGCGGCGAGGGCCGCACCCACCGATGCGGGCGCTCCGTATCCCATGCCGCCGGCGCCCTGGCCGCCGAGGTAGCTATAAGGCTTGTTGTGATCCCAAAGCTGCACGTTGTGGCCGCCGGAGAAATTGCTGGGAGAAGCAAGGCACCAGTCTTCGTGCATGATCAACGGCCAGAGCTCGGCATAAATGCGCGCCGTGCTCACGGGGGTCCCGTTCCAGCCGGCTTTCTTACTCTCCACCGCCTGCTGGACGGCAGCCACGTGAGCCTCATGATTCGCGCGTGCGTGCTTGGCTGCGCGCTCCTGAATCCGCGCTTTCTGATCGCCCGTCAACTGGCGATTCACTTCGGCAATGATCAGCGGGAGGCTGGCCTCGGCATCGGCCTCAATGGGCGTGGCGGATTTCTCGCGGCCCCCGCCGAAGGCTCTGCCCGGGGTGAGAATGCCAGCGAAGCCGATATTGGTGGTGTCGCGTGGCGCGGCAATTTTAGCCAGCCCCGGACCGGTAATGGAAGCTTGCGCGCCGCCGGCTTCAAGGCCCAGCGTATAGTCGTAATTGGTGTCGGCGCCCGGCCCGCACAGCGGATGACGCTGCGGGAAACTCATGGGCCCGACCGTGGCCGTGGTGCTGGTACACGCTCCCACCAGTTCGGCGAGCTCGATGGCGCGCTTCACGCCTTCCGGAGTTCGCAAACGCCCCACGGCGATCCTGGGATTTTGAGCCTCCACTAACGCTTTCGCGATCTCCCTGGCGCGCGTGGCGTCGATGGTGGAAAACTGCGGCGGTTGGTACGCAGGAATCCTGGCATTCGGAGCGTTGTCCTTTTGAATCTCGGAGCTGATCACCACCAGCGTGGGCGCCATGGGCGGCGTAATGGCTTCGTTGTAAGCGCGCTGAATCGCCACCAACGTCTCGTCCAGGGTCTTAGGCTCCGCGTCCCACTTCGTAAAGCTTCGAACCATGCCCGCCATGTCGTGCGCGGTGTGGGCCGGAATAAAATCCGGGTCATTGCCCGCGATCATCACCACCGGCACGCGATCATAATAGGCCTGGTAAATGGACATGGCCGCGTGCTGAATTCCGATGGTGCCGTGCAGCACCGCGAGCATGGGCTTGCCTTCCGCCTTGGCGTAGCCGTGGGCCATAGTGACAGCGGACTCTTCGTGCAGCGCGGTGATCCACTCCGGCATCACGTTCGGGGGATGGCCGTAATTGATGAACGATTCCTGCAGGCCTTCGAAACTCGATCCTGGATTCGCCACCGCGAATTCGATTCCCAGGTCGCGCACGGTCTGGACCATAAGATCCGAGCCGGGCCGCGTAATGGTGCGCACCGCCACCGGCGGCCTAACATTCCCCGCCTCGCGCTCCAGTTGCGTATCCGTGGGAGCCGGCACGCTGCCCGCGGGCTCCGCTGTTCTGGCGCTGCCCTGAGTCTGAGCTTCCAAGAGTGGCGTGGTGGTTACCAACGCTGCCGCTCCGGCTGCTGCTCCCGCCGCGTTTTTCAAGAAGCCGCGACGGCCAACGGAAGTTTTTGGTGTTTTGCCCATAACCTTATTGTCGCCCTTTTTCACAAGTTCGATTTCGCAACGATGATATCAAGCTCAGCGGGGAAATGGCGGTCGCGCCGCTTCTTGACACCATCGAACCGCGTATGTTCTTTTTGGATGATCGTGAACAAAATGGTTGTGGCCTTAGTCGTGACGGCGCCGCTTGCCGCGCAGTGGCTGAATTACCCCACGCCGGGCGTCCCGCGCACGCCGGATGGCAAGCCCAATCTTGCCGCGCCCGCGCCTCGCACGGCGGATGGAAAACCAGATCTGTCCGGCGTGTGGAGCGGGCCGGGCGGGGGCAGCTACGATCGCAATGTCGCCAGAGACCTGAGTGCCAAAGATATTCAGCCCTGGGCCGAGGCGCTGTATCAGCAGCGGGTTCGCGACATGGGCAAAGACGCTCCACGCGCCACCTGCCTGCCCGATCCGTTTCCCTATTACCATATGGTGGACTTGGCCCGCTTCGTCCAAACCCCGGCTCTGATCGTGGTCCTCTATCAGGGCACCACCAACAGCGTTCATCGCACCATTTTCACCGACGGGCGCCAGCTTCCCAAAGATCCCAATCCCACTTGGATGGGCTACTCGGTTGGGCACTGGGAGGGCGACACGCTGGTGGTGGACACCGCGGGTTTCAACGACCGAGGCTGGCTCGACATTGAGGGGCATCCGCACACTGAGGCGCTTCACATTACAGAGCGCTTTCGCCGCCGCGACTTCGGACATATGGATCTGGAAATGACAATCGACGATCCGAAAACTTTTACCAGACCGTTCACGCTGAAGATACCGAAAACGCTGCAGCCGGATACCGACCTATTGGAGAGCGTCTGCGAGAACGATCGCTCCGTCCCGCACATGCTGGGCGGAGTAACGGTTACCAAGCTGGCGCCGGAGAGCCTCCAGAAATATGTGGGTACTTACGAGTACGCGCCGGGCAGCGGGGCCACCATCACATCGGAGAACGATCTGCTTTTCTTGCAGCAAGGCGCGAACCCGCTGAAGCTGCCGCTGGTGGCCAATTCGGAGACGCTCTTTGTGTCCCGCACGGAGGGAGACACGCTCGAATTCATGCGGGACGATCAGGGCGCGATCACTGGATTCATTTACCATCGCGGGGGCAGCCCGGATCGAAAGGCCATCCGCAAAAAGTAGCCGCTACTTCGCGGTTAAGTGACGCAAGTCTCGCTCGTTCTCGTTGCAGACGAACTCCATGAGTTCCGTGTCCGGGATCAGCTGCGGATGCAGTTCGGCCGTCCACGGTTTCGTGTAGGCTTTCGGATCGTTAATAGTGAGCTGAATGTCCATGTGCCCGAAGTCGCGGCGGCGCATGCGCTCGGTCAGATGCATGGCATCGCTAGTTGGGTTGCCGCGTCCGGATAGCCAGGCCTTTCCGTTGAAGCCGTGGGATTCCACCACCAGCGTGTCGCCCTCCCAGTGCCCGGTCGAGTAGCCCGCCCAGGTGGGATTGGGATCCTTGGGAAGCTCACGGCCATCCAGGAAGATCTGACGGAAAGTGGTCTGATATTCGTACAGAATCACCAGGAGATCGGGAGTCTGGACAATTTTGTGCAGGTCGAACGCGTCTGCTTTCGGAACACCGCGCGGCAGGCAGCGCGATTCCGGGTTGTTGAACTGATTGTCGGCGGTGTTCTGGTCGAATAGCGTCTTGGCCCAGGGTTGCCACGGAAAATCGATGCCATCTAGATAATAGGCGCTGGTACGCGAGTTCAAGTGCTCCCAGACTCCGGAGAAATCGGGTTTCCCATCAGGCATCTTCGGGGCCGGCGCGGAGAGGCTGGGCTTGCCGTCCGCCGTGCGCGGGATGCCTCGAGTTGGGTAGCCGATCCACTGCGCGGAGGCCTGGATGGTTAACAACGCGAATCCCGTCACAGCCGATGTAAACGGCACGCACCTCATGCTTCCACCACCTCAGAGTGTAGCGCCGCCGCTTATCCGCGCGCGGTCAGAATTTTTCCGGCAACGCCCGGCGGAAATTCTTTGCATGCCGGGCGACGCCGTGCTTGCGAGCGCGGCTCCGAAGCAGCGAGACGCGGCGGCTGGAAACGGGTCGCGCGGACGACTGCGAGAAGCCCGACACGCTGATGGTCGCCATGTCATTCAGCGCTTCCTCGGTGCCAAAAGCGATATTGACATCGCCGTCTTGCAAACCGCCGGCCGGAAGAGTGAAATTGACCTGATACAATCCGGCAATTCCGGGCGCCAGACCAGCGAACAAGACATCGGCCGTTGCCGGGTAATCCACTCCGTCGTCAAGAATCACGAAGGTGTCCTCCTGTTCGACGCTGACACTCAATGGACTGCCAGAACCAGCCGCGCCATCGCCCACCTGCGGGGTTACGGCTCCCAGGCCAGTCAGGAACAAAAGCACCGTCTCGTTGGGTTGGGCCGGGCTGGAATCCGATACCTCGGAATAATCGGAGTGCAGAATCGCCCCCGATCCCGTCCCGTTTTGGGTCAGCGTGTAAATTCCCGGCGCCGAGTTCCCGACGTAGACGGTTACCTGGTTGGACTTCGAACCGTTCACCACCACCTGGAACGTGGCAAAAGAGTCACCCGCGATCTCATAAGGAATCAGAGCGCTGATCTGTTCCTCGCTTACCAGATAAACCGGCGCCGCTATTCCATTGACTAAAACCTGGACGCCGCCCAGAGTGGTGGGAATCGGGACCGTCTTGTCAACTTGAGAAGATACTCCGAAGGTTCCATACAGGCTCACCAGCTCACCGGGAGCGAAAGAGTTGGTAATGGGCGTGTAATTGGCCGCATCGGTGATCCCGATCGGATTAATCCACAACGATGGAGTCGGCGAAAACGACGGAGCGTGAACACCGGCGATGAGCGAGAACTGCTGGTTGGATCCAATCGCCATGAGTGCCGCACCATTGGCGCCGGTGAGATAAGTGTACGTGATGCCGTCGTAGTATGAGCCGTCCGCCCCAATAGTCACCGGCGTGTCCAGCGTGTTGTCATAGGTATCGATATCGACAACGTCGTCAAACCGCTCATGCCAGATGAGCGTTCCATTTCCGCTGCTGCTGATGGAACCATAAAAGGCATCCAGAAAATACGGCGCGCCGCCGCCCACAAAGTTTTCCATTCCCGCCAAGAAATAGGTCCCGTTCAGGAGCGAATTCGAACTGGTGCCGGAGGGTGCGCGAAATCCGAAGAATATATCCGATCCAGTGGCCGAGCCTGCCACGAACCAGTTGCCATCGGCCGACACATACAGAACCTTTTCTCCGCTAACGATCTCGGTGTGGTTGTCGGAGATGCCGGGAAAACTCACGGTGCCACCCGTCGTGCCGGAGAGCGCGTAGGTGGAAGCTGCCACGCTTTGCGATAAGGTGGCGCCGTCTTTCACATTCGCCAGCGAGCCGGTAACGGTGAACGCCGCGATGTTCCCCTGGCCGTCAGCGTTCACCGTGAAGTAGCCCTGCCGCGCCAGCGAGGCGGACGAATTGAGGAAGTCCAAGGTGCCCACGGTGAAGGCCCCCGTAAGGCTGCTGTTTGAAAACGAAGCGGCCGGCGCTTGAACTGCGATAAAGAGATCGAAGCCGTCATCTTCGGTTGAACTCGCCGTGATGACAGGTTTGCTGAAGGTGCCGAAAAGAGTGGCCGGGTAGAGAGGATTGTCCAGTTGGGCGATGCCGTTCGATTGCACGCCGTATGTTCCTCCGCCCGATGAGGCGCAGGATCCCATACCGCTGGTCCCATCCGAATCGAACAGTTGCGTATTGGAGATGGTATAGGCTCCCGCGCCATTAAAGTTAATGGTGCCGCTCAGGCTGCAGGACTCCACCAGGTCGCCACTCTCGTCGTTGAAGAAAGTGACGTAGCGGAACAGGTATTGTCCGCTGAGGTTCGCCGTCCCGCTGGTATCGAAGCTCTGAGCGTTTACCCGCGCCGGCGCTACTGCCATCAAAAGGGCGCTGCTAAGAATGAAAATTGTTTTGTACATGGGCGTCATCCTACTGGCCTTTGCTCCAATTCAAGATCAGGTTGTAGGCATCCACGCTGCCTAGCCCTGTAGCGAAACTCCAACCGCTGGCGGCGCCGAAGGCCGGGACATAGGTTTGGCTGCTGGTGGAAAGCCCGCCGTTTCCCGCGAACACGCCGGGCGGCGTATCGCGGCCTCTTCCCACGAATCCGCTGCCATAGCAGTTGATGTCGCCCGAGCAGTTCACGGCGATGTCGCCCGATGTGATGCTATGAAACACCGATGAAGCCTCCGAACTGGCGGCGAGTTTGTAGTACACCGGATTTGGATTACCCTGGGCGCCTCCCATTTTCTGGTTCACCAGGGCCTGGATCCCAGCCAATATCGGCGACGCAAAGGATGTTCCGCCCGCCCCGGGCCAATTGATCGGCGCACCCGTGCAGGGCGCGCCGCCATTGTTCGGATCGGAAAAGCAGATCAGGTAGTAGTGGCCCCAAAGTCCATTGGCGGCAAAAAGCGATACGTCGGGAAGATCCCGGACGCCGTCGTTCGGAATGCCGGGCACCCCGGTTTGCCACGCCGGTTTGGCGTATCCTTTGCAACTGCCTCCCACCGTCAGATTTGTCGCCGGAACGCCCGTGGCGCATCCGCTTGGGCCGCCGCTGCCCGCGGCCACTTGAAAGTAATCGGCCTCTTGCTGCGCGAGTGCGCTTCCACAAAAGCCGCTGGGGCCGTAGCCAACCGAATAGCCGTAATAAACCGCCACGGTGGCGCCGGCGCACGAGTCGTTCCAGGGAATCTCCGGAATGTACGAGAGGGCCGAGCCATAGGTTGTGCTGTTTTTGGAACCCCAATAAGTGCTGCTGGTGTGTTGGGAAGTATCGGCGAAGTCGGTTCCTCCCACCGCAACGTTGTAGGGCGTGGAGGCGGCGGAGCTGACGCCGATGCCGTGAGTGGCAGCGCTAAATCCCCTATCGCAGCCCGCCGCGCCGCCGTCTCCCGCCGCAACAAACACCGACACGCCCTCGGCCACCGCCTGCTGGTAGACGGAGTTGTAGGTAGCATTCAATGCTACGCCGCTCTCAGCTTCGCAAAAGCCGTAGCTCAAGCTGACAACCTGAGGCGGAGCGCTGGCATTGATTAAATTTTGCGCCGCGATCACGAATCCAGGGGTGGTGGTCGTATCCTTGCACGTCACTACCTCAATAGCTGCGTCAGGCGCGGAGGCGCTGGCCCATTCGGCATCCAGCGTCGCTTCCACGTCGGCATCCTGCGCTCCTGGATCGGAGCAATTGGAAGTTCCGCTGGGAGGCTTGGGATTGATTGTGCTTATGGTTCCCGAAGTGTAAGTGGATAATCCGAATACTTTGCGGAAAGTGTTCCAATCCGCCGTATTGTAGAGATCGCTATCCTCCAGCACGGCAATGGTCTGCCCTTTACCGGTGTATCCGGCCGCAAAAGCCGCCTGCAAATCGTAAATCGTGGCTAGATCGGCTGGCACAACAGGCAGGGACTCAACCGTGTAGTGGCTGCGATCCATCCGCATGGAGGGGGGCCGGAAATCGTGCAGGGATACAATCCCGGCAACCACCGGCGCCAGCGCTTCCGGGATTTGAGGATCGCTCATGTTTGCGATGTGCTCCTTCCCGTCCACCAAAAGCCGGTGAATTTCAGTATGGAACGCCGCTAGCACCTGACCAGCCGTCCCGGAGAAGTCCATCACCATGCCGCCCGGATATACAGTATTCACGGTGAAGCCGTTGGATCGCAGCCAGGCGGAAACTGTCTCGATATCCGACGGCGCCGGTCCATACATCTGGCCGATTTGAGCCGCCGTCAACCATGCGTGGAAGTTGGGCGAGCTGGAGTTGTGCTGCTGATCGATAAAGCTCCGCAACGCCTGCTCCCGCTCCGGACTGCGCTGCAATTGCAGCAATATGTGATCCATGGCAAACGCATCCGCCACCTTCCCGCGGTCGTTGTCCCTGGTGGCTTCCGGACGTGTGTTTCCGGCCAGCGTGTGTAGTCTGCCGGAATCGACAGGCTGCGTAATGAGAACCCGGGCGTCCGGCGCAGTGCCGGCGCTCTGCGCCAGCAGGGCGGACGTCAAGCCCAGCGTGAGTGCGCAGCAGCAGGACAGACGCACTAAGACAGATTTAGTTCGGAAATTAATCCACATCAAGGCATCCTCGTAAAATAAGTTGAATGGAATAGAATCGATTTCTCGCCTATACCGCAGGCCACTTCGGACACAAGAATTCGGTAAGGGCCAAGATCTGAGCCCGCGCTAAACGACATGATGGAATAAACAAGTCTAGCTCATCGGATTGGGAAAAGGATTCCAGCCCCATCTTGATGGGAACTTTTCCCCCGATCGAGCGTCAATACCCGATAACGAAGGAGCGCGAACGTGGAGACTCTCCTGCACGACCTGAAACACTCGCTGCGAAGCTACCGGCAGAATCCCGGATTTACGCTCACCGCGCTGGCCACGCTGGCGCTGGGAATCGGCGCGAATACGGCGGTCTTCTCCGTGGTCAACGCCATTCTGCTGAAGCCGATTCCCTTTCCCGACCCGGACCGCCTCGTGGTGTTCATGAGCACCGCGCCCGGAGGTACGTTCCCAGCATGTTCACCGGCGAAATTCCAGCATTATCGCGAGCAGACCAGCGTCACTCAGGATGTGGCGGCGTTTCGCACGGGCGTGGTCAACCTTACCGGAGGCGCGTTTCCGGAGCAGCTTCAGTCCGGCCAGGTGAGCGCCGATTTTTTCCGGTTGTTTGGCGCTCCGATAATCCGCGGCCGCACGTTCACAGCCGCCGAAGACGCTCCGCAAGGTCCGCACGTCGCCTTGATCGGCGAAGGGCTCTGGAAACGGCGCTTCGGACGAGACCCCAACGTGATAGGAAAGACCATATCGTTGAGCGGCGATTCGTATGTGGTGATCGGAATTATAGGAGCCAGCTTCGACAGCAGTCTGTTTGGACCGGCGGGCGATGTCTGGATGCCGTTCCAGTTGGATCCCAAAACCACCGACCAAGGGCATTACTTCATGGCGGCCGGTCGATTGAAACCTGGCATCAGTCTGGCGCAGGGGCAAGCCAAGCTGAAACTCTCCGCGCAGGATTTCCGGCGCAAGTTCCCTCGCGATGTGGGACCGGACTTCGGATTTTCTCTGGCAGCGTTTCAGGAGGTCTTCGTCGGCGACGTTCGCCCCATCCTGCTGGTTCTTACGGCTGCGGTGGGCCTGGTTCTGCTGATCGCTTGCGCGAATGTCGCGAATCTGTTGCTGGTGCGCGCCACCGCGCGGCGTCGTGAGATTGCCATTCGAGCGGCGATCGGCGCGGGACGAGGCCGCATCATCCGGCAATTGCTGACCGAGAGCGTCCTGTTGTCTTTCGTGGGGGGCGCTGCCGGCCTCGGGTTGGGGCTGATTGGCATTCGCGCGCTGCTGGCCGTGAATACGGCGGGGCTTCCACGGCTGGGCGAAAAAGGTACGTTGGTTGGCGCGGACTGGCGCGTGCTCGCGTTCACCCTGCTGATTTCGATAGGAACCGGAATCCTGTTCGGACTCATTCCCGCGCTGCAAAGTTCGCAGGCCGACCTCAGCGCCACTCTCAAAGAAAGCAGCAGCCGCTCGGGTACTGGATTTCGGCAGAACAAAGCACGATCCGTCCTGGTGATCGCCGAAGTAGCGCTGGCTCTGGTTTTATTAGTGGGTTCGGCGCTCTTAATTCGCACGTCATTGGCGCTGGGCGCGGTGGAACCGGGGTTCGATGCGAACAACCTTTTGACCATGCGAATGTCCCTGAGCGGCCCGCGCTTTCTGAAGGCCGACGCAGTGGAACGGCTGGTTCGCGACGCCGTAACACGTCTCAAAGCGCTGCCTGGAGTTGAGATGGCCACGGCAACATGTTGCATCCCACTGGAGGACGGCTACGGTTTGGGGTTCAACATCGTGGGACGTCCCACGGAAAACAATCGTCCCGTTACCGGAGGAGCCGGCTGGGTGACGGTATCGCCCGGATTCTTTGAGGCGTTCAAGATCCCAGTGAAGCGCGGCAGAACTTTTGCCGAAACGGACGACAAGGCGTCGCGGCCCGTGGTGGTGATCAATGAGGCGATGGCCAAGCGGTATTGGAAAAACGGCGATCCGCTTCGCGATCAGATCCTCATCGGCGGCGGCACCATGCACGAGTTAGCAGACGAGAAGCCGCGACAGGTTATCGGCGTGGTGGCTGACGCGCGCGACAACGCGCTCAACCGCGATCCGGAGCCGAAGATGTTTGTCCCGCAGGGGCAGATTACAGACGAAATAAACGCGCTCAACGTGAGGCTGACGCCCATGGCTTGGATAGTGCGCACCAGAGTGGCGCCTTTCACCTTGAGCAGCGCCATCCAGGCGCAGATACGCGAAGTGAGCGGGCTGCCCGTGTCCGACCTGCGCACCATGCAGGAAGTTGTGACGCAGTCCGTTTCGCGCCAGCGCTTCAATATGCTGCTGATGACGATCTTCGGAAGCTCCGCTTTGCTGCTGGCGGCCATCGGCATCTACGGTCTGATGGCGTACTCCGTGGAACAGCGCACGCAGGAAATCGGAATACGGCTGGCATTGGGAGCGGATACGGGCGCGGTGCGGAACATGGTGGTGCTGCAAGGCATGCGTCTGGTGCTGATCGGAGTGGTGATCGGAATCGGGTCCGCGTTCGGCTTAACACGCTTTTTAGCGGCGTTTCTGTTCGGCGTGAACGTTCGAGATCCGATGGCCTTCACGTCGATTCCGATCGCGCTGAGCTGCGTGGCGCTGCTGGCGATCTGGCTGCCTGCGCTGCGTGCCAGCAGGTTGGATCCGATTCAGGCACTACGGTACGAATAGTCCTCAGCCCTGTAACTATTTCCTAGCTCTCTCCCAGCCCCCCGCAATCAATGCATTGCGTTACGGGTGGCAGGCTAGTTGCTACTGCTGAACGTCAAGGAGGATTTCATGTCATTCGCTCTGTACATCGTCGGATTTATAGTACTAATCGTAGGACTAGCTTGGGGCGCGCATCTGGCGCATGTGCCGCAGCAGTGGATCGGGGTTGGAGTTGTGGTCTTGGTCGGACTGGGCGTGGTGAAGGCGGTGACCCACACACGGCAGCGGGATTCGAATTAGCTGCCGCTGGGCGCCAATTGCGCCACGTCTACAAAGGCGGGGCGTATCGCTTCCAGACGAAGCTGTTCGGCGCGAGCATGCTGCCCTTCCGCGCGCGCGACGAGATGGCTGAAATCCACGCCGGGCACTCGAGGATCGCTCTCGGCGATGACCGCTAAAGCTCGCCACAGCGCGAGCTTCCCCAGGATGCCGAGTGACAGCGCTTCCAGCGCCTCAAACGTTCCGAAGTCGCCTCGGCTAAGTTTTAATTCGCTTAGTTTTTCGCCCACCCAGGCGGACGCCTCTTTAAAGATCGGCACGCCCTGGCCCACGCGGGCGATAATTCCTTGGAGCACAACCCGATCTGCTTCCACCTCGGCGAGCAAAGCCGCGGCCGCATTGCCCAATGGCTGGCCGGCGTGGTGTTCCTGCAAGAATTCCAGCAGTTCGACGGCGAAGTTGGCGCCGGCGAGGTGGTCGTGTAAGTAAATCGCCAGGGAATCGCTCATGCTATCTTGACGCTGCCAGGCGTGAATGATCTCAACGATGTTTTGACGCAAAGGTCAATGGTACGACCAAGAACAACGCCATTGACGACGGTGAACATAATGGTGGGTGGCGCGGATGCCGAGGGCCAGGGTGCAGAGCGCGAACGCCGGGAATCCGGGCCGCTGCCGGAAAGTGCGAAGCGTGTGGCGGAGGTCCTGCCAGAGATCCTCAAGCCAGCGCGTCCCGCGGGCATCGCGGCATTCCACTTCTACATATTAGGACATCACGTGTAGAAGCGCAAGGTATAGCCGTAATCACCTTATTGCTGGACGCACATTTGTGGCGCACGCACTCATGCGTGCCGCGTTCACACTCGTGTGAACGCTTTTTGTGTTGGCACGATTGCCAACGCGCACACGCGAGCGCAACACCACTACGTTTGACTGCCACAGGCACGCCGATCTCGAAGGCCGG
>Ga0209006_10004637_pt1 | contig 12445 bp, 8 predicted proteins | sample JacPin_JW_Ref_O2_FD_188567 | JGI IMG/M metagenome (GOLD analysis project Ga0209006, IMG submission 188567) | Forest soil microbial communities from Algoma, Ontario, Canada - Jack Pine, Ontario site 1_JW_Ref_O2 (SPAdes) (version 2) | ecosystem: Environmental > Terrestrial > Soil > Boreal...
TTCAGCCTGGCGCTGGTCGGCTGGTACGTCAGCAGCTTCATCGTCAAGCCGAATCAACTGGTGCGCGAGCGGCCATTCATCGAGCATAACATCGAGATGACTCGCCGGGCTTACGCGCTCGATCGCATCGAGCCGCATCCGTTCCCGGCGGAGACGACGGTCGCCGCGCTCGACGCCGCGAGTAATCAAACCACGCTGGGCAACATCCGCTTGTGGGATTGGCGTGCGCTGCAGGACACGCTGCGCCAGATCCAGGAGATTCGCACCTACTACGATTTTCCCGACATCGACATCGATCGCTACACGGTCGGCGGTTCGGTGCGGCAGATGATGCTGGCCACGCGCGAGCTCAATATCGAAAAGCTGCCCGCCAGCAGCCGCAACTGGATCAACGAGAAGCTGATCTACACCCACGGCTACGGCGTCACGATGAATCCGGTCAATGGCTTCACACCGGAAGGGCTGCCGACGCTGGTGCTCAGCAACATGCCGATCCAGAGCACGCTGCCGGAGATTTCTGTCACGCGGCCGGAGATCTACTTCGGCGAGCTCACCAACAGCGACGTCTACGTCAAGACGCGGCAGAAGGAATTCAATTACCCGCAGGGCGACAGCAACAATCTGAACTCGTACGAAGGCGACGGCGGCATCCGGCTCGGCGGGCTGCTGCGCCGTACGCTGATCGCCTATGACCGCGGCGATCTGACCAAGCTGCCGTTCAGCGACGATGTCGGCGCGGACAGCCGGCTGCTGATGCGGCGCAATCTGCGCGATCGCGTGCAGGCGCTGGCGCCGTTTTTGACGCTGGATCCGGATCCGTACGTGGTCGTGGGAGATGACGGCAGGATCTACTGGCTGATGGACGCCTTCACGACCTCCAACACTTATCCGTACGCGCGCCGCTACCGCCTGGCGAATGATCCGATCAATTACATCCGCAACAGCGTCAAGATCGTGGTCGATGCCTACACCGGTGCGACCACGTTCTATGTGTTCGATACCGAGGATCCGATCGTCGCTGCCTATCGCAAGGTGTTTCCCAGCCTGTTTGCCGACGTCAGTGCGATGCCCGCCGCGCTGCGCGCGCACGTGCGCTATCCCGAGCTGCTGCTGGAAGTGCAGGCCGCGGTGTTCGGCCTCTATCACATGACCAATCCCGACGTGTTCTACAACCGCGAGGATCTATGGACCGTGGCCAGCGAGATCGGCAGCGCCGAGCAGCGCCAGCAGGTCATGGAGCCGAACTTCGTGCTGATGACGCTGCCGGGAGAGCGCAGCACCGAGTTCATCGGCATCATGCCGTTCACGCCTGCGAATCGGAACAATCTGATCGGCTGGATCGCCGGCCGCAGCGACGGCGAACATTACGGCCAGGCGGTTGTATACGATTTTCCCAAGACACGGCTGATCGACGGCCCGCTGCAGATTGAGGCGCGCATCGACCAGAATGCGCAGATCTCGGGACAACTCTCTTTATGGAACCAGCAGGGTTCGCACGTGCGCCGCGGCAGCCTGGTGGTCATACCGATCGGCCGTGCGCTGCTGTACGCGGAAGGGATCTATCTGCAGGCCGATCGCAGCCCGATGCCTGAGCTGCGGCTGGTGGTGCTGGCGGTGCAGGATCGCCTGGCCTACGGGCCGACGTTCGAGGCGGCGATGGCGGCGCTGTTCGGCCAGGCTCCGTCGACGCTCAGTGCGCAGGGCGCGTCGCAGCCTTCGCCGTCACAACTCGGACCGTCCCAACTCGGGCCGTCACAGCCCGGGCCGCCTCAGGCCGCGGCCGCGAGCGACCTGCGCAGCGGATCCGAGGACCTCAACGCGCTGATCTCGGATGCGGCGCGGGATCTGTCGGATTACCAGCAGCTGACTGCCGCCGGCAAACTCGGCGAGGCGGGACAGAAGCTCGAGCAGTTGAAAGTCAAACTCGAGGAGCTGCAGCGGCGCCGTCAGTAATGCGCGAGCTGACATACCTCGGTCCGCGCCGGGTCGAATGGCGCAGCGTCAGCGAGCCGTCTCTGGGCGGAGAACGCGAGGCGCTGGTCCGCCCGGTCATCGCGGCGCGCTGCGACGGCGATAATCTGCCGATCTTCAACAGCGTCACCACCGCGATGCGCGCCGGCGTGGCGCTGCATTACCTCGATCCGGTCACGACCGATCTGCTCGGCGCGCAGCCTTACAGGGCGCCGTTCGCGATCGGTCATGAGTGCATTGCAGAGGTGGTGGCATGCGGCGGCGCGGTCCGCGGCGCGCGCGTCGGCCAGCTGGTCATCGTGCCGTGGGCGATCTCGTGTGGCGAATGCCGCAACTGCGGGGCTGGCCTGACATCACGCTGCGTCGAGGCCGGCAATTCGCTGCTCAGCGCTTACGGGTTTGGCGCCTCGATGGGCTCGTGGGGAGGCGCGGTGAGCGATCTGCTGCGCGTGCCGTATGCGGACGCAATGCTGGTGCCGGTACCGGCTGCGATCGATCCGCTCAAGCTCGCCAGTGCCAGTGACAACCTGCCGGATGCGTGGCGCGCCGTCGGGCCGCCGCTGATGCACTATCCGCAAGCCCCCGTGCTGGTGGTGGGCGGTGCCGCCCGAAGCATCGGGCTGTATGCGGCCGGGATGGCGGTGGCGCTCGGCGCCTCGCGCGTCGACTACGTCGATCACCACGCGGAACGGCTGGCGATCGCCGAGCGGCTCGGTGCGCGCGCGATCGAGTCGCGGGCCGGTGCGCGCTGGTTCAACCGACATGCGGTACGCGAGCGCGGCGACTACCGGGTCGCGGTCGAGGCGAGTTCCAGCGCCGCCGGCCTGCGATACGCACTGCGCTCGCTGGATGCCGGCGGCATCTGTACCGCGGTAGGATTTTATTTCGCCAGGAGCACCGGTCTGCCGTTGCTGCAGATGTACGCCAACAGCACTACGTTGCAGATCGGCGTGTCGCATGCGCGCGCGGCGATCCCGCAGGTGGTTGAACTGGTGGCGAAGGGCACCTTCGACCCGCTCGCTGTTGCCACCGTAATCGCGGATTGGGACGACGCGCCGCAGGCCTTCACTACGCCGGCGACCAAGGTCATCGTTCGGCGAGCGCAATTCGCCCAGAATATCCAATGACTTGGCGTACTACCGCATCCGCCGGACATAAGTTGATATCAACTGCTCAATTTCGCAGTGCCTGCTTTGACGTATCCGGCCGGCACGCCTACACTGACCGACATGACTGATTCAGCTACGGTAACCGCTCCTGAGACCGAAGTTCCGGCCGCCGCCGAGGCGCCGCTGCTGTTCACCGACGCGGCTGCGCGCAAGGTCAGCGAACTGATCGCCGGCGAGGGCAACGCGAATCTGATGCTGCGCGTTTTCGTGCAGGGCGGCGGCTGCTCGGGTCTGCAGTATGGCTTCGAGTTCGACGAGCAGATCCAGGACGGCGACACCTGTGTCGAGAACCAGGGCGTCAAGCTGCTGATCGACCCGATGAGCTTCCAGTACCTGGGCGGCGCGGAAATCGATTTTCGCGACAACCTCGATGGCGCGCAGTTCATCATTCGCAATCCCAGCGCGCAGACCACCTGCGGATGCGGGTCTTCGTTCAGCGTCTGATTCTCCCGCGGCGGCGCCTGCCCACTGCAGGCGCATGAGCCGGATTTCCACTTCACCGCGTCCTCCCATCGCTCGAGCATGAGCCGAGTGGGGGGCTTGCGATCGCAACGGCTCAGATGGCCATGAGTCGAAGTGGTCCCGCCACCGACGAGGTCATCGCGGCGGTGGACCTCGGATCCAACAGCTTCCACATGGTGGTCGCGCGCTATTCGCACGGCCAGCTGGTGATTATCGACCGTCTGCGCGAGATGGTCCGGCTGGCCGCCGGCATCGGCGACGACGGTCGCCTCGACAAGGAGGTCGCGGCGCGGGCGCTCGGCTGCCTGGAGCGTTTCGGCCAGCGCCTGCGCGACATGCATGCCAGCAACGTGCGCGTCGTGGGTACCAACGCGCTGCGCGTGGCGCGCCGCAAGCAGGCATTCCTGGAGCGCGCGCGCGAGGCGCTGGGTTTCCCGATTGAAATCGTCTCCGGCATGGAAGAGGCGCGCCTGATTTATTCCGGTGTGGCGAATAACCTGCCGAGCGACGACGATCGCCGGCTGGTGGTTGACATCGGTGGCGGCAGTACCGAACTGATCATCGGTGAGCGCTTCGAGCCGTTGGAGATGGAGAGCCTGCAGATGGGCTGCGTTTCGGTCAGCCAGCGCTTCTTCGGCGATGGCCGCCTGTCGCCCAAGCGCATCGAGCGCGCGCGGCTCGCGGCGAGGCTGGAACTCGAGCCGATCCAGGCCGCGTTCCTGCGCCGCGGCTGGGTGCGCGCGTTCGGCGGCTCGGGCACCATCCGCGCGATCGAAGACAGCATTCGCGAACTCGATCCGGCGTCGAACAGCATCACCCCCGCGGGCAACGAGTTGCTGCTGCAGCGGCTCGGCGAGGTCGGTCACACCCGCGAGCTCGATCTGGACGCGGTCACCGACGAGCGGCGGCCGGTATTTCCCGGCGGTGTGGTGATACTGACCGAGATCATCGACGCGCTCGGCATACAACAGCTGCGCTTCGTCGAGGGCGCACTGCGCGACGGACTGCTGTACGACATGATCGGCCGTATGACGCGCTCAGATGCGCGCGAGCGCACCGTCAGCTCGATGGAACGCCGCTATCACGTCGATGCCGAGCAGGCCGAGCGGGTCGCGGCCACGGCGCTGCAGTTTTTGTCACAGGTGAAGGATCCCTGGGAGCTCGGCGACCCGCTCGCCGAGCTGAGCCTGAAGTGGGCCAGCCGATTGCACGAGATCGGGCTCGACGTCGCTCACAGCGGCTATCACCGCCACGGCGCCTATCTGCTCGAGAACGCCGACATGCCGGGATTCGCGCGCGAGGAGCAGCAACTGCTGGCGCGGCTGGTAGGCAGCCACCGGCGCAAGCTCTCGGTCCAGGGGCTGGAGGATCTGATTCCACCCTGGGATCGGCTGGCAATGCATCTGATGGTGCTGCTGCGGCTGGCGGTGCTGCTGCATCGGGGCCGCAGCGCCGAGGCGCTGCCGAACATCGAACTCAGCGCCCGCGGCGGCACATTGGAGCTGCGCTTTCCGGCACGCTGGCTGAAGGAACACCCGCTGACCGTGGCCGACCTGCAGCTCGAGATCGAGTTTCTGCGGCCGCACGGCGTCAGGCTGCGTGTGTTCTCGGGCAATCGCGCCGGTTGAACCAGGGCTTAGGCGTCTTCGGTGGGGCTTGAGAACAGCCCGGTCTTTGCCAGTGACAGCTCGGACGCATCGTCCGCCGCCGCTTCGGCAGAAGCTGCGACAGCCGGAGCATCGGCCCGGGAGGCGTCAGGCGCGGATGCGGCCCCGGATGCGGCAGCCGATGGCTCGGCAGCGGTTTTTGCCGCCGCTGCGGACCCAGGCGCTGCCCGCGTGCCCTTCAGCTTGATGTTGAGGCGCAGTTCATTCGCGGAATCGGCGTTCTTGATTGCTTCGTCGTACGAGATGGAACCATCGTTATAGAGCTCGAATAAGGACCAATCGAAGGTCTTCATGCCCAGCTCCTGGGATTTCGACATGATGACCTTGAGTTCGTGAAATTCACCTTTCATGAGCTTGTCGGCAACGATCGGAGTGTTGATCAGGATTTCCATCGCCGCCTTGCGGCCCTTGCCGTCGGCCGTGCGAACCAATCGCTGCGAGATGATCGCGCGTAGATTGCTTGAAAGATCCATCAGCAGCTGCTTGCGGCGCTCTTCCGGGAAGAAATTGATGATGCGGTCGATGGTCTGATTGGCGCTGTTCGAATGCAGGGTGCCAAGGCACAGATGCCCGGTCTCCGCGAACGCGATCGCGTGTTCCATCGTTTCAGTGTCGCGAATCTCGCCGATCAGAATCACATCCGGCGCCTGGCGCAGAGTGTTCTTAAGAGCGCTGTGCCATGAGTGTGTGTCGATCCCCACCTCGCGATGGGTGACAAGTGATTGATGCGACTGATGCACGAATTCAACGGGATCTTCGACCGTGACGATATGTCCCGCCGAGGAGCGGTTTCGATGGTTGATCATGGCGGCAAGCGTGGTCGATTTGCCCGATCCGGTGGCGCCCACTACCAGTACCAGTCCGCGCTTGCCCATCACGATGTCTTTGAGACTTTCGGGCAATCCAAGCGTCGCAAAATCCGGAATCTCATTGGCGATGGTGCGGATAACCATGCCCACCTGCTGCTGCTGCATGAACACGTTGACCCGGAACCGCGCCACGTCCGGCAGCGATATCGCAAAGTTGCACTCCAGATCCTTGGCGAAGTCGGCGCGCTGGCGCTGATTCATCAGCGCATTCGCCAGGTCGCGGGAGAACTCGCCCGTGAGCTTCTGCGAAGTCAACGGCTGCATGACGCCCTGCTTTTTCATGCTGGGCGGAAAGTTCTGGGAGACGAACAGGTCGGAGCCGCCGGCCTTGGTCATCGCCGTCAGCAATTTGGTTATATAGGCTTTCGCCTGTTGCTCAGTTTGGCTCGGCACAGCTCGCATGGTAGCCAACTATCCCGGATGAATACGGTATTGGGTCTCACTTATGTCAGCCCTACGCCAGCCACGAGGGCCGACGATCGCTGAGCTCAAACTGCAGCCGAGCTGCTGCAGCTGAAGATTAATTTGCCGAAAATTTGAGAGACCGGAAAATCGGCCGCCGCGAGTGGGCGGCCGATGTGATTTGCGCTGCCGTGCGGCTGTTACTTCTTGAGCGCGGTGTCCTGACTGGCCACGCACAGCCACTTGCCATCCGGCATCTTCACCCAGGTATCGGTGAAGCGATCTGATGCATCGACGGCCTTACCCGACGCATCGGTGCCCTTGCCCTTGAAGCCGCCGGTTGCGATCGCCGTGTTGCCGTACACAACGACCTTCACGTCGATGTAGTCGGCGCTGCTCCATTTCTCTGACTTTGCATAGGCCAGGGCTTCGGCCTTGGTAGTCGTTACCTTTCCCTCGCTCGAGGTATCCACGAACTTGTCAGCCAGCAGCGGCGCGAGCAGATCAGGATTGTTTGTCTGCTGCGACTTGAGCCACTGTTGTTCCAGCGCGGCGACCGCCTGCTCGCTGCCGCTGGTGCTGGGCACCTGCGACCAGGCGCTGCCCGCGAGCAGTGCCGATCCGACTAAAGGCCATAGCAAGTATGTCTTCATGAGACTCCCCTATTTCTTACTACTCCGGTCACAGGCGGGTGCTGTTCGGCCGCCGGAGTATACGGCCGAGCTACGTCTTTGAGGCAAGCAGCTAGATAGGCTGCGGCTGTGGCTGCGGTACCGGGACGCCGGCGTAGCGTTCGAGCAGCTGCGCCTGCGCATCGAACGGCGGCGACTGGCTGGCGCTCAGGCGCGCATAGGTGCCGTCGGCCCGCAGTTCCCAGGCGTTGGCGTTGTCCGCCAGATAGGTTTCCAGATCCTTGAAGATGCGCTGGCGGTGATCCTTGTGCAACACCGGGAACGCGATCTCGACGCGGCGGAAGAAGTTACGCTCCATCCAGTCCGCGCTCGACAGATACAGCTCCGGCTCACCGCCATTCTCGAACCAATAGGCACGCGAGTGCTCGAGGAAGCGGCCGACGATCGAAACCACGCGGATGTTGTCGGACACGCCCGGGATACCGGGACGCACAGCGCAGACACCGCGGATGATCAGATCGATGCGCACGCCGCTGCGCGATGCCCGATACAGCGTCTCGATGGTCTGCGGATCCACCAGCGCATTGAGCTTGACAATGATGCGGGCGCTCCTGCCCGCCAGTGCGTGCGCAGTCTCGCGCTCGATCAAGGCCTGCACAGCCTCATGCAGATTAAACGGCGATTGCAGCAGCCGCCTTAATTTCGAGGTGCGCGTAAGACTGGTCAGCTGCAGGAAGATCTCGTGCACATCTGTGCCGATGTCCTCATCGCAGGTGAACAGACCATAGTCGGTGTAGCCGCGAGCGGTGCGCGGGTGGTAGTTCCCGGTACCGAGGTGGCAGTAGCGGCGGATACCGTCGGCCTCGCGGCGCACCACCAGTGTCATCTTGGCGTGGGTCTTGTAGCCGACGACCCCGTACATGACGTGCGCGCCGGCTTCCTGCAGCCGGGTGGACAGCTCGATGTTGGCTTCCTCATCGAAACGCGCGCGCAGCTCGATGATGACGGTAACGTCCTTGTCGGCCATCGCCGCCGCGACCAATGAATCGACGATCGGGGAGTTATCGCCCGCGCGATACAGCGTTTGTTTGATCGCGAGCACGCCCGGGTCGGTGGCCGCCTGGCGCAGAAAGTCCATGACCGTGCCGAAGCTGCGGTAAGGATGATGCAGCAGCACGTCGCGCTGGCGGATCGCCGCGAACAGGTCGGTAGCGCCGACCAGGCGCGCCGGCAGTCCGGGCGTGAACGGCGGGTATTTGAGGTCCGAACGCTGCGCCAGATCGTAGATCGCCGAGAAGCGATTGAGATTGACTGGTCCCGGTACCTGATAGCAGTCGAGCGCGGTGAGCGCGAACTGCTGTTGCAGGAACTCGACCATGTCGGCCGGGCAATTGGCGGCGGTCTCGAGCCGTACCTCGGCGCCGTAGCGACGCTGCGCCAGCTCGCCTTCGAGCGCGCGCCGCAGGTCGTCGACTTCTTCGTCGTCGACAAACAGGTCGCTATTGCGCGTCAGGCGGAACTGGTAGCAGCCGAGCACCTGCACGCCCTCGAACAGATGGGCGACGAAGGCCTCGACGATGGTCGACAATGCAACGAAGCGGCCGCGGCCGCCGCCATCCGGCAGCGCCACGATGCGCGGCAGCGAGCGCGGTGCCTGCACGATCGCCAGTTCGCTGTCGCGGCCATAGGCGTCCTTGCCCGACAGGCGCACGATGAAATTCAAGCTCTTGTTCTGAATGCGGGGAAAGGGTCGTGCTGGATCCAGGCCCAGCGGGCTCAGCACCGGTTCGACCTCGGCCAGGAAGTGGTGCTCGACCCAGGTGCGCGTTTCTATGTCCCAGTCTTCCTCGTTCAGCACCGCAATGCCGGCATCGGCGAGCGCCGGCAGCAGCACGTCATTCAGGCAGGCATATTGATCGTGCACCAGCGCGGTCGCGCGCTGATGTACTGCCGCGAGCTGATCGGCAATCGCCAGCCCATCCGGGCCGACCTGTGCGGAGCCGAGTTCCAGCAACTGCTTGAGTCCCGCCACCCGGATTTCGAAGAATTCGTCGAGGTTGCTGGACGAGATGCACAGGAACTTGAGCCGCTCGAGCAACGGCACCCGCGGATCGAGGCTCTGCGCCAGCACCCGCTGATTGAATTCGAGCGACGACAGTTCGCGGTTGATGAAGTGCTGCGGCGAACGCAACGCGGGCGGATCGAGCAGGATGGCAGCCTGGGCAATTTTCTGCGCACGATGGGCGCGCTCGGAGTGCTCAGCATGCTCGGCGTGTTGGGCGTGTTTGGTAGCCATGGAACAGCCATTCTAGCCGCCGGCCGGCCGAAAACATGTGACAGCCCCTACACCAAGGCCTTGGGCGGCAAGGTGCCGCGGTACAGGGCCCCCAGCGGCACCGGATGGCTGGCGCCGGTCACGGATGGCAAATTCCCCGGCAATCCAGCGACATAGCGGTGCGCGAGCCATGCGAAACCGGCCGCTTCCACGTGCTCGGGGGCGATGCCGGCCGCCGCGGTCGTGTCCACCTGCGCGTTCGGCAGCACGCGCGCCAGGCGCGCCATCAGGTCGGCGTTGAAGGCGCCGCCGCCGCACACCAGCACGCGCTTCGGATCGGTTCCGGTCCCGGCCTGCAAGCTGTCGGCGATGGTGAGCGCGGTGAGCTCGCTGAGCGTCGCCTGAACGTTGACCGGCGAGAGCGCCAGGTCGTGCAGCGAGCGTTCGAGCCAGGCGTCGCTGAAGGTCTCGCGCCCGGTGCTCTTGGGTGCCGCGCGCGAAAAATAGGGCTCGCTCAGCAGTCGGCCGAGCAGCTCCGCCTCCACTAAGCCGCTCGCAGCCCAGGCGCCGTTGGCATCGTAGGCGTGGCGCAGATGCCGGCGTGCCCACGAGTCGAGCAGGCAATTGCCCGGTCCGGTGTCAAAGCCGCTGACTTCGCCCGCGGCGCCCAGCAGCGTCACGTTGGCGATGCCGCCGATATTAACCACTGCGCTGCGCTCGCCAGGCAGGCCGAAAGCCGCGGCATGAAACGCCGGCATCAGCGGCGCGCCTTCGCCACCGGCGGCGAGGTCGCGGCGGCGAAAATCCGCCACCACATCGATCCCGAGGCGCTCGGCGATGATGTTGGGATCGCCGATCTGCAGCGTAAAGGGCGCCTCGCCGCGCGGCTGATGCAGCACGGTCTGGCCGTGACTGCCGACTGCGCGCACCGCTCCCGGCAGCACGTCGCTGGCGCGCAGCAGCTGTTCGGCGGCCAGCGCAAACTCGTTGGCTGCGCGGGTATCGAGTTGGCCGAGCTCGACCAGGCCGATGTGCTGGTAGTCCTCGGCCAGGTTGCGCAGCCGCCGCTGCAGCGAATCCGGCCAGTCACGGCAAACCGCAGACACTAGCCGCATGCCGTCATCGTCGATCTCGAGCAGGGCGGCATCGATGCCGTCCATGCTGGTGCCGGACATCAGACCCAGATAGAGCGCCATGCGCCGCACTGTACGCCAAGCCAGGGCGCGACGGCGCTTCGAGCGCTGCGCCGGCTGCGCTTGCTGCTACAGTTGCGCTCACCATCAGACGTCCGATCGATATGAGCGCTACCAACGAACGAGTCACCGAGCAGATGGCCGAGCTGGCGCGCGGCGCGCAGGATCTGCTGCTGCCGGCCGAGCTCGAGAGCAAACTCGCGAGCGGCCGGCCGCTGAAGGTCAAGGCCGGCTTCGATCCGACCGCGCCGGATCTGCACCTCGGCCATACGGTGCTGATCAACAAGATGCGCCAGTTCCAGCAGTTCGGGCACGAGGTCATCTTTCTGATCGGGGATTTCACCGGGCTGATCGGCGATCCGACCGGACGCAATGCCACGCGCCCGCGGCTCACGCCGGAGGAAGTGCAGGCCAACGCTCGCACCTACCAGCAGCAGATTTACCGCATCCTCGACCCGGCCAAGACCCGCATCGACTTCAACTCGCGCTGGTTTGGTCAGATGAATGCCGCCGGACTGATCGAAATCGCCGCCCGGCATACGGTCGCCCGGATGCTCGAGCGCGACGACTTCTCCAGGCGCTTCAAGAACAATCAGCCGATCGCGATCCACGAGTTCCTATATCCGCTGGTGCAAGGGTATGACTCGGTGGCGCTGCAGGCGGATGTCGAACTTGGCGGCACCGATCAGAAGTTCAACCTGCTGGTGGGGCGGCAGTTGCAGCAGCAGTACGGCCAGGAACCGCAGATCGTGCTGACGATGCCGCTGCTGGAGGGCCTGGACGGCGTCAACAAGATGTCCAAATCGCTCGGCAATTACATCGCCATCAACGATCCCGCGAACGACATGTTCGGCAAGCTGATGTCGATCTCTGATGACCTGATGTGGCGCTATTTCGAGCTGCTGAGCTTCCGGCCGCTCACGGAAATTGACGCTCTGAAGCGGGCAGTGGCGGAAGGGCGCAACCCGCGCGACGTCAAATTCGAGCTGGCGACGGAGATCGTCGCGCGATTCCACGACCCGGCGGCGGCGCGGGCCGCCCAGGCGGACTTTCAGGCGCGTTTCGCGCAAAAGACGCTGCCGACCGACCTGCCGCTGGTCACGGTCGCGGCGCCGGAGGGGGCGCTGAACCTCAGTGCGGTGCTGACCGCAGCCGGCCTGGCCGCCAGCGGCTCGGAAGCACGGCGAAAAATCGCCGAAGGCGCGGTGCGAATCGATGGTGAGAAGGTGACCGATGCTGCAACGCGTCTAAATTCCGGGGAAACCCACATCCTGCAGCTCGGACCTCGCCGCTTCGCCCGCGTCGTGCTTGAAAAAAAGTAGTACTTTCAGGCATTTGCGAGCGGCCTAATATATTTGTGGCATTTCGTTGACACGCCCCCATCTCCCCCTATAATGCGCGCCCTCAGCTTCGAGCCTACCTAGGGTCACCGCACAAAGGGACCCGCAGCAGACTGCGCTGACTACTTATGTTGACGGGAATGGCCGCAGGGCTATACTTCCCGGCCCTTTCTGCGGCCCTTTGGGCCGCAATTTGCTGCGTCCTTGCGACGCAGCAGTTCTTTAAAAATTTGGCAGGTAACTTGTGTGGGAACTCGCGTTAATGAGTCCTTTGGATGCAATTGACCGAGTGACCAAAAGTCCAGCATTAGTAAGTTGGGCCTTTGAATCATTCATCACTTTAAGACTCAAGACATATTGATATTTAAGTGAAGAGTTTGATCCTGGCTCAGATTGAACGCTGGCGGCGTGCTTAACACATGCAAGTCGAGCGGTAACAGGTGTAGCAATACATGCTGACGAGCG
>Ga0209006_10004638_pt1 | contig 12443 bp, 10 predicted proteins | sample JacPin_JW_Ref_O2_FD_188567 | JGI IMG/M metagenome (GOLD analysis project Ga0209006, IMG submission 188567) | Forest soil microbial communities from Algoma, Ontario, Canada - Jack Pine, Ontario site 1_JW_Ref_O2 (SPAdes) (version 2) | ecosystem: Environmental > Terrestrial > Soil > Boreal...
GAAACTTAAAACAAGCATCTACCTTCAGGAGGAATTGAAATGCCCGTTCGTACCACCGTCGTCGGGTCCTGGTGGCTTCATCCGGAAATGGAACAGGATCTCGCTCGCGTACACTCCGGCAAAACTTCGCCGCAGGAGACTGAAACCATCCTCAATCGCGCGGCGGCCAAAGCCATTCAAGAACAGCGCGATCTCGGCCTCGACGAGTGGACCGGCGGTGAATATCACACCGACAATTTCATTCTGCACATGCACAACGTCATTACCGGTCTCGAGGTTGACAAGCCGCAGGCCGAAGACGTGTTCGATTACGATGACATGGCGCATGCCAAGATCGTCGGTAAAATTGCCGCACCGAACGGTCTAGGATATCTGGAAGCGTTCCGCCGGGAAAAGAAGCTGCCCGGCGGCGTGAAAAAAGCGGCCGTCGTCGCTCCCTACGAAGTCGCGGTTGCCGGCCGCGACGAGCTCGACAAGCTCAAAGAGCAGATGCCCGCCCTCACCGCCATCGTCAACAAAGAGCTGCGGACCATGGCCGACGAGGGCTGCGCCAACGTGCAGCTCGACGCGCCGATCTTCGGCGGCGAGGTCAATATGGGCATGATGACCGCGCAACAGGCGGCCGATTTGATCGCCCCGTGCTTTGAGGGCGTCAAAGCGACGAAGTCACTGCATTTCTGCAACGGCAATTTACGTGGCCGCCCGATCTCGCACGCGCTGCACTGCGCGCCCTGGGTCGACATTCTCGAGCGGCTCGACGGCGTCGTCGACGTCGCCGCCTTCGAGGTGAAATATTTCTTTCAATGGATCGAGCGCGACGCCTTCAAACGCATGCCGAAGAGCATGCAGCTCGCCGCCGGTATCGTCGATGAAGGCAGTTACTGGATCGAGTCAGTAAAGAAAATCCGCGAGCGGATCGCGGATTGGGCTCGCGTCGTCGGTGAGGAACGGCTCTGGGTGTCGCCGTCGTGCGGCTTTGGCCGCCATCCTCCGCGCAATAATCCGGTTTTGCGAGCGAAAGTGGAAAACATGGTGGAAGCGGCACGTACGCTGTAAGCGGCGAAATCGCGCGATGAAGCGGCGTGCCCTTTTTGAGGGGCACGCCGCTTTTTTGTCTCACTGCTCTAGTGCCAGAACAGCGCCAGCAGAATAATGATCGGGATTGGCACGCCGAGAAGCCAAAGAAGAATACCTCTGCCCATGTTTTTTACTCCGAGTTAGATGTTGCGGGGGATAAGAACGCGATCGTTCCACGTGCCGTCGCGCAATGCGCCGCCTTCGGCACCGGCAAGACTTGCCGCAAAGGCGCCGAACAGGAGCGCTGCCGTGAGCCAGAACGACAGCTTGGCCGCGGACCGCCGCGCCTTATCGATGGCGCTCTTCGCTTCCGTTGCGACCTCGTTGACCCGTTTTTCCGCGTCCGCTTGACTGATGCCGGTACGCGCGGCGACTACTTGCGCGACATAGCTGCGGTCCGCGCTCGTTAGATCGTCACCATCGCGAAAATCGGCCGTCCACAATCGTACGATTTCATTGCGCGATTGCGCATTACCCATCGCGCCACTGCCGCCGCCCATGGGCGGCGCACTGTCGTTATTGGCGCTCGACGCATTGTCTGCCGGCTTAGCCGGGGTCGCGGCAACCGCGCCGGCCGCCGCCGGGCGGAATAGCTTATCGACATAGATATCTGCCGGATTGGCGGCGCGTGCAGCCTGGCCGGTGGCGCCGGCCAGACTGGCGCCGGCGCCGTTTGCGAGGTGCGCCGTGGTCGAGGCGAGCGCGGTAGCGCAAATGAGCGTGGCGAAGGCCCAGGCCAGAAATCCATGCGCGGTGTCGCGGAAAAACACTTCATTGGTGTGGACGCCGGTCCACTTACTCCGCAGCCGTCCGGCAATGTAGCCGCCAACGGCCGATGACATTATGCCGACCAGAACCAGATAAATGCCGGTGGCGACGCTGAAAGTCGAGGCGGAGACGCCACTATCGCTCCACGGCGAAACGGCCGAGAAGCCCATGCCGGCGCCGAACGCGACAAGTAAGAGAGTCAATGCCGCAGCCGCGACGGCGCCCGCGGCGACTGCTGCCCACGACACTGCGGGTTGTGCGTCCACGATCGTGGTCGCACCGCGAAGATCGGTTTCCATAGAATGCTCCCGGGGAAATATTCAATGGTTCGTAATCCGCCGGCATGGCGGAAAGTTCCATGGATGCGCGCATCAATCGCCGCGCACCAACAAATATCGATGATGGTCGGCGGCCGCTTAGGGCTGGCGCAGGCGATCGAGCACGCGGCTTGAGGCAAAGCCGTCCGGAATCTGCCCGTTCGCGGCCTGGAAGTTGCGGATGGCCAGCCGCGTGCGCGGGCCCAGAAGCCCGTCGGGCGCGCCGATCTCGAAGCCGCGCCGCACAAGAAGCTGCTGCAGTTCGTAGCGCTCGGCGATGGTGAGGACATGCTCGTCGCGCGGCCAGCTCTGCACAAAGGGGCCGCCGCCAGCCAACCGGTCGGCAAGATGCCCGATGGCCAACGCGTAGGCCTCGGCCGGGTTGTATTTCATGATCACGTGAAAATTCTGCAGCGCGAGAAACGCAGGTCCGCGCGCTCCACCCGGCAACAATATATCGCCGCGCTCGGACGAGCGTGGGAGCGGCTTTCCGTCGGCTCGCTTGATGCCAAGCGCGCTCCATTTGGCGACCGTTTGTTGCGGCGCGCGATCAAGCTCGCGATAGTCCCGAAATCGGGGGGCAGAACAATTTCGTAACCCCATCGCGCACCGGCCTGCCAGCCGTCTTCTTTCAAATTGTTGGCCGTGGACGCAAGGAGATCGGGCACCGAGTCGACCACATCGCGGTGGCCGTCGCCGTCGAAATCGACCGCATAGTGTTTGAATGTCGTGGGCATGAACTGCGTCGGTCCGAACGCGCCCGCCCATGACCCAATCAACCGCTCCGGCTTGACGTCCCCGCGCTGGAGGATTTCCAAGGTCGACAGGAATTCCTCCCGGAAATAATCGCGGCGGCGGCCGACGCAGGCCAAGGTCGCAGTTGAGCGGACTATGGGACGATCGCCGCCCATGGTGCCGTAATTGGATTCCACGCCCCAAATGGCCGCCAGGATGTGGCGATCGACGCCGTAGCTCTTTTCGACCGCGGCGAAGGCCGGCGCGTATTGCGAAAGAATCTCGCGTCCACGGGAAATGCGATCATCGCCGACCAAGAGATCGAGATAATCCCAGGTCGACTTGGTGAATTCCGGCTGCGCATCGAGAAGGTCCATGATGCTCAGGTCGGGCGTCAGACCCTCGGTGTAGCGAGCAAAGGTCGCGCGCGTGATGCCGCGCTGTTCCGCCGCCGGCCACAACGCGCCGAGGCAATTGGCGAAGTCGGCGGCGGCGGAGCGGATGGCGTCGGCCGTCATCAGCGGGTTTCCCGACGCGCCCGGTTGTCCGCTCCACGGCCGCTCACCTTCTGCCGCCGTCGGAACTGCCGGGGGCTGCGCCGGTTGAAGCAACCGTGTGAGCCAATTGTCCGGTTTTTCCTGCCCGGAGGCAGGATGGACGAAGGCAAAAACGATCAGGCCGATAGCGGCAAGGCGCAAAAGTGGAACGGGAACGAGCATGGTGCGGACTTCATAAGCGAACCGCGATCCGGGCGACACGCCAAAGGGCGGCCATCGCGTTACGGAAACCTTAAACCGGCAGGCGTCTACGCAGTCGGCCAGCGATTGTGGCGCAGGTCTCTGCCTTCGTTCATTGAACGGCAACGCCCCGCCGGGTAATTTGAGCCCCTGCCCGTTCGTACCTTCATTTGACCGCAGAATTTGGCAACAAAGCGTTTGAACGTCTCGTAACTCCTGGCGCCCATGAAAATCGTTCGCAAAGCAGTCTTTCCCGTGGCCGGGCTTGGTACCCGGTTCCTGCCGGCAACAAAGGCCATGCCGAAGGAGATGTTGCCGGTCGTCGACCGGCCGCTGATCCAGCACGTCGTCGACGAGGCGCGCGAGGCGGGGATCGAGCATTTCATATTCGTCACCGGGCGCAATAAGGGGGTTATCGAGGATCATTTCGACCGGCAGTTCGAACTCGAAATGACGCTACTGGAGCGGCAGAAGCAGAAAGCGCTCGACGGTTTGCGGCGCGAATTACCGGACCCGGGAACGACCAGCTTCACCCGCCAGCAGGAGCCGCTCGGGCTCGGGCATGCGGTTTGGTGCGCCCGCGAACTGATCGGCCGCGAGCCGTTCGCATTGCTGCTGCCGGATGTGCTCGTACAGCACCAACCCGGCTGCCTGGCGCAGATGATCGACGCCGCTCGCGAGACCGGCGAGCGAGCGAACATTGTCGCCGTCGAGGAGGTCCCGCCGGAACGGATCGACCAATATGGCGTCGTCGGCGTCGGCGCACAGAAAGGCAAGGTGTTCTCGATCACCAGCATGGTGGAGAAGCCGCCGCGGGAGCGCGCGCCCTCGAATCTAATCCTGACCGGCCGCTATATTCTGCAGCCTGAGATCCTTGATTTTCTGGAGAAGCAGGACCGTGGCACCGGCGGCGAAATTCAGCTCACCGACGCCATGATTGAGCTGTCGCGGACGCAACCATTCTACGGTTTGAAGTTCGCCGGCCGCAGTTTCGACTGCGGTTCGAAGATCGGATTTCTTGCCGCTAACGTCTCCTACGCGCTGGCGAGATCTGACATCGCGCCGGGTTTTCGCGACGAGATCAAAAAAATCCTGACCGAACTCAACGGCGGCTAGCAGTTTCTTTCTTTTGAGCGCTCTAGCATGACCCAAGCGATGGTCCGCCGCCGGCAAAATTAGCGTTGCGTGCGGACACCGAAAAGTATCGTGGTGCCGGTGTAAGAGAAGCCTGGCTGTGAAGCAGTCTGCCAATCCTCACGCAACTCGGTCCTGATCTGCCACTCGCGATTGAATTTGTAGGTGAAGCCGATCGAGGTGAAATAGCGATTATCGGTGAGGCCGGAGCCGAGATAGTTGTCGTTGCCGAAGCCCGCTTTCCAGGTTCCGATCAGCCAGGTGAGGAAAGCGTGATCGACTTGCACCACGATATCGCGGCTGAACTGACCGGAAGCATTATCGAGGACGGTCTCGTAAATTTGCGACGTGGCGGTGAGTTTCGCGGTTGTCAGCGGCGTCGCCTGCCAGATCAATGCGCCGTCGCCAATGACGCCCCCGAGATTCGGCAGCGTCGGGTCTTGATAATCGCGTTGCATATAACCGACCGCCATCTCGCCGCTGAGCGAACCGAACAAATTGACGGTGCTGCCGACCTTCGCGCTGGCGCCGATTGAATTGCGCTCCAAGTCGTTGCGATCGTATGGCTCGTCGTGGACGCGCCCATCCGCGGCTATCTCGACGAACGGCTTGAACCCCGGATCGATCTCGTAGCCGAGACGTAGACTGCCGCCATACTGATCGAAATTGCGGTCGTCGTTGGTCGAGGTTGTGCCATCGGTCAGCAGCGATTGACTGTAGGTGGCGCGATCGAAAGTGCCTTTGAGCGTGACGGTAAGACGATTGAAGTTTTGAACCAGCCCCAGAGTTTCGCCAACGTCCTGGTTCGGCGGCAGCTGGGCGAGTTGAGCCTGCAAGTTCGGACTGCCCGGATTGTCGGTCGAGATGATGACCCGGTTTTCGAGCAGGATTTGCGTATCGCGTGAAACGTCGACGCGCCCGTCGATCTTGGAATTGAGGTAGGGCGCATTAAGGGACGGAACCAGAGCGTCGGACGCATACCACGTGTAGGAGCCGACGATGTCGGCGGTGAGCGAATGGCGTTCCCAATCCGAGGCGACCTGCAACTCCGGCGCTGCGATGAAATACGCAGACGGCGGCGTACCGAAGGAATGTTCGGGACTCGTGCTGTAAGCGGTCGACAGGTCGAGTGACGGCAGCAGCAGAAACGAGCCGGCGCGAATGCCGAGCGGCGCCCAAGGATCGCCTGCAGCGAACGGAAGTTGCTGCTGCGGCAATACACCGAGTGGGAAGGTATTGATCGGTAGCAAGGTCGGCGGCGGGTTGCTCGCGGTGTAATCAAAATATTCCTGCGGCGTTCCCGGAAGGTCCGCGCCTCGACGCAACGCTGCGGCCAATGGGTGTATTTCCGCGGGCGGGTTGCTTAGCGGCGTGTCCAATGGCTGCGTCGGCAAAGTTGCCCCGATGCGCCCGGCGGCTTGCTTGGGATAAATTTCCGGAGGTAGCGGCGGCGCTATGGTGGCGAGAGGGCGGGCAACGACTTCCGGCGACGGAGAAGGCGCAAAAGTCTGGTTGGTTGTCGGCGCGCGGCCCGCGGCCGGGCGGGCGCGTCTCCGGCGTTGCGAGATATTCGTAGAATCAAAGCCGGTGTTGCCGGCGCCAAATCCATTTGGACTACCATAAGTCGGAGTCGTGCCGATGGACGATGCCGCGAAAGTCCCGACCGGGGGCGCCTCGTTGCCAAGGGGGCCCATCCCTTGGCTCGGTCGCTTAAAGCGCGGCGGTGCCGTTGGATTTCCTTGGAGCGAAGGCTGCAAAAGATCGCCGGAGGAACCGAGCGTCTGAGGCTGGGGCTGCGCTTGCGCCAGGACGTAAGTTGGAAAAAATAATCCGAGCGACCCAGCCAATACGCCGGCGGCAACCTTCGCCGCACAATGACGACGCGTCGCGATTACGCGCGGCGCCAAAGTGCGCGCCGTTTCCGCCGTCCGCGTCACCCCCGAACCTGCCAAAGCGAACCACCGTCAAGGACCTGAACCGCGGCGTATGCCCGGCCGGCCCCTTGGTGACGGCCGGCGCGGGCCGCAAACGAGCGTCCCGATGGTTAACGGAATTAGAACGGATATGGTTAACGAGTGGTTGATTTAGGCGGTCCATAGCCGCCTCCCAGCGCAACCAGACCGGCTCTAAATCCAACAAAAATCGTGATTTTTTGCGCTGATGCGCCCGAAAGCTTTCTAAATCCAGCCCTTGAGCTCGCGCACGGCAAGCCGCGCGATCATTAACATCCCCGGTTCGCTGTCGTTCAGGCAGGGGATAGCGGCAAACTTCTCACCGCCATAACGCTTGAACACGCGGGCATTCTCGACGGCGATCTCCTCCAGCGTTTCCAAACAATCCGCCGAAAAACCCGGCGTGATCACCACGAGGTTCTTGACCCCGTCCTTGGCGAGCTTCTTGACCGTTTGAATCGTCGAGGGTTCCAGCCATTTGGCGCGGCCGAAACGGGATTGGTAGGTCAAGATCAAGCTTTGGTCGTCGAGTTTAAGGTGGCGGCGCAAAAGCTCCGTCGTCGCTTCACATTGGCTCTGGTAGGGATCGCCCTTGCGGACATATTCGAGCGGCATGCCGTGGTAGGAAGCCATGATCACGTCAGGCTTGAAAGGTAGCGCCGCCAGGCCCGTTTCCAGCGAAGACGCAAGCGCTCCGATGTAATCGAGATCGTCGTAATAGGCCGGCATAATGCGCAACGCCGGCTGCCGACGCAGCTTCGTCAAAAAACGAAAGACCTCGTCGCCGACAGTTGCCGTGGTCGGCGCCGCGTATTGCGGATAGAGCGGCATGATCAAAATCCGATCGCAGCCGCGCTCGGCGAATGCCGCAAGGCGTGACGCGATGGAAGGCGTGGCGTATCGCATCGCCCAATCGACGACAATGTGCTTGCCAATCGGCTTGAGCAGGTTTGCGAGCTGTTCGCTCTGCGAGCGGGTGATGGTCTTGAGCGGCGATTCATCCCGTTCGCGATTCCAGATCTTGCGGTAGTCCCGCACTTTGCGTCGCGAGCGAAACGGCAGAATGACGCCGTTGAGAACCATCTTCCATAGCAGCGAATTCTTCTCGATCACGCGCGGGTCGGTGAGGAATTCCTTGAGGTAGCGGCGCACCGCGGCGGCGTTGGCGGCGTCGGGTGTGCCGAGATTGACCAAAAGGACGCCGATGCGCGCGGTACCCGGTGCGGCTTCGACCGTATCCGAGGCTGGCTCGGGCGCCGGCCCTTCGCCGAGCCCAGGCGCAAGCGGCGGCGGTTCAGGCTCGCGCGGCAAAATAGCAGAGGCAAGCTCGTCAGCGGGATCGTGGGAGACGTTGGGATTTTCCGACATGGCACTGAGAACTTCAACAAACGCGACGATAGCGCGATCGGTTCGAGTTTAGCACGCGCGGCACTTGCTGCACAGAAAACGCCTCCAAAGAAGGCGCATTGATGTCCGGCCCCAATCGAGGCTCGGAATTTCCACAGACCGCAGCGTTCGTTTGCGGAGCGATCACTCAGCCGCTTTAAGCAGCGCCGACGCTCCGGCGCGGAATTGTTCGAGCAGCATCGCCTCCTCGGCCTTGGCGGCGGCGAGATGACGCTGTTTGACGTGACCGAAACCGCGGATTTTTTCCGGGATCGAGGCGAGTGCGACGGCGAGGTGGTGGTTCTGCGGCGTGAGATTGCCGGCAATTTCGCGAAGGAGCGTGCGGTAATCCTCAAGGAGCCTGCGCTCGGTACGGCGCTCGGCGGTGTAGCCGAACAGGTCGAACGCGGTGCCGCGCAGGAATTTTAATTTGGCCAATAATCGGAACAGCGGCATCATCCAGGGACCAAAGCTCATCTTGCGCGGCAGGCCGGTTGTTTTGTCGCGGCGGGCAAGAAAGGGCGGCGCGAGATGAAATTCGAAACGGAGATTGTCGCCGTCGAACGTCGCGGCTACCTGTTTTAAGAATGAGCCGTCGGTATAGAGTCGCGCGACCTCGTACTCGTCTTTGTAAGCCATCAACTTAAACAGATTGCGTGCCACCGCATCGCTAAGCTGCGTCTGTCCGGTGGCGCGGGTGACCTCGGCGCCATTGACGATCTGGCATTCGTTGAGATAGCGGCTCCCATAATCCTCATTCTGATAGTCGGTCAGAAACGCTACTCGCCGTTCCAAGGTCTCGATCAGCGATTCCGACGTTCGTCCCGAGTCGCTCGCCGTACCGGGCGTAGGCGCCGCGATGCGCTCGACTTCTTCGCGCGCGACAGCGGCGTGGCGACCCCAGTGAAATGCCGCCTTGTTCATGGCAACCGCCTCGCCGTTGAGCTCGATGGCGCGTTCGATGGCGGCGGCCGATAGCGGCAGCGCTCCCAACTGGTAGGCGTAACCGACGAGGAACATGTTCGCGCCGACGGATTGGCCGAACAAAGCCGTCGCTAATCTCGTGGCATCGATGAAGTGTGTGTTGTCGCGGCCGGCGTCGTTGGTGATGGTACGCTTAAGCCGCTCGGTGGGTAACGAGAAATCGGCGTTGCGGGTGAATTCACCGGGCAGGAATTCGGTGGTGTTGACCACCATGATGGTGGTGTCCTGTTTGACCGCGGCCAGGATTTTGCGTGTCCCGGAGACCACGATGTCTCCCCCGAGCACGAGATTGGCGCGGCCGGCGGCAACGCGGATGGCGTGAATATCATCGGCCCGCTCGGCAAAACGAATGTAGCTGAATACCGCGCCGCCCTTCTGCGCGAGACCCGCCATATCGAGCACGCCAACGCCGCGGCCTTCGAGATGGCCGGCCATGCCCAAGATGCCACCAATGGTGACAATGCCCGTCCCGCCAACCCCGGTGACAATAATGTTGTAGGTCTGGTCGATGGCCGGCAGCTCCGGATCAGGCAGCGCCGCCAGTTCATGGTCGGCGGCAACTCCCTCGCCCTTCTTGAGTTTCGCGCCGTGGACGGTGACGAAGGACGGACAAAATCCCTTGATGCAGGAGAAGTCCTTATTGCAGCTCGACTGATCGATGGTCCGCTTCCGGCCCCATTCGGTCTCCAGCGGCTGTACCGACACGCAGTTCGATTTCACGCCGCAATCGCCGCAGCCCTCGCAGACGAGGTCATTGATGATGACGCGCTTTTCGGGGTCGGGATAAGTGTGGCGCTTGCGGCGGCGGCGCTTTTCGGCGGCGCATGTTTGGTCGTAGATCAGCACCGTTACGCCGGGAATGGCGGCAAGCTGTTTCTGCACCTCTATCAAATCGTCGCGATGATGAACGGTAAGCCCGCTCGGCCATAGCGTGTCGCGCGGGTATTTGTCCGGCTCGTCCGTTACGACAACAACACGTTTGGCGCCTTCGGCAGCGACCTGACGAGCGACTTGCGGCACAGTAAGGCCACCATCGTTCCGTTGGCCGCCGGTCATCGCCACCGCATCGTTGAACAGGATCTTGTAGGTGATGTTGGTTTTGGCCGCGATGGCGGCGCGGATCGCCATATAGCCGGAGTGGTTGTAGGTACCGTCGCCGAGATTCTGAAAAACATGCCCGCGCTTGGAGAATGGCGCCTCGCCGACCCAATTCGCACCCTCGCCGCCCATTTGCGTGTAACCGAGCGTCGAGCGGTCCATCCATTGCGCCATGAAGTGGCAGCCGATACCGGCATAAGCGCGCATGCCTTCCGGCACCACGGTCGATGAATTATGCGGACAGCCCGAGCAAAAATACGGAATGCGCTGCGCGATATCGCGCGTCGCCGCGGCGATGCGCTGGAACTCCTTCAAGCGTGCTACGCGCTGCGCGATTTCGTCGTGACGATGGTACTTCAAGATTCGCTCGCCGATACAGATCGCGACTTCGTTGGGATCGAGCGCACCCTTGACCGGAAACAGCCAATTGCCCTGCTCATCCCGCTTGCCGATACAAAGCGGCTGATTGGCGGTGCCGTACAACTCCTCGCGGACCTGCACCTCGATGAGCGAACGCTTCTCTTCGACGACAATAACAAGGTCGAGCCCGGCGGCGAATTCGGCAAGCTCCCGCCGGCTGAGCGGCCAGACGCAACCCACTTTGTAGAGGCGAACGCCGAGCTGGTTGCACCCGACCTCGTCGATACCTAGCTCGTCGAGCGCTTGCCGCACATCGAGATAGCTCTTGCCGGTGGTGATGATGCCGATCTTTGGTTCGCGGCCGCCGGAGGTGATAATGCGGTTGAGCCCGTTGGCACGCACGAATGCAAGCATGGCGTCGCGCTTATAGTCGTGTAGCCGCGCCTCTTGCGCCAGAATGGGATCAGAGAGCCGAATATTGAGTCCGCCCTCCGGCATCTGAAAATCGGTCGGCAGCACTATGTTGATGCGATCGAGGCTCGCATCGATCGCCGCGGTCGACTCGATCGTCTCGTGCATGGTCTTGAGCGCGACCCAGGTGCCGGTGAAGCGCGACATCGCCCAGCCGTAAAGGCCGTAGTCGAGCACTTCCTGCACACCTGCCGGATTGAGGATCGGAATCATCGTATCGATGAAGTGATATTCGGATTGGTGCGCCGTGGTCGACGACTCGGCGGTGTGATCGTCGCCCATGAGCGCGAGCACGCCGCCGTGTTTGGCGGTGCCGGCTAAATTAGCGTGGCGGAAAACGTCGCCGGTGCGATCGACGCCCGGGCCTTTGCCGTACCACATGGCGAAGACGCCGTCGTATTTGCCCTCGCCGCGCAGCTCAGCTTGCTGGGTGCCCCAGATCGCGGTGGCGGCAAGATCCTCGTTGATGCCGCCCTGAAAGCGGATATCGTTTTTCTCCAAAAACGGTGCAGCGCGCTGGAATTGACTATCTAACCCGCCGAGCGGCGAGCCGCGATAACCGCTCACGTAGCCGGCGGTGTTGAGACGGTTGCGCCGGTCGAGTTCCTTTTGCATCAAACACAGCCGCACCAGCGCCTGGAAACCGGTGACAAAAACCTGGCTGTGGCCGAGATCGTATTTGTCGTCGAGCTTGACGTCGCGAAGCGGCATCGAGGAACTCCAGCCCCCAGTTTGCCCCCGTACCGCCGATTCTGCCAGGGGAGCGGCGCTCAGTCACATATAGGACTGGGCCGTTCCGCGACCAGTGCTGCGGCGGGGCGCCATCCCAAACTGTCAATCAGCCATACCGAAAACAGGTTGCGGCGCGGTAAAGCCCGCCACGGCGTGCTCGCCCAGCGAGCGAAACTGTGCTGGACAATGACCGGCAAACTCCGCCGAGGCGACCACCGCCTCCCCAAGCTTGGCGGCGACTTTCTCAAGCCGCGCCGACAAATTCACCGCCGGACCGATGCAAGTAAAATCGAGCCGATTGCCGCCGCCGATATTGCCGTACATCACTTCGCCCACATGCAACGCAACCGCGAAGCGGATGGCATCCCCATCCTCTTGGCGCGGCAACGCAGCGATGCTGGCGCGAAACGCCCGCGCGATGCCGTTACCGATGCCGGAGGAACCGCCAACCACCAGCACTTGCCTGCCTGAAAAATCGAGCTCGTTCATTTCCATCCCTTTCCCGCTTTGTTTGACCCGTCTTAAAGCATGATCCGGAAAAGTGGATGCCGGTTTCTTCGAAAACATCATGGTCAATCAAGGAATCCAGAGCGCGATGGTATTTAACGTGATCCCATCCCGCTCTAGGATGGGCGCAGGCCACGTCAACTGGCGACATCATCAGGGAAACGTCCATGCCGGAATTCAAGGAC
>Ga0209006_10004639_pt1 | contig 12443 bp, 5 predicted proteins | sample JacPin_JW_Ref_O2_FD_188567 | JGI IMG/M metagenome (GOLD analysis project Ga0209006, IMG submission 188567) | Forest soil microbial communities from Algoma, Ontario, Canada - Jack Pine, Ontario site 1_JW_Ref_O2 (SPAdes) (version 2) | ecosystem: Environmental > Terrestrial > Soil > Boreal...
ACCGCGCCGCTGGGGTCGGTTACCGTACCGGTGAGCGTCGCCGCCAGCTCCTGCGCGAAACCAAGCATCGATAAGCTGAGGGCGACTGCGCAGACGGCCAAGAATGTAACCAGCATCTGCATCGCTCCGCGTTCCGTTGAGTCCTTACACTTTCCGTTCGTCAATTCCATCATCACAGCGCCTCCTCGAGCACCTTCCTGCATTACAGACCTGGGCGTTTACCAGTGAGCCCTAATGTCAATCGACTATGCTATATAGCACATGGCAGATCATGGTCAAGAAAAAAATGCAGAGCACCTGTGAAAATCTTTTTTAGGGCATTTGCGGATCGCTCTATATCACTTCCCGGGGCTGCTCGGGAGTTACGGTTTCGCGCCAGAGCCGGTAAACGATTTCCAAGTCCTCAGGCTGGCGCGATGAATACGGCGAAATCGGCATTTTTTATGCAACGTAGGCAAAAAACCGTTGCGCCGCGGCCAGAAGCCGGAAATCGGATGCTCTATAGCATTCGGAGGAGGCTTACGAGGGATATTCCTCCATTTTTCCAGATTTTGGCTTTACAAGGGGCCCGGAATACGCTATATAGCACATGAGCATGCTGGGTCGAGGGACGAAAGCACTCGCACCACATTCCGCAATTGTCCGGGATGGAGTGTCCCGGTAGTCTTATCCCGGCAGGCTTAGTAAATCGTTTTATGACAGGCAATCACAGCAACGGAACACCGGTTTACAAAAAGATCCAGAACTCGATCCGCAAACGGATCGAGGCGGATCAGCTCCGGCCCGGGGACGCCGTTGCCTCGGAGCGCGAACTCGCCAAGGCGCACAAAGTGAGTCTGATGACCGCGCGCCACGCGCTGGCTGGACTGGAGCGCGAGGGAATCGTGGAACGGCGGCGGGGTGCGGGAACCTTTGTCGCGTCACCGAAGATCCATTTCAACAAGCTCATGAGTTACACCGAGCACATGGCGAGCCGTGGCCTGGCTCCGAGTTCGCGCGTGCTGCTGGCCAAAATTATTGAAGACGAGCAGGAAGTGGCCGCGCGGCTGGGGCTCCCCGCGACCAGCCGCATGGTGAAGATTGAGCGTCTTCGCCTGACGGGCGAAGAACCGTTTGCTCTGGAAATCTGCTACCTGCCGGCGGCGGAATATTCCGACCTAGTGAAGGCGCCGCTGGGGAGAAGCTCCCTGTTTGGCGCGCTGAAGCACGAATACGGAGTGGAGCTGGCTTATGCCGATGAAGAAATTGACGCCACGGCAGCCGATATCAATATCGCTGAGCTGCTGGGGCTGCACCGCGGTGCGCCGCTCCTGCGCATTCGGCAGGTGATCTATTCGACGAAAGGCAAGGCCACCATCTACGGAGTTGGCTTTTACCGCTCGGAGCGGCACACGCTGTTTATCCGCCGCTTCCGCTGAGGGCTGTGACCCAGTTAAATCTGCTGCTGTTAAGTCTGCTTTCTGCTTGATGTTAAGTCTGTCTGTTACGCCTGCCTGTTATGTCCGTTCGGGGCGCGGGTTCTGATTCTTCACTGACCTTCTTTCCCGTTCTGCGTCCAATCGGAGGTGCGGTCTCAGTCGCGTCGCCAGGCCCGGACTGAAACTTCGGGCCACGGGGCTCACAACTTGCTAAAATCTTGGGTTTGTCCGGCGCCCGAATTCTCGCTGCCGGTCTGTTTCAAGGAGGACGCTGGAATGTCGCTCGTTCGCGGCTGGACTGCCACTGCCATCTTTTCTATTTTCGCCGCCACTTTTTTATTTTCCCAACAGCCGGAAGGGCGCTTGATGCGCTTCCCCGATATTCATGGAGATAAAATCTCCTTTGTCTATGGAGGCGATATATGGCTGTCTTCGGCCAGCGGTGGCGCTGCTCACCGCGTGACGACTCATCCGGGGCGCGAACTGTTTCCCAAGTTTTCGCCGGACGGGAGATGGATCGCATTCACGGGGCAGTACGACGGCAATTTCAACGTCTACGTGATGAGCTCCGAGGGCGACCAGCCACGCCAACTCACGTTCTACCAGGGTGGCGCTCAACCCCTCAACGACCGCATGGGCATTCACAACGAGGTAGTCACCTGGACCCCCGACAGCAAGCGCATCGTTTTTCTCTCGCGGCTCGATGCCTCCAATGGCTGGACCAAGCGGCCGTTTACGGTCTCAATTGATGGTGGTTTGCCCGAGCCTCTGCCTATGGATCAGGGTGGGCTGACTTCATTTAATGCGGATGGCACAAAGATCGCTTACAACCGCATCTTCCGAAATTTTCGTACCTGGAAGCGCTACACGGGCGGCCTCGCGCAGGACATCTATATCTACGACATCAAGAACAATGTCTTCGAGCAGCAGATTCCGCACACCGATTACACCGATACATTTCCCATGTGGCACGGCAACACGGTGTACTTCACTTCCGACCGCGGAGCCGACCACCGGTTTAACATCTACGCCTATGACCTGGGCACGAAACAGGTCGAGCAGGTTACGCACTTCACCGACTTTGACGTGATGTGGCCGAGCCTCGGCGACGCCTCCATCATCTTCGAAAACGGCGGCTATCTTTATGTGCTGGACCTGGGCACGCGGCAGCCGACCAAGCTCACGATCACTCTTCCTGGCGAACGTGATCTGACCATGAAGCACTGGGCCAGCGTGAGCAAGAGCGTCAGCGACATGGATCTCGCTCCGGACGGCAAACGCGCAGTCTTTGTGGCGCGCGGCGACGTCTTCACCGTGCCCGCTAAAGACGGCGCAACTCGCAACCTGACTCGCACACCCGGCATCCGCGAGCGAGAAGTGGCGTGGTCTCCGGATGGACGCTGGATCGCTTTCGTTTCCGACCGCACGGGCGAGGACGAAATATACATCACTCCCCAGGACGGCATGGGCAATATCGACCTGGGCAGGGACGCGACCAAGGAAACAGAAAAAGACCAAGAAAAGAACAAAGAAGCCGCCGCCAAGGAAGCGGCCCGAGCGAAAGAGCGCGGCAAGGATAAGGAGCAACAGCTCACCAGCGGCTACAAGGGTTTCAAGTTTACGCCAGCATGGTCGCCGGATAGCAAGAAAATAGCCTGGGGCGACAAGGATCTCCGCCTCTGGTATGTGGATATAAGCGACAAGAAGCCGGTCGAAGTGGATCGCGGCAAATACAACGAGATCACCAACTACTCCTGGTCGCCCGACAGCAAGTGGCTGGCTTATGACAAGGGACAGCAAAGCGGATTGAGCATTGTGTATCTCTACTCGACCGCCGACAAGAAAATTACCGCGGTCACTAACGATTTGGTCAACAGCCAGGGGCCTGTCTTCGATCCCGACGGAAACTATTTGTATTTCCTTTCGGACCGCGACTACAACGAGGTGCTGGGCAATTACGATTTTGAATTTGCCAATCCCAAGACGACGCGGCCATACCTGATCACTCTGCATGCGGATGCGCCTTCGCCGTTTCCGGCGCTGAGCGACGAGACCGCGATTAAGGGCGAAGAGCCCGCGGCTGAAGCTCCCGAATCAGAAAAGGAAAAAGATAAAGACAAGAAAGCGGCGGACAAAAACAAGTCTGAACTTCAGAAAAAAGAAGAAGCGAAGAAAGAAGCAGCCGAGCGCGAAAAAGAATCCAAGGAAGTCGCCAAGAACTTCCATATTGATCTCGAGGGTATCCAGAATCGTGTCGTCGCCCTGCCAGTCGCTCCCGCCAGCGTGACTGGATTGGGAGCGGCGAAGGGTTTTCTCTATTATTCGAGCCAGCCAATACAGGGCCTCTCGGGACCGCTCCCCGGCGAAGAATCCGCGGTGCACGCCTACGACCTTAAAGAGCGGAAAGAGAAAACGCTGATCGAAGGCATCGACCGCTGGGCGATGTCTTTTGATGGCATGAAGATTCTGTACGAGGCGAACGGCGGCTACGGCATCATCGACGCCAAGCCCGACGCTCCCAAGAAACCCGGCGAGGGCGCGCTGAACCTCGCAGGGCTGCGCGCGGAAATCGATCCTCCCGCTGAATGGAAAGAGATGTACAACGAAGTGTGGCGCCAGGAGCGAGACTTTTTCTTCGAACCCAGCATGAACGGTGTGAACTGGGAGGCGATACGCGACAAGTACGCGCCGCTGGTTCCTTACGCTGCCAATCGTTACGACCTTACTTACATTCTGGGAGAAGTAATCGGCGAACTGTCTAACTCCCACACTTATGTAGGCGGCGGCGACCAACCCGATCTGCATCCCGTGAACGTGGGCCTGTTGGGCGTTGATTTTGGACTCGACCCGGCCAGCGCTCTCTACCGTTTTAAGAAGATTTATCCAGGAGAGAACTGGAATCCGCAGACTCGCTCTCCGCTTACCGAACCGGGCATTGACGTGCGGGAAGGCGACTATCTGCTGGCAGTCAACGGGCGGCCGTTGCGCGCGCCGCAGAATCCTTACGAATTATTCGTCAACACCGCCAATGAGACCACAGCCATCACGGTGAATTCCAGACCGGATGCGGAAGGTGCCCGCACACTTCCGGTCAAGCCGATCGCGGACGAATCCCAGCTCCGCGAAAACTACATGATCGAAAGCAATCGCAAGAAGGTGGACGCGGCGACTCACGGTCGTGTCGGTTACATCTACATTCCTGACATGGGCGGCCCCGGCCTCAACGCGTTCGTCAAACAGTTCTTCCCGCAGATTCGCAAGGAGGGTCTGATCATTGACGTCCGCTATAACGGCGGAGGGTTCGTCGACCAACTCATCTTCGAGCGCCTGCGTCGTGTGCTGGTTGGCATGGACGCGGCCCGCAACTTTGACAACACAACGCTACCGCCTGTGGTTTTCCACGGCTACATGGCCGCCATTACCAACCAATACGCAGCATCGGACGGTGACATTTTCAGCGAGTTCTTCAAGGTCTACAAACTTGGCCCGCTCATCGGTGAACGAACATGGGGTGGAGTCCGCGGCATCCGCGGTGAGTTCCCGCTCCTCGACGGCGGTTACATCACTCGTCCAGAGTTCGCCCACTACGACCTGAACAGCAAGTGGGTGGTGGAAAACCGTGGCGTAGCTCCCGATATCGAAGTCGACGATCGCCCTGACGATGTGGTCCGCGGCAAAGATGCGCAGCTTGATCGCGCGATCCAGGAAGTGATGAAGCAGATCGAGGCCAATCCCAAGAAACTGCCGCCACGCCCGCCCGATCTTCCGGCATATCCGGAAGGGCCGGCGATGTAATAAATCGCTTCAGGAGATGACCGGGGGCGGGCACACGAGCCCGCCTCGCGCCGGCGAGGATTTCAACTCACGCGGGGCCGAGCAGCCAAGACTTCTACGTTCAGGCCCCCAAAATGCCCGACTTCCGTGCCACTCCCATGGCACGTTCGGGCTTTGACCGGAGTGGTTACCCTTGGTTACTGTAGACACGATGATTTCCCCCAATCGTAACCTTGATGGACATTCTCGAAAAACTTCCGACATTTTTGACTGTGGGCGCGCTGGTGATTATTTTTGCGTGCCTCAAACGTCATTCCCGCTGCGCCCGCCTCACCACCTGGGTTGCGGCATGGGCGTTGGTCTTCACCCACTTCCTGGCACAACTGCTCGAGCCTGATCGCGGACACGTCAGTTCCATTCTGCTGGCCATCGATTCTGTCACCTTACAAGCCGCCGCGGTTGCGTTTTTGGTTTCCGTTTCCTCGGTAGTTGAAGATTCCGCGAAGCGCTCTGCCCTGCTGCTGGTGCTCGGTGTGCCCTCTCTGTTTTACTCGGCGCTGTTTGCCACTGGTGCACAGGGGCGCTGGCTCTATGTCGTGAGCCTGATTGCATGCTTCGGTGGCGCGACGGTATTTTTCTTCCGCGTGCATCGCAGGTTTTCGTGGTTCATGGGCGTGCTCGCGTTTGTTTGTTCGCTAATGGGAGCCTGGGCGATTCGCGCTGCGCTCCACGGCTCGTTTGTGGAAGGTACCACGGCGCTACTCGGCGTGGGATTTGGTTTGCCGGGAGTATTCATCTGCCGCAACTACTGGCGCCGATCGTTTGGCATCCTGACCATTTCCTGTGGATTTCTTGGTTGGGGCGCGCTGTTTTCCGTTCGTCTATGGGTCGAACGATCCGCACCGAACCTGATTGTCCCCGGTGCGCTCTGGGATGTTCCCAAACTCTTCGTCGCCTTCGGCATGATTCTCGCTGTGGTCGAAGATAAATCGCTCTCCATCACCGGGATGCAGCGCAAGGCGGAATTTCTCAACCATCAACTGAAACGGTTCGCGTCTATCACCTCGCGGTTGTTGAACGGTGCGAAGCCGGAGGCGGTGTGCCCGGAGATCGCAACCGCCATCACGGAACTCAGCAGCTTTGGCGCAGCCGTGGTTCAACTCGAAGACGCCGAGGGGCAACTAGGCTGGGTTGGATCGAGTGGATCGCAAATCGCTCTGCACAAACTTCAGGCGGGGGAATGGACCCTGGATCGCATTCCGAGCGCATGCTCCAGCGCCCTACGTCTTGGCCGCAACTCTTTCCTGCTGCCGCGTGAAACAACTGAACCTTCAGAACTTCCCGATCCGGTGCAGTCGGAATCCGACACAATATTCAGAAACAGCGCTGCGATCCTGATACCGCTCTGTTCGGGGCTTGGCACGTATCTAGGGTGTATTCGAGTGCTAACGCGGGGACCTGTCCTCGGGTTGGATGCGCTTGAGTTGGCGCGTGTCGAGATGGTCGCAGCAGATCTCGCCGTGGCAGTGCAATTGAAAACGCTGCACCGACAGCTTGTGTGGTCGGAAAAGCTGGCGGCGCTCGGTCAATTGCTCGCGGGCGTAGCGCACGAGCTTAATAATCCGCTGACCGTAATCATGGGATATGGCGAACTGATCGGTGACAAAGTCGCTTCGCCGCAGGCACGCGATCAACTGACGCGATTGGTGAGCGAAACCCGCCGCATGAAACGGATCATCGATAATCTGCTGCGCTTCGCGAGGCAAGGGGCGCGGGACACGCACACTGTGCAGCTTTCTCCGCTCGTGCACGAAGTGCTGGCGCTTTGCGAGTACTACACGCGCAAGCGCAAAGTGCGAGTGGATCTCGATATCGCGCCCGGACTTCCGTCGCTCGCCGTCCATGAGGACGAGATCAAACAAATTCTGCTGAACCTGTTCAAGAATTCCAGCGACGCGCTGGAGGGGTTTGCCGGGAACAAACGCATCAGAATTCGCGCGTATCAGTCCGGGGCGCGAGCGGTGATCGAAGTCGAAGACAGCGGACCCGGTTTTTCAAATCTGAATCGCGCGCTGGAACCCTTCTTCACCACCAAGCCGGCGGGAGAAGGCACCGGGCTTGGCCTGAGTGTGTGCTACGGGATTGTGAAACAACGCGGTGGGGCTCTGCGCATCGAAAACATGAGTCCCTTGGGCGCACGCGTCACCGTCGAACTTCCGATCGCGGAAGCGGTGCCGTCACAGCTGCTGGCTGCGGTCGCAAATGCATAGTCTGCATCGATAGATTTCAAACGGCGAGCCGGCATGCCGAAGGGCCCATCCCAAGGGTCAGCTCTTAGCTGAAAGCTAAGAGCTAACAGCTAAAAGCTGCCTCACTCCCACTCAATCGTGCCCGGCGGCTTTGACGTAATGTCATACACAACGCGGTTCACGCCCTTCACTTCGTTCACAATCCGCGTGGAAATCTTCTTCAGCACTTCGTTCGACAGCGGCACCCAGTCGGCGGTCATTCCATCTTCGGAGCTGACGGCGCGAACCGCGCAGGTATAAGCATAGGTCCGCATGTCGCCCATCACGCCCACGGACATCACCGGCAGCAGCACGGCAAACGACTGCCAGATTTTTGTGTAGAGCCCCGCGTTCTTGATTTCGCTGACTACAATGTCATCGCACTCCCGCAACAGCGCGAGCCGCTCGGGCGTGACTTCGCCCAACACGCGCACCGCGAGTCCGGGCCCGGGAAACGGCTGCCGCTGCAGGATTTCGTCGGGCACGCCGAGGTCGCGGCCGATCTTGCGCACTTCGTCCTTGAACAGATCTTTCAGCGGCTCGATCAGCTTGAGCTTCATTTTTTTCGGAAGCCCGCCCACGTTGTGATGCGATTTGATCACCTGCGACGGTCCGCGCACGGAGCGCGATTCGATCACGTCAGGATAGAGCGTCCCCTGCACCAGCCACTTGACGTTGCCTTCGTGTTTCTCGATGCGGCGGGCTTCTTTTTCGAACACCTTGATAAATTCATTGCCGATGATCTTGCGCTTTTTCTCTGGATCGCTCACGCCTTTGAGCTTGCGGAGAAAACGATCCGTGGCGTCAACTGCATCGAGTCGCAGGCCCAGCTTGTCGCGCAGGGTCTTCTGCACTTTTTCAAATTCATTCTTGCGCAACACGCCGTTGTTCACGAAAACGCAAGTCAGACGCGACTTGCCATTCTTGTCTCGTAAAGCACGATCCACCAAAACCGCGGCCACCGAGGAATCCACGCCGCCCGAAAGCGCGCAGATGGCGCGCCCCGTGCCCACCTGCCGCTTCACTTGTTCGACGGTCGAATCGATGAAGTGCTGCGGCGTCCATGTTGGTTTCGCGCCGCATATCTGAAAGATGAAGTTGCGCAGAATCTCCGTGCCCTGGCGCGTATGATGCACCTCGGGATGGAACTGCACCGCGAACCATTTCTTCTCAACATTCTGAATGCCGGCCACGGCGTGAGCCGTTTTCGCCGTCAGCTCAAACCCAGGAGGTAGTTCGAGCGCCTCATCCCCGTGCGACATCCACACGGGAAGTTTTCTCGACAGCCCCTGAAATAAAACGGACTCGGCAACCACTTCGACTTCCGCGTGGCCGTACTCGCGCTTGTCCGCCGGGCGCACCTTGCCGCCGAGTGTGTGCACCATGAACTGCAATCCGTAGCAGATGCCAAGCACGGGCAGGCCCAGCTCGAACAAACGCGCATCGGCAGGCGGCGCGTCCTTGTCGTAGACCGACCACGGCGCGCCCGAGAGTACGATCCCGGCCGGCGCGTAGCTTTTCACCTCATCGAGTTTGGCGGTGCAAGGTAGCACGACGGAAAAAACATTCTGCTCGCGGATGCGGCGCGCAATGAGCTGCGTATACTGCGCGCCAAAATCGAGGATGACGATGGACTGGGTGAGGGAAGGTTGGCTCAGCGACGATTGGCCACGCTTGGACTTGGTTTCCACGAATGAGTATTTCAGATTCGGCGCAATCGTGTAAATGCCCCCCTAGAGACGTTGCTGCAACGTATCTCTGCCAGCGGCATTGCGAATGATGGCTTCTGTGGTGGCGGCTGAGACGGAGCAGGCTACGTCTCTACCGCGAGATTTGGCAGATCACTCAGAATTGGCTCGTCGCGGTCAATGGTTGTATGGGGTTGGGGCAGCGCGGGCAAGCTTGCGGGCGCTATCGGAGCGAGCAGCGCCTCGGGCATCTCCGCGATGCAAACATATCCCGCCAGCCGCGCGATGTAGAGCCAGTCGGCGACCGCGAAATAAGCCACGGCAAGCACAACGACGGAGACCAGCACAACCCGCGCTGGCACGATCTGGGCAAGACCCAGCGGCATGGAGACCACGGTCGTCGCTATGACGAAGACCGTCAGGTGCGCCAGTCCTGTCCAGATGGTGACCGCTGATACTGCACCGCTGCGTTCGCGGCAGAAGCTAACCGCTGCGGAAACCGCGCCCAAAGCATCTTTGCGGACATCGCCGTCGCGCACGGCAAACACTCCCGCCAGCGACAGAACCCAGTTCAGAGTGGACCACGCCAGGAAAATTAGCCCGGCCAGCGGAAAAAACAGCAGGAAAGCGATCCCGGCGCCAGCGTCGGCAGGCGCTGCAGAACGAGTCGAGGCGACTCCTGCCGAGGCTGCACTGCTCGAGAAGCCAATTGAAACCATATGCACCAGAATCAACGCGCCCACCAGGCCAAGGATTGCAGCCAGGGTCACAGACGCGCGCAGGAAATTCAACCGCAGCAGCGATCCGAGGTGTGAACCTTTCTGCGGCGCAACCGCTGGATCCGTGATTGGAACAAACTCCTCGCCGCCAACCGTCGACTTCCGTTTTTCAGAGAAATAATCGATCAGGCTGCGAACCGTTGTGGCTCGCCCCATGGAAGCGGCAAAAATCCATAGACAGATCAGCGCGATGGCAGCAAGCAGTTCTGCCATCACGATGCGGGGAGCGCTACCGTGAAAAATGTGCCCAAGCGCCTGACCAATCAGGATGGGCTGCCGCGTGCGCAGCAGCAGAATATCGCTACCGGTCACGGGCAGCGTATCGAGATATTCCAGAAGCGAAAACGCGACCAGCGCGGTCGCGGTCGCTCCCACCGCCCAGCGCCACGAAATTTCAGCAAGCGTGAGCGAAGGACGGCGAAATGCAGCACGAAAGCCTTCGAGCGTGGGCGAAATGCGGGGCATGCGTTTTCAGGATAACTCATTCCCGCGGAAGGATAGGTTCGCCGCACTGGGCTCACCACACCGGCTCATCGCACCGGGTTACCGCACTACGAAGTTCAGCAACTTCCCCGGCACAAAGATCGTCTTGACGATCTGCTTGCCCGCGATTGCAGACTTCACTTTTTCGTCGGCCAGCGCGCGCTCCACGACCACTTCCTGCGAAGCGTCCGCCGGCACAACGACGCGGCCCCGCAGTTTGCCATTGACCTGCACCGGAATTTCGACTTCCTCTTCCTTCGCTAACACCGCGTCATATTTCGGCCACGGCGCCTTGAGCAGACTTCCCTTTTCGCCCAGCATCTCCCAGAGTTCGTGCGCGAGATAAGGCGCAAAGGGGGCGAGCAAAAGCACGAGACTGCGCTGCGCATCGGCGAGAAGCGGGATTGGAATCGCTTCTTTCTCGATCGCATCCTCCGCACTTTGGAGAGTGTTCGTCAGCTCCATGATGGCGGAGATGCAAGTATTGAAGTGCCAGCGTCCCTGGAAGTCATCCGTGACGCGCTTGATGGTCTGGTGGAGTTTGCGCTGGATCGCGCGCGCCTCCGGCGGCAAATCCGCGGGAACAGGCTTGTCCCAGTCGGGATGCTGCGGCTGCGCATTGTGCAGCACAAACCGGTACATGCGTCCCAGAAACTTTCGGATGCCTTCAATGCCAGAATCCTGCCAGTCCAGATCCCGATCCGGCGGGCCGGCAAACAAGCTGTAGAGCCGCGCCGCATCGGCCCCATAGCGCCCCACCGTTTCATCGGCCGTAACCACGTTGCCCCGGTTCTTCGACATTTTCGCGCCATCCTTGATCACCATACCCTGCGTGAACAGGCGCTCGATCGGTTCGTCGTTCGTAATCATGCCCAGGTCACGCATGAATTTGGTCCAGAACCGCGAGTAGATCAAGTGCAGGATGGCATGCTCCACCCCGCCGATGTATTGATCAATCGGGAACCAGTATTGCGCGGCCTTCCCGTCGAACGGCGCGTGGTCGTTGTGCGCGTCCGTGTAGCGGTAGAAATACCATGACGAATCCACGAACGTATCCATGGTGTCGCTCTCGCGGCGCGCCGGACCGCCACACTTCGGGCAAGTTGTATTTACGAACTCGGGCACGCGCGTGAGCGGCGACGCCCCGGTGAGCGTGATATCCACGTTGTCCGGCAGCAGCACCGGCAAATCTTTTTCCGGCACCGCGACAATTCCATCTTTCTCGCAATACACCATTGGGATCGGCGTGCCCCAGTAACGCTGGCGCGAAATTCCCCAATCTTTCAGACGATAGGTGACAGCGGCTTTGCCGAAGCCGTTCTGCTCCGCCTCGGCGGCCATTTTTCGGATTGCCTCTTCGCAGCTCAGGTTGCTGAACCGGCCGGAGTTGATCAGCATTCCTTCATCCGTGGTAAACGGCAGCCGCGGCTCGGCCACGGTCTCTTCGGGATCGTTCGAGATCGGCAGAATCACCAGCCGGATTTCCAGTTTGTATTTCTTGGCGAAGTCGTAGTCGCGCTCATCGTGCGCCGGCACGCTCATGATCGCGCCCGTGCCGTAATCCATGAGGACATAATTCGCCACCCAGATGGGCACGCGTTCGCCGTTATAAGGATTCACCGCATAATGGCCAGTGTTCACGCCGTGCTTCTCGATGGCGCCAATGTCGCCAGCTTCTTTGGCCTTACGCTGCTCCGCAATTAATTGCTCAACCGCCGCGCCCAGCACCTGGTTGTAACGCGTGAAGCTCGCCACCAGCGGATGCTGCGGCGCGAGCTGCACCGAAGTCGCGCCGAAAATGGTGTCGACGCGAGTAGTAAATACGCGGATCGTCGCGCCTGCGGTGTCGTCCGCGACCTTGAAATCGACCAGCGTGCCTTCACTGCGCCCAATCCAGTTGCGCTGCATGGTGCGCACTTTTTCCGGCCAGCCGTCGAGCTTATCCAGATCGCGCAGCAACTCTTCCGCGTAATCGGTGATGCGCAGAAACCACTGTTCCAGATCGCGCTGCTC
>Ga0209006_10004640_pt1 | contig 12443 bp, 9 predicted proteins | sample JacPin_JW_Ref_O2_FD_188567 | JGI IMG/M metagenome (GOLD analysis project Ga0209006, IMG submission 188567) | Forest soil microbial communities from Algoma, Ontario, Canada - Jack Pine, Ontario site 1_JW_Ref_O2 (SPAdes) (version 2) | ecosystem: Environmental > Terrestrial > Soil > Boreal...
CGGCGCTCGGGCAACAACTCGTTTCTGATTATCGAAGGCGCCGGACGCCTGGACCGGATAACTATCAAGGGCGATGCATTTTCCGTCGAAACGCTCAAGGACGGGTTCGTGGGTCCCACCTCCGTAGCCCAGATTGGAAAAACCGGATGGGTGAGCGAGGGACAGCTGGACTTCCTGTTTGATCCAGGCAAGAAGGGTCAGGGACCAGCGTTGCCGTTTCGGATCTATCCGGTTCCGCTGCCCTACGCCCGATAGGTCGGATCGAACTCCAACCGACTCAAGGCAGCCCGCGGCTCGACGAATCGAGTGATGCGCAACGGCCGCCCGCCGAGCGGCATCTGGTCGCAAACCCAGCGTCGCGCCGTTCGAATGGGTCGATCGCCGAACCACGCCAGCAAACACGCGTTGGTGGCCTTGACCGAGTCGAAAGGGGTACCGTGTCTGGAGCCATGGACAATCGCGAGTTCCGCGCCCACGGCTTTCGCCATGGAGATCTTTTCCGCCAGCGGTGTGAAGTCATGCTCGGCCGCGATCATCAGCGTCTTGGCTTGAAGCCGATCCAGACGCCCAATCGCTGTCCAGCCCTCCAATGCCTTTGCCATGCCAAGGTAGACTTTGGAAGCCACGCGGCTGATCACGTCGACAGCGCGTTCACGCAATACGCGCTGCCACGGCATCGGAAACAAACGAGTAGCCGCGAGCCTTGCGGCGCAGCGCATCCCCATCAATCGGATAATCACTGCCGGCATCCTGGCCTCGAGCCACTTACGCCAATGATTGATTCGATAAGACAACAATGTATTGATCAATGCCAGGCGAGTGACAGCCCGCGGACGCTGTAATGCCATCTCCAGGGCAACCGCGCCTCCAAGAGAAAACCCGGCGATGTTGGTCAGCGGAATCTGCAAGTGATCCAACAGCGCCCAGAGCACATCGGCGCAGTCGCCAATGCTGAAGTCACCCTCGAAAGCAGGACTGTGACCGCTGCCCGGCAGGTCCGGCACGATGACTCGAAAGTGGCGCTCCAGCGCGCGTACCTGGAATTCCCAGTCCGCACCGCTCGATCCCAAACCGTGTATGAGAAGCAGGTTCTCTCCCTGGCCGCGTACCCGATAGTAAAGCGATCGGGTTTTATGCTTTGGCTTAAACGTGGTCACGATTCTCGCCTTACGACACGCCGACATCCGAGGTTCTAAAGATCGACCAGTTGCCGTCAGGCGCCTGTCGGCCGGACTCCAGCACCGATGTAGGAAAGGAATGCACTGGCCCTCCCTCGGGGCACCTGGGCGTTGACCATAATCGAGCGTCGACTGAACAGTAACTGAACCAGGACGGCCCTCTACAGCTCCACGTAAGCATGGGCTTACTCAAAGGCGTCCCGTCATCTTCTGTTTCTCGAGCAGCTATTGGAACAAAGTAGTGTCCACAGCTCGTCCAAAGCTGGGCTTTAGGGAAGCGTCTAGATGCCTGCCGCGTGCACAGGACTCCTGCCAACCACCAGAATGGCGTTAGTGCTGGTGCTGACGGGCTTTGCTGCTGCCGCCAATGCGGAATGCGCACTCGGTAATCCCGCAGCCAACTCGCGCACCTGCACGCGCGACTTCTCACCGCAGTCCTTCCACGTCAATCGTCCAAATAGCGAAGCTCGGCCGTCCAACGACGCCCGTCGCGATGACAGTCGCTGGGAAGCCGCACGCGTGCTTGGCGCCGCCAGCGTCGCTAGCCAGAGTGCCGGCGAGCACGAATCAGCGGTGGCACGATCGATGAGTGAACTGCGGTGGACAGACTCGAGCGACTGGATTCGCAACCCGCCCCCATGGTTGCACGAAATAAAGGATAGCCGTCGCCGGCGCGCCCCAGTGCCGGTGGTGCATTTGTGGCAGTCGCAGCAGACACAGACCTTGATCGCGCTGGGGGTAAGTCATCGCGGCCAACCCGGCGTGTTCATCTCCCGGAAGTTGCCGTACTAGAATCCCCGCCGTTCAATTGCCGGCCGATGGCGCGCGCATACCATCGAGCAGGGCCTTATTAAAGATATCAGCCGCCTGGATCTGTGGCGCATGACCGAGGTCGGGAAATTCGACCAACGTGGCGTGCGGAATTTGCGCTGCTGCCGCTTTCCCAAGCACCGGATAGTCTCCCAAGGTCGGGCGGATGGACGGCGGCGCGAGGTTCTTGCCGATGGCGGTCGTGTCCTTGTCACCGATCATAAGCAACACCGGCGTCGTGAGCTGTCCCAGCTCGTAGTAAACCGGCTGCGTGTAGATCATGTCGTAGAGAAGCGCGGAGTTCCAGGCAACGATGTCGCGCCCCGGGCCGCGATACATGCCGGCGAGCATCTGTACCCACACTTCGTATTCCGGCTTCCAGGTTCCGGCGTAGTAGGTCGCGCGCTCGTAGTCACGGATGCTCTCCGCCGTCGAATGCAATTCCTGCTGGTACCACGCGTCGACGCTTTGCCATGGGACGCCCTTGGCCTTCCAGTCCTCAAGCCCAATCGGATCGACCAGCACCAGCTGGTCAACTGACTGCGGATACATCAGCCCATAGCGCACCGCGAGCATGCCGCCGGTGGAGTGGCCGATGATTACGGCGTGGGTTATTCCGATCGAGGTCAGCAGAGCTCGCGTGTTGGCCGCCAGCTGTTGGAAGCTGAATTGATAGTGCGAAGGTTTGGTCGACTTGCAGAATCCGATCTGGTCGGGCGCGACCACGCGATAACCGGAGTCGCGTAACGAGACAATCGTGCTTTGCCAGGTAGAGGCGCAGAAATTCTTGCCGTGCAACAAGACTGCCGTCTGCCCGTTGGGCGTTGCCGGCACGACGTCCATGTAGGCCATATCGAGCGCCAGGCCCTGCGAGATGAAACGGAAATGCCGCACCGGCCAGGGGTAATCAAATCCCTGCAGCTCGGGCCCATAACGTGGGCCAGCGTCAATGCGCGCGGCGCCGGCGGGCGGACATAGGACTACGGCGACGAGCACGCCCAAGACAGGCCATGGTGTCGAAACGTGCATCGTCGGACCCCTCCTCGACCTACCCGCTCCGCCTTGGCACTGCAAGGTCGATCAGCTCGGGAATCGCCGACTCGCCACTCCATACGATGGCTCGCTGGCCGAACTCACGGCCGACTCGTTCGGCTTCGCTGCGTGATATTCCCACTGCCAGAACGCTGGGTTCACCGGGCCACAGTCTCGCGGGGTCCTCACCGATCCCGGCGACCAGCGTCACACCGATCGCAGCCAGGTCCGACTCAAGGCGCTTCTGTGACGCCCGATTATCGGCCTCGGATCTGACCACGCTCCGGGGATTCCAGGCGGTAATGAACGCTGAACACTTGGCACCATTCGCCAGATGCACCGATGCAAGCTCAGCCGACCGGTGCCCCACGCGCAGCACGAACGGCTTTGCTGTCCCGGTAACCTTGTAATGCGCCGCAAGGTACGTCGCCAGCAGGTCTTCACCTTCGCAGGAGTCATGTCCCATCAAAGTCATGTCCGATCAAGGACACCTCCGGTCACGGCAGCCCGTCGATTCGCTGCTTGAGACGAACTTTTGTGGTCGCATCATGGTCTCAATCTAGTGTAACGTCGCTGGCGTGTAGCGGCCGCGAAAAGTATCCCCAACTGGGAGGTGCCTACCGTGACAACCAACAGGGCTACGCTTGTATCCCGTCGCGACGCACTGTGCGCAGGCCTGTCGGTCTGCATCGGTGCCGCCTATCCACGGCCCTCGCACGCGGTCGATTCCGCCGGCGCGAAGCCGCTGATCACCAAAACAATACCTTCCAGCGGCGAGCGGATTCCTGCGATTGGGCTGGGTACCGACTCGTTTCGGACTTCGGAAAGCGACGCCATTCGAGACGAGCTCAAACGGATGAACGAGCTGGGCGGCTCGGTGATCGACACTGCGGCGGCCTATGGTGACAGCGAGGCTCTCATCGGGGATGCGCTCGGGGCGTTAGGCATCCGCGCCCGGATGTTTCTGGCGACCAAGCTTACGGCGGGCGGCTTCTTCGGCGGCGAAGGCGGCGGGGAGTCGAGTTTTCACCGTTCGCTCGAGCGTCTGAAAACGCAGCGTATCGATCTGCTGCAGGTGCATAACCTGAACGGGGTGGACAGTCTGATGCCGCTGCTGCAGCAGTGGAAGAAGGCCGGACAGATCCGCTACCTCGGCGTCACCACGTCGCGTGTCTCGCAGCACGGCGATATCGTCGACGCGATGCGCAAGTACACGCTCGATTTTATCCAGGTGGATTATTCGATTGCCAACCGCGATGCGGCCGCCAGCGTGTTTCCGGTCGCGCTCGAGCGGCGCGTGGCAGTGCTGGCGAATCTGCCGCTGGCGCGCGCTGCGCTGATCGGCCAGGCCGGAGAACGCAAATTGCCGGACTGGGCAGGCGACATAGATGTCTCGAGCTGGAGTCAGTTCTTTCTCAAGTACGTTATCTCGCACCCGGCAGTGACCTGTGCCATTCCCGGGTCCACCAAGCTCGCACATCTGGAGGACAACCAGGCTGCCGCCCGCGGTCGCCTGCCGGACGCCGCAATGCGCCTGAAGATGGAGAAATTCTGGGACGGCGGTTCTTGAATTGCGTTCATGCCAGCCGGGTTTTCAACGCTGCAAGGATTCGGTCAACCTCTTCGACCGTGTTGTAGTGAGCCAGTCCGATTCGGAGCACGCCTTCCTGTTCGTCCAGACCCAGGTGACGAACCAGCTCGTAGGCGTAATTGTGACCTGACCACACGTTGATCCCCTGCGCCGCGAGTTCCTTTGCCAGCTCCGAATTGCGCCGCCGGCCATGCGTGAAGGAAACCGTCGGTACGCGTCCAGGCAGCAGACTTGCATCGGAGATGCCCTGAATACTCACGCCTTCGAGATTCTTCAGGCCGTCGATCAGACGTTGCGCCAGCGGCATCTCGTGCGCGGTCGCCGCGCTGTATGCAGCTTTGATTTTCTCCACCCGGCCGCCGGAACAGCCTACCTGCTCGCCGAGCCAGACGAAGTAGTCGGCGGTCGCGGCCAGCCCGGCAAATAATTCAGTCTGCGGCGTGCCCAACTCATGGCGCCCGGGCAGGTCCGCCGGCCCGCAACGCACGGCATACGGATCCAGATCGTTTATCAGCGCTTCTCGCCCCCACAGCACACCCAAATGCGGCCCGAAAAACTTGTATGACGAACACACCAGGAAGTCACAGCCAATCGACTGCACATCGGCCTTTACGTGCGGCACCAGCTGCACTGCGTCCACATAGACCAGCGCACCAGCTTGCTTCGCGAAGCCGGTCAATTCCGCTACAGGATTGATCGATCCAGTCAGGTTGCTTGCGTAGTTAAGAGCCAGGAGGCGGGTCTTGCTGCTGAGCAGCGGCTTTAGGTCTTCCGGCTCAATGCGCCAGGTGTCGCGATTGAACGGCAGCCAGCGCACGACCAAGCCTCGATCCTCTGCCATGCGCAGCCACGGTGCGACGTTGGCGTCGTGGTCCATGCGCGTGACTATGATTTCATCTCCGGGCGCCCACGCGCGCCCGAGCGATCGCGACATATGAAACGTCAACATGGTCATCGATTGTCCCAGGATCACTTCCCGTCCTGACTGGCCACCCAGCAGCTGCGCTGCCGCGTCGTGGGCGCGTGTCCAGATCCCCTTGGCGCACTTCGAGACCGCAAAGTAGCCGCCAATATTGCTCGCCGCGTCGGCCATCGCCTCAGACACGGCATTGATGACTGGCCTCGGCACCTGGGTACCTGCGGGGTTGTCCAGGAACACGGACGCCCCGGCCAAAGCGGGAAATTGGCCTCGTATGAGCTCTATCGGAAAAGTGCGCACTGTCGAAATCCTCGGTCTATGCTCGGCCAATGTCCTGGGAACACATCAGTATCGCTCGCTTCGGCGGTCCCGAGGTACTGGAACTGGTCGAAGAACCTGCCATCCCGGAGCCGGGACCGCGAGAAGTGCGTATCAAGGTAGTGGCCGCCGGCACCGGCTTCACCGATACCATGATCCGCCGCGGCCGCTATCCGGATTACAAGGGGCCGCTGCCCTACACTCCTGGCTACGAGATCGTGGGCGTCGTTGAGAAGACCGGTCCCGATGTGAGCATGTCGCAGGAGAACCAGACAGTCGCCGATCTGTGCGTCGTCGGCGGCTACGCCCAATATGCGATCCGCCCGGCGCGTTTTCTCGTGCCTGTGCCTGACGGCGTCGATCCCGCCCAAGCAGCATGCATTCCCCTCGCCTATCTCACCGCCTTCCAGATGCTTACCCGCTACCGCCAGTTACCGGCCGGTGCCACGATTCTGGTCATAGGCGCCTCCGGCACGGTCGGTAGCGCACTGCTCGATTTGGCGTGCCATCTGCGCCTCAAGGCGATCGGCACTTGTTCGGCCGCAAACGTTGCTGCCGTTGAGCGATTCGGCGCACGCGCGATCGACTATCACGCTGGTGACTTCGTTGCTGCCGTGCGCAGCCTGACCCGTGATCGTGCAGGTGGCGCCGGCGTGGACGTCGCCTTCGATGCGATCGGCGGCGCGCATTTCGATCGCTCGTTCGCATGTCTTGCGGCCGGCGGCCTGCTGGTCGGCTATGGATCGCAGACCATGGCTATCGGGCGCGAAGGGATGCTCTCCGCGGGCCTGGGTATGGCCCGGCTCAAGCTGTGGAACGCGATGAGTTTCCTGCTCCGCCGCCGGGAGGCGGTGTTCTACACCATAACCGGCCGTCGAGCGGCACTGCCAGAAGAGTTCAGGGCCGATATGGCGACGCTGTTCGAGCTGCTGCGCGACGGCTCCATTCATCCCGTCGTAGTCGATCGCCTGCCTCTGGCAGCCGCGAGGCAGGTGCACACACGCATCGACGCTGGCGGACTTGGCGGCAAGATTGTGCTGCTGCCCTGGCGCGCGGCGTGAAACTGCCACGATATTGCAAGCTTGCCGTATGTATTCTCGACTGGCAGTCTAGGTCGCACCGCTCCTGGGGAGGATTTGCCGCGGTGCGGGCGAACCGGAGCGCACTTGGATCAATCCATCTATCGATGCGGAGCGTGTGAGCTCGATACCAGGAATCGACGATTTACCCGTGGCGGCGAGGAAATCCTTCTCGAACCCAAGGTGTTCGCGGTTCTGCTTCAGCTGTTGATGCAACCGGGCGAGTTACTGACCCGCGACCAACTGCTGGACGCCGTCTGGGGCCACAGGTTCGTCACCGCCTCAACGCTCAATCGAGTGATCACGTTGGCGAGGCGCGCCTTTGCCGACGACCCTGATCGGCCGAAGTTTATCCAGACCGTCTATGGCGCCGGCTACCGTTACGTCGGCCCGATCGAGAAAACAATCTCCGTGCCCACTGAACCGCGCGCCCGCTTCGCGCCACCCCCGGCCGCGCGGATGCCGGCCAGGCTGCAGACTTTGATCGGGCGCGAACACGAGCTCACGCAGATCCAAACCCAGCTGAGTGACGGCAGGGCTTTGACGCTGCTGGGCACCGGAGGTATGGGAAAGACGCAGTGCGCCCTGGCATTTGCGCACCAGCATTCGGATCAGTACCCGGACGGTGTCTGGTTCTTCGACCTGGCCCCGATGCAGCGAGCCGAAGAGTGGCTGCAGGCTCTTGCGTTCGCTCTATCAATCGCACCGTCAACTCAGGATGAGCTGGTACAGGAGATCTCGCAATCCCTCGCCGGTCGCAAGGCGCTGCTCCTGTTAGACAATTGCGATCGCCTCTCCGCCGAACTTGGTGCGCTGACAGTCGGGATTTTGCGCGCTACGGACCAGCTCAAGGTTCTGGCGACCTCGCAACAGCAATTGAACTTCGTCGGCGAGCGTGTACTGCGCATGCCGCCGCTGCGCCAGCCCATCATCAAACGCGCGTCCAGCGCATCCGAGCTCCAGGAGGTCGCGGCTGCGCCCGCGGTCGCGCTGCTGCTGGCACGCATTCGGGATGTTCAACCCGAGTTCCTGCTCAATGCCGCCAATGCTCCGGCGATCGTCGACATTTGCGAACGCCTGGACGGCATGCCGCTGGCGCTGGAACTGGCAGCGGCCCGTTTCGCATTGTTGTCACCTGGACAGGTGCTCGAGCGGCTCGACGAGCGTTTTCGCTTTCTGGTCAGCGACGTGGCGGGGCGCGATCAACGACACCGCAACCTGCTGGCGTTGCTGGAGTGGAGCTTCGGGCTGCTGTCGCCCGAGGAACAGCGATTCCTGGCGTGGCTTGGGGTATATGTCCAGGGCTGGACGGTTGAGGCGGCGATCGAGATGGGATCGGCATTCGGTAGCATCGCCGAGACCGTGGTAGACCTGCTGACCGGGCTTTCAAACAAATCGCTGGTCTCGGTGGACCAGAGCACCAGTCCGCCACGTTATCGGCTGCTCGAGAGCGTGCGCGAATTTGCGTTGGCAAAACTGGCGAAGGCCGGGGAAGAGCGCCGCGCCCGCGATGCACACCTGGCCTACGTCACACGGATGACAGAAGAGGCACATAAGGACATGGTGGGTGGGCGGATGCGCGAGCGCATAGCGTTGCTCATGCGCGAGCATGGAAATATTGACAGCGCCTGCGAGCATGCGGTGGGCGCCGCGAATGATGGCGAGGCCGCGCTGCGGATCGCAGGCTTTCTGACCCTGTATTTCAAGGCGCACGGTGAACCCGCGCTGGCCAAGCGGCTATGCGAGCGCGCATTAAGCGCCGCGCCGCCGCTGCATACGCGGGCGCGCGCACTCGCCCTGATGTGTCTCGGCGTCACCAGGGCGCTCGTGGACAAGGATGCGGGCGACGTCGAGCTCAAGGACGCGGCCAACATCGCCAGTGAGGTGGGCGACGACTGGGCTGCCGCCTATTCCAGCGGCACTCTCGCATTGTGGCTGACGCATATGGGTCGCACGGCGCAGGCAGCCGCGCACGTGACCGTGCTGGAGCGAATCGCGAACCAGCTTGACGACCAATTGTTGCGCGGACTTGCCGGGTTCGCGCGCGGCTGGGCTTACCTTGCCGACGGGGAGGTCGACAGGTGCCTCGAAGCCTTGCGATTGGTGCGTCGATTTGGAGGGGATCTGCACCAGCATCATTTTATCGACATGTATATCGGGCTGGGACTGTTCCGGCGCGGCAATTACGGACCGGCAGCGGCGCTGTGGCTCGATGCAATGCGAAACGCGATTTCTGTCGGCCATATTCGGGGCGTGGCAGGGTCAATCGAGGGATGCGCTTACATTGCAGAACGCATGGGCAAAGCGGAGCAGGCCTGCCGGTTCCTGAGTGCAGCCCAGGAGATTCGCAAGCGTGCCGCCTCACCCCTGTTCAGTTTCTGGATCCGGCACAATGAATTTGCCAGTTCGGCGCTGCGATTGGCTCTTGGCCCGCGCCAGTACGAGGCGCTCGCCGGTGCCGGAGCGCAAATGCGGCAAGAGGACGTTGTCAACGAGGCGGCTGACCTGCTTTGGGAGTTTGGTGGAGACGCGAGTGGCGGCTTATGAGGGTTTCATGAGGTTCTCACGCCCTGGCCGGCCCCGGACCAACTCGCGGGTTATAGTGGTCCCGACAAAAACAATGCCAGGGCCGGAGATACCGGGTGAGCCCACAAGTGGGGAAACGCTGGAAGTTGCTGCTGATTTCGTTGCTGTTGAGCGGCTTTGGATCCGGCCGCGCGTCGGTACCCGATGCGGATCAACTCGAGGAAGTAGTCGTCACCGCGCAAAAACGCGCGGAATCGCCCCAGGATGTTCCGCTGACGATCGATACGGTGTCGGCGGAGGAGATGTCGCGAGCCAATGTGCGGGACTTGTTTCAGATCGCCGACTACGTCCCCGGCATGGTTTTCTCCCGGGCGCCCGATGACGGCCTAGGTCTGACCTTTCGGGGTATCGGCACGCTCGCGAGGTCGCAGGCGTTCGAGCAGTCGATCGGCGTCTTCATGGACGGGATCTTCCTGGCCAAAGCGCGCCTGTATCCCAGTGCCTTCTTCGATCTGGACCAGGCCGAGATCATCAAAGGTACTGACAGTACGTTGCTCGGAAAGAATACCAGCCTTGGGGCGATCAGCCTGATTACGCGACAGCCCGGCACGGAGTATAACGCCGACGTGAAAGTCGCGCGGGAATTCGCCGACGGTGGAGGCACCTATGATCTGGGATTTGATTTGCCGCTCACATCCACGTTTGCAGTACGGGAAGCCGTTCACTACAACGACACCAATGGCTGGGTCAGGAATACGGCCACCGGCAGATCAGTGCCGATTGACGACGACTTCGCATCGCGCACCACCGCCGTTTTCAGTCCATGGGATAGCTTCACCGCATCTGCATCGTATCAGCGCAGCGACAACAAGCGTCTCGGCACCCCCTATCAAATCGTCGATCCCGCTCTCGATCCGATCTACGGTGAAGGCGTATTGAATGACCAGGAAGATGTGTATACGACCCAGACGAATACCGGCGAAACGACGCATGTCAACGAGGTCGACCTCTACAGCCTCAAGCTCCAGTGGCAACTGGGCAAGTACTCCCTGATATCCCAGACGGCGCGCGTCGACTATAACCTGGACAACAATGACGACTTCGATTTCTCACCGCAACAGTGGATAAATTTCATTCGACTGGAGAACTACCAGCAATTTACCCAGGAACTGCGACTGGCATCGCCAACCGGTCAATCCGAGGACTACATCGTCGGCGCCTTCTTACTCCACAGCGACTGGCATTCGATCGAACACCAGGAGTGGGATGTGCCGGGTTGGCCGCCCGCCACGTCAATAGCAGGTCAATTGTATAACGGTCCGTTCACGAACGACTTCAATCAGATAACCGATTCGAAGTCGCTGTTCGCTACTGCCACCTGGCACTGGGCCGAGCAATGGCGCCTGACCACCGGCCTGCGCTATACGAACGAACGCAAGGACACGTTGTACGGGCGCACCAGCGCCGCGCCGCTGACCATCTGGAACACGATAGCCAATCCAGCTTTTCCGACCACCGAATTACCCTTCTCCGATTCCTTCCTCGACGGCAACGCGAACTTGCAGTTCTCGCCTTCCACCAATGAAATGGCCTACCTTGCCTATGGGCATGGCACCAAGACGGGCGGCTATGTTGAAACCAACACCGACGCGTATCCGGTAGTCGCCGACCCGCGCATGGATTCGCAGATCAAATCGGAAGTCGCACAGACGGTCGAGGCGGGCATCAAATCAACCCTCCTCAACCGCAGTCTTCGTATCAACGGGTCGATTTTCCGCACCGTCCTGACTAATTTCCAGGACTCTTTGTTTACCGGCGCTGCGGCGGGTTTCATAACTGAAAATCTGCCGGCGCGCTCGCAGGGAGTCGAGGCCGAAACGGCATGGCAGGTCAGTCGGTCTCTGAGGCTCGCTGGAGCCGTCACCTATGCCGATGCCAGCGTAACCAGAACCGCGCAGGATGCCGTGCTGGTTCCCACGATTACATGTCATGTATGCCGCGCCACGCAATCGCCCATCTGGAATGGGACCGCCGGGGCGGATTACGCACGGCCGCTGACAGCGAGCCTTAACCTGCTGGCCGCCGCGCACTTTCGCTATCGCGGTTCCATGTACAACCAGGAAGGCGACACCTTCCCCTCTGCCCCGTACCGACCAGTGGATCTATCCCTGGGCGTTGCGAGCGCTAATGGCCGCTGGAGCCTGATGGGCCTGGTCAAAAATGCCAACAATAGCTTGAGCGAGGATTTCGCAAGCCCTTCGGTCGCCCCGAACTTTGCCAGCCTGGCGTCACCCGCACCGCTGCGGACAGTCTGGTTGACTGCCACCCTGCACCTGAAATGAAGCATTGCCTGGGATCAGGCCAGCGTACCGGCGGGATCGAATCGGCGGCGCAGTGAATCCAGTCGCGCAGCGTTGAGGCGGCCGAATCGCCGCACGTCGTCGTCGTCGTCCTGATCGCCGAAGTTCGCCAGCGTGCCCGGCAACGCATCGCGCGACATCTTGCCGTAGAGCGCGCGGATACTCCCTCTCATCGCATCGGTGTCCCCTTCGTCGTCCGCAATACCGATGAGATTGACAAAGAACTGCGCATCGCGATGGGCAAACGCCGACTCTTCGGCCGGCACGCGACCGACGGCTCCGCCCATGTGCTGCAGATGAATTTCGGAACGCGGCGTCGGCAGATCGTGCGCTGCCGCCGCGATCTGCTCCAAGGTGTGTTCGTTCAACGACGAATAGTTTGCAGTCTTCCAGTAGTAGAATTTCCCCGCCGGTGCAGCGGCGTCCTGCGTCTGCTGCCAGGCGACATATGGCATGGGGGCGATGTGATCGGCAAGCGGCTGCCCATGCTGGCGCAAGGCGGAAAGATCCCGCTCGCCGGCCGCAATGTCGCCGCACCAGCATACGGCGAATATCACCACCGGCCGCCCATGCCAGGCGACATCCAGGAACGGCAGCGGCGGCGCGTTCGCCGCCACCGCAAGTCCGCAG
>Ga0209006_10004641_pt1 | contig 12443 bp, 13 predicted proteins | sample JacPin_JW_Ref_O2_FD_188567 | JGI IMG/M metagenome (GOLD analysis project Ga0209006, IMG submission 188567) | Forest soil microbial communities from Algoma, Ontario, Canada - Jack Pine, Ontario site 1_JW_Ref_O2 (SPAdes) (version 2) | ecosystem: Environmental > Terrestrial > Soil > Boreal...
ACCACTGGTTCCGGTATCTCATGCCTCAATTCTCTTACCCTAGGCCAAAAAACCCAATCCCTTGGAAGTCAGTCCAACCCCGGCCCTTGCTACCCTTTTCTACGCCTCCTCAGCCATTGCTAGTCCCCCCAGAACTTCCCTCGCCACCTCGCCAACTACCTTCCACCTCGCCGTATGTCTTGAGTACCCATATCATCCCCGCCGCGTATCCGCGGCTGTCCCCAGATCTCCCACTTCCGCCCGACCCGCCAGCGGGATCGAGCAAGGCTGAAAAGAAGGAGTTTGCAATCAGGAATTGTAATGTTCTGTTAGAGCTGGAAGACCGGTATGTGAATGGAGAGTTTGGCTTGGGTGGTCGGAAGGTGCTCTGGAATTGTGTGAATCGTTATGTGAAGAAGAACCGGGACAGGAAAGGGCATGTTGGGGGCCTCACTTTGTTCTTTGCTCACGCAAATGGGTTCCCGAAAGAGGTATGCCATTGCATTGCTTATTCTCCCAGTTTTTATGTATCTACCGTATTTAGATTTGGGAACCGACATTAGAGCACCTACTATCAGCTCCATCCGAGTCTCTAATCGATGAAATATGGTGTTGGGAATCTGTTCAACATGGTGATTCTGGACTGTTGAACTCTGAGAGTCTTAGCGGTGTCTGTGCGTCCGTCCTCTGCTAGGGTTTTTGTTTCAGCCAAGTTCGACCTATTTCTTTTGCATTTTCAGTTGACTGGTCAGATAACACTCGAGACATCTTAAACTTCCTCCTCGATTACCTTCCGTCCTCTGTGACCTCTGCTGTTCTGCCTACGCACCTTCCCCGATTACCATCCTTGGAGTCCAAGCGCCGAAGAGGGGAAGGTTATCAAGAACGTACCTTGATTGCAATTGGACATTCTTATGGGGGTTGCACGTTGTATGTCCCTACCTCTTGTTTTAACTCAAATTGGATGTAATAAATTCTATCAGGTCATTGGCTGCAATAAACTGTCCAGCGCTCTTCTGGTCACTTATCCTAGTTGATCCGGTTATTATTCGACCACTGACGTATCGCGAAACGAGAGAGGTTCCCGATCTTGTTTTGGGCGCACTTCAGCGACGGAACACATGGCCTTCTCGGTATGCCCGACATCGCCGCCCAAATAGTTCTATACCATGCTCACTTTTATTTTATTATTTATTTATTCCTTTTTTGGAATTATCACCAGCGCGGAGGCGTTCCAACTCTTCAGCCAACTTCCCTTCTTTGCGGCATGGGATCCGGCGGTGTTGAAAATATACGTCGAATGTGGCTTGACGGATAACGCCGATGGCAGTGTGAGATTGAAAATGTCTGGAGTGCACGAGGCGATCCTTTTTGCGGGACGCCGGACACCTTATGAGGTATGGGAGTTGTTGGATCAGTTGGACGAGAGAGTCGAACTCAGATGGATCACTCCTGAAAAAACCGGAGCTCCTCGGTAAGTAGATACGGCGTGATTAGGGTAACTGATTATTATTCGGTTTAATCGAGATAGTATTGGCGGTTCAGAACAGACGCGGGAGCGGGTGTGGAGACGGGCAAAGAATACGTCCAATATCATCATCCCTAATGCCGGTCACTTGGTCAGTGCTTATAAATTTTCATTCTCTGTCATGATGATCGGGCTTATTTGTGACTGAGCAGATCGCTCAAGAATCACCGAGAGAGTTAGGTATGTATGTAATGGATTCGAGTGTGGAAATTTATTCAATGTCGTTGATGATTTCGAACAGCTCAAGACATCGACCTTTACCTTTGTCGCAAAGTTGAGACGATCAGGGCAAACTTGTGATCACGGGATTTGGTCACGGGATTTATTTACGAGATTTAACGGAATTTATCGGAATTATTATCCTTACCCGGTGTGGCCAGCGGTGCAATGAACACCTCCGTGATGAGTATTTGACCGACCATCAAAGCCATTGGGTCCCCCCTCATGTTCGCAATGTTCACTTCAAGCTCACTGAGTTGGCCCATCTGGCTACATTTCCTTTACAACTCCCATGTCTTGGCGATACCTTTCACTAGTAAAGATCTTCAACAACTCAGCCCAAGGGAGACAACAGACAACAGCATATCGATGCCAATATGGGTACGTTACCTTTTCACCCCCACCAAAGTCACATCGGCCCTACCTTCCTTTTTTGCGCTTACTCGGTTGACTAGCTTCCCATCGTGCTGTTCGTGTTGTTGGGCGCAGGATTGGCGGTCTGTGTGTATACGAAGCGTGCTGTCAGAAGGAGTTTCGGACCTGCTTCTGCCAGATCCGACTCAGCGCTACAAGATGTTACTGCAGATCAACTTGCTGGTGGGACACAAGCCGCGAATGCCAATGCCAATGCCAATGGAACTCGGTCGAGACGGCCTCGGAGAACAAGACGCACTCCGAGTCAGATTTCCACAACTTCTCTGCCTACCTATATGAAAGAGCCTGGGGAACAAGAACTCGTCATTTTCCAGTAAGCGAATTACTTGTTTATGTGCCGACTAATCTTATGGTTTCTGTAGAGGCAATCAGGAGATGGAAGACACTTCTGTTTTACCTACTGCAGTCGCCATGCCGTCTGTCACAGAACAGGAACACGAGGAATCTATGCATTCTCGGGACAACTCGCATCCATCAGTGTACGCCCCCATGCCTGTCACATCTAACGAAATGCCCCTTCTGGAAAGCCACCAGCCAACCGAGGACGATCCCTCGCCACAGGATGATAGAGATAGAATGTCTAATCGGAGCGTCCACACGATGAACAGCTCTGAGGACAGCTCCATGTCACAAGATACTGGCGAGGCTGGAGCTGATCCTCGAGGAGAGGCTCCCCCATACTTTGAGGTACCTCTGCTACAACACGACGAAACTATGGCTACTACAGATGCTCATACTTCTGGTGTCGGTCCTTCAGCTTCAGAGCCAACAGTTTCCCCTCCAACGACTAATTCCACTACCCCTGAGAGGAGACGCTCCGGTTTCCGAGCCATCTTGGAGGCCTTGAGTAGTCCTACCTCCCGCTCAATACCTTCTATCCCCAGAGCTCTATCCCGTACACCGGTTACTCGCAACGCGGCTCCATCAAACCTCGCTTTGCCAGAACGTCCACCTTTGAGTTCCTTCCATCGTCCATCTCAATCCGGGTCAAGATCCATGTTCAATATATCCCCATTCCGCCCGATATCCCCCGAATGGTCTAACCACACATTACCGCCCAATCGTATGAATTCCCCATCGCTCATTTCACTCAATTCCATATCATCGCCATTAACTCACACCCTCGTCCGCTCCGAATTCACATATCCTAAGTCAGGTCCAACTCCCGAGCAACTCAAGTTCATCTCCTCTCGAGAGTCTCTTGGCAGGTTTGGTTTGCCTTATGGGCCCGATGCCATCGCGTACGCAGCATCCACATCACGTCAGGAACTCTACCCTCCTCCAGATTTCGACGCCCCAGGTTCAAGCGTACCGCCATCTCGCGCAGAACCACCGTCCAGTCTTGCCGTAATTCGCCCCGAACTGTCCCTTTCCCCTCTTGCCGCAGAGTATGTGCCCGAACAGGTCGTCACATTGAGCGAATCCCCGGAAGATGAACCACCTAGTTCACCACCGGCGGCGGATGCGGATTCCACATCTATTCCACCGGTGCAGATACCGCCAGCCACAACGACGACAACTGTTACCCCACCGTCGTCATTCATACCCTCCCCATCATTCCTTCGGTCCGAGTCAAGAACAAGCTCGGCCCTATCGTACGCGACGTTCAACACGGCCCCAGAGTCCATGGGCGGCGATCCTGACGAACCATCCATTGCAGTCAATAATTCTTCAGGGCCGCCGTCCGCCACGATTCTCCATTTCCCTGAAGGCACGGAGGTGACGATTACACCTGGATGAGCGGTGGCGTGGCTGTTAAATAATGATGGGGGTCCGGTAACCCTCCCCCCGTTTTTTTTCCTATCCTTCGTCACGCTTTGCTGTTGTTCATCTCTTTGGTGACTTTGTGGCATACTTACTTATGATACTACTAACATGTCGTGATTCATGGACTCACATCACAAGATACGTATATTGTTGTACAGATTACCAAAATTGTTAGAAACTTGGATCAGTATTTATTATGTTGACGTTACTCAATTTGAGTACCTTTGAGATTTGTATGGGCTTATGATTATTTAAATAATGGGTCTAATCCAAGATGAGCGTATATATATAGTAAACTGGCTGTGAGTCTATCGGTTGCGAGTTCGTTGACTGAAGCTCTAGGTCCCCGGGTCGACCATTGCGACTTCAGAGCGATACGCGACACTGGGGTTTCTATGGGACTGGTTCCAATGAAGACATGTCGTTGATCGATCAAACAATATCCATTCCCTGCCTGATAAATGAGTCTTCAAGAACGGATCTAACATCTTCGACAGTGTTCTCGAACGGTACCCATTCCCCATCCCGTTGGTGGCCCCTGCGACCAAGGCAGATTTAATGTAGTTTATATAGCAGCTGAGCAAATACAAGCTTACCAGTGGAACGAGTGAAATGTATCCACTTCATAGCCCTCTTTCCACTTCTGCCGAATGAGCGTGGTATCGAACGGTGGGTCATTGCTCCACCAGTGATCCACATAGGCAATATTTTCGCCTTCAGGGAGAATCATATGTAAGGTTGTGGGCATCGCCTGAAAACTGTCAATCGGGTTGTTTCAAAAGCGAAAAGACAAAGGTTCCACGTACAATCTCCAGGAAACATTCCGTTTGAAGGAACATTCCGAGTGTATCCAAGAGATCCTCCCGCAGATGGGCAGGCACGTACATTGTATCAGCAGAAGCGAGGAAGAACCGATCGGGGGTGCCAGTGAGGTTTTGCAGCCTGTTACGGAAGCGCTGGGGAAGTTCATTATACGCAGGCAAGCATGCTCGAAGCCCAACATTGCGTTCTCTGTCATCAAGGTTTAGCTACCAGGAGTACAGCAGTCCAGTTAGGCAGAAGACTCACCCCCACCTTGTATGGGAGAAAAAATCCTTTAGTTCGTGCATAATTCATCCAAAAGTAACTGGAACTCACCACCCATGCCAACCTGCCCCCCAATCGGACGTTTGATCTATGTATTTCTGGGGCTCCGCTTTGGATATATTTGCAGGAGGTGCGTGTTTTTCAGGCAGTTCCCAAGAGACCGCAGGATTTGGAATGTATTGGCCATAAGGACTGTGATACCATATTTGGTCTTGCGGGAACTGAGCCAAGCGGGCAACATTGAGGAAAGCATCGAAAGGTGCCCATAAATACCCAGCGTAACATGGGTTATTCATGACCGCAGTGTAAAACATGTGATGCGCCTATGTGTCGCAGACAAAATTGCGTGATAGGAGGGAAATGCACAGCATTTAGACACTACTTACCATTCGTCCACCCATTTTATACCACCCAACCCCATAATCTTCGTCAGAATGATAAGAATCCACGAAAACGTCGTACGAATTCCGGAATCCGCGGTCCTCGCGGCTTGTGGGCCCAACGAATAGAATCTGCCCCATGCCCCTCATCAGGTAACGCACAGGACGGGAGGTACAACTCACGTTCGGGAAATATTTCGAATAAACCTCCCGGTACCCCTCGAGGTTCACATCGTATCGTGGGTGACTGAAAAACACTACGAGGAGCACGTCGTCAAATACGTGGAAGTCCTTCGGTCGTTCTCCGGGACCAGGGAAAACGGTGGATGGAGGTAAAGGATTTCGTTTGCAATCGGAGAATTCTACGCTGTTGGACTGAACAGGAACAACTTGGTGAGGCATGAGAGGGGAAGAACCCAGAAGAGAGCCTTTCCATACGAAGTCGGACTTGTGCGAGAGCGGCCGAAGAGAGGAAGTCGAAAAAGCGTAGCTCATAGTGAACAGCATAACAAGAAGGAAAACCACAGCAGAAGGTCGTGGGGGCTGAGTATTTCGATTCGAAGGAGAAACTGACGGCCCAGTTTGGATGGCGGGTTCGAACAAGTAGGACGCTGCCGCATATATAGCAAGCACCATCGCCGCCCACTTGGCTAGGTGATGTCCGTCTGCTGCCCCTAGACAAAGGTAGGAGAGGGGCGGGATCAGGGATGTAGATAAGAGGGTGACGGCACAAAATGTGAAAGGTGAAGTATCTGTGCCGTGCAGGGGGTGCTCAGGCTTCTGGAGCGAAAGCTACAAATGAAAGATTACACACCTCGTAAGACCAACACGGTAGCTATGTCTCTAACGGCACGTAGAAGGATAGACAGCCCAGAAGCAATCGAATTCCGTATTCCAGGCCATGTCACGGTATCCACGGAGGCAAGGGACCGAAACACGCCAAAGCATAAACAGTAACCGATCAAGGTCAGCGTGAACATGATGAAGTTGGTTTTGTGGATAGATACATCACGGCGGGCGTTGTAGACCTGTGTGAGGGGCATCCTTTGATGATGGAATTTTGAGATACAGCAATTTGACTTACGAAATGCATGGCAATAAGTATGATTGATGAGAGCCATGTCGAGCTGAACAAAAGAGCATATGTCGCTGTGTTATAGATCTTCATCTTCCTGGACCACTCCACGAGCAAAACAGTCGTCACCTATCATTTCATTTAGAAAGTTATAGGGAAAGTTGGCTTTAGAACGTAACGCGAAATCCTACGAACCTGCAATAATGCCGTCGTTAAACTAGAAGGGCGGATTGGCTTATCCAAGATAAAATACATGTGGGCGACTGTGAAAAGGACTAAGCTAAGGTTCACCACACGCGCCGTTCGCGTGTCGGCGTAGGACGAGATTAAACTGATCTAGGAACGAGCGATATAAGTCAGATCGGGAATAGAAAATTGAAGAAATGAAGAACCAACGACGAGATTGTTTGCCACAATGGTCAGAGACAGCGCGGTAAGAATCATGAATCCTTTTGAAGTGGACCATTGCTGGGTATATGTTTTGGGGTAATGGTGTGGCCTAGGTGTAACTGGATACCATTCGGTTTCTTCTAGCGGATCCGAGGCCTCGTTCGTATCGAATAATTGCTCGCAAGTTACTTGGCGCAAAGGAAGGTCAGGATGGGAATTGCCGTGGTGTGGCACGAGAGCGTAATTGACATGTGAGACGGGCCTCTGGTGCAGAAAGGTTGACTTCTCATATGAGAGAAGTAGTCCAGATAATACCACTTTTACGAGTTCTATGAGGGCAAGTGTCGATAGCGAGGGCTCGTGGTGGTTTGGATGATCGGGGTCTCTGAACCCATTCGCGATGATCCCGAGAAAAACTTGGGTGAACAACAAGAGAGCCTGGGGGCGAGTACCTCAATTTCTGGTCCTCGGTGGAATGAATAACCCAAAAAAATTACCAGAGGATGGCTTGCAGACCCAAAACGCTGGAGAACACCGTCGAGGAGAAATAGGTATGTTGCGTAAACATACGAAATAATCAAAGGAAACAGACGAGCCATAACTTGAGCGCTTGAGAAATTGACGGTATCAACGCCATCGGACGCATTTTGTCACCCCACGACGGGCCAGTCCGCAGCATTTGAGGTTGCTACATCTCCTGAGAAAAACCGTCGTGAAATGAGTGAACCTGCTTGAACTGCCGCACGCAGCCTTTGCCACATATTCCCGCTACCTTTTTATACGGTCGAGGGTATTGGAGGGTTATTAAGTTCGAATTTCAAAAATTTGCTCGAGATTCACCGATCTGGCGCATCCCCATTTGGTTTAGCCACCTGTCACTTGATCAGTGCTGCTCGTCTCCACGACGCCTTGGCACCTCCCACGACTTCTTTAAAAATATTTCGTGTTGTGTAGTATGTCGACCGCGTGTAGACGTGAATCATATCAGACGTTGCCTTGTCGCCTACGACGCCATGCTTCCCGTAACTACCCCAATCTATAAATACGCACGTCAGTATTACTTTATATGCGTCTCGAAAATCGCGAAAATAAATGAAATGCTCTTTAAGGAATATAAATATATCGGTAGCGGGCTATGCCACGTATGTGGCCCTACGTCCTTATCTCACATGATGGCACGCGGTTACGGATAACCACTGAACAATTCCCATGTATGGATATATGTACAGTACACACCTGTCTTCCAAAACCGTCAAAAGAGCTGTGGACGCAAGTTGGTATTCAACTTTCGAAATCGGCATCAGAGCGTAGTCCTTCGGCAAGACTCCTTGGGTCCACGATCCAAATAGCTGCCATTTCGGATTCATTGCTCGCATCTTGCACGGAGTCTGATGATAACACTCCAGATATCTTTGCCGCCTGCACCTCCCTAAGAATCGACCTCACACCCGACCTGTTGGCAGTCAACGTCGTCCAACCAAACGCCGCGCCGCACAACATGCTCTGCACGGTGTGCGTCGTCAAACGAGGATTGGCTTTCGTCACAGCCGCTCGTCGAATCTCCCCATCGCCTGAAATATTGGACGTGCTCGCTTCAACACTTCCACCGAGATCGTCATCGGGAAGCGGGTGAGGAGCTGTCGTCTCCTGGAGTAATATGTTCTGGCAGGTTTCAGACAGGGACGCGAAAAAGGGGGGTAAGTTCTCCGGGATCTGCGATAGTGTGGACGACGAATGCAAACGCAGGGGGACGAGGGGGATGAATCCCTGAGCGTAACGTGAATCCTTCCAATATGCTTCCTCTAACTTTCGTATGTATAATGGCTCGGAAGGTGCTGAATCAGGTGGGAACAACGCGTGTGCGCGTCGTTTTTCGTTCTCGCCTCCGATCTTTGATACGATCTGGAGACAACGGTCTCGTGCCTCCGGTGTCGTCCAAAATTCAACCCGACAGTGGTCCTCAGGAGCAGCAAAACCGTTTGCATAAGTCGATGAAAGCTTATCGAACATTTCTTGGATCAACCCCTTCTGCATCTCTTGTAATACCTGTGCAGCAAGTGCCCTCGTTTGCTCTCCACCATCTCTTTTGTTATGAGCGGAATCTTTCTTTCCCTGCATGATCAGACGTGTTTTCTTCCATTCGCGGTACCGCTGCGGAGGTACAAACCTCGCATTAGCGTCTTGAACTGAACTAGGAAGTGGAGCGTGGGTGAGATCGGACACGAGAGCTATGAGGACGGACAAGTCGATATTGATGCGGTTCGTGGGCGTGAGACAACGGGGAGGACTGGGTGGCGTTGGCAAAGTGGCTGTTGCAGGCACATCCGCAACTTGCTTCTCCCCCAGTTGCACGTCAATTCCCATATCGTGTAGGCAGTGTATGGTCCTGGAGATTCGAGGATCGTTGTCTCGTTCACTATTGGGATCTAGACGGGTGAGACGCAAAGTCAGATGTGGAATGTCATTCGTTCCTGGCAAAGGATTGGCCTGTGCGGCTGATAGAAGAGAACGACCCATCCGTAATATCGAGTTATCAAAATCCACGCGTTCGGCCTTCGCATCGTGTTCTTCTGATTCACTATCAGAGCTGGTCAAGTAAGAATCGATCTCACGAAATTCTGCGAGAAGACGGGCGTTTTTTACGCTTGCAGGAGAAAAGAAATGGAGTAGCGAACGACACTTCAGCTTCAGAAAGCAACTATGCAGATGATACTCACGTATTTACTCTGATCCAATGCCTGCCGCAGTCTGCAACCACATCAACTTTGACTTCGGGGGAATGCTTCGGTCGTCGCTGCTGATCGTGTGATGATGACTCATGTTGGTGACCTGAAGATCTTGACAAGGAGAACGACTTGAATATTGACACGACAGGACCTGCGGCGGACACGACTTCATTCCATACTGCGATGAGGTATGGAGCGTTTGTCGACAGTGAGGTGGCACCTTGTTCCAAGTCAGCAAGGAACTACTGAATCTTGGGGTTTAGCGAATTACGAGAGAACCTGATCATGCAAGACTAACTAACCGCTTCTAAGACATCTAAATCACGTTTGACGGCCTGTCTTAGGTTCTTTAACCCCGGGACAATCTCCTGCTGTAGCCATGGGTCATCGTCGCGGCCTGCGTCTACGGATGAGTCAAGTATAGTGGGCCTAGTGGTGAGAGGTTTGAAGTTTGCTATATCATTGTGGATGGCTTGCAGCTTTCTTCGCAAAGCAAAGTCAGGATCTCTGCCACTTTCGTTGCACACCACATCGTTGGGACCTTGTGACATAATGATCAAGAGGAAACGTGTTTATCAATGACTGCTCCGAATCATGCGAAATCTCAAGATATTGAGCTGCAGTGATCACAGGCAGGCAGGCTATAGGTCTATGTAAGGATGTGGGTCCTTTTTTAGATAGAAAGCGTCGACGGGGCGAGGCTACCGTCAACGTGAGGCCGGCTCCAGTCTTTCTAGGCGAGCCCGTTCCTCGAGTACAGCCTTGAGCTTTTGCGCCAACCCTGGCGTTAGCTGCGGCAAACCATCTGAAGTGCATAGCCGGTACGAGGGCATAACCTGATATGTTTCTGGCAATATCTGTTTGAGACGCATCAATGACGGGTCGACCCAAAACGAAGGAAGAATGTTTACCTTGCTATCTTGAACGAGAACGGACGCCAAGATATCGTCTGGATCACCGATCCTTCCCAAGGCGGGAACATTGCGGTCATCTGTTGCAAGAGCTCGTCACTTTGCATGACCATCTGAAGTATCTCGCACCATGAATATGCATCCACCCTTGCTGCAACTGAATAGCGCCGTTGATCTGAACTTGGTCAACGCCTTCTTTGAGGCCAGTGCTAATGGCTTCATGCAAAAGTGGTCGAAATTTTACTGTAAAAATCATATTAGATGGAACATGTATGTGGATTTAACGCACCGTTCTCCTTGAAATCGCTTAGACCCGCCTCTTGGCCTTGATGCTCTGATACAGCTGGTAACCAGCCAATTATTGTGCATGAGTCTGGGAATGGAGGTGGTGATTGAAGAAACGAGAGGGCATAAGCTGGTACAGCTAAAGAGAATGGCGTAGGTGGAGAGAATAAATGGTAAAAAAGGTCAGAGCGGTTCGGGTCAGGAAACGAGCTCTCTGAGTGGTAGCAGCGTCGATAGTTAGACCAGCGAGCTCGGTTACGCAGACAATTGAAAGCAGCGTTCACTCGCATGAGCAGTTAGTGGGTTATACACAAGACTCGACGGAGGTCATCAATACATCACATCCTTTGTCCCCGGTATCTGGAGCAGGAAGTTCCATGACGGTATCCACCCATGCAAGAGCCCATGCACCGTTCCCAGTTTTTGTGCCACCCAACACTCTCTTCTTGCCAGAGTCCTCTACCATTTCCCACCGACATCTACTAGGCTGGGTGTCCGTACGATCTGCCTTATGTATCAGTATGAATGTCGTGACAACAGGGCACGGAATAAACACACAATGCACAATGCCACCATGCGGTTCGTATACTCCCAGCGGCAAGTCGCCCATTGCCCTCGGAAGTTTTCTCTTCTTTGGTACATCAGTGGCACCATCTGTAGCTTCCTTGCTTGCCCTCGAGAACTCGTTATCTGGGGGAGTAGATCTTTCCTCCGCTTCCTTCCCATTCCGTCCTCCACCGAGGATACCCCCACATACTTTCAATGCCTCCCCCCTAATCTTTCCCCATTCCTCTCCAGCCTCCACAGTCCTCCGGGCAGCAACGAACATCCAATTCTCCTCATTGAGCCCATCGCGGTTCAGAAGCGACTTCCGGACGGCATTCAATGGTCCATCGCTGTAAGGTCCCCATCCAGGCCCACCAAATAAGGTCGTCGGGCCACCAGCGCGGTATACACCCGAGGCACCACCCCTATCGACTTTACTTTGCGCATTCAATCCAGCTTTCGCTGCTGCGGCGAGAGCGGCAGTCTCACTAGAGTACGTCGAAGAGGGATCTGGGAGTTCACCAACTAGGTCACCTGCTTTCAAGCCTTTGCTAGTGATTTCTTCCAGAGACTTTTCCTCGTAGTAATCGTCTTCAACCCATTTTCCGTCTACGCATGGAGTATTCAGTCTGAATAAAAATTCATAGACCATAGTGACACACCGATAATCGTCTTGGCTCCGTGAAGCTTGTAGGCACTTCTCGCGGTTACCAGAGTGACATTCCTTGTTCGCAGATGAGAGCCTAGTTTCCCAGCCTCGATGAGGTATTCTTTCTCGGGTTGGGTGGCATTGAGCTTGAACGCCAGTAAATTGCGCCTGAAGTAATACAACGAGTCGCGAAACCCGGATGTGCGTGCCGCGTCGATGGCAAGCATGTATTGACGCTCTGGATGTCGGTTAGGAAGAGTAAATGTAGCAGCCTTGAATCGACGGCCTAGAAAACGATAAGACAAACCAATAGATACGATAAACCATTTCGGACCCACCACCGAGCAAGTTGCCATTTGCATCAATTTTAGTGTCCCCCTTGAGATCGTCTTCCGTGACGAACTCGTCGTTCTCGATGATATACACATTTCCCTGGATCTTTCTGAATGGTTTCCCCCCACCCAATG
>Ga0209006_10004642_pt1 | contig 12440 bp, 9 predicted proteins | sample JacPin_JW_Ref_O2_FD_188567 | JGI IMG/M metagenome (GOLD analysis project Ga0209006, IMG submission 188567) | Forest soil microbial communities from Algoma, Ontario, Canada - Jack Pine, Ontario site 1_JW_Ref_O2 (SPAdes) (version 2) | ecosystem: Environmental > Terrestrial > Soil > Boreal...
TTGGTATCCGCTGATCGAAATCGTGTTGAATCGCGGCGTGAACACCGATCCAAACTCAAACGTGTCGACAACCAGCCGCATCGACGGCGCCGGAGGATAGATGTACTCCTTCTGCGCGATGTATTCCTTGAGAATGTCGTTCTGAATCGTGCCGGAAATCTTCTTCCAGTCAGCGCCTTGTTTCTCTGCGACGACCAGATACATCGCCCACAAGACCGACGCCGGCGAATTGATGGTCATCGATACCGTGGTCTTCTCCAGATCGATGCCCCCGAAGAGAATTTCCATGTCTTCGAGCGAATCGATGGCGACTCCGCACTTCCCAACCTCGCCCTCGCTGGCGGGATGATCGGAGTCATACCCCATCAGCGTGGGCAGATCGAAAGCTACAGAAAGACCGCTGCCGCCGTGCTCGAGCAAATATTTGTAACGCTGGTTGGTTTCCTCCGGCGAGGCAAAGCCGGAAAACTGGCGCATGGTAAACATCTTGCCGCGATACCCGGTAGCGTGAATGCCGCGCGTGTAGGGTGGCTGGCCGGGATAACTGAGATATTGTTCTTCGCTCCAATCTGCGGGCAGGTCGGCTTGGGTGTAGAGGCGGCGAATGGGCAGGCCGGAAATCGTCGTGAACCGAGCATGCCCATGCTCGTCAAGATTCACGCCGCTGGGCGCGCCGATCGGCCGCTCCGGAGATTTCTCCAGCGTTGGCGCAAGAGTCTTTTCTGCCCACTTTGTTTCTGCATCGGACGGATGACGTTTCTCGAAAACGTCAGCGGCCGGATTCTCAGCGACCTGTTCCTTCAACGGCTTCTTCGGCGGCATAGTCTCCCCGGTGTGCTGTTTTGATGATAGGGAAGCGAGCGCCGGCGGGCAAGGTTACGAAGCAGCGTCGAAACGACCGGTCGGTAAGTCCACAAGGAGTCAGCAGAGAGGTTGCCGCAACGTCTCGAAACTATCGCGACTGCGTCCGCGACAATTCCCAGGCTTTGGAATACTTCCACGAAACGTAAACCGCATGATAAAGGTGCAGCAGCAGCCCTTCGCGCCCATCCAGAAAGCCGAGCCGAACAAAATAGTTGTAAGTAAACGTAGCCAACGGACGCAGCACGATGTCGACAACGCTGAAGCTGCGGTGTCCCTTGGCTACAGCCAGTTGCGCGCCCAAGGACGAATAGCGATTCATGTGCGCGATGTAAAGTGACAGGTTGGGATAGGTGTAGTGCACCATTGCGTTCTTGAACTGGCGCGTGCGTTGAGGCACTTTCTGCGATAGCTCCGGCTTCAACTCGCAACGGTCATGCGGATCATGCCCTGTGACAAATCCCTGGCCGCGCCGAAATAACCGAAGCTTAGGGTCGGGATAAAAACCTCCATGACGAATCCAGCGCCCCAGAAAAAGATTCTTGCGCGGCAGCCAGTAGCCGTTCATCGCGCTGGGATCGTTGATCGCCGCGCGAATTTCGTCCGCCAGTCCCGCGCTAATTTCTTCATCCGCATCGAGCAACAGCACCCAATCTTTCGTACAAAGATCGACCGCATATTGTTTCTGCGCAACATAACCGCGCCAGGGTTCGACGATCACACGCGCGCCATGATTCCGAGCAATCTCGCAAGTGCGATCCTTCGATCCGGAATCGACCAGGACGATTTCATCCGCCCAGCCGACGCTGGCCAGCGTGCGGCCAATGTTGGCCTCTTCATCCATCGCAACAATGGCCACGGAAAGTGTCATAAGTGCAAGAGTGTTCTTCGGTCAAAGATCCTAGGTAGTGCGTGCTCGGCGAAGCGGTTCACACCGACCCCAAGACCTGCGACGCAAGACCTTACCCGGAGGCTTGCGCGGAAGTCGCGCGCCCCCGCTTCACTTCCGACAACAGAAACACGATCAGAATAATCAACTCCGGCTCGATCGGATGCCGGTACCGCGCATGCGGAAACACAAAGTAATACACGGTCGGATAAGTCAGCACCAGTCCTGCGAAAAGCCACGCCCCCGGCCGTGTCTGGCGCACAGCGCGTCCCAGTCCCCACAGCGCAATCACCGAGGTCGCAAGAAACGCCGAGCTGCGGAAGTCCACCGGTGAGAGGCTGCTCGTGGGCCGCGGCACTCCGTCCCAGTAATAAAAAAAACGCTTCAGGCTGATCACTGCAAAGCGCGAGGGGTGTGAGTGAATCCAGTCGAAGGCGAAGCGTTTGCATTCCGCGGCGTATCCGAGTTCACCCAGCGCCTGAAATTTTTCCAGCTCCAGCTTATTCAGATTCGGCTGGAAATATGGCATCAGCATGCCGTCGGCCGAAGGACCGTTGCCCAGTCGAACCTGCAATCCGAAATCGTTCCGGATAAATACAAAATGCCCGAACGCGGAATAGTTCCGCACCAGCCACGGCGACAGCACCAGAAAAAACGTGAGCGAAGCCAGAGCCACGCCGGGCAGGGAAGACAAGCCTCGCAGGTAGCGACGCCGCCAAATCCAGAGCCCGCAGAAGGGCAGGAACGCCAGCATCGTCGGATTCGCGAGTGCTCCAACGCCATACAGCGCGCCAAAAAGAATCCACCCGCGCCAGCCCGGCCATTCTTCCAACTCCAGAACGACGAGAAAAAACCACGCCAGAACAAACGGGGTGAAAGTCGTATCCCAGATCCAATGGATCGACCAATACCAGACATACGGACATAGCGCCCAACTCCACGCCGACCACGCAGCCACTCGCTCGCCGAAAGTTCGGTGAGCGATCCAATAAATCGGAACCGTAGTGAACGTCGCGAACACGCTGTTGATACCCAGCAGTACCCAGGCCGACGCGAACGTGTAAATGCCGAAGAGTTTGAAAACTCCGCCAATGAGGAATGGATAGAGCGGCGGCTCCCATGCCGAAGGCCCCGTATTGCCCTCATAGGGACTGCTGAAGCCGTGTCCCTGCGCGATCGAGCGGCCGATGCGGCCCATCTCCCATCCGAAGCCGAAATGGTCTTCGCCGGGCCGCGTCCGGTACTCGCGCAACACTCCGATCGACGCCAGTTGCAGCACGAACGACAGAGGCAGCAGCCACAGAAAACTTCGAGGCAGTGCCGGCCGGCAGGGTCTGACCATCGCGCGATAGTGTAACAGGCTGAGTAGCGCCGCCGTCTCGCCGCGGCCCACGACAATTTCAATCCTACTTCGTCCCCCGAGGCGTCGAGCTCGGTTGCCCCGCCGGCGCCGCTTCTTGCCGCGGCGCCACATAGGGCACCGTCGGCAGGTGCGTGACCTGCCCGCGCGTGGCGTCGGCGACGTCGATGGCGGCATGGTCAAGCAGCAATCCGGTGGAGCGATCCAGTTCGATGCGCGACTTTTCGTAAGCGGCCTTTGCCGAAACCATGTTTGACTCGACGGTCGTCAGCGTTGCTGCATCCTGCAGAATCGCAGTCGTGGTGGTTAATCCCACTTTCAATTTCTGCTGATCCGCGTCGAGCGTCTGGCGGGCCAGGTCGACGGCCGATTGCGCCGCCTGCACTGCAACGCGATTCTGCCGGACGTCGAAGTCCGCGTTGCGAACCTCGATTCGCACCTGATTCTCCAGCTGATGCTCGCGCACCAGCGCCTGCCGGTATTCCAGTTCCGAGCGCACCTGGTTCGATTGCGCCAGCCGGTTGCGGAGTGGAATCGTCAGTGAGAGCCCGACGCCTTTGTCGGGCGCGGTCGAATTTACCAGCTGGTTTAAGGTAGAGCCGTAGCCCACGCTGGTGCTGTTCTGGAACGGCGGCGGCGCATTGGTCGGATTGAAACACAGGGTACCGCTAGTAGTTGAGCAGGCCGGAACCAGCGGATTCACGTCGCCTCCAACCCCCGAGCCTCCGTAATAGGCAAAAGCGTCGAGAGTCGGAAGCAACGCATTCCGCACCGCTTTGTTGTTAATGTCGCGCGAAGTGAGATCGATGCGCGATTCCACCAACTCAGCCCGATGTCGCAGCGCGTCGTTGATCAAATCCTGTATCGGAACAACCGTCTCCTGCTGCGGAACCTGCATCGTCGAGGTAGGGACAACATCCGCCTCGGCCAGTACCGGATCCTCAATGCTGCGGCTCAACGCGTTCTTCATCAGCAGTTCCTGAAGCTGCAGGTTATTTTCCGCGACGATTAAATTCTGCTGATCGGTTGCGACCGTGCTCTGAGCGCTCACTACCTGGATCGGCGGTACGGTACCAACCTGCGCCTGGCGCTTGGAGTCATCCAGCGCCTTCTGGCCGTAGGTCAACGCTTCCTGCTGCACGCGAACGTTCTCCGAGGCGAAGACCAGATCCCAATACATATTTTCAACCTGGTCCACCGTAGTGATGACCTGCAGGCGGAAGGCAACATCGGAGATCTCGCGATTATTCTTCGCAATTCGAATGAACCGCGTGTTCGGCAATGAACCGAAACCCTGCAGCAAATTCTGCGTGACCCTGAACTGAAACGTGGAGCCCAGTTGCGGCGTGAGCAGGCTGGTCGGATTGTTGGTCGTAAGGTGCGTGTTGTTGAATGCGGCCGTGAGGGTCGTTCCCCATTGAAGCCCCTGGGTATAGGCAAAATTTGCAGTGTAGGTATTTTGCGCCACCACTGGCACGGGACTGAAAACGCTGACCGACTCCGTATCGTTCTTGTCCAATTGCACGGTGCTGGTGATCTGTGGATCGAAGCTGGTGATCGGTGCTCCAATGCCCAGCGTCGAGCTGACCAGGCCGTTCGTTCCAGTGCCGGCCCCGCCGGCCGCTACCGTTGTGCCTCCGGTACCGGAGCCCACGGTGCCCCCGAGTCCACCGACGCCGCCGCCGGGCGTGTTCTGCACGATGCCGGTATTGACGCCGAGAATGCTGGCTCCGGACTTCGCGCGCAGCAGGTCGGCGTCGGCGATGTTCAGGTTATAGCGCGCGATTTCGAGGTCGAGATTGTTCTCCAGCGCTAGCGCGACCGCGTCATCAATCGACAAGTAGATCTTGCCGTCACGCATGAGTGAATCGATCCGCGCCGAATTTCCCAGGCTCGGCTGGGCCAGGTTCGGAGCCTCGTAGGGTCGCAGCAGATTGGGAAATGCCGGGCGCGGCTTCGAATAATCCTGCAAATGGATTACCTGCGGCTGCGCCGGTTGCGGCGCGGAAGGCGGCGTAGGGGTCGAAGATGCTCCGGGTGCGGCCTGCTGGGCCCAAAGTGCCGCCGGGTTCGTTGCCGCTAAGCCGGCGCACAGCAAAGTGGCCGCCACCGCAAAAAACGACAGCCGCCGGACCAAAGAATTCAAACGGAGTACGGGCATCGAATCTTCTCCTTGCATAAGAGCAGGCATGTATTCTTTCACCGCCCAGCGATAAGTCGCGAAAGTCTTGGACGGGAATCTAGATCAAGCGTCACTTCATCTTAGCGGGAGAAACTTCCACGAATGGCTCGCGGATTGTAAAGAATTGTTAGGAAAAATGAGTAAACTCAGAACGTGCGACTTGGGTTTTCTCGGTGAACTCTGCGAATCCTCCGCGAACTCGGCGGTGAAAAGTTCTTCTCCGCAAAGTCTCCGATAATGCGAAAGGTTCCCAGCCGACCCGCGATAGGCAAAAAAACGCTGCTGTCAGCCAATGACAGCAGCGTCGGTATTTCGAGGTGCGCTTTACTGAGGCGAGGGCTGTGTCGGCGGTGTAGGTTGTGCCGCCGGCAGATCCTTGCGCGGGGCAACATACGGAATATTCGGCAAGTGTGTGACCTGACCTTTAGCTGCATCGTCGATGCTGATGTTTTCGTTATCCAGCAGCGTGCCGGTGGAGCGATCCAGTTCGATGCGCGACTTCTCGTAAGCGGCTGTCGCCGACAGCAGCGTCGATTCCGCCGTGGCCAGTGCGCTCCGGTTTTGCAGAACCGCCGTCGTCGTAGAGGTACCGAACTGATATTTCTTCTGCTCGGCATCCAGGGACTGCTTGGCGTAATCGACAGCGGCCTGAGCCGATGCGACGCTGGCCCGGTTCTGTTCGACTCCAAACTGCGCGTTGCGCACTTCGATGCTGATTCTGTTTTCTGTCTGCTGCAGCGCCATCTGCAACTGCCGGTATTCCAGCTCCGATCGCACTTGCAAAGCCTGCGCCGCACGGTTGCGCAGCGGAACGTTTAGCTGCAACCCAACGCCCTTATCGGGAGCAGTCGAGTTGACCAATTGGTTGAGGGTACTGCCATAGCCGACCGCAGGCGTGGGGCTGGTCGCGCAGCCAAATCCCTGTAACTCGGGATCGAGATTCGAGCAAAGGTTCGCCGGATTCTGTGCGCCGCCGACGCCGGTGCCCCCGTAGTAAGCGAAAGCGTCGAGTGTGGGCAGCAGCGCGCTACGCACGGCTTTGTTGCTGAGTTCCTGGCTGTTCAGCTGAATGCGCGACTCCACTAGTTCGGCCCGGTGGCGCAGAGCGTCATTCACCAGATCGTCGGTCGGCCGCACTTGTTCATCCGCCGGAATTTCCATGGTGGAGGTCGGAATGACTTCCGCCCCCGCGAGAGTTGGATCATGCAGCGTCCGGCTCAGGGCATTCTTCATGAGCAACTGTTCCAGCTGAAGATTCGTCTTGGCAACGGTCAGGGACTGCTGGTCGGCGGCGACGGTGCTTTGCGCCCGCACCGACTCGATTGGTGCCAGGCTGCCGATCTCGACCTGCTTCTTGGTGTCGGAAAGCGTCTTTTCTGAAAATGAAAGAGATTCCTGTTTCACTCGCAGATTTTCGTAGGCGTAGACCAGATCCCAGTACATGTTTTCGATCTGGTCGACCGTCGTGATGATCTGCAGACGAAAGGCCACGTCAGAGAGTTCGCGGTTGTTCTTGGCAATATGGATGAACCGCGTGTTCGGCGCAAATCCGAAGCCCTGCAGAAGATGCTGTGTAACAGTCGCCTTAAATCCGGAATTCAATGCCGGACTTAAGCTTGAAAAGAAGCTATTGGTAGTGCTCCGCGTGTTGTTGAAGCCGACTGTCAGGTTGGTGCCCCAGTTGAAGCCCTGCGTGTAGGCGAAATTCACCGTCCCGGTGTTCTGGGCCAGAGAAGTGCCCGGTAGCACGCCCTGGAAAATGCTGGTGGCCTGTTGGCTGAAATGGTCTTCCTGAAATGTGCCCGTAACCACCGGGTCAAAGCTGGTGATGAGCGGTCCCAGACCGAGCGTGGATCCGACTAATCCTCCCGCGCCGGCACCCGCGCCGCCCGCGCCCAGAGTAGTGCCGCCGGTACCGGAGCCGACCTGTGCCCCTAGTCCGCCGACGCCGCCACCAGGCGTGTTCTGCACGATGCCGGTATTCACGCCGATAGTTGTCGCCCCGGCCTTGGCCCGCAGCACGTCTGTGTCCGCGATGCTCAGGTTGTAGCGGGCAATGGCGATATCGAGATTGTTCTCGAGCGCCAGCGCGACCGCGTCATTCAGAGACAAGTAGAGCTTGCCCTCATGCAGGAGCTGGTCAATCCGCGCTGTATTGCTCAAATTCGGGGCAGGCAGATGACGGGCCGTGTACGGTCCAACCGGATTGGGGAAATGCGACACCGGCTTGCCATAATTCATGACCGGCAGGGGCGCGGTCGTCGACTGGGGAGCGGGAGCCGCAGGCGCTTCCTGGGCCCAGCATGTGCTGGTGAGTGCTGCAATCACGCTGGCAGCAGCGGCAATCCGTAAAGTCAGGGCTAAACGTGCGAATGGCATCTACTCATCTCCGTTGGTTCAGGCCAAATTGGTTCGTACCAAGTTTGATTAAGACCTTGTAGCCAGAAAACTGGGTTTCTAGAATTCGGACGTTCCAAAACCGGATTCAGTCCGAGCTGACATACAGACAATCGTGCTCAGACATTGGTACGCAACACCAGGGACGAAGGTTCCTGAAAGCTGGGAGAAAAAACATCCTTCCCGGCCGTGGCGCCTGCTTCTGCTTACACTTACGAGACTCAGCCCTTCGGCGTCCCTAGACCCAGCGGGTCTTCCCAGCCCCGAGACCTAATCCGGAAGCCAGAATTCTGAGGAATCTAGTAAGTATAACGAACTGGATCGTGTTTACCTTCGGTCCGGAGATTTTCTTCGCGTTCTTTGGGGCTTTTCTTTGCGATTTTCGCGGCTAAATGCTCTCCTTCGCAAAACTTTGCGAAGTCATGCCTGAAGCGATCTCGACCGAAATCCAGGCTATCGCAACTCTCTACTCGCGAAACTGATACATTGCTGGCGAAGCCTGAAATCGCTTGGATGATGCAATCACGCCGGCGGACTCGAAAGATCGTACGATGCGGAACCTCAAAGTAACCCTCGCCTATGACGGGGCTGACTTCTCCGGCTGGCAGGTGCAGCCCGATGCAGTCACAGTGCAGGGCACACTGGCCTCAGCCATTGGACGCATTACCGGAGAAAAGGTATTGCCGCAGGGTTCTGGACGGACCGACGCCGGAGTGCATGCCCTGGCGCAGGTCGCGACGTTTGTCACCGAATCGTCGGTCCCGGCGGAAAATTTTCTGAAGGCGCTGAACGACATTCTCCCCGCGTCGGTCCGCGTGATGGAAGTGTCCGAAGCGCCCGCGGATTTCCACGCACGCCATTCAGCCCAGGCCAAATCTTATCGCTACCGGATTTATCGGGAATCAATTTGCCCCCCGTTTCTGGCGCGCTACGTGTGGCACTATCCGTATCCGCTCGACGAAGAAGCGATGGCCCGGGCGGCCGCGCATGTCGTGGGCGAGCACGACTTCACATCTTTTGCCGCCGTCGACCCTGATCGCGGACGCGAAGACTCGACCGCCTCAAATGTGCGTAAGATTTTTTCCTCAATGTGGGCGCGGCAAGGAGAGGAAGCGGTGTACACCGTGCGCGGCTCGGGATTCCTGCACCACATGGTCAGAAACCTGATCGGAACTTTCATCCTGGTTGGCAAGGGAACTCTGCAAGCGCAAGAAGTAGCCCGAATCCTCGAAGCCCGCACCCGATCAGCCGCCGGCGCTACCGCCCCAGCTAGCGGCTTGTATCTGGTGAACGTGGAATACTAAATTCTGATAAATCTGGAGTACCACATTCGAGCCCGTAGGGCAGAATTCGTTGGCCACGCGTAAGTGCGGAGTGGGAACCGGAGGATCGAACGAGTCCCGAAAGCGACGGCCCCCACGCCGCACGTCCCGTCATCACTTTTTCCCTTGGGACATTTCCGGCATGCTGAATGGCAACTGATCTCCAACTCGCGCCCGGGAGAATCTCGTCGGTAAACCCCGCCACGGGCCAACTCCTGCACGAATTCGTCAGCGCCGACGCGCCCGAGGTCCAAACAGCCGTGGGGCGCGCCCGCGCCGGGCAAGGCGCCTGGGCTGAACTCGGCATCCGCCGCCGCATCGAGATTATCCGTGAATTTCAATACCGCCTGCTGAAGAAAAAATCCGAAATCGCCGCCGCCATCACCCGCGAAGCGGGCAAGCCAATCGCCGAGGCCCTGACTACGGAGGTTCTGGTTATCTTAGACGCAGCGCGATTCCTGATCGACAATGCGCATCGCCTCCTGCGTGACGAACCCGTGCCCCATGGCAATCTTGCGACAAAGTTGAAGAGTGGACGATTGCTGCGCGAACCTTACGGCGTAATCGGAATTATCTCTCCCTGGAATTATCCGTTCTCGATTCCAGCGACCGAGACTCTGGCCGCCTTGGTTGCAGGAAACGCAGTTGTCCTGAAGCCGTCGGAGCTGACCTCGCTCATCGCTCTGGAGCTGCGCTCTCTTCTGCGTGCGGCGGGAGTTCCCGAGGACATTTTTCAGGTACTCGTAGGGGACGGCGCAACCGGCGCAGCGCTCCTGCAATCGCCGATCGACAAGCTGGTGTTCACTGGCAGCGTGGCAACCGGCAAACGCATCGCCCTGGCCGCGGCCGAGCGCCTATTGCCCGTGGTTCTTGAGCTGGGAGGAAAAGATCCGATGCTGGTGCTCGACGACGCCGACATCGAGGTCGCTTCGAGCGCCGCTGTCTGGGGAGCGTTCGTCAACGCCGGGCAGGCCTGCCTGTCCGTCGAACGCTGTTACGTGCATTGCAGCATCTACGAGAAATTTCTGGCCGCGTGTGTGGAGAAAACGAAGAAGCTTAGAGTCGGCCGCGGAGAAGATCGCGAAACCGACGTCGGCCCGCTGATCCACGAGCGCCAGTTGCGGATCGTGGAATCGCACGTGGAAGACGCGAAGGCCCGCGGCGCGCGAGTTTTGGCTGGAGGGGTGCGAATCGCCGAACTCGGCAAGAATTTTTACCGCCCCACGGTTCTTGCCGATGTAACCCACGATATGCGCATCATGCGCGAAGAAACCTTCGGCCCCGTGCTCCCGGTCATGCCATTCGACGACGATGACACAGCGGTGCGTCTGGCCAACCATTCCGAATACGGATTGGCGGCCAGCATCTGGACTCGCGATCGCTTCCGCGGCGAGCACCTCGCCCGTCACATTCATGCCGGCACAGTCATGGTCAACGACGTGATCTCCTGCTTTGGCATCAGCGAAGCTCCGCATGGGGGTTGGAAATCGAGCGGCATAGGCCGCACCCACGGGCGTTTCGGCCTGGAAGAAATGGTGCGCTTGAAATATCTGGATGCCGACGGCGTCCCCGGTATGAAAAAAGTCTGGTGGTACGGCTACGGCGAAATGTTCACCCGCCAGATGGAAGGATTCCTCGACATGCAATTCGCGCGCGATCTAGGAGCGCGCCTGCAAGGCGCAATGCGCGCAGCCGGGGTAGTGATGCGCAAGCAGCTGTAGATCTAGTTTGTGTGCGGCTGTCCCTACACGGATCCTACGAAATCACCCATCCACCCGATCCCCATGACTCGGAGGCTGCGAGATCACCAGAAGCCGCACCGGGCTGGACGACGGATTTCGGATTTGATGACGCGCTCCGGGCAGAATGCGAATGCCGCTTCCCGCGCGAACCAGAGTCGTCTCGCCTTCGACTTCCATCAGAACCTCGCCCGAAAGAATGTAGAAAAATTGCTGGGCATGCACGTGATGATGGCGAACCTCGGCCGCTCCCGGAGGCATGTACTCCTCGATCACATTCAGTTTCTCGTCCCGCACCAGATACCAGGCGTCGCAGTGGTCTCCCCAGCGATAATGTTCGGCATTCTCGCGGTTAACCGCTCCCGGGTGTGAAGTGCCGCGAGATGTCGCGTGAGATGAGGCCTGAGGTTCGGATTGAGATGAATTACGTGCGCCGGTTGCTTTCGCCATGCTTTAAGACTCCACTTTAGGTCTGCTACCGGACCAGTGTAATCTGTCCGTCATGAGCAATCCTATGAACTCTGCGGCACATTCTGCATCCACTCCGTCCGATCCCAGGCGCGAGCTATTGCGCCACACCGTGGCGACCCTGGCGTATCGCGGCGAGAAGGCGATCCAAAACGCCCCGGCTGGACTTGCCAACTTTAGCGCCGCGAAGGGTCTGCGCACCCCGCTGCAGATTCTGGCGCACATGGGCGACCTGCTGGATTGGGCATTGTCCTGTTCCAGGGGCAATCAGACATGGAACAACTCCGAGCCCAAACCGTGGAATCAGGAGATGGAGAGATTTTTCGCCGCTCTGAAGAAATTTGACGACTTCCTGGCATCGAGTGAGCCGGTGCAGGCTCCCCTGGACCGGTTGTTTCAGGGGCCGATTGCGGATGCACTAACCCACGTCGGCCAGATTGCGATGCTGAGGCATATGGCTGGCGAGGTGCTCAAGGCCGAAAACTATTACATCGCCGACATCGAGATCGGGCGCGTCGGCGCCGATCAAGCCGACCCGAAATTCCAATTCTGACCTACTTCTTCGCCCGGTTGCGGTAGAGTGACGCGTCCACCTGCTGGACCATGATCTCGACATTCAGCGGGAGTTCCAGAAACTTCGCCAGCCTCTCGGCGACATTCTCCGGCTGGTTAAGAGCTTCGTGGTAAGGCACGCGCAACGCTTTGACATAAGGCTTGCCGTCGAGCCATGTATAAACGTCCCGCAGATGCTTCTCGAAGGCGGCAGAGATGACAGCCTGGTTCGCGCCTTCCTTGAAAGTTCCCCGCCGCTTCAGCATCTGATCCTGCGAGGTCAGCACCTCCGGCAGGGGACGCTGCATGAACACGACGCGATACTCATGATCGGGAGGCAGAGAAAGCAGTAGTTGTGAAATCACTTTCACGACTTTCCCCTCGCCTTCGGCAATGCATGCGGGATCTTTGGGCAGAGTCTTGATGCGCTCCCACTCCAGATATCCGCGCGGATTGTCGACGTCAGCCTCACGCTCGCCGTCAGAGAGCGCCGGTATTCCTCCCGCAACCAGCATCTGCATCATCAAAGACGTGCCTGACCGCGGCAGCCCAGAAACGATAGTGATCATGAGTCCCTTCGAGCAGAGCAGTGAACTGAAATTGAACGCTACAGACTACCAGACGAAGAAAGAAGAAACTGGTTAGGAAAAAGGAACATGTAGGGACGGAC
>Ga0209006_10004643_pt1 | contig 12436 bp, 9 predicted proteins | sample JacPin_JW_Ref_O2_FD_188567 | JGI IMG/M metagenome (GOLD analysis project Ga0209006, IMG submission 188567) | Forest soil microbial communities from Algoma, Ontario, Canada - Jack Pine, Ontario site 1_JW_Ref_O2 (SPAdes) (version 2) | ecosystem: Environmental > Terrestrial > Soil > Boreal...
GGCTCGGGACAAATGCGCAGCCCGTAGTGATAACGCTTCAAAGCGATATTCTCGCCCAGCCGCCGGTGCCGCAATTCGCAAAACGGCCCGAACTGCTGCGACCAGTTGCGCGGCACGCCACCGCCAATGGTGAAGATTCCTAACTTCTTCTGCCGCAGCAAAGTTGCCGCAAAATGCTCCAGATCTTCGAACGGATCGAAGCGAATCTTGTGCCTTCCGGTCGACTCGCGCAGACGATTATTCAGCGCAGTATCCAATCCAATCTCCGAATCGCTGAACGCCGGCACAAACACCGGCACGCCCTTTTCATACGCGGACTTCAGGATCCCGCGGTCCGGCACATGCTTGGCCAGATATTCCCCAATCACGTGATTCAGCTTGTAGGAACACATAATCTCGTTGTGATCCCAACCCTCCAGCACCGCCGACATAACTTCTTCCACGTCGTCGAGATTCTGCTCCGGCTCCAGCGTGTCGTAAACGCGGTTATATCCCTGCTCGTAGAGCTCTTCGTCGGAAACTTCCGGGTTGTAGCGGAAGTGCGCGCGCCCGGTGGCTTCCACCAGACCATGAGCCATCAGCGCGCCAGTGGAAACAATGGCATTGACGATTCCGCGATCGATCAACTCGGTCACCACCAGCCCCTGCTTGGCCACTGTCATGGCGCCCGCAAGGGTCATCACCACAAAACATTCCTCGTCCCGGGCCATGGCCTCCAGCACATCGGCAGCTTCTCCGAGCTGGCGTCCGGTGAAGGCCGTTTTCGCCATCGCCCGCACCAGACCATCAATCGAGTGCACCTTGGAAAGATCCAGCGGCTCCAAAGGAATCAGACGGTCTTGGATCGGATTATGCAAGTGGCGATCTTTGCCGTCGCCTTCGTGTCCCGCGCTATTCTGAGGCTTCCCCGCCGGATGCCCGTTGCCATGATTGCCCTGTTTCAAGATGATGCCTCCAAGCCGAATCGCGAAACTCCCGCGCAATTACTTTACAGGAATAATGTTAAAGGATGCCACGCACGAGAGTCGACGGCGGAGTCAATGCGAAACCGGCAGTTGATACACTTCCAACCAGTTTCCGTGAATCATCGCCAGCATCAGTCCATCGGGAGAGAGCGCGACAGCGGAATTATCATAGCTGTTGTAAAGTGGTTCGTCCTTTGCAGTCTTCCATGTCAGTTGGAAGATTTTCTTTCCAGAATTGGACTCGTAGGCCTCCAGGCTAGCCAGCTCGCTGATTTCTTCTGTCCCGGCCAAATCGCCGAGAAGGTTGAAATCCTTCAAGAAATGCATTCTCGACTTCCGTTGAAATCCAAGCACAAAAGTTGCCCCGGATGTGCTGGTCTGTGCGAAGGCCAGATCGCCGGCATTGATCGGCACGCTCGGCCCACCGGCCAAGCTAAGGAGTTTGGCTTCCCTATCAGAGCAATTAGGACCAACGAGCACCTTGTCATGGCCTAACGAAAAGACCCGCGCCGTACACTTCGCTTTGCTCTTAGTCAGCAATGTCCGTTCCGAACTGGCGAAGGGTCTGAAATAAACATCGCCATCGCTCTGCTCCACCTGCACGAACCCGGAATCCGCCAGTATCGGGACTTTTGGAGGGTTCACCACTGGGATAAGAGTCAGGGCATCCGCCTGTAAGAAATCGGTCTTGCCGTTGCTCTGCCATTTGCCGCCCGCGGTCTTTGACCATGAAGGCGTCTGGATGCTCAGAACACTCGCGTCAGGAGAAAATTGGATTCGGCTATGCGCTTCGGCCATGGGGAACGTTGCGATCTTTGCCAGATCGGCGTTATAGAGCCACATCTCTGAGCCCGCTTGAACCAGCAAGCCTCCACGGCTTGTCGGCCACATGAGTTGAGCATTCGAGTTGCCGAGCGTCAAGGTCCGGACAACTTTCTGCTGCTTAACATCCACAACGATAGTCTTGGTCGAGTCTTCCGCATCGCTCACCATCCAGGCATGTTTTCCCACAGGGATTTTCTGCATTTGGCTCAGCCCGACGAGCAGAGTTTGGCCGTCAAGAAAAACAACTCGGCATCGCCGGAGGGGCTGGGCAACACCGGTCAGCTCTATTCGAAATATTGGCGAGGCCTTCGGAGCATCGGCGGCTGGCGCAGCGGTGGCAAGCAAAAGCAGCGCGAAGACCCAATTTCTCACGGCCACAGTTTACGGCGGACTCCGTTTCCGCACAACTTGAGCGCGTGAGCAGAGATACACTCATTCCATGGCTGGCAAGCGCAAGTCGGAAGAACAAATTGCCGCGCTGGATGCGCTTCGTCATCAGTCGCCCGAGGCGGCGATTGAGCCGTTGCGCAAGGCCCTCACGAACCGCAACAACTTCGTCGCCGCCAAGGCCGCCGACCTGATTCGCGAATTCGACCTGCGACAGCTGACTCCCGAATTGCTCACCGCCTTCGATCGCTTCTTCGTCGACGCAGTCAAGAACGACCCGCAATGCTGGGCCAAGAACTCAATCAGCCGCGCCCTCGCCGCGTTCGAGCACCCGGACGCTCAGGTCTTTCTCTGCGGCATGAAGCACATCCAGCACGAGCCGGCTTGGGGAGGCAGTTCCGACAGCGCCGGCACTCTGCGGGGAACCTGTGCGCTGGCGCTGGTGCAATGCCGCAGTCTGGCCGACGCCGAGTTGCTCGCTGTTTTGATCGATCTATTAGCGGACAAAGAAAAATCAGTGCGCGCGGCCGCAGTCGGAGCGGTCGCAAACGTCGGTTCCCCATCCTCTGCGCTGCTGCTGCGTCTGAAAGCAACCATTGGCGCGGACGAGCCGGAAATCCTCGGCGCGTGCTACAGCGGCATTTTGCAACTCGACGGGGCAGACGCAATTCCCTGGGTCAGCCACTTTCTGGCCGATGGCGATGATGCCTCCGCCGAGGCCGCTCTTGCGCTTGCCGCGACTCACACTGCGCAAGCCTTCGAAGCTTTACGCGAACGCCTCGATCACGCATCCGATCCCTGGTTTCGTTCGGTTCTGCTCTCGGCGATTGCGCTGACTCGCCAGGATGCCGCAATCGAATTTCTATTCGAATTGGTCCGCGGCGAAGCCCTGCAAGCGGAGAGCGCCATCGAAGCCATCCTGCGCTCCGGGGCATCGACTGAAGTCACACAGCGGTTGGGAAAACTGGTCGCAGAAAATACGCGTCTGGCGCGAGTCTTTGCCGCACATAACTCGTCGTCCGCTCGCCGGTAGCCTGCCAGACTCTTACTCGATGAACCAGACCGTCGATCCTTTGCATCTAAAGCTCGAATGTTATATTTGTCCCGGAGAAAAAGTGCTGTCTGAAAAATTTAATGTAGCTCTGGTGCAGATGTCCTGCGGTCCAGAGCCGGAAGAAAATCTGGCGAAAGGGCTCCAGCGCATTGCCGACGCCGCGGGCAAAGGCGCTAAGGTCGTTTGCCTGCCCGAACTTTTCCAGACGCAGTATTTCTGCCAGCGCGAAGATCACGCGCTGTTCGATCTGGCCGAGCCAATCCCCGGATTGACTTCGCAAAAACTCGCCGATGCCGCGCGCAAGCACGGCGTTGTCCTGATCGCATCACTGTTTGAAAAGCGTGCGCCTGGCGTGTATCACAACACCGCCGCCACTTTCGACACGGATGGTTCCCTGCGCGGCCTGTACCGCAAAATGCATATCCCCGACGATCCGCTCTATTACGAAAAGTTTTATTTCACTCCCGGAGACCTCGGCTTTCGCGCGCTCGACACCAGCGTGGGCCGTCTCGGCACGCTGGTCTGCTGGGACCAGTGGTTCCCCGAAGGCGCGCGTCTCACAGCCATGCAAGGCGCGCAGATTCTGTTTTATCCCACGGCCATCGGCTGGCATCCAGCTGAGAAAGAAGAGTTCGGAGTCGCGCAGCACGATGCGTGGCGAACCATCCAGCGCGCACATGCCATTGCGAACGGCGTTTATGTTGCCGTGGTCAATCGCGTGGGTTTTGAGACCGGCAACATTCGCGGCAAGTCCGCTCCCGGCCAGGGACTGGAATTCTGGGGCCGCTCGTTCTTCTGCGATCCCTTTGGCCGCGTGCTGGCGGAAGCTTCGCATGATAGGGAAGAAATCCTGATGGGCGAAGTGGACTTGAAAGCCATGGAAGACATTCGCCGCAACTGGCCTTTCCTGCGCGACCGCCGCATCGACAGCTACGCTGCCATCAGCAACCGGCTGATTGATTAGGATCGAAACCTGATGGCCGCTCCTTCCACACGCAGTTCCTCGGACAGCATATCTAAACCTAAGGCGGCGCAGCGTTCCGCGGAGCCTTATCGTATGCCCGCGGAATGGGAGCTGCACACTGCGACATGGCTCGCATGGCCGCATTACGCGGGCGATTGGCCGGGAAAGTTCGAGCCGATTCCCTGGGTCTACGCCGAAGTGATCCGCAATCTGGGGCGGCGAGAGCGGGTTGAGTTGCTAGTGAACGATTCGGCGGCAGAGCGCAAGGCGCGAAAGCTATTGCAACGCGCCAATGGGCTTTCGTCGAACGTGCGCTTTCATCGCTGGCCGACGAATCGCGTGTGGATGCGCGACTCCGGCTGCATTTTTGTTAAGTCCAGCAGCGGCCTTGTCGCCATCAAATGGCGTTTCAATGCGTGGGCCAAATATTCGAATTGGAAGCACGACGAAAAAATTGGGAGCCTGATGGCGGAAGCTTGCGGAGTGGACGAAGTGAATCCCATTTTCCGCGGAAAACGCGTCGTGATTGAAGGCGGTTCAATCGATGTCAACGGATGCGGAACTTTGCTCACCACCGAGGAATGCCTGCTCAGCACGGTGCAGCAGCGGAATCCGGGCATGAAGCGGGCTTCCTACGAAAAGGTTTTTGCCGAATATCTTGGCGCTCCGCACGTCATCTGGCTGGGCAAGGGCATCTTCGGCGACGACACTCACGGACACGTCGACGATCTCTGCCGCTTCGTTTCGCCCGACACCGTCGTGACCATGGTCGAATCAAATGCCAAAGACGTGAACCATAAACCGCTGCGCGACAATCTACGCCGCCTGAACTCGGCACACGACCAATCGGGCAAGAGTCTGAATGTGGTCGAACTTCCTATGCCCAAGGCTGTGGTTTTCGAAGGCCGCAGATTGCCGGCCAGCTACGCCAATTTTTATATTGCCAACGGCGTTGTATTGGTTCCAGTGTTCAACGATGCCAACGACCGCATCGCGCTCGATACCTTGTCAGAACTCTTCCCCGCCCGCGCCACCATTCCAATCTATTGCGGCGACCTGGTCTGGGGCTTGGGCACCATGCACTGCATGACGCAACAGCAACCCCGGTAGCTATGAGTTGTGAGCTGCGATCTCTCAGCTATCGGCCATCAGCCTTCCCAGAGCCTTCCCGCTTTCGCGTTCCGTACCCGCGACCGGTCTCGTGAAATCATTGACTTGGGGACAACATACAACCTAACCCCTTAGCACCAACCCCGTGCGGGCACAATTTTGAGCCACGAGCACTTAGCGGGCTCTGACCCCTTAAGGCCACTACACCCGTTTTCAACCTTCTTCTACGAAGGCCGGGGGCGCGACGATTTTAGTATCGCTCGCAGTTCCCCGACCCGTCTCTTCCGCTTCGAGTATTGTTCTAATTCGCCACTTGGCAAGCCCGCTAAAGTGCCGTGTTGCAGCGTGTCGATTTGTTGTTGATACAGGTCGCAGAGTTCCGCTGCGATTTGGCGAATGCTGCGCCGGCTGGAATGTAATGTGATTTCATTCATGGGCTCCTGATTACTGGGGTAGCCCGGTGAACTTCACGAACGGATTTCCGCCAACCGCGCCCTGGCCCCGCCTTGGCGTCCAAACCCATATCCTTATCAATTGCAGCAATTCTCTGTTCCAAATGGACTAGCAAATCGTCAATTTCCCCGAGTAGTGCGATAAGTGCTTCGTGGTCTGTCTCCTGCTCCGCCCGTTTCTTCAGGTCCGGCCATCGTTCTGAGACAAGCCGGTCCACGATTTCCATGCTCCGCATCGAATATGCTCCTATTGTGATTTATCCCAAGCGGGGCCCCGCCTTGACAAAGGCAACCGATCCGCGCCCGCAGCGCCCACGGTTCCGCTCGCTTCTCCAATCTGTTGACAGGGTATATCCGGATTAAGGAAACGGTTGTGACAGGTATCACAAGCACGAACATTTTTCCTGTGGATTTCCCGAAGAGTTCGTACCAAAAAGCGGGCCTGAATTGCAAGCCCGCCGCAGGATACAGGATCGATTCGTGACCGTCGGGCCGACTATTTCGGCGTCTGGCCCGAGGCTGCTGGCGAACACGTCGTCCCTGACGGAGCCGCTCCGGAATTGTTCGCCTGACTGTTTCCCGCGGTTGGGGACGAGCCGGGGTTAGGCGTCGCGGGATCGGTCGATCCCGGATTCGATCCACCCGTTGTTCCACCTGTCGTCCCGGCGGTGCCCGGCAAAGAACCGCAGGGCGACCCGCTCGGCGACGTCCCGGGCGTGGTCGAACTGTTCGGATTCACGGTGGAAGGCTGAGTATTGCTGCCCGGAGTCGGGTTCGTTGTGGAGTTCGACCCGGGCACCGTGCCTGGGCTCGAATTTGGACTTTGGGGATTTGGGCTTGAGGTGCTGCTCGGAGAGCCTGATCCCGCACCGGGAGGCTGTGGCGTAGTTTGCGGCGTCGATGTACCCGCCGTAGCCGAGCCCCGCGCACCCGGGTTCGGACTAGAGCTTTGTCCGGCCGAGGCGTTTCCGGTCGCGGAACCGCTCGATCCCGCACTTTGCGCCATAACCCAGGCCGAACAACAAAGAAGAACAGACAACGTCAGAAATTTTTGCGAGTAGTTCACCGTTTCATCTCCCTGACAGCAACTTGACTCTGCGCGCGGATCCTCGAAAATTAGCCCCTGTTTATCAAACCTCGAAGCGGCAGACGGAACCAACCGGATGATGCTGTAAATGGCAAACAAAAAAGCGGGCCCGATCGTTGAGGCCCGCAAACAGGAGAGAATCGATAATTCTGAATCGCGTCACTGCTCCCAAGATCACGCCACTTACTGCGGTGGCGGCGGTGGAGGAGGAGTTCCGCTCGGCGATGTGCTTCCTGGGCTGCTTGGATTCGGAGTGCTGGTCGGCGGATTCGTGCTGCCCGTCGGGGGCTGAGTACTACCTGTGGGCGGATTAACCGTCGAAGGCGTAGTGCTGTTCGGATTGCTCGGGTTCGTCGCATTCGGATTCGAGCCCGGATTTGAGGTCTCGGGATTCGATCCTGGATTGGTTGCGTTCGGGTTCGTGGTGCTGCCCGGCGAACCGGAGCCTGCACCCGGAGTCGAAGGCGTAGTCTGCGGGGTGGAGGCCGTCGGTGGCGGCACAGCTCCCGTCGGTGGAGTAGCCGAGCCCGGCGTAGAACTTTGTCCCGCGGAGCCGCTGCTTCCAGCGCTACCGGCGGATCCGGCCGAGCCCGCGCTCTGGGCCACAACCCAGGCCGAGCATCCCAGAAGAACCAAAAGCATTGCGAACTTTTTTGCGGATTTCATTTAGTTTGTCCTCATATAGAGCATCAACGGCATCGTTTCTTTATTTATTTGACACGCACAAAGCGCAGCAGGGCATCAGGCGGATGCCGTAATAGAAAAGCGGCTAAATGGTACAGCTGGCAGCAGAACTGTAGATGTAGATGCTGGGAATTTAGTAAGGCCCGATGATGCCGCCGATGTGGCGCGCGGCCAGCTTGGCCGCAGCCTCCACTTTCGCTGGCTCGCTTGAACGCATCATAGCCCAGCCAGGATCGAGCACATCGAGATACTTCAGGCCAGAGCCGGTGTTGAAGAGCACGACCGTGTCGTGCGCGGCAAGAAATCCTGAGGCCAGAAGTTTGCGATACGCCACCAGAGACGCCGCTCCTTCGGGCGCGGCAAAAATGCCCTCGACCTTCGCCCAGTGGCGCGTCGCCTCTACGACCTCGTCATCGGAAACCGCCAGCGCGGTTCCATTACTTTTCTTCAATATGTCAAGAATCAGGTAGTCTCCGTAGGGCTTGGGCACGCGCAGGCCAGAGGCCAGGGTAGCGGCGTTGGGCCACATCTCGACCGCGGACTTCCCTTCTTCCCATGCCTTCACGACCGGCGCGCAGCCCGCGGATTGCACGGCGATCATCTTCGGCCGCTGCGTGCCGATCCAGCCCAGCTCCTGCATCTCCTCGAACGCCTTCCACATGCCGAGCAATCCCACGCCACCTCCGCACGGATAAATGATGGCTTGCGGCAGCGTCCAGCCAAGCTGCTCGGCGACTTCGTAGCCCATGGTCTTCTTGCCTTCCACGCGATACGGTTCCTTGGTGGTGGAGACGTCGAACCACCCCTCGGTCTCCCATCGCGGATCGTTTTTCATTTCCGCGACCATGCGGGCGCAATCGCTGATCAGGCCGTCGACCAGAGTAACGCGGGCGCCATAATAATCGCACTCAATGCGGTTGGCCGCGGGTACATCGATAGGCATGAATATATGAGCCTCGAGTCCGGCAGCGGCCGAGTAGGCGGCGAGCGCTCCGGCGGCGTTCCCCGCCGAAGGAATCGCGAGTTTCTTGAGACCGAAGTGCCAGGCCATGGTCACGGCCAGCGACAAACCGCGCGCTTTGAAAGAGCCTGTGGGATTCAGCCCTTCGTCTTTGATGAAAACATTGGGATACTCGTGGCTGGGCAGAAGTGGCGTAAAGCCTTCGCCGAGCGTAACGGGATTGACTTCGGGAAGAACGGCGTCGTAGCGCCACATGGAAGGTGCGCGTCCGGCAAGACGAGCCGACGAAAAACTGCGCTTGATCGCGGCGAGATCATAGCGCGCGTAAAGTATGCCGCCATCGACGGGGCAGACGCTTTGCGGACGGTCTGCGGGATAATGCTGGCCGCAGCGCGTGCATTCGAGGTGGGTGAGCATCGGCAGGAAAAGTGTAGCATCGGAAATTCGATTGCTGCATGGTCACGATCGGTCGAACGAATCGCGATGGCTAGGCTCGGCTAAGAAAGAATCGTTTGACCGCACTAGCGAAAATTGAGCATGATGCTACACGCTTCGAAACCGGAGCGATCTTCAAACTCGAATGCGGCGAGTCTTCGACCTGTGATTCTGAAATATCAAATTTCGGAAAAAGAATATTTGGAAGCGCAGCGAGTCCGTTGCGCGCATCTGTCCCGAGCCAAACTGCTCTACCGGATGATGCCGCTGGTGGCTATGGGCGCGGCAATCCTGGGCTGTTACTCGATTCTGGTCGCGAATAATCGAGTTTTAGGACTGGGATTGTCGGCGGCGGCGTTGTTCCTGCTGTATTCACGGTTTTTCTCCCGGAGAGTCAATGCGCGTCGCGCACTGGCCGCGCATCCGGAACTGCTAGGTCCGTTCGAGATTGATCTTACGGAACGCGGAGTCGCGATCGACGCTGCATCTCCGCAGCCGTCTTTGTGGATGACCTGGCCCGCGTGCCGTCGCTACTACGAAACCCAAGATCTTTTTCTGTTTTCCGGGCCTTCAGTTGAATTGCTCATCCTTCCCAAGCGGATTCTTCCCCCAGGCGACATGCTGCGCTGGGTGCAAGTCATTCGGGCGGAACTCCGGGGCAAAGGTCGCCGCGAAAATCCCGATGCCGCGCTGCTTAAGTTTGTGATCGGTTGGGTGATCCTCGGCCTTTTTCTGTTCGTCCTGTTCCTCGGATCGGTGCATACATTCCTTACGGGCGGTTCCCAGCGGAACCGTTACTCGTACTCGGCTCAAACGAAACCGCCGGTGCAGGATACAAAGCCGGCCGCACTTAACGAATTGGAGGGCAGGGGCACGGTTTACCTGGTACCGATAGGAAAGTCGCAGAGCCTGATCTCCTCTGATCTGCTGGCGTTCTATCGCACGAAGTATGGACTGGAATTGAAAGTACTCGCGCCCGTGGCCGTGCCGGCATGGGCTCGCGGCGAATTAAGAAATCAACTTATTGCCGAAGAATTAGTGGAAGCGATGAAGCGCACTTATCCACAATATGCCCACGATCCGGATGCGATTCTGATCGGCATCACCGATCAGGATATGTACATATCGGAGAGCAAGTGGCAATACGCGTTCAGCGATCGAGTGGAAGAGAAGTATGCGGTAATCTCCACGGCGCGATTGGATCCGGTCTTCTGGAAGCAGAAGCCCTCGCCAGAGGATCTGGCGCGGCGACTACGCAAGATGCTCAGTAAAGATATCGGCCTGCTCTATTTCCACTTACAGCAGAGCAGGAATTATTCGAGCGTACTGTATGACTACATCGACGGCGTAGAGGACCTCGACGACATGGGCGAGGACTACTTGAAGACGGATGCCGCGGTGCGCGCGGAAATGCATTTGGAAGACGGCGACCCATGTTTCAGTATCCGTCATTATTATTCGCCGGCCAAAGCCCGCACGGACGCGGGCAGCATGACGGATTGTCAGGGAGCGGCAGGGGAACTCGACCTGGAGATGGTGGATGTGGATTTGCGCTACGGCCTGCTGCTGGCGCGGCGAATCGATTTCTACAAGGAGGACAAGATTCCGCTGGAGTTTAAGCGCGTGCTGCGCACGCAGGATACACGAGCGCGTGCGTTCGGAATCGGCGGCACACACAACTTGAATATTTTTCCCGTGGGCGACCGCTGGCCGTTCACCTGGATCGATTTGATCATGGCCGAAGGCGGGCGGGTTCACTACAGGCGCTCCAATTGGGGCTTTGGCTACTGGGACGCTAATTATCAGGAGACGAGTTGGAATGGCAGCGAATTTTCGCGTTCGACCATCACCTGGAGTTGGCCGGGCTGGAAGCTGGAAGAGACCGGTGGCCTCAAGTATTACTTCGCCGATGCCGACTACCATTCGCGGCCCGAGCAGGGCGCGTTGACCGGGATACAGAACGGAAATGGCGACAAGCTCACGCTGGATCGAGACTCGATGGGGAATCTGCTGCACGCGCGGAGTCCGGGGCGGCAGTGGATCGATTTCAAATACGACGGAGCCAACCGCATTGTTCAGGCGCAGTACAGCGCGACGGACAAGTTCGAGTACGGCTACGACGCTGGCGGTCGTCTGGCCAAAGTGAAAGATGAGAACGGACACCTTACCGACTACTCTTACGACGAGAAGGGCCGCATGACTGGGATCGCAGTGGATGGGAAGCCGGTGGTCACGGTGCAATTCGATTCCAACGACCGCGTGAAGAGCCTGGCGCTTCCGGACGGGCGTAGGTACTCATTCCGTTACGATCCCGGCCGCAAAGGATACGCAGGGGCCGTGGAGGTGGCGGATTCGCAGGGGCTGACCTGGAAAATCCAGATGAGCGGCGCATCGCAGTATACGGTGCAGCCCGTGCGCGGCCGCTAATTTCACGAAGACCGATGCGCGGTAGATTCCCGATTACTGTCGCTTCCTGAAACGCTTTCCGGCTTGTCTTCACTATCTGTACGGAACTATCAGTACGGATGAACGAACCTCGATCGCTTACCATTCGTTCGAATTTGCCTTTGCGATTCAATCGATATGTGCCATAGTCTCCCCTGCTGCGTTACTTCTTCGTCTTTGCTCTGGCCTGCGGTAAATCCCTAACTCTCTCGATCCGGGGAATCGAGGGAAAAAAATAAAAGAAAGAGGATAGCTATGAAGACTCTTCGCGCGATCATTACTCTTGCGTCATTCACAATGCTGTGCCTGAACTCCGTCGCCGCCGACATACGCACTGCAGCGGGGGCGCAACCGGTTTCCAATCCCTGGTTTCTTCAAGCGGAACTCACCACCACCGGCAACAATCTTTATTTTGGACGCACGGTCTCAATCAGCGGTGACACGATTGTGACCACCGGCGGTGGCGCAGTCTATGTATTTGTCCGGAAGAGTGGCACATGGAACACCATGACGCAGACCGCCACGCTGACGGCCTCAGATGGATCGTCTCTGTCTTTCGCGGCGGTCAGTGGCAACACCATCGTGGCCGGTTCCAACAGCGCCAACAATTATGCTGGCGCCGCTTATATTTTTGTGGAGCCCTCGGGCGGATGGGTTGACTCGACCGCCAATACATCGTATCCGCAAAAACAGATATCTCATAAAGCGGATTTCTAGGGCCTATGCGCGTCAAGTTGGGCAACCCCGTCAGCGGCGACGACTTTTGGCCCCGGCCCGAAGTCGTCGACATCCTCTTCAAGGCCTTGGCCGACGATCAGGGGAGTCGGCGTCTGTTCGGTCTCAGGCGGATCGGCAAGACCTCGGTGCTGCTGGAGCTTCAGCGCCGCCTGAGCGCTCGCCCCGAGCTGACGGTCATCCGAATCGATGTCCAAGGCATCAGTCGGTTCAAAGACTTCCTCGCCAAACTATTCGAGCAAATTCCGAACGACAATCGATTGAAGAAAGTCGGGCAAAGCCTCTCCACGCACCCCGTCGCGCGGTCGCTGCTCTCTGCGGCCTTGGCTCGC
>Ga0209006_10004644_pt1 | contig 12434 bp, 19 predicted proteins | sample JacPin_JW_Ref_O2_FD_188567 | JGI IMG/M metagenome (GOLD analysis project Ga0209006, IMG submission 188567) | Forest soil microbial communities from Algoma, Ontario, Canada - Jack Pine, Ontario site 1_JW_Ref_O2 (SPAdes) (version 2) | ecosystem: Environmental > Terrestrial > Soil > Boreal...
CCCGGATTTTCATTTCGGCCAATGCCGCCCCCACCGCCAGGGTTTTATCCCCATCGCCAACAGACGACTTCATCAATGCAAGATCCGTTATCTAGTATCCCACATCGGACCTTCCAGGCGCATCGGGACGCACGGTCCGCTCAGTCTTTGGGAATCCCAAATGTTTTACCAAGCCAGCAACCATCTGACGCTACTATATCTGCTGCGACACTTTCTGCGGAGCCACAATTGCGTGATTTGAAAAGAGAGGCAACGGCCTTCGTGCCGACATCCGTCAAGAGGAAGAAAACTGGGAAAACTAATGCGCCATCATCATCATCAAAGATTAACGCGGCACCTTCTCTTAATACCGGCATCGATCCGGTTGACTCCCAGGTCATAGATCCTGGTCCCTCCAGACCAGATTTACTGAACGCATTGAAGGAGCAATTTGGACCAATTCCTGCTGCTTCAACGGTGAAAACGAAAAAGGACGATTATGAGAAATTCGTGGAGGAGATGGGTGACATTCTAGGACCTGGTATTTGAGTTATCAGAACACGTGTATACGACCAGTCTGGTGACCGTTTGGTGGCGTACTTTGGTTTTTAGCTTGCTGCTCGAGCTCAAATATTAGAAATATCGCAATGTACCGTCTTGCTTTCAACCCATCAACAAACTAATCAATGTCCACCGAGACCATAATCTTGAAACCACGTCCATACGCGCGATACTCGGGATCTTTGCTACTTTTGCCTCTCCTTCCACAGCGACCACCTTTCAAGTCGCTTCCGTTTGAAATATGGACCGAAATTTTCAAATTTTCGTTGAATTCTGGCACCAGACATCTGCGCCGCTCTTTGCTGACCGTTTGTAAAATATTTCACGTTCGTGGCCATCCTCTCAGACTCAGAGCGATCATCGCAGCTTACCAGTGTCACACAGGAAATCGCGCAGCCCGTGTTCTACTCACATGTTTGTATAAGTAAAGTCACATCTCTGGACAAGTTTTGTACCCAACTACACTTGGGTGACCGAAAGTGGGACTCTCTTCGTCGAATACCATACTCTACTCCAGGCCGATGGGTCCGCATGCTCGACCTCTCCGAATTGCAATCGGATGCAACCCTACTCCTCGATTCTCTCCTCAAACAATTGTTCCCACTCGTCCCATTCCTCGCCCATCTGGCACTGCACCCGACGTTCCTGCTCAGTCGGCACGCCATGGCCTCTTTGGCAAGCCATGATGGAGCGCTCAAGTTACGTGTCATGACCGGGATATGCTACGGACCGACGTTCGGTAACATTGAAGATGATCGTCTCGTGCAACTTCTCAGACACTGCTCCAATTTGGAGCAGCTTGAAGTTATATACCGGGGATCGCAACACACTGATTCAGACTGGGAATCATCACCTGGAAATGTCGAGATGGTACTTTCACCAGAATTTATCTCCCTCCACCTTCCACACCTTCACACACTCTCCCTACTCGATATGCCCTCTTCACATCTCCTGCTTTCATTGTTGCATTCGCTATTGCCTTCACTAACAAAACTAACGATCACGCCTTACGATGACATTCCATTCCCCGCCTCACTCGTCTCACAATTCATTACCACTCACGGTGAATCCCTACGATCACTTATCCTTTTCACTCCAAGAACTTGGCCTACCATCTTGCATCCCTCCTCCCCAACTTTGCTCCAAACATTGCCGAACTTGCGGCATCTATCCCTCGAGATGCCACTTCCGCGACTGAGTGTGCCCGCAGCACCACATCCACTCCAAGTCCTGTCTATCCCGCGACCGAATTCCGAATTTTGGAAAGTACTAGAATGTCTTCTGCCACATTTGCCTTCGTTGAAGGCGGTCAGGGCGCGAGACGTGAAGTGGTTGAGGTCTGGAATGACAGCACGTGCGCAGGAAGCTGGCGTTCAAGGAGAGTTACGAGAATGGAGGAGACGTCTCGCTCCGAGAGGTGTGAGGGTTATGGATAGTGAGTGGCGGTTGAGTGAGTGGGGTGATTCCACGAAGGGCTGGTTCGCAGCTCGTGGATTTATTGATACCAATGTAAATGCGATATACTCAAATAAATAATCTGGTTCTTTGCCCGCCCACCACATCAAGATGGCGAATAGTTTGCCTTTCGTTGTGCTGGCTGCCTTCACTAACAACGTCGCACATGGTAATCCAGCAGCGGTAGTCTTTTTGAAGGAGGATCTTTCAAAGGATGTCCTGAAAACCATCGCTGGCAATCTCAATCAACCCATCACAGCTTTCATCTCTCAACGAATAGACGACAATGTCATCGATATGAATTCAGCTACCTTTGATATTCGCTACTTTATCGGTCCCGACCCTCAACTTGAAGCCCCACTCTGTGGACACGGAACGCTAGCAGCAGCTCACGCGATCTTCGCCGACGGAAAACTCGCCCGGGAGGGAGTGGAAGTTCTAAAATTCCAAACTATGACCAGGGGAGTAGTGATAGCGCGTAAGGCAGAAGGGGGAGTTGTCGAAATGGAGCTACCGCAGGGTACTGTCGACGACATAGCAGAGGAGGAGCAAGAAAAATTGAAGACGGTGCTAATGAAAGCCATGAAGGTGGACAAGTCTGCCATCAAGTACATGGAGAAAGGCATAGACTTTTTCAAAGATTATTTAATGGTGGAAGTAGACGAAAAGGTTGATGTGGGAGCGCTCAAGATGGATTTCACTGAGTTGGTGAGTCTTTGCTGGACTAAATAAACGTCTGGTCAATGATGTGTTTCAGAGAGAGACCAATTACATTGTGAACATCATCACATCGTCCTCACGCACGGGAGATGCACTCTTTATATCCCGGATGTTCGCACCTGTGGCAGGGGTCGACGAAGACCAAGTGTGTGGAACAGCGCATTGCTTGCTTACGCCCTATTGGACTAGGAAACACGGGCTTGTTGGAGCACAAGTTAAAGCTAGGCAAGTCAGTTCCAGGGGTGGTGAGCTTGGTGTGCTTTGGGACGCAGAGAAAGACATTGTGAAGTTGAGCGGAGAGGCCATAGTGATTTCGGAGGGAAACATATACACGTGACCGCGCCTCGTCGTTTCCGACTTTTCATCGTTGGACGTTAGAATGAAGCGTCCGCACCAAAGACGAAATCCGACGGTCAGGTCAGTGCCAGGAAACACAGACGTAGAGCCTTACGATAATCATTCCCTCTGACCTTGAGGTCTGCCCAAGCTTTAGATAGAATAAATTATGTTACGACCAACTGTGTGCTAGAACGTCACACCAATGAGCGGTACACTATTATTTTCAACCATCGAGGTTACCCGCCAGGCATTTTACCGCTCATCGCTGTCCTATGCCATCGTGAACCTGAAACCAATCGTGCCCGGACGTAGGTAATCTATCATCGATCATCGATCTGACTGATCAAGTTGTTCTTCACTAAGATGTGCTCGTAATACCCACCAGGCCGGTGCCCCGCTTGACCGATTTGACACCCTCTGAACTTGCTTCTCTCATGAGTTCCGTTCAACACGTTGGACGTGTCATCGAACGCGCTTATAATGCTGATGGTCTAACCGTAGCCTGCCAGGTATAGATGCATCGAATTGTTCATTGATTTTACTCATGTACACGTATGTATCATCAGGACGGCAAGGCCGCTGGTCAATCTATACCTCATGTCCATTTCCATCTCCTTCCGCGGAAGCTACACGGAGACTACTTTGCGGGTCGAAACGATGATGTATATCCTGCCCTAGAACGTGCAGAGAAATCATTGAATCACGAGTTGCATGACGGCGAGTGGCAACCATTGAGGGTTGACGGAGATGAAGATCGACCTCCAAGGGGGAGGGCGGAGATGGAAAAGGAAGCTGCTTGGTTGAACGGATTTTTTACGGAATCATGAGCACGGCATGTTACATGCTGACATGCAGTATGGACTGGAACGGGATTCCTCGAAGGATATTACTCCCGTGTTGAAATACCAACCGTTCTACAAATGCAGCCGAAAATCCTCTCGGTTTCAGCATTGTATGATGAAGGGTATCACTGGAACTTAGTTACGTATGGAGGTCTGGAGCAACAAGCGAAACGGGAAGAAGAAACAAGACAACCCTTTTCGGCCTTGTTACTTACTGCACCGACCCAAAGCCAGGAGTACAGTTTTCTTTCGCCAAACTCGCGGAACCACTTCTCATATAACAGATCCTTGCTGGAATGCACTTCTCAGTGCACGGCTGGGTCATTATGGAGCTTTTGCCTTGGTAGGTGTTAAACGTCTAGGCGCCCAAATCGAGTTTATGATCAGTGTCGGTTATTTGAAAGGAAAATTGCTTACAGCGACAAGAGAGGAATTTGCTTCCATGGCTAGCAGATAATGATTCAAACGTCAGTTGCTAAGCTGATCAGTGCGAGGGCGCAGAACCTTCTGTAACCAGGTGCCACCAGGTCGCATTCAACGGATCGTTTACACCCCAGTCTGTGATGGTCCCACCATACGTCTCTCGAGTGTTGTACTCGTATGCGAACGACGGTCCGAACTGCGTTTGTCCATCAAGCGCCGGGAATGAATTGACATCAGTCTTCCAACTGCCCACGCGGTTTAGCATCAATTGGAAAAACAACCTTCAAGCACATACGTGTGGGCGTCTACGATGTCAAAAGTCTAGATGGCAACATTAATTTGCATAGCCCAAGGTTACTTCGAAAATGGGCGACTCGTACCGCAGAGTCAACTTCGTAAACTCGGAAGCCAGAGTTTAGATTGGTCAAAGGACTGATGGAAGGGCCGATCTACGCCTCGTCAGTTGGCAGAATTACATGAGACAATCGCTGCCCTACCCAAGCCACTGTTTGAGCAGTCTGGGCACTCATATCCGTGCCATTATTGGCGTAGAAAATCTAGGACCAGACTCTTAGAAATAGGCATTTGACACGAAGTGTACCTATAACATACCGAGAACTGATCCTCATGGGTGTGACCCCAGAAAATGTCTGGTAATAATTTGCATGAACGCGCCATCTTATGTGGATAATGGATCGGATAGCTGCTTACTGGCAATAACGTGCGGAGAGTAGCGATCGACGCTAAGAACAAGAGATCCATCGGTCGTCTCAGATTGAGATATGAAACCACTTACATTTGATAGACTAGCAACAGGCGTAAGCATGACAGTACTGGCATTCAATGGCTTGGACATACATAGGTTTGTTGGGTTAAGGAGGGGATTGGTACCGTCCCACCCAGAAAGAACGTGTCCCATGATCCAGACTGCTACCATCAAGAAAATCTTACACATCATAGTGGAATTCACATACCTCGATCACCTGCATCCTCTGCGTCTTGCAGTTCGTCCGTCAGGAATCTCAACAAACCAGATACGTCTGGATTGGTCATATTAATGTAATTGAAGTAGTTTGATCTTGTCGCATTTAGGAAACGGGGAGGCCACGAGGAGAATAACAACTCATACCTGTACCCTGCGTAAAAAAATCATGAAGAACACTTAAGAGAGAACATCAGACTTGGCAGAACGCACACAAGTTGGTGTTCAAGCTAATAATTCGCAGACCATCTTGACGCTGGACCATATAGGCTGAATAGTGCGTTTTGGCAAGCTCCACGGCGGCTTGCGGAAGCCACTCTTCATGTTGCCAAAGGGCAGCGACATGATCGTAGTTCCTGTGTCCCCAAAAAATCGTTAATGACCGGAAGAAATTCAAGTGAAACGTACCAATTGAACTGGTTCGCCAGGGCGCCCCCTAGTGAGTGGGGTGCATCCTGTGCCCTGTCACACCACTTGGTTAGGTAAAGAGGAGCAACGGCAAATCCGAAATACAAACTGGTTATAACTGTCGTGGTTACCCAATGCCGCATAGACCGGCCCAGAGCCAAGAGTACGTTTGAACAAATCGTACAAGACAGTCTATTTAATATCAGATGAAGCGACATCTGGCCAAGGAAGGTGACATGCCTCGGTATACATCACAAGATTCCTACAAAGCATTTGAGTGATAGCAAAGACCAAAGCGATTTGAGTCATTATTACCTTGAAATTTCATTTTCTGGATCGTGCGCGACCAGATCACCTGTGAACACTGTCCAGGCAAAGCCAGTATCTTGAGTCCCTGCAAGGGCTGGAATGGCTTCTATAGCAGACGTGACCAATGCCAAAGGGGAATCACTGGAGGGGGACGATAGGTCATAAAATCCTGCCAAATGACGAACTCGGGACAACCTACCAGGTATACGCCCCATATCGAGGAGCGGGAGACAATGTCGTGTTTGGGCTGTGTGTATTGAAGTTGTTTGCGCGGCAGCACAGATTAGTGGTGCAATTTGCTTCCGACCCGGTAGCATATCCTTTGAGAGTGAACATATGAGAACAATAAGCCATCCATAGCGTCTGGATGAATTAGAACGTACTGGCATCGAAATGAAAATCCGATATATGGAGGACCTTCAGTCGTTGTCCGCTGGGCTGCTTCGGGGGAGGGAGGGGGTTAGGCTTCGGCTTTGCAAACCAGCCAGTCAAATTGAGAGGTGAAGTAGGCGGGTGGGGACATAAGCTGAGGAAGTTTTGGCACAGATTCTGTTCATTCCCAGATCGTAAATCGTTTATCAACTTCTGATCCACAAGAAGACCGACCTGGCCATCAAATCCACCAGCATCAGCATTCGCCACGACCTGCGTGATTGTCTTGCCGTACGCGAACGGCCCATATGTGTCATTGCACGTCGTCGAGAACTTGAAGTGTTCGCACAAGGCCACGATCAGCGCCGGTACTTCCTGGGGTGCAGCAAGCGCAATAAACTTGGCTACCTCAAGGCCTGCGAGGCATTGTCCACAAGTGTCGTTTCCATAGATCGGGCTGGCTGCGAGCGAGAGGATTTGTGCGTACGCTTCTGCGTAGAGCCTGGAGGGAGACGCTTTGGGAGGTAAGAGTTCGGGATCGGCTGTATTTACTAAAGGAATGGCGTCTGGGTTAGTCAAGGCGAATGGATATATTTCATGCTTGATATAAGTGATGGTCAGATTATATGGACATGCCTTTTCCTCTGAAAACTCACCGTCACAGAATCCGAAATAACTGGCTGCACTTGGGCTGAAGTAGCCGTCGGTGAGTTGTAATATTTCGAGTATAACGACGTGGGGAAAGCGCCTGGAGCAGTAAACGTCGATGTACCGATATCACTACTCGATGATATCAACGATGCCAACGATATCGTGACGATCACGACCCGGAGAAGGTTGTAGCTGCGTTGACTCTTCATGTTTATCATGAGGAGGGAAATGGAAATAATTCACCAGACAAAGGCAGCTTTAAGAATGCGAACTCCATATGAAGTCCATGCAATCGAGAACAAACGTTGATAATTTGTATTTCTTCGGCGTGAGCGGGCATCAGCATCATGAGGTTGATAACCGAGTTGCGGAAAGAACGTGCTTCTGGACAGTCTGTGCTTCTCGTTATTCTGATTGGCCTCACGAGCACGTGCAAACCATTCACATAATGTTTCATACGTACGAGCATGTAATACACCCTTGAGTCGTAACTAGCGGAAAATAAAAGTCCAAAAAGTTTCCATGAATGATATCATAGCGGTAGAGAAGAAAAAGTCTTCATTACATAACATTTATGTGTGATCCCCTGATGACGGCCTTGTAGGCACCATGTCTTCTGTCGTCCGGACGTCGAGCGTGACCCGCAAATCATGGTATTTCTGCAAATCATATGCTTCCGAACGGGCCACACCAGCCGTGTCATTTGGCAGCCAAATGATCGGTGAAGGAGCAATGAGCTCGGGGGGGTAGAGGATTCCTGCCATATCCTCCGCATGATCCGTGAACGCCAACGGAGGAAGATGAGGAGGGGTATCGGGATGTGTTCGCGCAGCTCGCTCTGTCGCAGTCAGATCGTCAAGCGTTTCAGTTTCTAAAAGAAATAAAGAGTTAGACATTCGTTCCACGTGAGTATCATGCGGTGACGAACGTAGCGGGATGGGTCCTCTTCGAGGTGACGGAGATGGCATGACTGCAAGCGTGACCGACATCATTTCGAGGACAGATGCCATCGACCCGCGGGCTCGAGTCGCTCTCGCGGAACTGACCAGGCTTGTAGTTTCATCATCGACACTTCGAGACTTGGAGAGTTTTGCGGTAGAGGCAAACGTGTCTAACGAATTTCTTGTGATCGGGCTCAACGAGTTACGTCCAGGAAGTCTTGTTTTCCGGCGGGTATAGCACTCCACAATAATGATAATCAACAGACTTGTTCCAACAAGAATGCCGCCCTCGATCCAGAGCTCTCTGGTGAGGAATATTAGACCAAGAAGAAGAGGTTGTAACGAGAGAAGTGTTCCAAGACGACGTAGCAACCAGATTTGCAAAAGGCCACCCGTTTGCGAGTGTGTCCGAGCGTATACATAACCAATGAGATACCGATGCGCTGTAAAAGACATCCGATTAGGCTTCTCCTCCGTAGCTCAAAAAAAAATGCTTACCGATTAAAGTCAAGAAGAGTAGGACAAGAACTGCAGGGCCGATAAGCGGGAAAATTAGAGCGAATGTAGAAGCAAATATGATTGCGAGTATGCAGGCTCCAGTGCCGAAAGACGGATTGTATGATCTTGGATATATAGCTATACAGAGCATTAGCATAGAAGAAAAACTCTATATTCGAATGCCAAATCACCTCGAAAGCGTTGCCGAGGGGTAACAGCATGCTTTTCGGCACGTACGATATGCCACAGGCGGAAGGGTTGCAGCATGAGGAGTGCTGGGGAGATGATGGCGATAGTGATAACGATAGATAACACAAAAGCACTGATGTAGATGGCGCCATTGGCAACTTCTGTTTGTGGCTGGTTACCTGTGCTGAATGCCTCTATCGCAAAGATCAGCGCCCCGACGACGATCAAACCAGCAGCAGCGATGACGGCAAGGATGAAAAACATTGTTTTGAAAACAACCAAACGACCTCCAGAAACAGATACAGATCCATGCACGTTACTGGCCCCTGGAAAAAAAAATCAGAAAAATGTGGGAGAGGAAAGGCACAGACTGACAATTGATAAGTGCAATGGTCAAGGTGACAAATAGAGTGACAGCAACAGCAGGGACAAGTGTAGTAGCAATTCCAGGGGGCAGGGTATTGCTGGTTGTGAAAAGTTTCAAGAATGGAAGAGTGTGGGCCACATTTGGTGCGGTGCTTAACGCGAGACCAATGGCGGCAGTTACTAAAAAACAGATCAGGGCCTTAGTCCTACATGGACACGAATCACACTCACAACCAGCGGCGAGGAAAACCGTCACGAACGCGACAACTGTCCACAGGATGATCGAATCCCACACATTACGCTCGTTCTGAAGGACGTCCCATCGTATGTCCTCTTTCGCTCTACCTTCTATGAACTGAACGCCTGGAATAAAACGTAAACCTCGCCCTATAAGCAGCCATCCTTTGATATTAACACCATCAGCGATATCGTTGTAGCTCTCTCGTTGAGCTTCAGCGATCTCGGCATTGATGGATTTCAGTTTGGACCTCCACTGACTGATGTGACTATAGACTGCACCGAGGTCGTCGTGATTAATACCCGACAAAGGTCGCACAAACGGTCCTTGGGGCTGGAGACGGAGATGAGGAGGAGGAAGATCTGTTTCTACACTTTCGTTTTTGCTCCTCAAGGGGAAGGTCTCTCGTTGAGCTGGAGAAACTTGCGTCTCTTTCTTTGGCCTTCTTCTAATGCTTGGGCCGGATGGAGGCGTTCCATTCAAGTCGCTTTCGAACTCGGCGTGGCCATTTCGTGTGAGATCCACCCATTCATCTTCTGGTTCATTTTCCTCTTCCTGTAAATACTCGAGATACCGCCCACCAAATTCGTCCACTCCAGGGTCTGCACGATTTGGGCGATATCGCCCGATATCCGGGGCTTGAGATTGATATGGTGAAGGTCCCAAGTTGCGAGACTTCTCGTGTATCACAGAGCTTCCCATGGGCAGTTGCCCACTGAAGTGCTGATCACCTTCTTGGAAACGGGAGCCGATCACTCGGGAATGAATGGAATCCGACAGGGATGGATTGTCCACGAATCTACCTCCGCTAACTCCGCGAACGTTACGAAGTTTGTAATATTGAGAAGGAGCGACAAACGACGTGGGGGCAAGAGAAGACGCAGCATAAGCAGGGTTGACCGTTCTACGTCCGCTGCGATTCTACAAGCTAAATTTTAGCGGGATTAGGTAACTTGTGGGAGGAAACGTACAGTAATACCCCCAAGCACACGAGGTCGACTTATGTAGGGTCTAGTTGGTTCCTCTGGAGGCGGACGAGGCTGCAAGTCGGCAATCGAGGGATCAGGGGTGGTGAGACGGAAGGAAGATATGTATCGAGTCTCTGCGATCTCGAGGTTTTCGAGTATCTGGTCTCGTTCATCGATGAGAAGAGCTAGGTGTTGAGTATCCCTACAATGTTGGTACTTGATTAGTTTGAGGGATGTGAGTGCGAGGTAGAAGTTTGACTTACACAACCGAGAAGAGGTTTTGTATGTCGACGTCTGGTCTGGCCCCGTCGTCGGCATTGTGGTGGTGGTGGCCATTTCCATTTCCATTCCCATTCAGCGTCCCGCGTGATTGGTCCGCACGTCTCCGGGAACCATTATTGTTTGGCGGTGATTCGAGCGCAGAGCTTAAACCAGTTTTGAGGATGAAATTTTTTATACGTTTTTCTCCCCAGCCAACAAAACCAGGAGCCTGGCGGATGCTAAGCCAAGCCATCTCCAAGCCTCCACATCGAACGTCGATCCAGCGTCGTCGATAAGCCACGAGTTTGTTGAACTCCTTCAATATTTTATAGGTAGCGGGCAACAAAGCAAACACGATGGATAAGACAGTCAATACGATGAATCGGATTTGAAGATTAGAGTCGGTATCTCCTCCATCGTGAAGTGCTCTGGATAGGTAAACATGAAAGGTTGTACCACCTTGGCGGCTATCCCAGAGTTGCAAAAGTCGAAGTAGGCTCAGGTCTTGGAGAGTGGAGTAAGCACCTGTATAGCGGGGTGGTGTAGAAATATGTGCGAGACAAGGAAGAGAGACTAGATAGAGTGGAAGGGCACCAGCAAGGCCGAGTATAGTCCAGCCGAGAACGAGGAGAAAGGCAATCCAAAGAGCACGTTGACTGAGTTGTTCATCGGAAGGGAAAAGTTGGGCATCACGAGCAGGGGATCTACCAGCGTCAGAAACGTCTTTGGGAGTAGATGGAACTAGAGGAACATGAGGGAAGAGAAAGGCCCAAAGTGTATGGCGTAATGGTCTAGGCCGAAGACTTGAGGAGGGTAGATGAGTTATAATTGAGGGTAGTAGTAGTGGATTTGAAACTCACTCTTGTTGGACGAACCACTCTCTCGAGCCATATAATTGACGAAAGTGTGGTCTGACGATCGCGAATATGATCTAAGAAAGGGATGTGATGAGAGATCAAAGGTTAAAATGATGAGGTATTCTCACCCATAAAAGCAAACCGATGGCGCTAGGGAGGACGACGGTTGCGATGAGACCAGTAGATGAGGTATCTATTCCATGACCGAGACAGACGGAGAGAGCTTGTGCGTTGACATTACTTGTAGGAGAGGCTGGGGTAAAAGATGTAGAAGAGGAGGTATGGGAGAGAGTACTAGATGAAGTGGATGATTGAAGTGGTGGCGATGTTGAACTTGTCGTGGAAACTGATTGGAGTGAAGACGTGAAAGTCGTTGAGAATGATGTCGATGATGAATTTACGACCCAAGCCAAATTTTGGTGAATGATTGGAGGTGACATTATAATTAGGCCCTGTGTGGGCTGTTCAGGTATATAGTTGTGCAGCGGCAACGGGGTAACCAGCACTCCAACGTTCAGACCGAAAAAGGAAGCGGAGGTTGCAACGTTGTTTGGGAGTAAGTAAAGTCGGTCAGTAAGGTTGGTCGGTATACGGTACACACAGCGGGAATAAATATAATAATAAAATCGGTTGTCATGGCTCAATTTGCCCGCTCAACCTTGTGATACACCGAATCGCGGTCTATACATTCATTGTATATGTATTTAGCAGTATAACAGTCATTACTTAAATAAATAACTTACCAACAAACCGACCCGCACCGTCCTTTCCAACCACAAACCTACCATACCCATTCACCCATGGAGGTGGACTGTCCATGACGGGTGACGCTAATTTGTCGTTTTTTTTCTTTTCACGTGTATCGGGTAATGAGCGTTTTGGTAAGAATTGTTGCTTGCTTGGAATGCAACCCATATTTTACCTGTATCATAGAGTCAGAATATACGTTCAAAGTGAGATATCGTTCAACTCACCACCGTGTAAGTAGTGGAAAAAGAGTGCTAGCATCTATCGGCTGTTCCCGTATATGTTATGTACCACGATCATTGATCCACGTTTCAGTTGTGACATGTGA
>Ga0209006_10004645_pt1 | contig 12433 bp, 12 predicted proteins | sample JacPin_JW_Ref_O2_FD_188567 | JGI IMG/M metagenome (GOLD analysis project Ga0209006, IMG submission 188567) | Forest soil microbial communities from Algoma, Ontario, Canada - Jack Pine, Ontario site 1_JW_Ref_O2 (SPAdes) (version 2) | ecosystem: Environmental > Terrestrial > Soil > Boreal...
AACCCAACGCTCGAGACAGTCCGAGATAATTTCGACCGCATTTTGGACAATGCCACGCTGGAACGTTCCGGCTTGGTTTTTTCAGTCGATGCCAAGCAGCGAGGTACGGAACTCTTGGCGCAATACGGGACGCTTTAAGAGTTATCGGGCGGCATGCTCTCAGGCCGCCAGTCCGCCGTTGCCGGCTCGCCGCTGCACTCGAACGGGCAGCCGCTTGACGCCTTTTGCGATCGACGAAGCGGACCATTCAAGCGGTCCCGCGATGCTCACGCTGTCGAAGCGTGCAATCATCGTCCGGATCATCACGCGCGCCTCCAGGAGCGCCAACATCCGGCCGATGCAATTGTGGATGCCATGCCCGAAGGAAAGATAAGGATTCGGGCGGCGCCGGATATCGAACCGATCGGGTCGTGAGAATACCGCTTCGTCCATATTGGCCGAATCCAGGAACATCACGAGCCAGTCATGGGCCGCGATGGCCTGTCCGCCGAGCTCCGTGTCCGCCGTCGCGACCCGGAGCAGGCCGGTGGCCGGGGTGGTCCAGCGAACCATTTCGTCGACGGCGCCTTGGAGCAGATTGGGGTCAGCTCTCAGCAACTTCTCCTGATCCGGGTGCTGGATCAGCGCCAGCACACCTCCAGACATGATGTTCCGCGACGTCTCGAAGCCCGCAGCCAACAGCGACCAGGCGATCCAGGCCGCATCTCGGCGTCCTAGCGGGGCCCCCTCGACCTCTGCCGCGGCCGCCATCGAGGCGAGATCATCCTCGGGCGTGCCACGGCGCCGATCCACCAGCTCCTCAACATAGGCGAAGGTCTTGTCTTTGGCGATACGGAAGGTATCTGCCGGCGTGGCGCCGAGCTGCAACGCCGGGTCGGAGAACGAGGCAAAGCTATTCGCATAGCGCGTGAGGTAGGGCCAGTCCTCGGCGGGCACGCCGAGAAGGCGACAAATCAGGCGCGCAGGCAAGTGAGCGGCGACATCCATGACGAAATCAAACTCATCGCGACCGTCCAACTCGTCGAGGATCTGATCGGTGAGCGATTGGCACAGGTTTTCATGTTTTGCGATCCGCGGACCCAAGAAGAACCGGCTGTAGACGCCGCGGAGCGCCGTATGGCGGGGTGGATCGACATTGCTCAAGACCGCGCCATAGCCCTGCTCCTCGCGGTAATGGCGGAAGGCTTCGGGATCGGCGGGGATGATGTTTCCCGCGATTTCGTTCGAATACAGCATCGGCTGGTCGGCGATGGTCTTCATGTCCACCTGGCGCGTAACCGCCCAAAAGCCCCGTTGCGGCCAGGGTTGACACCAATGCACCGGAGCGTGCCGCCGCAGCGTGCGCAGCAGCGAATGAAAGTCCTGGGTGAGAAAAAAAGCTGGATCAGCCAGCCGGCGGGTCAACGGCGTCACGTGACCTTCGACGAACCCGGATGTGGAGTCGGTCATGTCTGCGATTTCCTCCACGCGTCTTCTCCCGGTCCGAAGCTAGCCAAAATAGCGCGGCGGTTGTGTAAGCCTCACTCTGTGCGGATAGGGCGTGTGCGGCGCGCGCGGCTGCCCGTGGACCTCCACCGCCACTGCGACATGCCCCAGCGCGAGCAGCAGACACATCAGCCGTTGTTCATCATAGGCAAGGCGGTCAAACGGCTTGCCGTCGAGAAGCGCGATCGCGGCGGGTGCCTTGGCCAGCATGGCATCGTAAAATCGGCGGATATCCGCCATTGACGCGCTCTCGCGGCGTGTGTGCCGCTCCTGCGTGCCCTTCAGGCACCATTGATCGACAAACGGCTCGAGCTCCTCGAATCCTGCCGGTAATCTGACCGCATCGTGCATAGGTTTCAATGCCGGTAGCTGACGGCGATACCAAAGTTCAACGGAATGCCGGTGGTCCGCTCAAATGCGTCCCCCGCAAAGTTGACGCTCGTCCAGTAATAGGTATTGGCAAGATTGTGCACCCACGCAGTGACGGTCCAACCATTATGCGATTCGAGACCGATGTGCGCATTGAGCACTGTGTATGCCTTGAGCAAATAGGGGGCTCTGGTCGAGCTGTCCCCGTATGCGGCGCTATTATAAGTGCCGTCCAGCCCGACCACGGTGTTGAGACCGTCCCCGACCGGGATCCGGTAGTCACCGTCGAATACGGCGGACCAATGCGGCGAATAGGCGAACGGCTTACCGGTGTAATCCACGGGGCCAAATGCATCCTGCTTGAGAGTGCCGGGATCGGTAATCTCTGTGTGAAGATAAGTCGCGGCCGCGTGCAACGTGAGCTTGTCGATCGGGGTTACGGTCGCCTCGAACTCTCCCCCATAGGCTTTGGACTTCGGCACGTTCAACAGCACCTGACCCGGACCGATCAGTAGCGGTTGGGTGCCGTAAATCTGCTTATTCGCGTAATCGTAGTAAAAAACGGCGCCGTTCAAGCTGACCATCCTGCTGGGCGTGAACTTAATGCCCGTCTCATAATCCGTCACCTCTTCCTGCTTGACCCTCGAGTACTGATCGGAAACCAGCGCGAAAAGGAAGGGATAGGCGCCCGCCTTATACCCTCGGCTCACGAGTCCGTAGATCAGCAGGTCTTGCACCGGTTTGTAGTTGAGGCCGATGCGCCATGAGACGTTGTCTTCCGTGTTGTGCGCAAGAAACTCGTAGGGGAGAAACTCCGGCGGGGGCCCGACGGTCAAGCATTTGGCCGTCGCGTACGCCGTCGTCGGCGGCTCTCCAAAGGCAGTGCGCAAGGGACCTGCGATGAAATCCCCCTGGAAGGTCCTCGCGGTGCCGTCGCCATTATCGGCAAAGCAGCCGTCGTCTGTCTGCTTGACTTCAGTATAGCGAGCGCCGCCTGTCAGAGTGAGGTGCGGGGCGACGTCAAAATCGGCGTTGGCGAATCCGGCCCGTGTCTCGCTGGTTATATCTGCAACCGGGTTGAAATTAAAGCCCGGGGGAACGACCGAGAAATGGTTGAAGGCGTAATCCTCCGATTCATCGATCTCATCCTTGGAGTAATTGACGCCCACCAGGGTGTGCAGACGTTGATCTGGAAAGTCTCCCGCCAGGCGAAGCTCTTCACCATGGGTTTTGACCTTGCCGTCATGCCCCCCCTCGATGATATCGATGCGAGTTCCATCGATCGGAAAACGCACCGCCATGTTCAAATGGGCATAATTCGTGATGGACGTCAACTTGAGCGATTTGGAAATATCATAGTCGACGTGCAGTACTCCTTGATAGAAATGGTCATCTCTCCCATACGGCGTCGACGGATTTGACGCAAAATCGACGTCCCGGTTGTCGTGTGGTGGAAGGGGGTAAGTCGATATGCTGCCGTACGGGGGAACGACAACGCCGCTTCCCGGTCCGCCGGACGGCTGCGCCAGACCTAACTGCGAGAATTGTGGGTCTGACAGGTCGTAGTAGGAGTTCAGGTTCATCGAGACCGTGAGCTTGTCGTTCGGCCGCCAATCGGCAATGATGCGCTCGGCGCCTTGATCGGCGCTGCCATTTTTGAGGTAAGGTCCGGGTGTATAGGTGTGTTGCCATGCGCCGTCTTGGGTGGTATTCGCCGAAACGCGAACGCTAAACGTATCCGTGACCGGGCCGCTCACAAAGCCTTCGAAAAAGACCTGCCCGAAGCGATCATAGGTCGAGTGAAAGCCGGCGGAAAACTCGGGCGTCGGCTTGGCGGCAATGAAGTTGATGGAACCGCCCGTCGAATTGTTGCCGAACAGCGTTCCCTGGGGTCCCTTCAAGACTTCGACGCGCGCCAAGTCCAGCATGGTTCCCCCGGTCATCGCTAGATAGGGCAGCGGGGCCTCGTCGACATAGGCGCTGACCGTCGGCGCCGCGGAGATCTGCACCGCATTGAATCCGATGCCGCGAATCGTGAATACCGGTACGTCGTCATTGCTGCGCGAGGCGCTAAATCCGGATACGACCCGCGGAAGCTCTGAAATATCGGTGATGCCCGCGCTTTCCAGCTGTTGGGCGCTTACCGCGGCCACCGTGAGGCCTACATCGTTGATCGATTGTTCGCGCTTCTGCGCGGTGACGACGATCTCGGGAATGTCGCTGCTCGGGGCGCTCTGGTTCGTTGCGGCGCGCGCAGTGTCGGCGGACGCCTGCTGCGCCTCCGCCGCCGTGACCGAAGCCAGCAATAGAATTCCCGCAGCCATTGATGAAATCGATGTCCGGTGGTTCATGTTATTCCCTCTCTTGTCGCCACACTTCTGTTTTTTTAGAGATTGTCGCGTCCCGTCTTCGCGCCGGTTGGCGGCGGTTCGCTCATCTCCTTTGCCGGTGTCGCGTCAAACCAGGAGATTCGGCAGTGCACGGCCAAGCCCTTTTCGACCTGCCATTGCTCGGTCGCGATGATTTCCGTGCCGGATAAAAGCCGTACGCGAATTACGGCGAAGGCGAGGTTGCCTTCAACGGTCAAGCTTTCGAGTACCAGGCTCGAAAAATCGACGAACTGAATGGCGTGCGTCGCAAGTCGTAGGAAGCCGTCGTACCCGTGATAGGTGCCGCCGTAAGGAAGATAGGGCGGCTCCTCGATCACCAAGTCCGGACTGAAGAGCTGCCGCTCTTTCTCGAGGTCGCCGCTCGCCGAAGCTGCATGGATCGCGCGCACGACCCGGCGGGTTTGTTCCGTCTGTTGTGAATCGTTCATCGGCCCCCCTTCTCCCGAAACGGACGTTCCGGAGAGATGTCACATAACTATACACAACGTCTTGTCTATGTCAACAAATTGAAAATCGCGTCGGCTGGAATCGTCGACAGATCAGCGGCGCAGAGTGAAAAGTCGCAGGTATTTTGCCGCCCGGCCGACGCTCAACCGACGTCGAATCCGCCGTCGACCATGATGACTTGCCCGGTGATGTAGCTGCTGGCGGCACTGGCTAGGAACAGTACAGCTCCCGCGATATCGATCGGTCGACCGAATCGGCCCACCGGGATGCGGCCAGGTTGCAGGACCGGTCCTTCCGCGGGCCGTTCAGTGTCGGCCATTCGCCGGATGGCCCCTTCGGTCTCCGTGCCGCCCGGCGCAACGGCGTTGATCAGAATATGCTCGCTGGCGTACGCATAGGCGGTGGACTGCGTGATGTTGGAGATGCCCGCTTTGGAAGCGCCGTAAATCACGTTATTTTTGGTGACGGGTCGCCAGCCGGCATTGGAACTCATATTGATGATGCGCCCACCGCCACCGTGCGCTCGCATCAATTTGATACCTTCCTGCATACAAAAAACCAGGCTGTGGAGATTGCCTTCCATGATGCGGCTGATCTCGGCGCCGGTCAGTTCGATGAAATCCTCAAAGGGAAATATCCCGGCGTTATTCACCTGAACGTCGAGACGCCCGAACGCACTCTTGATATTCGCAAACACGCTGCGCACTGCCGATTGTTCGGAGACGTCCGCGATGAACGCCCTGGCCTCGCCCCCCTGTGACCGGATCTCGGCGACGAGTTTCTCCGCGCGATCCGGATTTCGATCGATAATCGCAACCGTTGCGCCCGCATCGGCAAGCAGGCGCGCGGTCTCCGCGCCGATGCCGTGTCCCGCACCGGTGATCGCCGCCACCTTGCCGTCGAGACCGAAGAGTTCGAGGATCCGTTGCGGTCTAGCCATCTCGTCTCTCCCAATCTTTTGCCGAATTGATATCACGGACACGACGTCATGTAAACTAATGCGCCGATTCCCCGGGGCCGCCGGACGTTTTGCGGTTCCGGTCGCCGGCCAGGAGATGGCGCAGCACATGAACCAGCAGGATGCCGATATGTTTGTCGGCCGCGACGGTTGCGCCCGGCGCTCCCTCGGGCTCGCCGCAGAGCAACTTCAATATCGTGAGAAAGCGAACCGCCTCGGCTGTGCCGCTCGGAATCCGAATGAACGAAGGGAGCCTCGCGTGAAGTGCGGCAGCCGCGCCGGGATTGAATATCACGCGGCTGCCGACAGTGATCGTGTCCGCTGCGCCATCGCCCCACCGAACGACGCCGTCCAGTCTGCGATTCGCTGAGAAGAGCCTGGTGGCGTCGGTTTCAGGCACGTCCGCGTTGAAAATGCGATACGGCCTTCCATTCGTGAGAACGTAACCGTCGCCTCGCCGGACACGGATTGGCGTGGTCTCGCCCTCGATTTGAAGGTAGAGACGCCCGCGCAGAACCGCCACGAATTTGGCGTGTTCGTAGGCGCGAAACCCCACTTTATACGGGCCGCTGCTTTCTGACCGAACCGACATGCACTCTTCAACGAGAGATGCCGATAGGAAGTCGAACAGGGAGGCGATCAGGACTGCCCCGCGCGCAACTTCTTCGATGGCCAATGATGAGACAAGTCGAGAGGGATACCGGTTTCGAGCAGGGTTTTGAGACCCGCCAGAATCGCCGGCCAGCTGTTGGCGGCGGCAGCGATGAACTTGGAGTTCGGACAATCGATTTCGTGCGTGACGGTGAGCTTCACCACATTGCCTTCGTCCGGTTCGATTTCCCAAAGGCAACGCGAATAGCCTTCGGCCAGCAAATCCTCCTTGAATTCGTTGCGCCAGCTCACCGACAGGCGCCGCGGCTCGCAGCACTCCAGCACCTTGCCGGTGTCCGCGACCCGGCCGTCCGGTAGCATCAAGGTCCAAGGCGCGCCTGGTTCCCAGCTCGACGTATGCACGGCGCCATTCCAGTAGCTGCGGATCATGTCGGGTGCGATTAACGCCTCCCACGCGTCCCCCGCGGTGGCGCGAATATAGGTTACGGTCACCACACGGCTGCTCATGTCGCGCTCCCGACGGGTTGCTTGCGATCGACGGCGCCGTCCGATTCCGATTCCGTTGCCGTGCTCGCCGGCGCTATGGCATAGCGGGCGCGCAGCGCCTTCTTGTCGGGTTTGCCGAGCGCCGTCATCGGTATTGATTCTATGAAATCCACCGTCTTGGGAGCCTGCACCGGGCCCTTTTTGTCGCGGACCAGAGCAATCAATTCGCCGGCGCACGGTGCGGCACCTGGACGCAGGACCACCACCGCCTTCACCGCTTCACCCCAGCGCGGATCGGGTACGCCAACGACCGCGCAGTTGGAGACGAGCGGATGACGGCCCAACACATCCTCGATTTCGCGCGGATAGACATTGAATCCCCCCGTCACGATCATGTCCTTCTTCCGATCGACGATGCGCAGAAAACCCTCGTCGTCCTCGACTGCGACGTCTCCGGTGTGAAGCCAGCCGCCGGCGAGCGCCTCGGCGGTCTGCTCCGGCCTCCTGTGATAGCCGCCCATGACGAGAGGGCCTCGCGCGCAGATCTCCCCGGGCTCGCCCACCGGAACCCGGCGATGCCGATCGTCGAGCAGCGCAACGTCGACCCACGGCACGGGGCGGCCGCAAGAGGCGAGGCGCTGGGGATCGTCGAGCCGATGGTCCGCCCTGCGCAGGATGGTGAGCGACATGGGTGCTTCCGACTGGCCGTAGAATTGGAAGAAGATTGGACCAAAACGCTCGATCGCCTCGCGCAGGCGTGTCGGCGACATCGAGGAGGCTCCGTAGAATACGGTCTCCAGGCTCGACAGGTCGAACTCGCCGAACTGCGGATGGTCGAGCAGCGCGTAAATCATCGTCGGCACGAGCAGAATACAAGTGATCCTGTACCGCTCGATCGCCCGAAGCACCTCGAGCGGATCGAAGGAGGGCAGCAGCAGCAGCGATCCTCCGCGCAGAAGGGTAGGCAGGAACATCGCGGCGCCGGCGTGGCTCAGCGGTGCGCAGACCAGTTGGCGGATGTTCGAGGGCCATTCCCATTCAGCCAGCTGGATGATCAACAGCGCGAGCCCCATTCTATGAGTATTGACGATGGCCTTCGGTCGCCCCGTCGTGCCCCCGGAATAGGACAACCGATAGACATCCTCGCCGGTGAGCTCGGGCGCCGTCAGGGCCCCCGGATCGAAGCACGCAGCGATGTTGTTGAGGTTGGTGCCCAGCGCACTGGCGCCGATGGACAAGAGATGACCGACGCCTGTGGATCGTGCCTGAATCTCGGCGGCGCGCGCGGCGAAGCACTCGGCATCGAAGACCAGCGCTGCGGCTGCGGCATCCTCGATGACATATAGATGATCGTCCAGCGAACCTGCCGGGTGAAGCGGCACCATCACATACTGGTTCAACAGACAGGCGGCGGTCATATAGAGAACTTCCGGTCGATTGCGTGACAAGATCCCGATGCGAGCGCCGATGGGTAAGCCGAACGATCGTAGAGCCTGGCAGTAACGGCTTGTCGCATCGCAAAAAGCAGCGGCGCTGATCGTCGTCCCGTCGGCGAGCTGAATCACCACGCGATCGAGGTCACGCTTGAGTGCGCGGACCATCATGTCGGGAGTGAACATGCCTCGATGCAGGCGCTCGTCGCCGGGAACGCTCATGACTGCATCTGCGGGTGCGTCGTGCGATCCGGACATTGGCGCGAACTCAGCGGAACAGCCATCCGCCGTCAATGCTGAAGCATTGACCATTGATCCAGGCACCCTCATCGGAAAGCATCAGGGCGACGACGGCGGCAATGTCCTCCGGAGTACCGTCGCGATGGGAGTGCGCGATATTCTCCCTGATATGCTTGAACCATTCCTCAGGATCGCCATCCATCTGCTTCGCCGCGGCTCGCGCCGCTTCCGTCATTATCGCGCCCGGGGCCACCGCATTGCACCGGACGCCTTGCCGGCCATAGGCGGCCGCGACATGTCGGGTCAGGGCCACGATACCGGCTTTTGAGGCGCCATAGGCCGGACGGATCGGCTCGGCCGAGAAGGCTGCCGCCGAACTCGTGTTGACGATGGCGCCGCCGCCCTGCTTGAGCATTTGCGGGACGGCATGACGCATGGTGAGGAAGCATCCCGTGAGATTGATGCGGAACATCCGCTCCCAGACGGCGAGGTCCACGTCGAGCAGATTGGTGTCTCGTACGGCCAGGGGGATGTCCGCGACATTGTTGTGCAGCCCGTCGAGCCGGCCGTAGGTGTCGACCGCATAGGCGATCATCCGCTTGATGGTATCTTCATCGGTGATGTCAAAACGAAACGAAGTGGCAATGCCGCCCGCTGATCTGATCGACGCGGCCGTAGCCGCGACTTGTTCGTTGAGGTCGGCAAGAATGACCTTGGCGCCGCTTTTGGCGAGTTTCCGAGCTGTCGCCGCGCCAATTCCCAAGGCCGATCCGGCAACGATGATCACCTTGTCCCGCAACCCTTCCATCGTATACTCCCCGGTGCGTCAGCGGAATAATAACAATACACTACGTCGTGTTTCTAGTCAAGTATTCGAATGCCAGAATCGGATCGGACGTTGACGACAATACACCGTGTCGTGTATCGTCGATTCAAATCGAGGAAGGAGAGTGACACGTGGCGGACCGAAAGCCGATAAGTGCTGAAGTACGAGATTCCTTTCCGACCGTCAGAAATTATCTCGACATGGATTCCCATCCCGTGCCTGAGGCTCTCCTCGAGACCTCGAGCCCGGATCTGGGAAACGAACCGATCGACAAGTCGGTCTTCACGTCGCGAGATTACGCAGATCTCGAGAACGCCCACGTCTGGAAGAAGACGTGGCAGCTCGCGTGCCGGGAGAACGATATTCCGGCGATCGGCGACCGGATCGTCTACGACGTGCTCGACCAGTCCTTCGTCATCGTTCGCGCGGAGAGCGGAATCAAGGCGTTCTACAATGTGTGCATGCATCGCGGCACCCGGTTGGTCGGCGAGCACGATCCGCTCAGCGGGACGGAATTCGCCTGCTCCTTCCATAATTGGAAGTACAAGCTCGACGGCAGTCTCAAGCGGATTCCCTGCCGCTGGGATTTTCCCGACGTCCAGGACAAACAAGTGCATCTGACGGAAGTTCGGGTCGGTACGTGGAATGGATTCGTATTCATCAACATGGATCCGAATTGCGAGCCCTTCGCGGAATTTCTCGGCGAGACGATTCCCCGGCACTTCAAGGCGTGGCCCTACGACAATGCCGCCAAGATCGGGCACTTTGCCAAGGTGCTGCCGTGCAACTGGAAGGTTGCGGTTGGCGCATTCTTGGAGGTTTATCACGTCAATCAAACCCACGCCGGCATCATGTCGATTTCCGGTGACTGCAATTCTCAATACGATAGTTGGGGAGAGCATGCCCGCCAGATCATGTGTATCGGCGTTCCAAGTCCGCACCTCGGCGACATGACCGAAGACGCGCAAATGATCGTGGATGATTGGCTGGACAGTGCGATCGTCGGTACTTTCGGTGTCGAGTCGCTCGACGTGCCGGAATTGCCCGAAGGCGCCGGCATCAAGGAGGTGAGGCGCCTCTGTGCGGAGATCTCACGCAAAACGCGGAAGGAGAAATTGGGAATCGACTACTCGGACGCCAGTGACACCGAGATGCTGGACTCGATCCAGTATTTCATCTTCCCTAATTTTTTCCTATTCGGTGGAAAGAATTTTCCCCTCGGCTACCGGATTCTGCCGGTGCGCGGCGACCATGAGTCGTGCGTTTTTGAAGTCATGGCAATGCTGCACATGCCTGAGGGTGCGCCACTGCCCAAGGACGTGTCCCTGAAGATGACTCCAACGGATGAGCCATGGGAAGCGCTCCAAGGCTCTTTCGGCAAGGGCGTCGCGGTGTTCGATCAGGACCAGGCCAACCTCGTCAAGTTCCAGGCCGGCCTCCGGCAGAACGGGCTCAAGCAGGTGCACCTCGCCAACTATCAGGAACGGAACATCCGTAATTTTCTCCTGAGCATCGAAAGGCGCATCTGGGCCGGACAAAAGAAGCGTTCCGCCGGGGGCGCCTCTGATCGCGCACCTCTGCATGGCTGACGGGAAGGCGGAATCTTGAAGGGTTCACTGAACCGTGTCTTGCATGCTCCGGGCAGTGCGGGGTGCGCCGATGGATGAACGGACGAACCATAGCGTCGAAGTCCTACCCGTCGGGCGCACACTCATGGTTCCCGACGGTGAGAGGATCATGCTGGTTGCGCTCGCGAATGGCTGGAAATGGCCGAATGTTTGTGGTGGTCAGGCCGCCTGCGGCGTCTGTGTGCTCGAGGTTCTGCAGGGGATGGAGCACGCTTCCCCAATCGGTCGAGATGAGGCGGTGCGCCTCACATTCATTCGAAAGGCCGACAAACCGGGTGCGCGGCTCGCCTGTCAACTTCGCGTCTCGGGTCCCATACGCGTGCTCAAGCGCGGCGCGCGGCCGCTGGCGAACGAAGTGGAGCAACCGAGCGAAGAGGGCGCCGGATGAGTGCGGCGCCGACACAGGCCGGCGCGGTTCCGTCGTGGGCCGGATCCCTGCCGACGAAGTTTGACTACTCCGCAAGATATTGCCAGGCATGCGGGGACCCGTTGCGGCGCAAAATTCTCTTAGGGGAGTCGAATGAGCGACTCGTCTGCGAAAGATGCGGGTTCCTCGTCACCGCGGGGCCGAGTGTGCTCGTGCTGACGCTCATCTTCTCTCAAGAACGCATTTTGTTGATTAAGCGCGGCACCATGCCCTACAAGGGCAGATGGGCTCCGCCCGGCGGGTTCGTTGAAACCGGCGAGTCGCTGGAGGCGGCAGCCGTCCGAGAGATCGCGGAAGAGGTGGGCCTGCGCTTAAGTGGCGAGCAGATGATCCCTCACGCCATCGTGAGCCTGCCTAAAATGAATCAGGTTCACGTGGCTTTTCTGGCAGTTCTCGATGCACCGATCCCACTCCGACCCTCGCTGCCTGAGGTTCAGGACGCCCGATGGTTCCTCGAACAAGACTATCCGACCGAAGGCATGTGGGGACCGGCACTCGGCTTCGATATCGGCAGGCTCTTTGACCGCGTGCGCACCCGCCGCTTTGAGTTTTATCAACAGACGGAGGACTCGCTGCGTGTGATCTCCGCTGATTCCTGCGTCCACTATCTGTCGAAGACGCAGCGCTAATTCGGATCGGTAGCTATCCGAGCCTCATTTCTTCGCCTGCGGATCCGGATCGTCGGCGAGAAAGATGGTGCGCATCCACAGCTCGAGCCCAACAGCTTTGGCGTCTTCCTCCGCCATCGATCCGGGAATATCGGCATAGACTCGGAAAAAAACGCGCTCACTTTGCCAGATGAGCCCTTCAGCAATGAGGCGGGCATCGTAGCCGGGTGGCGCCACACCGAGCTTTCGTTCCCGTTCGATGGATTCGGCCAATTGATCCGCCGCGAAATCGATCGCGTGGAGCCACGCGTCTCTCACCGTGAGAGGGGCCGCCCACAAATCCGACGTCTCGCGCAGCACGAATCGATGGGGCCACCAGCTCTTGGCGACGATGTCTATCGTTTTGCGCATCGAGTCGCGCGGCCGCACGTGGGACTGCCGGCCGACGAACCAGCTGTCCGGGTGTTTGTACGCTTCGCCGAGCACGCCTTGCAATCGACGCAGTAATGCCGCGTACGCATCAT
>Ga0209006_10004646_pt1 | contig 12430 bp, 9 predicted proteins | sample JacPin_JW_Ref_O2_FD_188567 | JGI IMG/M metagenome (GOLD analysis project Ga0209006, IMG submission 188567) | Forest soil microbial communities from Algoma, Ontario, Canada - Jack Pine, Ontario site 1_JW_Ref_O2 (SPAdes) (version 2) | ecosystem: Environmental > Terrestrial > Soil > Boreal...
AGATGTCGCCCGCCAATTCATTCAGGAGCAGCATTTCCTCGTTGTCGAAGAAGTCATGCTCGTCGGTAACGAGTGTCAGACAGCCAACCGAATCGTTTCCCACCACCAGCGGCAGGACGACCATCGCGCGATGGCCACGCTGAATCATCGCTTCGAGATCAAGCAGCCCTGTCTTGGTCTCGCCGAGATCGCTACAGATAATTGGCTTTTGCAGTCGGGACACATTTATGAACACTGTGTCGGTATGCGATTCTGAAGTACCCTCTGGCGACATCGATTTCGATAAGTCAGGGGCGTCGCCGGCCCAAGCGACGGGAGTGACATTGCCGCTTGCGTCGTTCCAGCCACACCAAGCGCTTTTGAAGTGACCCGTATCGACAGCCAGGCGGCATGCTTCTCTGAAGAGATCCTCGCGGCTCGTTACCCTGACTATCAACGAATTGATGCCACTGAGCATCGCGTAGACCCGATTGAGATGCTCTACCCTGGCCTCCGCCAGTTTTCGGTCGGTAACATCGGTGGCGACTCCGATAGAACGCGCAGCACCGTTACCCGCCCGAATTTGAAATGTCCGAGTCATTACCCAGCGAACCGTGCCATCGGGTCGGATGATCCGAAATTCGAACGTGTCATCGGTAACGCTGCCGCCCCGATCCCATCGAGTCTGAAGCAGCACGCGATCACGGTCCTCTGGATGAACCGCGTCTGCCCATGCCATTGGATTTTCGTACACCGTACTGCAAGCGCGACCCCATATTTGCTCGTAGGCGGGACTGACGTATAAGGTCCTGGAGTAATCGGCTGCTATAACAAAGAAAGCATCCGGAATGTTCTCCGCCAGCTGCCGGAAGCGTTCTTCGCTGTTCTGGATCTCTCGGTACAACTTGCCATTTTCATATATCCGGCCGACCTGGGCGCCGAGTACGCATAGCACTCGTTCGTCCTCTGCACCGAAACCGTTGGCACCCACTTTGCCGACCAGACAAAGCCAGCCGTAGGTATGCGAAAGGGACGATAAAGGAACCGCGAGCACCGCACTTGCAGGTGGGTACCCGTCTGGCAACCCCGTTGCGATGCGTTGTCCTTCATCTCCCGCCGCTCGCCATGACCGCCGCTCGGTGACCACCTTGCCAAGCGCTCCGGAAACGACCGTGGGAGGAACGAGCGAACTGGTGCCGACATTCAGGCCGCTGGTGTAGGAAAACAGCGTTGCATCGGTCTTCATATCCCTGACCGCCAGCACTGCGTAGCTTGCGCCAAGAAGATTCCTGGCTTCCTGACAGACGCGCTCAAGCAGCACCGGTGCGTCACGTTCGGAGGCAAGCTGCACATTTAGCGCATTCAAAGCGGCCAGACGCGTGTTCGCCGCTCGCAGCTTATCGGTCTGCTGCGACAACTTGTTCGTGATGAGCCGCAGATGTTCGCGGTCGAATTTCGCGGCGTCCACCTCGGCCGGCTCAGAAGGTGTTCCGTCCAGCGCTGTATGAACAGCCGCAATGATTTCCTCTACGCTGGATGGCTTTACCAACACACAGGCAACCTGGCAGCATTGCGCGAGCTGGCGGGCCTCGCGCTCGTGATAATGAGCCGTGTGGAAGATGACCGGTGTGTGACTCAGGAGCGGCTCGGCACGCAGTCGCCGTACAAACTCGTAGCCGTCCATTGAGGGCATGAGAATGTCCGAAATGATCAGATCCGGCAGCTCCACACGGGCCACCGATAAGCCGTCCACGCCATCGACTGCTTCGAATAGCTGGTGAGCTTCATGTTCGAGAACAGCGACCAACAGTCGGCGGTTGGTAGCAATGTCGTCGACAATGAGGATCTTTGCCATGGCCCTGAATCGATTACGAGATACAGATAGTGCCGGTCGTCAGTCAGAGCTTTCGACGATCGGTAGACTGAAATAAAACGTTGCGCCACGCCCGACCTCGGCCTCGGCCCAAATGGCACCGCCCAGCCGGGTGACGATCCGGTGCGCATTGGCCAGACCTACCCCTGTACCTTCGAACTCGCTCGCCGGATGCAGGCGCTGAAAAAGGCCAAACAGCTTGTGTGCGTGGTGCATATCGAAACCGCTGCCGTTGTCACGCACGAAAACCACCACTTCGTGCTGCCGCCCTTTATGGGTACCGACTTCGATGATGGCCGGATCGCGGCCGCGGGTGTACTTGATGGCGTTGCCCAACAGATTGACCAACACTTGCCGTAACAATGTCGCGTCTCCGAGCGCTTTCGGCAGACGTGAACGCTGCCATTTAACACGCCGGCCACACGCGTCCGCTTGCGTCGCCGCAATCGCGTCATCGAGCAACAGCTCCAGATCGACCTCGACCAACCCCAGCTCTGAGTCGCTACTGCGCGCGAACTGAAGCAACGCTTCGATGATCTGACCCATCTTTTTCGTGCCGCTGACGATGAATTGCAGCAACTGCCGATGCTCAGGGCTCAGCTGCGGCCCGGCGCCTTCGTTCAGCAATTGCGTGAATCCCTTAATGGTGATCAGCGGTGCACGCAAATCATGCGACACGGAATACGAGAAGGCCTCCAGTTCGCGATTGGTTGCCCGTAGCGCGGCAGTGCGTTGTTCGACACGATGCTCCAGATTCCGATTGAGCTCGAGCACATGCTCCTGAGCGGCGTTGAGCACCACCAGCGCGTCCTGCAGCTCGCCATTTTTATCCTCCAGTTTGCGCACCAGCGCGACGCTGTATTGCTCGAGGACGTAGGAATCGTCGGACGGCTCCGCAGATGACTTCTGTCTTTGTCGGCTCTTGGACCGCGCCTCATTGACGGCGCTGAGGATGTCGGCGATCGGCGCGGGCTTGATCAGAAAGAAGTCCGCTCCGACTGTCTCGGCAAGTTGCCGGTCGGACGCTGAGCTGTAGGTCGCGGTGTAAAGAACAATCGGCACGCCGGCGTTCGCATTTGCACTCCTGCGAATTTCGCGGCACAGCCGATAGCCATCCATACGCGGCATCAGGATGTCGGAAATCAGCGCGTCGACGCATTCTCGATTGAGCATTTCGAGCGCTTCCACGCCGTCGCGCGCCTCCAACACGTCATGGCCCTCTGCTTCCAGCTGCGCTCGCAGCAGCTTCAGATTCACCGGCGAATCGTCCGCGATCAGCAAAGTCACGGCTGCTCAGCCAACGAACCGCCAGGCCGCAAGGCTGCCAGCAGGAACGATCGCACTTGGCGGGGAAATTCACGGGTGTCGATTGGTTTAGTGATGTAACCGGCGCAGCCGGCGTCGATAGCCTTGCGATCATCGCCTTTCATAGCTGAAGCTGTCAGCGCGACGATGGGCACCGGGCGCAGGCGCATATCGGCTTTGAGTTTGCGGGTGAACGTCAGGCCGTCCATGCCGGGCAACGCAATGTCCATCAGAATCAGGTCCGGGATGACGTCGATCAACAGCTTTTGAGCTTGCTCGGCATCCACAGCCTGGATGATGTGGAATTCCGCCGCCTCCAATACGTCCGTAGCCAATCGCAGATTGATCGGATTGTCGTCGATGATGAGGATGTGCGGTTTCAAACCGGCATCGACTCGGCCGACCGATCGGTTAGCGCGGCGGCGGGTGCGAACGGCAGGATCACGGTGAAGACACTGCCCTGCCCTGGTTTGCTCTCGACACTGACCGTTCCGAGCTGTGCTTCCACGATCTTCTTGGTGAGCGCTAGGCCCAGCCCGGTGCCCGCGTAGCGACGCGTCGGACCTGCATCCAGCTGCCTGAACTCGATAAACAGGTTGCAGATATTTTCCGGGCTGATGCCAATGCCGGTATCCCGAATGCGAAGACACAGACTTGATAGGCCCTGGGCTTCGGCGCTGATGAACACCTCACCTCCGTTGTCAGTGAATTTCACGGCATTGGAGAGCAGGTTGTAGAGGACCTGTATCAACCTTTGGCGATCGAGAGTCACGATGTCGATGCCTGCACGCAGGTCGTGGCCTATCGTGATGCCTTTGTCCCTGGCGATCGTCGATACCACCGCCCGCACCTCTTCCACGGCGGCGATCAGGGAGAATGTTTCCGGATGAAATTCGAGTTTGCCGGCTTCAATCTTCGACAGGTCCAGGATGTCGTTGATAAGCTTCAGCAGATGGCGGCCGCAGCCCAAAATATCGGCAAGATAGGTTTTCTGTTTGGCGTTCAGTTCTCCGGGCTTGCCGTCGATCAGGAATTCCGAGAAGCCGATGATGCCGTTGAGCGGCGTACGCAGCTCATGCGACATGTTCGCCAGGAACTCACTTTTGAGGCGGTTGGCATCGTGCAATGCCTGCTCATAGCGCTTGCGATCGGTAACGTCGCGGATCGCGCTCAAGACGAACATGCCCTCTTCCGTCTCCAGCGGACTCAGGCTGACTTCGACCGGAAATTCCGTGCCGTCGCGTCGCAGCCCATGGAGCTCCAGTTCCGCCCCCATTGAGCGGGCCCGCGGCTGCGCAAAGAATCCATGCCGGTGCTCAGGATGCTTGCTGCGATAGCGCGCCGGCACCAGCACCTCGACCAACTGACCGAGCAGTTCCTCACGCGGGTAACCAAACAGACTCTCTGTTTGGCTGTTGACGAGCGCTATCCTGCCGTCGCGGCCGACAATGACCATCGCGTCGGGTGCAGATTCGAGCAGGCCACGAAATTTCTGTTCGGCCTTTTTGCGATTGGTGATGTCGCGGACCGCGCTCATCACCATGGTGCCTTCTTCGGTAACGAGCGGGCTGAGGCTGATCTCGACTGGAAACTCTTCCCCGCCGTTACGCAGGCCGTAGAGATCAAGGCCAACGCCCATGGTGCGCGTGCGCGGCTGCGCGAAAAAGGCGGCACGGTGGCCGTGATGACCGGCGCGATAGCGCTCCGGCAACAGCATTTCTACCGGCATACCGATGAGCGCGCTGCGCTGGTAGCCGAAGACTTTTTCCGCCTGCGAGTTGACCAGCACAATGCGACCGGTGACATTGACCATCACGATGGCATCCGGTGTCGACTCGAGCAGGTCTCGAAATCTCGTCTCAACGAGCTTCGAGTCCCGTAGCACCTTAAGGTGCGTGACATCCTTTTTTGTGTGGCAGATGAAACTTAAGTTTCCGTCGGGGTCTTTGACGGCTTTGCTCGAGATGCTTACGTGCACCAGAGATCCGTCTTTGCGCCGACGCACCGACTCATAGACGGTCACGCCCGAGTTCGCCGCACGCTCCCTGACGACGCGCTCCTCTTCAAGTCGGTCGGATGGGACGATGAGGTCGGCTAAGGTGCGCCCCACCGCCTCGGCGCTCGAGAAACCAAATATGGCTTCGGCTGCGCGGTTCCAGAACAGCACTTCGCCCCCTGCCGCGACCGCAAGGACGGCGTCTGGGGTCTCATCCCACAGCTGGCGCGCTAGATCCGCCACCAAGTTGACACTCCAGGGAACAACGCTCGGTCGTCACGCGCGTTGTTCTCTCGCAGCAAGCTGCTGCTTGCCTGGCTGATAATCGCTGATGCGAGTTGCTCTATGCTCCGGTTAAAGAAAAATCGATTGTGTATGCAGCGCCCGATTGTCCGTCAGTGCAACGATAGCAGTGCTGCCGACAATTACAGTTCAGATCCGCCGCAGCGCACTCGGCGCGCTAACCGACTCAACTGATGAGAGCACTCACTGCTGGTAAATACTGTGCGGTGCATCACTGCGCGTCGTAACTTTGCTCTGCAAAGTTGTTGCAGTGCGCTCGTGGAGGAGAGTTGAATTTCTTGCATCGCGGCTGCTCCAGACCCGATCGAGCCACTCGAAAGTCCCCTTGCCATCGCTGCGCAGTGCGTAAACTTAGGGAGCACGGTCGGCATCCTTCTCGATCAGCTTCTTGAGTGCGGCCGCGCTGCGGTCCGAGCCGTTCTGCCGTGCGAGGGCAAGCTTCGTCCTGCAGCCAATAACCGATGGTCCGCCGATCAATCGCTCAACGGCAATTCCATGAAAACTAGATAGGGCAAGAGTTTCTGTGGATACTCGAGGTGGGGCGCGCACTCCTTGAACCCAAGTTTGCGGTACAGGGTGATTGCCTCTGTCAAAAGGTTGCCAGTGTCGAGACGCATCAGTTCAAACCCGTCCATTCGGGCGGCGTCTATCAGCGCCTCTGCAAGCCGACGTCCAATCCCGCGGCCTTTAAATCGTTCGGCTACATACAGCCGCTTCATTTCGCAGCTGCCATCTGCAAGTCGACGAAAGGCGCCTCCCGCCGAAACCTGATCGTCACTGTGGACCAGCAAGGTTCTCCCGTTCGGTGGACCGTATGCCGTGGCCAAGTCCTTCAACTCCCGTTCAAGGTCCTGGTAGCCGAACACCTGCTCAACGAACCAGGCGTCGTGTTGGTAGCGCGTTCGACACCAACCGATGTACTCGCCAACCAGGACTGCGAAGGCTTCGTAATCACTCGGGGTCTTGGCGGGGTAGATCAATTCCGGCATCAACATTCCGGCGTTTGCAGCCATACTTTGCGAAGAGTCGCATTCATCTCGTTCGCGGTTTCCGGTCTGCGGTCCGCTTTTGGCCGGCCAACAATACTAACAATTAAGTGCGAAATGGCGGCACTCCCCGCTGGCACTACTTGCCGGAGTAGTGAGGTGAATTATCGATGACCTTCACCGAAGCGTGGTGTTCTGATTGTTAAATTGACGTTGACGGTCATCGCAACGATGTCGCAATATCGTGAAAAGATCGCATGCAGCGCAATGGATCTGTTGCTGGGATCGAGCAGACAGGGATGTCTAAGAACAATGAACATGCAAACTCTTGAGATCCTTTTCCGGGCCGCTCGCGTATTCTCGGCCGATCTGATTGTATCGCTCGGTTTGACGCCGAAGTTAAAAAGGCCCCTCATCCGAACTGTTGCCTGGATGCTGCTCGCGTTCGCCGCAGCGTCCCCGAGCATCGCGCAGAAAGGCGCAACCTCGCAGATTCTGCCGGCAAAGTCCCTGCAGTACATGCCGCTGCGATCGAAGCATGGCTTGGAGATGCTCAGCAAACTCGCAACGGCGCGGCACACGACGCTCCAGGCGCTCTCGAGCGTGCGTATCGGAACGCCGGGTGTCGATACCGTCATCAATTGGAGCGACCGCTTCTACGCGGCGGGCTACGACTCTAACGGCAATCCGCAGACGGTCTGGCCCTACACAATGGTGGGTTTGCCGCCGGAGCTCGGCCAAACAACCGTCATCAACGTGCCTATCGTACCGGTCATTGTTCAGTTCCTCGACCCGAAAGGCAATGTCGTCGTGACGCTCGCGCCCGACCAGAACCTCATTGAGCAGGCGCTCAACTCGCCGTTGTTCCAGCCGGCGGCATATACCTCAGGAACGGGGCAATTCAACGATCAGCAATTCCGCGCCCAGTTTTGGGACCGGATTGCGGGGGGCCAGAGCCAGGGCAACAACTGGCATACGCTCTTGCACCCGTCTCTGAAGCAGGCTCGCGTGATCCGCGTGCCGGCGTTTCGGGCTGACGGCAGCTACGCATGGTGGCAATACCAGGACGACAACGGCCATCTCGTCCTCGCCGCGATCGACGAAGATACATTCTTCAACTTATTTTTCCCGTCGACCAGTCCCGTCACGAACGCAACGCCCGTCGGCGCCGCAGAGCTTGCGGGCGACATGACGACCGCCGACATCACGACCTTCCTGTTCGGCAATGTCGCTCTGCTCGAAAACGACGATCCGAGTCAGTGCTGCATCCTCGGCTTCCACACCTACGACTTCGAGCCCGGGGATGCGCGAAACGGCAATCGCCAGCGCAACTACATGACGATCTTCACCAGTTGGCTCTCGGTCGGGGCCTTCGCGCCCGGCTTCACCGACATGTTGCCCTGGAGCCATGAGATGGTGGAGACCTTCAACGATCCTTTCGCCACCAACTGGACACCGTGGTGGACAAACAGCGACTACTACACGGGCCTTACGATCTGCCAGAACAACCTTGAGGGCGGAGACGTGATCGAGGTCCAGACCACCCTCTTGACGGCTTCCATCGCACTGAACGGCATGACCTATCACCCGCAGAACGTGGCGCTGCTTCCGTTCTTCGAGTTCCAGTCGCCCTCGCGCGCGCACCTCGGCGCTTACAGTTTCCCGGACGAAACGGCACTCGTCGCAGTCTCGCCAGGACCGTTGCTGCCGGGCTGCGTGCCCGCACCCTGAGGTCGGAGACCTCTCTCTTACGCCGCCTGCGCGTTCCCCGCCGTCACGCCTTCGGCCTGGCTGTACTCGAGCACTCCGGCCACTGCGTGCACCGTGGCGGCGATGCGCACCGCACTCTGGATCATTTCGCGCGTGTAGCCATGCGCTCGCAGCTTCTTTTCATGCGAGCTGATGCACAGCCCGCAGCCGTTGACCGCCGACACCGCCAGCGACAGCAGTTCGAAGTCGAGCTTGTCGATGCCCGGATTGCCCAGGATGTTCATCCGCAGCCGCGCCGGCATGGCCTGGTATTCGGCATCTTCGACCAGGTGCAGGAAGCGGTAGTAAATGTTGTTCATCCCCATGATCGCGGCAGCCGCCCGCGCGGCTTGCAGGTGGGCTGCATCCAGGTACTCGGCCGAGGCGGCCTCGAGCGCACGCGTGAACGCCAGGTTGCGCGAGGCGATGGCGGACGCCACCGCCACCGCCCAGATCTGCTTGCCGTTCAGGCCCGGAGCCCCGGCTTCCGTCAGCACGCTGCCGAGATTGAGCTTCAGGTCGCGCGCGTAATCCGGAATAGATTCGCGGATCAGGTCCAAAGTGGTGCTGCTCATGATTTCAGGCCGCCTTCAGCGTGTCCTGGCCCTTCTGCCAGTTGCAGGGACACAGCTCGTCGGTCTGCAGCGCATCGAGTACCCGCAGCACTTCCGCCGGGTTGCGTCCGACCGACAGATCGGTCACGTAGACGAAGCGGATCACGCCGTCGGGATCGACGATGTAGGTCGCGCGCTGTGCCACGCCGGCTTCCGCATCCAGGATGCCGAGCGCACCGGCCAGCTCGCGCTTGATATCCGACAGCATCGGAAACGGCAGATTGCGCAGTTCCTCTTTCTCCTTGCGCCATGCCAGGTGCACATACTCATTATCGGTGCTGACACCGAATAGCTGCGCACCACGATCCGCAAACTCACGGTTGAGCTTGCCGAAGGCAGCAATCTCCGTCGGGCACACAAAAGTAAAGTCCTTCGGCCAGAAGAACACGACCTGCCATTTGCCGGCCTGATCGGCACTGCTGAACGGCCGGAACGCCTTGGCGGGGTCGTTCGAGACCACGCCGGTGAGCGCGTAAGCGGGAAATTTCTGTCCTAAACCCAACATATCCAATCTCCTTGCAACATCAGTGGGGAAGTCTTTTTTTAGCGTCCGGCCGGCCTCCAATGCCGGCCCCTTGCGCGCATGATGCGGCCGCACCCCTGCATCGTCCAATCAATTGACTTTATGGCGTTGATAGATGCTATATATCGATAATCCGATGAGCGACCTGAAGCTAAAGGATCTGCGTTACCTGGTGGCGGTGGCCGACACCCGCCATTTCGGCCGCGCTGCCGCCAGGTGTTTTGTCAGCCAGCCGACGCTGTCGGCGCAGCTGCGCAAGCTGGAGCTGTACCTGGGTGTGCAGCTGATTGAACGCCGGCCGCGGCACGTGACGCTCACCGCCGCCGGCGAGGAAATCACGGCGCGTGCGCGCACCATGCTCGAGAGCGCGGATGCGATCGTCGGCCTGGCGCAGACGCGGCGAGATCCGCTGGCCGGGCAGCTGCGCATGGCGCTGCTGCCCACGATCGGCCCCTACCTGCTGCCGCTGGTGGCGCTCAAGATGCGCAAGGCCCTGCCGCGCCTGGAGCTGATGCTGTACGAGTATCAGACCGAGCCGATGCTCGAGCGACTGCACAACGGCGACATCGACCTTGGCATCCTGGCGCTGCCGGTACAGGTGGAGGGGCTGGCGACCCGCGCGCTGTACGAGGAACCGTTCGTCGCGGCACTGCCCGCCGCTCACCCGCTGGCGGCGCGCACGCGCATTCGCGCCGAGGATCTTAAGGGCGAGACGCTGCTGCTGCTGGAGGACGGCCACTGCTTGCGCGAGCAGGCGCTGGCGGTCTGCAGTCGCAGCGGCGTGCAGGAGAAACAGGATTTTCGCGCCACCAGCATCGAGACCTTGCGACAGATGGTCGCCACCGGCGCCGGTGTGACGCTGTTGCCGGCGCTGGCGGTGCACGGTGCCTATGGTGCCGCCAAGGGCCTGGCGGTCAGGCCGTTTGCCTCTCCGGTGCCGAGCCGCCGCATCGGCGCGGTGTGGCGCAAGAGCAGCGCGCGCGGCGCGGTCATCGCGGCGGTCTGCGACCAGATCGTGCGCCACAGCGGACTGGATGCGCTGACGCCGACCCATGAGCCACGCCGCTGAAGTATCGGTCTACGATCGCATGTGTTGGCCCGAGGCCGAGCTCGAGCGCGCACTCGCGGGTGGCGCGCACCGGCGCGAGCTGGCGGCCTATCTTGGCGGCTACGAGTACGACACGCTGGCGACACTGGCGCGTCAGAGCGTGGCGGCCCGGCGCCGGCGCGTGGCTGGCCGCGGCCGCCTGAAAGTCTATCTACTGCCGGGAATCCTCGGCTCGCAGCTTGGGCGCGCGCGCGCCGCAGGCGAGCCCCCTGACCTGCTGTGGATCGACCCGACCGACATCGTCGCCGGTCGGTTGACCGAGCTGCGGGGGGTGCGCAGTCGCACGCCTACCGGCCGCAATGCGCCGCCGCCGCTGCGGCCGCTCGGTGCGATCGTCTACAGCTACCTGGCGCTCAAGCTGCGGCTGGCCGCCGCGGGCTTCGAGGTCGTGCTGCATGACTACGACTGGCGCGCCGATGTGCTTGCGTCGGGGCGTGCGCTGGCGCAGCGGCTGGCGAGCGATCAGGCCGGCGAACTGGCACTGATTGGCCACAGCATGGGCGCGCTGCTGGCGCGTGCGGCGCTCGCGCAGCTGAGCGACGGCGCAGGCGCGGCGCGCATCACGCGACTGATCGGCCTGGGCGCCCCTCACGGCGGCTCGATCGCGGCGGTGCAGGCGCTGCGGGCGACCTACCCGATCGTCGGCCGGCTCGCCGCGATCGATCGCAGGCACGACGCCGAGAGCCTCACCCGGTTGGCGTTTCGCGGCTTCATGAGCCTGTATCAGCTGTTGCCGGCGCGCAGCGGAACGCTCGATCTGCTCGATCCGCGCTGCTGGCCGGCGAGCGGCGCACGGCCGGATCCGGCGTTGCTGCGGGCGGCGCGCGGCTTTGGCGATCAGCTGGCCGCGGCCGACCAGCGTTTTTTCTCGATCATCGGCACCGGCCAGCGCACCGTCACCGGCATCGAACGGCGCGGGCAGCAGTTCCGCTACCAGCTCAGTTCCGCCGGCGACGGCACGGTCGCCAGCGCCTGCGCGACACTGCCCGGAGTGCGCAGCTACTCACTGCGCTGCGAGCACAGCGAGTTGCCGCGCAATGAGAATGTCGCCGCGGCATTGATCGATCTGCTGCAGCGGGACCGCAGCCGACGCTTGCGCGAGGGCGTGGTGGTTCGCCCCGGCCGGCGCAGCTATGTGACCGACGCGGATCTGCGCCGCGAACTGCGCCGAAAGATCGACTGGCACCGCCTAAGCATCGGTCAGCGGCGCCAGTATCTGAATCGCCTGAACGAGCCACCGAAGTGTTACCGGCTGCGGCCACGGAGCGACGGCTAGAAAACTGTAAGATCGCCGTGCAAAACTAACCGCGCGTGCGCCCGTGCACGCGTACGCTTAACTGTTTGACTCACGGCCGGCGAGTACGAATGGCGACCCAAACCCAACGCTTTGCCTTCGTACGCGACCTGGCGACGCGCTGGGATCTGGTCGCGATCGTGGTCGTGATCGGGCTGCTGACCTTTTTCGCCGAAGCCAGCCGCGGACTGTTCGAGCCGCTCGCCAAGCTGTCGGCGGAGCCGCTGTCGCTCGACCCGGTCAATCTGCCGTTCTACGCCGCGCGCACCACCTTTCGCATGTTCGCGGCACTGACCGTGTCGCTGATTTTTACCTTCACCTACGCCACCTGGGCGGCCAAGAGCGCGCGCGCGGAGAAGCTGCTGGTGCCGATGCTCGACATCCTGCAGTCGGTACCTATCCTGGGGTTCATCTCGGTCACGGTCGTGTTTTTCATGTCGCTGGTGCCGGGCCGGGTGCTGGGCGCCGAGTTCGTCGCGATCTTTGCGATTTTCACCAGCCAGGCCTGGAACATGGCCTTCAGTTTTTATCAGTCGCTGCGCACCGTGCCGCACGAGCTGGAGGAATGCGCCGCATCGTTTCGCCTCTCGCCCTGGATGCGCTTCTGGCGACTGGAAGTGCCGTTCGCGATGCCGGCGCTGCTGTGGAACACGATGATGTCGATGTCGGGCAGCTGGTTCTTCGTGGTCGCCTCGGAGTC